>Ga0265594_1001155_pt1 | contig 20843 bp, 13 predicted proteins | sample saktaG_11_FD_190147 | JGI IMG/M metagenome (GOLD analysis project Ga0265594, IMG submission 190147) | Saline water microbial communities from Sakinaw Lake, British Columbia, Canada - sak_2011_5_24_80m | ecosystem: Environmental > Aquatic > Non-marine Saline and Alkaline > Saline ... | reverse complement strand
AAAAAACACCATTGTTCTGGCGGCGGCTTACTCTCCCAGGGTTAAAACCCAAGTACCATCAGCGCTAAGAGGCTTAACTTCTGAGTTCGAGATGGGATCAGGTGTGACCCTCCCGCTAAAACCACCAGAACAATGGTGTTTTTTTATTTATCGTTCAATAAATATTTTATGGCCGTAGAGCTTTGCTCGCTATAAAATATTTAATGAACACAGTATATTTTTTGAAAACATTATCCCGAATACTCGGGATTAAAAAAGTTTTTAACCCTTTAAAAACAAAAATGTGGGAAAATTAAATGGTTTATTAGTACTCCTTGGCTAAATCCCTTGCGGGACTTACACCTGGAGCCTATCAACGTGATAGTCTCTCACGAACCTATGAAACCTAATCTTGAGGACAGCTTCGCGCTTAGATGCTTTCAGCGCTTATCTAAACCAAAGGTAGCTACCCAGCAATGCCCCTGGTGGAACAGTTGGTACACTAGAGCTTTGTCCTTCCCGGTCCTCTCGTACTAGGGAAGGGCCCTCTCAAGTTTCCACGACCATAGTGGATAGGAGACCGACCTGTCTTACGCATGTTGTCACCTATTACTAAATGCATGGACTATAACTTCATCCTTATTTATAAGGAGGCTAACGTTTAGTCTCTACGGGCTTCTTTAATTAAAAAGAATTCCCTCGGTATTGTCCCGGTAGGATTTTACCGATATAAGTTAGCTTCACATTTAGCATTACTGCTAAATGCCGCCGTATTTAATGTCTTTACCTCGGATTCAGACTGCCAAAAAATCGAATTCATAATTCCTAATTCGTAATTCATAATTCAATTACTTGACGGTCTGAACCCAGCTCGCGTGCCGCTTTAATGGGCGAACAGCCCAACCCTTGGGAGCTTCTCCACCCCCAGGATGCGACGAGCCGACATCGAGGTGCCGAACCACGCCGTCGCTGTGGACGCTTGGGCGTGACTAGCCTGTTATCCCCGGAGTAACTTTTATCCGATGAGCTTCCGCCGTCCTATCTCGAACGGTCGGATCACTAAGTTCCGCTTTCGCGACTGCTCGACTAGTAAGTCTTGCAGTAAAGCTGGCTTTTGCCTTTACACTATCTCTCGGGTTTCCATTCCGAGATAGCCAACCTTTGTAAACGCCTCCGTTACTTTTTGGGAGGCATCCGCCCCAGACAAACTACCCACCAGACACTGTCTCCCGATTGGTTCGGGATTAGAATTAAAAACATACAAGGGTGGTATCTCACTGTTGTCCCGATTGCTCGGGACTCCCACCTATTCTGAACATGCATATTCCTAATCCAATATCAAGTTGTAGTAAAGCTTCACGGGGTCTTTTCGTCCAACTATGGTTAACGAGCATCTTTACTCGTCTTGCAATTTCACCGAGTCCTTCGTTGAGACAGTACCCAAGTGGTTACGCCATTCGTGCAGGTCGGAACTTACCCGACAAGGAATTTCGCTACCTTAGGACGATTATAGTTATCGCCGGCGTTCATCCGCGCTTAGATTCAAAGCTACGTGCTCCGCTAACGCGTCGCAAACAATTAACAGTTAACGATTAACTATTAACTTTTAACAGACTTAAATTTGTTAATTGTTAATAGTTAATGGTTAAAAGTTGCGAAGCGATAGCGAAGCATTTCACCTCTCCTCTTAACGTTCGGACACTGGCCAGGCGTCACCCCCTATACATCCTCTTTCGAGTTAGCAGGGAGCTATGTTTTTGATAAACAGTCCCTTGGGCTCTTTAGCTGCGGCCCAGATCGGATATCAGATTTCGGATGTCAGATATCGGATTACTATTTATTTAGTATCCAAAAATCCGAAATCCGACGTCCGATATCCGACCCGGGCAGGCCTTATCTCAAAATTACGGCCGCTGTTTTGCCGAGTTCCTTAACGAAGGTTCTCTCGTACACCTTAGGCTTCTCGCCTTACCTACCTGTGTCGGTTTGCGGTACGGTTACTATAATTCTAATTTTAGAGGTTTTTCTAGACAATTCCTCCGCTTAAATTGATTCCGCCTTGCGGCTTCATCTTTTAACAACTCCTTGAAATTGGCGATCCGGATTTGCCTGGATCATTTCTTGAAGCAGTTAACGCGCATACCATAGACGCGCTCAAACCTAAAAACTGTGTCCCCCCATCAAAAATTATAGTAGTGCTGGAATATTAACCAGCTCATCCATCGGCTACGCCCGCACTACACGGGCCTCGTCTTAGGACCGACTAACCCTGGGTCGATTTGCGTTGCCCAGGAACCCTGAGGTTTCCGGTGGGCAGGGTTTTTACCTGCCTTTTTGCTACTCATGCCAACATTCTCGCTTCTGTTTTCTCCACTGCTCCTCACGAAGCAGATTCAGCGAAAACAGAATGCTCCTCTACCGCCCGCTCAAGTTTTTAATTTCTATTCTACATTTTATTTACACATCTTCAGTAATGCGCTTGAGAGCGCCCTTGCATAAATTTAATAAATAAAAATTAAAAATCTGAGCGGGCCCGTATCTTCGGTAATATGCTTAGCCCCGATAAATTTTCGGCGCGAGACAACTTGACTAGTGAGCTATTACGCTTTCTTTAAAGGATGGCTGCTTCTAAGCCAACCTCCTAGTTGTCGCAGTCGCGACACCACCTTTTACACTTAGCATATATTTAGGGACCTTAGATGACGATTTGGGCTGTTTCCCTTTTGACTGATGGAGCTTAGCCCCCATAGTCTGACTCCCGGATTACACCTACGGGTATTCGGAGTTTGATTAAAGACGGTATCTTGCGACCCGCCTTCATTCAGTGCTCTACCCCCCGCAGTTAGCATCCGAGGCTAGCCCTAAAGCTATTTCGAGGAGAACCAGCTATTGCCGAGTTCGATTGGAATTTCTCCCCTAACCACCGCTCATCCCCTAGTGTTGCACGACTAGTGGGTTCGGTCCTCCCTCCGTCTTTCGACGAAGTTCAACCTGGCTATGGTTAGATCACCCGGCTTCGGGTCTTGTGCATGCGACAAATACACAATTTTAATAGAGCACAGATCGCGAGACCCATGTCGTCTATTAAAAAAGCGTATAACGGGCTGTTAACCCTCGCTTTCACTTTACATATCCTCCGCGACGGAGTTTATGTTAGCCACATACAACAAACTCGTTGGCTCATTCTTCAATAGGCACGCCGTCATCCGCTCAGTTCCATTCACCTTTTGTAATATATTGCACGTTCGTATGCGAAGCGGCTTCGCCTTACTAACGTTTTTATAATAACTAAAGATGCTCAGAATTGAGCAGACTCCGACTCCTTGTAAGTATATGGTTTCAGGTACTATTTCACCTCCCTAACCGGGATGCTTTTCACCTTTCCCTCACGGTACTAGTTCACTATTGATCATAAGAAGTATTTAGCCTTGGGTCATAGTCGACCCGGTTTCCTACGGGATTTCTCGAGTCCCGCAGTACTTAAGAATTAGTTAGCCGTAGAGCAATAACCCCTTTCGCTTACAGGGCTGTCACCTTCTTTGGCTCCCGTTTCCACGGGATTCAACTAGGGAAGTTATATTTCTTAAACTCTACCTTACTATTCTAGGAAGTAAACGCTACTACCTTGCAACTCTCAAAAAACATATGGTCCTAGAACCTTCAGACCCGTCACCCGAAGGTGACTGGTCGCAGTTTTCTGAGTTTAGGCTCCTCCCCTTTCGCTCGCCGCTACTTAGGGAATGTAATTAGTTAATTAGTTAACTAGTTAACCGGTTAATTAAGTTTACCCTAATTCCTGATCAACTAATCACTAATTAACTAACATTGTTTTTTTCTTTTCCTCCGGCTACTAAGATGTTTCAGTTCACCGGGTTATCCCCCCGCTCAAGTTTTTGGATTCCAATAATTTTTTTTAAATATCTTTAAAAAATTAATCTATTTTTCAAGACTTAAAAAATTTTAATTTTCTAATCCAAAAAGCTGAGCGGGGCGCCCTGTCTTCAACAGGGCAGGTTTCCCCATTCGGAAATCCTCGGTTCAAAGGTTGCTTGCCACCTCACCGAAGCTTATCGCAGGCTGCTACGTCCTTCATCGTCTTCTTATGTCGAGGCATCCACCATATACTCTTAACGAAATTTTCCCACACTTTCGTTTTCAAAAGTGTGATTATATTTTTCTGTTTTTTATGTTCGACTCGATTTGTTCTTTATTCAATTGTTAAAGTTCATTAAATGTTAATTTTCTGCCCGCTAATTTCCACTTCGGGAATTAACATCCAAAAATTTAACATCGAGATGGTTACAAAACTATTTTGTGACGAAATTTAGATATTTTCAGCTGAGACGAGGAAAGCCAGCGAAATGATTTGGGCCGTAATAGAATTACGGTGAAAATTATTTCGCGCCAGTTTGACGAAGTATCGGCTGAAAATAGCAAATTGCAGTAGAAATAGTTTGGAACCGTCTCGTTATTTTATGGAACTAAAAAAACCGCCTTAAGCGGTTTTAGATACGCTCAAAAAAAGCCATCTTATTAACCGCTTGTGAGTTTAAATACAAAACTAGATATTCTCATAAAATTAGTAAATTTATTATATATAACATTATACATTATTATAAAATAGTGTCAAGAGGGACTGGCCCAATGGCCTCTTTCCTTACAATATCCTGAATTTATCAAGCATTTCCGGATTGTTCATCTGGGCTTGGGCCACTTCTTTGCTTATTATCTTTTCTTCATATAATTTCTTTAAATGCTGGTCTAGGCTGATCATACCTTCTTTCGAGCTAGTTTCTATAACCGTCCTCAACTGGGCGATTTTATTTTCTCTGATTAAGTTAGCCACGGCCGGGGTATTAAACATTAATTCCCTGGCCGCCACCCGCCCGCCGCCTATTTTGGGAAGCAACCCCTGGGAGATAACCGCCGCCAGCACCATGGACAGCTGCATCCTAATCTGATTCTGCTGATGGGGAGGAAAAATATCAATGATCCGATCAACGGTCTGGGCGGCGCTGTAAGTATGAAGGGTGGCCAAAACTAAATGGCCGGTTTCGGCTAAAGTAATAGTGGTACCGATAGTTTCCAGATCGCGCATTTCTCCCACCATAATTATGTCCGGATCTTGGCGCAAGATATGTTTTAAGCCGCTGGCAAAACTCAACATGTCGCTGCCTAATTGTCTTTGGGTAATAACACTCTTTTCTGATTTGAATAAAAATTCAATCGGGTCTTCTAAAGTTATAATATTACATTTGCGGTTCTGGTTAATATAATTTATCATCGCCGCTAACGTCACGGACTTTCCGCAGCCGGTTGGCCCTGTCACTAAAATTAACCCCTGGTCAAGATCAAGCAAGCTATTAATAATTTTAGGCATGCCTATATCTTCTAAGGTGGACATTTTTTCGTTTATAACCCTGGCGGCTAAACTCACGTTGCCTTTCTCATAACGCAGATTAACCCTGAATCTTGATTTATTATCTAAAGAAAACCCGAAATCCAGATCTTTTTCTTCTGTAAATTTTTTTTTCTGGCTCTCATCAAGCAGAGAAAACGCCATCTGCTCCAGCTCTTTTTGACCAAACTCTTTCTCCCCCTTTATCGGCATTAACTCGCCGTCTATGCGCAGCATCGGCGGAAGACTAACTACTAAATGGAGATCAGAGGCTTTTTTATCTACGGCTATTTTAAAAAGTTCTTTGATATTCATATATTATTGTAATTTGAAATTTGTAATTAGAAATTAGGAACTAAGAATTATGAACTGTTCTTAAACTCCAAATTATCACCGCCATAGCGGGATCCAGCCCACCTAAATTATAATAAAGTGGCGGGACAAATTACTAATTACCAATTACTAAATTTAATTATATTACCACCCTTTTTTCTTTAAACCAACCGCCGCGGCTTTAACCTGCGCCTCCTGCTTTGAAGAGCCCTTGCCCTTTGAGATTAAATCTTCGTTTAAATATAAACCGACCTCAAAAATTTTAGAATGATCCGGTCCGAATTCGCTTAAAACCTTATAGTGCGGAGTAATGCCATATTCATCCTGGGATTTTTCCTGAAATTTTGATTTCGGGTCAAGATATAATTTATTTTTTAAAATATTCTCCAGCTTTGAGATTATATTTTCCTTGATAAATTTCTTCACCGCCCTTATCCCTTGATCCAGATAAATAGCTCCGATTAAAGCTTCTACGGCATTGGCTAAAATATATTGCCGGGCTTTTGAGTTCTTATCTTTAGATTCGCCCTTGGACAAATAAAGATAATCTTCCAAATCAATTTCATTGGCAATTTCCGAAAGCATCTTGGCATTTACCAGACTGGCCCGCCAGTTGGTAAGCTCCCCTTCCGGCGTCTCGGGAAAATGGTGATATAAATATTCCGTCACCACAATTTCCAGAACGGCATCACCTAAAAACTCTAATCTTTCATTATGGTTAAGGCCAAAATTGGGATGTTCATTCAGATAAGAACGATGAACAACCGCTTGTTTAAACAAATCTTGGTTTTTAAATTTTAAACCAAGACTGTCCTCGAATTTAGAAAAATTCTTCATTTCATTATATTGCTCAATTGCTAAATCATTAAATTGCCCGATTTCCGCAATTTAACAATGTAGTAATTTAACAATCATTAAAAAATTATTATTTCTTCTCTGCCTCCGCCGGCCCGCCCAGACGAGTTGACCCGCTTCGCCTTGCGGGAAGCGAGGCAAGCGAGGCTGGCCGGCCCAGACTAGCTACGCGAGGCTGGCCCGCCTATTTTTTTATCCCCTAAATTTTTATAAATCGCCCCCAGGACTCCATTAACAAATTTCCCTGATGACTCACCGCCAAAAGTCTTAGCGATTTCTATGGCCTCGTTTATCGCTACCTTAGGCGGTATGTCCTCGGCCATAACTAATTCGTAAACTCCTATCCGCAGAATATTCCGGTCAACAATCGTAATCTGGTCAAGCGGCCACTCAGTCGCGTATTTGACGATTATTTTATCTATTTCGCCCAAATTGTCCACTACGCCCTTTATTAAAATCTTCACAAAGCCGTTATCGCTAAAACTCGGGGCAAAATAGGAAAAATTGCCTTCTATTATGCTATTAAGGTCACTACTTTGCCGGCCGTTAAAATCCCACATAAATAAAGACTGCATAGCGATAGTGCGGGCTAAATGGCGGTTAGACATAGATGTAATCCTAATTAATCCGAATTATTATCCGAATATTCCGAATGCTGCACCCTAATAATTCGGAGCATTCGGATGAGCTTAATTCGCAGGATACTTATTTAATTATCAAATTCGGATTATTTTTTTTCTTTTTTTGTTTTAATTTTAATCTTTACTATCTCCCGACCCCGATAAACGCCGCAAAAAGAGCAGGCTTTATGGGGTTGCCTCGGTTGACCGCACTTAGAGCATTTATTCAAAACCATTTTTCTTAAAGCATAGTGGGCCCGGTTGCGCCTGGCTTTAGAGCGAGATCTTCTTTTAGCTGGTACTGACATAAAAATTTTAGATTTAAGATTTTACCTGCCTGCCGGCAGGCAGGGATTTCAGATTGACTTTATCTTTATACTTTTATTATAACTTAAGGCGGGTATTAGTCAACTCTCCTTAAAACCCCCTCCGCTAGAAACACATTTCTAATAGGGCTATTCTTTCCTTTCTTTTTTCCCGACGATTTTTTCAAATTCTTCCCGCTCCAAGGTTTCCTTTTCCAGCAAAGCTTTCACCACTTTCTCTAAATATTCCTTTTTTGAAATTATAATCCCTTTGGCCTGTTTGACCGCCTGCTCAATAAAATGAAAAATCTCTTTATCGATCTGCTCCGCTATTTTTTCGCTGTAATCTCTCTGCTCGTGGATTTCCCGTCCTAAAAATATCATTTCTTCTTTTTCCCCATAAGTACGCGGGCCTAAATTTTCTGACATGCCATAATCGGTAATAAGCTGGCGGGCCAAAGCCGTGGCTCGGCGCAAATCAGAAGTGGCGCCCGTCGTCACTTCGCCAAAAATTTCTTTTTCTGTTGCATGCCCAGCTAAAAGCACGGCTAATTCTTCCACAAATTCCGATTTAGTATGCATATGCTTGTCTTCGGTAGGAAGTTTAAGAGTATAGCCGCCGGCCTGACCCCGGGCAATAATGGAAATTTTTTGCACCGGGTCGGTATGAGGCAGAAAATGGGCAACAAGCGCGTGCCCAGCTTCATGGTAGGCTGTAATTTTTTTCTCTTTCTCCGTAATCACCCGGCTCTTTCTCTCCGGTCCCATCATAACTTTTTCAATTGATTCAAATAGCTCCTCCATTCCGATCATTTTTTTATTGCGCCGGGCGGAAAGTATTGCTGCCTCATTAAGAAGGTTGGCTAAATCAGCGCCAGTAAAACCCGGGGTGCGTTCGGCAATCCGACGTAGGCTCACTTCCTTGGCCAGCGGCTTTTGGCGAGCATGAACTTTTAAAATTTCTTCTCTGTCTTTTATATCCGGTTCATCAATTACTACCCGCCGGTCAAAACGTCCCGGTCTAAGCAAAGCCGGGTCTAAAACATCCGGCCGATTAGTAGCGGCAATGACTATCACATTGGTATGAGTTTCAAACCCGTCCATTTCCACCAAAATCTGGTTTAAGGTCTGCTCGCGCTCATCATGGGAGCCGCCCAAGCCAGATCCCCGCCGCCGGCCAACCGCATCGATTTCATCAATAAATAATATACAAGGAGCATTTTTCTTAGCTTTCTTAAATAAATCCCGCACCCGGGAAGCGCCAACGCCGACAAACATCTCCACGAACTCAGAACCGGAAATATGAAAGAAAGGTACATTAGCTTCACCCGCTACGGCCCGCGCCATTAAAGTTTTGCCCGTGCCGGGACTGCCTAAGAGTAAAACGCCGCGGGGGATACGGGCGCCCAGCTCATAAAATTTCTTAGGATGCCTTAAAAATTCAACTACCTCCTCTAATTCTTCCTTAGCCTCTTTGGCCCCAGCCACATCCTTAAAAGTAACTTTATCTTTTAGGTCTTTAACTAATTCTTTGGCTTGCGATTGACCGAACATTAAAGCTTTGGAATTAGCCCCGGCCACACTGCGCATCATGAAATAAATAAAAACGCCGATCAGCAAAAGGGGGATGAGGAAAGGCAAAATAGCAGATAGCCAAAAATCCAGACCTTCATTTTCTTTCACTTCAATCTTAATTTTTAAAACCTTGTCCACTTCCACATTAAAATTTCTCAATAATTCCGAAAGGGATTCCCCGCTTTCTTTTTTAACGGTTTCCTGCCGACCGTCGGCGAGAGTAATTTTCATTTCCGCGCCCCTTACCTCTATTTGCGAAACTTCTTCCGCGTTAATCTGGCTTATCAAAGCTTCCAGGCCGACCGTTTCGACTTTATCCCCGCCGCTGCTTAGAACAGAAAAAAGGCTGGCGATTATTAAAAAAACTAAGAAAAAAATCAAAAAATTTTTAACTAAATTTTTCATAATTTATTGGAAAATTTTTAGTTTAACTAAATTTAGTATATAACATAAGGCCTTTTTTAGCAAACGAAACGAAACCCCTTTTCGAAAAGAGATATTCATCGGCAGGATTTAAAAATAAAAAACAAAAAAGTCTTATATTACAAGGCTTTTTTGTCGAGGACGCGCCGTTCGTTCGCCATCTCTACCAAGCCGGACAGCGTTTCCTGTTTTTTAGATACTTCTCGGGCGATCAGGCTCTAACTGCTGAGTCACTTTTTCGAAGTACCCTTATTTATCCGCAAGTTTCATTTACATTGGCAGATACTAAAGCGATAGAGTCGCTAATCTCCAACGAATTTCTGGTGTTTGCGTTACAATCTTTACAGAGCGGAACAATATACCATTTCTTGTCATAGATATTATCTTTTTGAACATGAGCTCCCACCTCAGGTTTTTTAGTACAACTTTTTTCCGGGCAATAGTTTGGCAAAGACTGGTTGCTAAAATTTTTCCAATGGTCAATCCAGCTACCACAGCTGCAAATGTTGTCACTTGTGCCATTGATATTGATTACTTTCATATTTTTGTTGCTAGGTAATTTAGTTGATTATTATCCCGTCGACCTTATGGTTTATAAAAATCCATCAAGACAACCTAATTTTAGCATTACTTAGCTGTTTCTGTCAACTCTGTCAAATGTTAATGACCTGTGGATAACTTGTTGCTTTATTTTGACAAATCCCCTATAATAGAAATATGCATACCATACAAGAGAAAATACTAAAACTAATTGATGAAAAGAATATAGGTGATTTTACTCTTCGGCAAATTGGGGAATTGATAGGAGAAAGTTTGCCTCAAAAAATAAAACACCACCTTTCTCAACTCGAACGCAAAGGATTTATTTTGATTGATAAAAAAAATAAAAAAATCAGCCATATCAGTAATAAAGCAAAGGCTGGCGGACTTTTTATTTCTGTGCCAATTGTCGGTTCCGCTAATTGCGGCCCGGCGGTTATCTACGCCGACCAAAACATTGAGGGATATCTGAAAATTTCCAAACGATTAGTACCAAACAAGAAAAGTATTTTCGCCATAAAAGCGGAGGGCAACTCCATGAATAAAGCAAATATTGATGGCAAAAACATAGAGAGCGGCGATTATGTAATAGTTGATAGCGAGAATACATCGCCTAATGATAACGATTATATTGTGTCTATTATTGATGGCATGGCAAATATCAAAAAATATCGGCTCGACAGAAAAAATTATCGTATCGCACTTCTTTCAGAATCAACTCAAGAATATGCTCCAATTTTTATTCACGAAAAAGATGATTTTAGAATTAATGGTAAAGTAATTGATGTGGTAAAAAAATTTTAGAAAAATATTGTCTTCTTACTATAATTTAAACACCTATGAAAAAAATTTTTCAAATATACAACGCAATATGTTCTAAATATAGAAACAATGGCGAGCTCATTGAAAAGCTTTTTAGCTTTTTAAGTGAAAATCCTAGAATCGAGAACCCTGTGGATGATTTTCTATATAAAAATTTGAAAAATGATGGCTACATTAATCCCATCTCTGTTATTCAACTAATCGGCCTGATTCACCAAAAAAGGAAAGAGAGCAATAAAATAGATAAAACGGATGAAAGAAAACATTTCGGAATTTATTATACGGATTTTGAAGTTGCAAAGCAGATAACAAAAGAAACCTTTAAATTTAGTAGAAAAAATGAAAATTTATTAAAAATCAAATTTTTGGAACCATGTTCTGGAATAGGAATTTTTGTTTTGTCTTTTATTGACTACACATTTAATACAATACGAGATTTAAATAGAAGGAAGGCGCAAAAAATAGTAGACAACATTTTTTGTGCCGATATAGATCGTGAAGCTATAAAATTTTTAATAAAAATAATCCCTTTATATATAAACTTTAAATATAAAATTAAAGTCGTAATCAACGAAAATAATTTTTACGCGGGAAATGCAATCTTCAATTTTTCAAATGGCACAATAAATAAAAATAATCTCAAGGAAATATTTTCCGTTAAAGACGGGTTTGATATGGTTTTAACAAATCCACCCTACAAATTACTGAAAGAAAATTCAAATAAATATTTAAAAAATGAAAAAGATGGTCACATTAATATTAAGGATCTGGTAAATTTTATTAAAAATAACAATGTTTACAAATATAACGAGGGCACTTTAAATTACTACAAAATTTTTACCGAAGAAATAGTTGAAAATTACACAAATAAAAACGGCAAAATCGGTTTATTAATACCAAATACATTGTTAAATGACCGCCAAAGTGAAAAATTAAGAAAAAGAATGATGGGAAACTTTTCTTTTTCAAAAATATATATTATTCCGGAAAAAAATGAATTTTTTCCCGACATCTCTCAAGCATTCTGTTTTTTTGCCTTGGATAAAAGCGAACGAGGCACAATTTTAGAAATAAATCCTGAAGTTATAAACGCCACGGACTTTGAAAAAAGAAGTATAAAAATCGAAATAGAAACAATAAAAAACATTTCTGAATCAGCACCTATAATTATTGAAGGTGAAGAAGGATGGAGCGTCCTTGAGAAAATAAATAGCTATCCAAAAGTAAAATCTTTTGCGGACATTCATAACCTTCGCGGAGAGTTAGATCTAACTCTGGATAAATCGTTTATCACGGAACAAAAAACTAAATATCCACTACTAAGAGGAGCTAATATTGCTGAATTCAATTTCGAATTGGGAAAATTATATGTAGATGAAAATTTTATCTTAAAATTAAATGGCAAAAGAAAACACTTATTAAAAGATCGATTGGTATGCCAACAAGTTTCGAATATCCACGGAAACAAAAGGTTGAAATTTACAAGAATTCCTGCAAATATGGTGCTTGGCAATTCATGCAATTATATTTACAAAAAGGAAAGTCTTTTCGAAAATAAAAATATATCTCTTGATTATATATTAGGAGTTTTAAATTCGTTACTTTTGGATTGGAGATTTAAAATAACCAATTCAAATAATCACATAAGCAACTATGAAATTGCGGAATTGCCGATCGCTATTCCAAATAAAAATCAGAGGAATAAAATTGAAAATCTGGTTTATAAGATTAGAAAAAACAAGAATGATGATAATGTTGCTAAACTGAATATTGAAATTTTTAAACTATACCGTTTAACGAAAGATGAAATCAAGTTTATTTTGAGCAGATATAAGAAAGAAAATCTCATAAACACTATAAATGAAAATTTAAACTATGCTTTATAATCATGTAACATACCCACTTAGCAAAAATGACTTAAAAATGGTTGTAGCAATTCCAGAGGGTGGGAATTGGAAACATATTCCGCTCCATGTTCCATCAAAAAGACTTGAGCAAATTAGAAAAAGCGGGGGAAGAACGACTTTATACGGACGATTAAGCTGGATCAAGCCAAGTTATACAATAACAACTTATTTTAATAGACCTGGTAACGGAGCATATATTCATCCAAAAGATGACAGAGTTATAAGTGCTCGGGAAGCAGCTAGATTACAGTCATTTCCTGATGATTATATTTTCTATGGTTCAAAAACATCATTCTGCAAACAAATTGGAAATGCCGTTCCTCCTCTACTTGCTTATTTTATAGCAAAACAAATCAAAAAATATACAAAAACAAAAAATGTTCTTGATCTTTTTTGTGGTTCAGGCGGATTGAGTAAAGGCTTTGAATGGGCTGGTTACAAAATTATTGCCGCTAATGATAATTTTAATTCGGCATGCGAAACATACAGAAATAATCATAAAAAGACAGCACTTGTTGAGGGCGATATTACAAAAAAAGAAATTAAGGAAAAACTCTATCAAAGTATAAAAAACAAAAAAATAGAAATCATTATCGGAGGTCCGCCTTGCCAGGGATTCTCTTATGCTGGGAAAAGAATTGTAGACGATCCGAGAAATTTTCTATTTAAGGAATTTGTTGAAATTGTAAAAAAAATAAAACCGAAAGCGATTTTAGTAGAAAATGTTGAGGGTATATTAACAAGCAATAATGGAAAAACTTTTGAAAGCATAAAAGAAAGTTTTTCCGAGCTTGGTTACAAAATGCACGGGAAAAAAATGCTTGCCGTTAAATTTGGAGTCCCACAAAAAAGAAAGAGGGTTGTAATGATCGGGGTTTTAAAAGGAAATCCTGAAAAATGCTACCCTCAAGAAATAATAAATAATGAAAATAAATATATTTCCGTTAAAGACGCAATCGGAAATCTTCCGTCCATTAAGGTTAACGGGGGTGAAAATATACTAAAAAAGGAAATGAATTTAAGGAGCTTTTACCAAAAATTTATTGCTGGAAAAATTTCACCAAAAAAATACGAGGAAATATTATCTAAAAATCTTTAGCTAATTCATCAGCCAACCTTGAGCACACTTTATAAAGACTCGCCTTAGCTTCTTTAATTTTTTTATTTTTTAATAATAATATAATTTTGTCTATCATTTCTTGTAAATTTTTTGATTTAAGAGTTTGAATATTACGATTTTTTACTTTCTGATATGCCTTTAATGATTCAAGAGAAATTCTAATATATCTCTTCGCATTATTCGCATACTGTTTTTTATCACCTGATATTTTTATCATTTCTTTATAAGAACCTGTTTCGGGATCAAAATCCTTAAAGGCCACGGAATAAAAAGCATATTCAGGATGTAAAAAATTGGTTACCAAAAACTTACTATATCCCTGTTTTGAAATTTCAGATAAAACTAACAAAATTTGATGTATATTCCTGCGCATTATTTTGCTAAGTTTTAAAGCATCAGCGTCGGTTTGAACTTTATTCTTTAAAATATCCCAAATATACTTCGAATGCCAAGATACCACACTAGCGCCATTCTTCTCTAACTCTATAAGCTTTTTTACATCGGCGAATGTCATCCTATTGTTTTTTGCAGAATTTTTTGCTGGAGTGAGCGGATTGAATTGCGGATTATGTGAGAACCCTAAGGAAATCGGACCGATATGATCAGGGCTCACTTTATGCTTGTTAAAAACTTTCATAAGCCAACTCGCAGCCTTCCAATCTCCATCAGCCCAATTCTCATAAGCGCGCCTATCTTCTCCATAACGATTTAAATTATCCCTATGTCTGCCGGTGTCTTGCACGCCCCTACAACACAGATTATAAGTGTGATATCCTTCAAAGCGGTCAGGAGCATTGCTCATAGCACCAGGACTAAATCCGCTTCGCTTGTTTGGATATATATAATCCAAACTCATTTCTTTCCCGCAAATTTGGCAAAATTTTTTACCGGTAGGATGGATGGCTCTGGCAACTTTTGAAATCCAAGGTCCGTTTTTTTTAATCTTTAATTCCTTTCTTTTTTTATCCCACCACGCAAGCCTTTTCTGCCCAATTTCACTTTTTCCGCTTGTAACCCACCTTATAGATCCATCCGCTTTATAAGCTTCTGGCATACCAGCATAATTAGGATGTTTGACTATAAAATCCATGTATTTCAAAAAATTTTTATGCCAAACTCTTTTTATTCTTTTCCCCATATTATTATAAAAAATAATTTAAATTTTTAGTCTTTTAAATATACCATTTTACCTATACCTGTTATATTATCACTTACATATTATATCCAGTAGTGTAATATGTCAAAAACAGATAAAAGACGAGCCCCGAGAAATCGGGGCTCATCTTTGTTTTTTTATTTATCTGATTTTTTGATTTTCTCTTTGCTCTTGGCTTCCTTTTTCCCGCTTTTACCTTCAGCCGCCTTGGTTTCCGCCTTTGGCTTTTTTTCTTTCGTTTCCTTCTTTTCGCTTTTAACCGCCTTTTTTATCTCTTTTTCTTTCACATTTTTCTCTTTAACTGCTTCTTTTTTTGCGCCAGCCTCTTTTACCCCGCTTAGAGATTTATCTCTAACGGGGCGAACCAGCTTTAACCCCAGGCGATGCTCCTTGGGCTCCAAGGACATTATTTCAAAATCAGCTTTCTCGCCCACCTTGAATAGTTCGCTAATTTTCTGGTTTGGCGCCAGACCTAGCTGGCTGGCATGAGCCAAACCATGGATTTCTTCGTCCAGTTTCACAAATAAACCGAAAGGATTAATTTTCAAAATTGTCCCGGCTACTGTCTGGCCAACCTTATATTTAGCGCTGGCTTCTTCCCAGGGATCCTTTATTAACCTTCTGGCGCTTAAAAATATCTTAGCCCCGGCCACGCTTATGACTTCGGCTTTAATTTTGTCGCCGACTTTGAATAAATCAGACGGGGAATCAATTCTTTGCCAGGCCAATTCCGAAATATGGATAAGCCCCTCCATATTTTCCCCGAAACTGACAAAAACGCCGAAGTCAGTAACCGCCGTGATAATTCCTTCCACGATTATCCCAACCTTATATTTAGCAATCGTATCTTTCTGTCTTTCACTCCAGACATTTTTTTCGCTGAAAATAATCTTATCTTCTTTTTCCTCTAAGGTCACAACCGTAACTTCAAATTCCTGACCGACAAAAAATTTGAGTTTTTCCAGAATTTTGCTTTTGTCGCCGCCGTTCACCCGCGGGTAATTTTCCGGAGCCAGCTGGGAAACCGGCAGGAAGCCTTGAATCTGGCAATAACAGACCAGAAGCCCGCCTTTATTGGCATCAATTACTTTTACCTTAATGGCTTCTTTGTCCTTAAACGCTTTTCTCAAAGTTTCCCAGGCTTTTTCTTGGCCGGCGTGCCGAAAAGACAGTTCTAATTCGCCGTTTTCATTTTCCTCTTCAATGACCGTCGCCTCAATTTCATCGCCGGGTTCCAAATTAGCATATTCCTCCGCTTCTTCATAAAGTTCCGGCCCGCGAACTACACCAACCAGAATACCGTCAATATCCAATCTAACTTCGGCTTTAGAGGCAGAAACCACGGTTCCCTTGACTGTATCCCCGGCTTGGGGAATTTTCAAATCATCTTTATCTAATAACTTTTGGAAATTCTCGTCTCCTTCATTAAGTATTTTTTTATCTTCTTCCATATTCATTAATCTTTATTATTTTATTAATTTATTGGTTTATTAGTTTAAACAAAATAAAAAAAGATTATTTAACCTCCCACTTCAGGGGAAGCCCTTTGGCCACCTTAGCCACCAAAGGTTTTATTAAAGGTGTTTATTTAGTTTGTTTTTCTATTATACGCTATACTGAAAAGATTGCAAGTCCCCGTTTAAAGCAAAAATCTAAAATAATCCAAAAAAATTATTCCATCATCCCTAAATTTGTCCCGCCACTTTATTATTATTTATGTGGGCGGGATCCCGCCATGGCGGTGATAACAGATTTGTAATTTGTAGGGTTAATAATATAAAAAATTTTTCCTTATCTGCTCAAAATATGGCCGGCATTAGTTTTTATTTTTTTCTTCGGCGGACATGACATGGTTAACAACAACACCGCCAACTGGAATCTGCACTTCATAAATAAATTTTCCGGTTTCTGATATTTCCTCTTTTTTATAGCCGGGGTTATGTCAGCGTAAGTTTTGGCAAACCCGCTTTGTCCGCCTGGCAATTTATCAACGCTGACTTTCCCCACCTCTTTTTTTACCCGACCTTTTATCTCGCAGGTTGTATAATAGCGTAGGGTGAAGGATTATGAATTACCTGGCCCATAATCCACTCTACGCTTTCCTCCCTAATCAAAGCCCACCAAATAATTAATTCATCTAAAACCGCGGACAGGACTAAGATAATAATTTTTATAAGATAATATTTTCCGTACTTTAGCCGGTAGTACATAGAAACTGTAATTAGTAACTAGTAATTAGTAATTTGAAAAAACATATTCAACCAACCGCCAAATTACCAATTACAAGTTACAAATTTCTTTCAAATTTTATCCTTATAAACTATTAAAATTTATATAGTCCAGCCATATTTTATAAAGTTCTGCCGTAGCAATTAAATCCCAGCTATTGTACTCGGCGATTTTCTTATACTCTTTATCTTTAAATAACCGCCCAACATCATCACCGGTAATGCCGCCGGCCTTAGGACTTTTAATACCGAGAGCCCGGCAATACAAATGCAGATTGCCTTTGCGCCGGACCGCGCCGTAAAAAGACAATTGGTCCAGCAGGTCAACATGCCTTACTCCGTATTGGCTACTTAAATAACGGTTAGACATTAAATTTATTGTCGGTTTTACCTTATGGACCGCTGACCTTATTAATAAAAACGGAACGTCAAAGGAACGGCCGTTAAAGCTCACTAGTTCGCCATAATTTTTCGCTCCCTGCCAAAAATCAGCCAGCATCTCTTTTTCGGTTTTCGGCTTAAAGGTAAACTTACCATCAACCCATTCTTTTATCTCTTTGTCGGGCAACTGCTTGTTCGCCGCCTGCCTACCGGCGAGGCAGGAAGAGGTGGAGAAATAAACTACCCCCTTACCTTTCTCATTGTCATAGATTCCGATAACCACGATTTTTCCGGTCAAAGGAGAAAATCCCAAGCCTTCTTTTAGATCAGCCAGCATCACATTGTATTTTTCTTCTTCCCCTCCGGCTTCACGTTTAATCCAGCGCGTCAGACTGTCCTGGGTCGCTTTGTCAAGACTATCAAAATTCTCCCCCACGGTTTCTATGTCAAAAATTAAAGCCATATTTTATATAATTATCTATTCTAATTTTATCTTTTTATGCCCCAACCGTCAAATAACCCCGCCCTTCGCGAAGGGCGGGGTTATTTTATTTCCCGCCAGAGGCGGGTCAGCCTCTGGCTGATATTATCTTGTTCTTTTAATTGCAAGTAGCGTCAGAAGCGGCAGCGCCAGTGCCGAAACCAAATCCGGGAGACGGAGAGGTTGAAGATAAGCTCTGGCTACATTCTTCTGGCTGGTCATTAAAAGCGGAGCAAATGGTGGCAAGCAAACTGGCGGAATCGCGGTCCGAAGTTACTTGAACGCCATTCATCACTAAAGTCGGAGAGCCGCCCACCCCGTATTTTTCATTATCAGCTTTATAGACATCAAAAACCGGGTACTGGCCGCTAGACCAAGTGCTTTTATCATTAAACTTTTCTGTTACTTTATATTCTTTGTCAGTCGCGGAAACACAGGCATTAAGTTTGGATTTATTTAACCCCGCCTTAGCTATACAACCATCGCCGTCGTCGGCTTCAAGAAAACATTTTAAATAGCTATTTAATTTATCCGGCTGTTCTTTCTGGATACAATATTGTTTTAATTGTTCCTTTAATTCTTTTTCCCCGTGCATGGCATAATCACAAAATTTCAAAGTAAAATCAATTTTATCGCCTAAAGCTTCAACCGCCGGCAAAATGCCTTTTTCAATCTGGGTGCCGAAAGGACAATGGCTCATGACAAAAAGTTCAACTGTCGGCTTATCGGATTTAGTTGCTACCTCACTTCTACTGCCGGATGCGGCCGTGTCAGAAGTATCTGTCTCAGCCGCTTCCGCTTTCATGTCTAAAACTTGCGGAAAAAATTTCGTGCCGTCCTTAGTCAAATAAGAATCAAAGTCCTGTCCACCGACATTCACCACAATCCTATAAAGACCCCCCTCGTCAACTATGTCCTTTATGTCCACTTCGGTTCCGGCCTGTACCAGATTAGCGTTTATAAATTCTCCTGCTTTAGCTTTAGCTTCTTCCGGAGATAAAATACTACCAGCGGTTTTAGCGCCAAAGAATTTATAGCCGGCTCCGCCTAAAGCCACCAGGATAATTAAAACGATAATTGCTTTTTTCATATTCATAATTTTATACCCTACAAATCTACAAATCTTTTATAACCGCCTTGGCGGGACGGTGATAAAAAATTATAGATTTATGGAAAATTACAGATTAATAAACCCACGGCTAATTGTCGTTTAATCTCAGATGATAATTAGACGCGCGTGAGTACTATTATTAGTTTATTAGTTATTTTATTTTAGCAAAAGAAAAAAAATAAGTCAAATAGATTTATTTATCTTCATTTTTTCTCAATTCCTTTATTAATAATCCTCCCAAAACCACAATTACTCCGCCAGCTAAAACCAATAAATATCTGAATAATTGAAGCTTTTTGTCACGGGCGGCTACGGACCATTCATCGCTCTCTGCTACCTCGCCTAAAACCTGGCCGGCCTGCCCCTGGCTTTCGCTATCTTTTTTAATTATATCTTCAGCCGAGCGCGGCATAATCCTTAGGCCCGATTCAGTCCGACTGACTAGGCCAGCAATAGCCAGAGTCTCGCCTTCTTTTATCTCCGCCGAGTTTATACCCGTCGCTTCCTTTATATAAACCCTTATTTCTTCCGTACCATCGTCCAGATAAATAGTTGAGCCCTTTTTGTCCGTAATTTCCCCGGTTACAAAAACTAAATTGCCAAGATAATCATCAGTAATTTTTTCTACGGCCAGTTCTTCGGGGATTGGGTCGGACCGATGCTCTATTATTTTCATATCCTCTTTTTCTTTCGTTTTTATCCGTTTCTCGCCGTTGCTAATTGATATTTCTCCGCTCACCTCTATATAGTCGCCAATTTTTAAGGAAGGAAATTCCTTATTGTAATTATAAACTTGAACCCCGGGGGAGCCGACAATATAAAAATACTGAGCTCCTAAAATCCCTGGCTCTACCGCTACAACACCGTTAACCTTCACCAATTCCCCGGATTCTAATTCTTTAATTTTTTCTAACGTGGTTTCAATTATTTGCTTTTGTTCTTTTGTTGAAACTAAAAAAGAATTCTCTAACCCTATATCTGCTTCCTTACTGCCGGCCACTGATATAATATTTTCTTCCCCTGGAGTTAAAACAGTTGTCCAAAAAAATTTATTATTCTCACCCCGGGCATAGGATTCACCCTCAAAAGATTTTTCATAATAAACTTCATCAATCAACTCCACCAGATTATCAAATAAACGTACCGACTCGTTCGAATTGTTCAAAGCCAGCCCGCTATCAGCTCTATCAACCGCATAAAAACTGCCAGGCTCTAACCATAAATCGGAATCAAACCGATAAGGTTTACTTCCGGCCTCGCCATCATCTAATTGCCAATCCAGTAAATTAATTTTCTCTTGGCTGATATTTTTTAATTCTACCCATTCTCCTTCCGCATCACTACCTTCAGGGTTAGGTAAAATTTCATTGACTATAACCAAGGCCGAACTTTTTTTCTCTGTTCCCGCTAAAAGAATTCCACCTTTTTTATTCCCTTCTGAGGAAATAACTTTTATAATTTCTTCTTTCTCCATCTCATTTTCTCCGTCACTTACTATTAATTTTATAGTATAACTTCCTTCTTTTAAATACGTATGTTCAGGCATTGGTAAATTTAACTTAATGCCATCACCAAAATCCCAGTTAAATTCTAATTCATCGCCGTCTTC
>Ga0265594_1001151_pt1 | contig 20888 bp, 12 predicted proteins | sample saktaG_11_FD_190147 | JGI IMG/M metagenome (GOLD analysis project Ga0265594, IMG submission 190147) | Saline water microbial communities from Sakinaw Lake, British Columbia, Canada - sak_2011_5_24_80m | ecosystem: Environmental > Aquatic > Non-marine Saline and Alkaline > Saline ... | reverse complement strand
TTACCGAAGAAGATGTCCCACGGTATCTGGCCGTCGACGGCTGTGAATTCGTGCGAGTGGTTGTGGTAGCCGACCTGCATTTTGTGCGGTTCAACTTTTTCCGCCAGTTCGTTGAACATATCAGCGGCGTTTTTCCAGCCTTCTGCCGAGCTGTACTTTTTTGGATCGAGCCAGGGAACTATCAGGTATTTGTTACCGATGATTTTGTTGAACTCGATGGTTTTAGGAAGATTGTCGCCAAGCAGCGTGTCGAGCTGGGTATGGCTGCCGCAGCACTTCAGGCCGTTGTCATCGAGCAGCTTGCGAAGGTCCTTTGCGCTATAGTCGTAGAAGCCGGCGAATTCGACGCCCTGGTAGCCAATTTCGGCGACGGCTTTAATTGTGCCCGGCAGGTCCTTCTCACATTCCGACCTGACGGAATACAATTGAAGGCCCAGCGGGATTTTACGTTTTGATTTTCCAAGCTTCATTTCTTCATTACAGCCAGAACCCACGGCACAGGCGGCAGCGATTGAAGCTGCGGTGGTCTTTAGAAACGTACGGCGGGAAAGATTCGGGCTATTGTCTCTTGTATCCATAATCCTTTACCTCATTTCATGATTAACAGCATATTCCGGAACAACAATTACATGCGATGGTTCCTTGTCGATGTGATTGTAAGTTGAAATCGCCCTTGTGTCAAACGGAAACGTTTTTTCACGGCATGTGCCAGGCTGGACGGATTTAAACAGCAAATCGACAGAATTTTGTGGTTTTGCCGGAACAAATTGTGTGTTATTATCTGGCAGTTTAGAAAAAGGTTAGAAAATAAAGCAAGGTGTTATTCAAGGGTAAATCGGAAAGGATTGAAAATGAGACAGTTTGCGATTATAGTTATGGCGATGGCGGTGATGGCCTGGGTGATCGGTTGTGCGAGTGTCCGGACCACTGCTACAGACAAGCAGATGGAGAAGAAAATCGACGAGTTGCTTGCAAAAATGACGCTGGAAGAAAAGGTCGGGCAGATGACGCAGGTGACATTGGAGGTCGTAGCGGGCGAGACCGGGGAAGACGGATCGCTGAAGCTCGACAATAAGAAGCTGCAGGACGCGATTGTTACCCATCAGGTCGGATCAATATTGAACTGCGGCGGACAGGCGAGGTCCGTGGATAACTGGCTGGAAATCATCACGCAAATACAGGCTATGGCCACAAAAGAGACACGGCTGGGGATTCCCATTATCTACGGGATCGACGCGATTCACGGGGCGAACTATACCCTGGGGGCTACGATATTCCCACAGCACATCGCGATGGCGGCGACCGGCAACGTGAACCTGGTGAGGACGGAGGGCGAAATTACCGCCCTGGAGGTGCGGGCGTCGGGAATGCCCTGGAACTTCAACCCGGTACTGGGGCTCGCCAGAAATCCGATGTGGTCGAGGCATTGGGAAACATTCGGGGAGGACGCATATATCAGCTCCGTCATGGCGGCGGCCTATGTAGAAGGGCAGCAGGGCAGTGACATATCGCAGCCCACAAAGGTCGCGGCATGCATGAAGCATTACCTCGGCTACAGTGTGCCGCTGTCGGGCAAGGACCGGACGCCGGCATATATTCCGGAACGGCAGTTAAGACAGCTATTCCTGAAGCCTTTTGCCGCAGCGGCAAAAGCAGGCGCCGCAACGGTCATGGTCAATTCCTCGGAGATCAACGGGATTCCAGTCCATTCGGACAGGTTCCTGCTGGTCGATGTGCTGCGGGACGAGCTGGGCTTCGATGGTTTTGTCGTTTCGGACTGGGCGGATATAGATAATCTCTACAAACGGGAGATGGTGGCGAAAGATCAGCGCGAAGCGGTCAAGATGGCGGTCATGGCCGGGATTGATATGAGCATGGTGCCTTCCGACTACAGCTTTTACGACCACCTTGTGGACCTTGTCAAAACCGGTGAGGTACCGATGAAACGCATCGACGAAGCGGTGACAGATATCCTTCGGGTCAAATTCCAGCTCGGGCTCTTTGAGAAACCGTATCCGGATAAGGAGCTTATAGAGCAGTTCGCAACGGATGCCTCACGCCAGGTAAATCTCCAGGCGGCGAGAGAAGCGATGACACTGCTCAAGAATGAGAATGACATTTTACCGCTCAGCAAGAGCGGGAAGGTCCTTGTGACGGGGCCATGCGCCAATAAGCTTTCCGTGCTGAACGGGGGCTGGACAATTACCTGGCAGGGTGATAACGAAGCCCTCTATCCGCAAGAGAAGTCGACCATCCTGGAGGCGATACAGGATAAAGCCGGCGCAAGTAGCGTTGAGTATATCGAGGGAGTGACATTTGACGAGGAGCTGGATATTCCGAGGGCGGTCTCGGCGGCGAGCCGTGTGGATGTAATCGTGGCGTGCCTGGGTGAGCCGGCGTATTGTGAGACGCCCGGCAATATCGACGATTTGACTCTGAAGGCACCGCAGATTCGCCTTATGCAGGAGCTTGCCAAAACAGGCAAGCCCATCGTCATGGTTCTGACCGAGGCCGGCCCCGGGTGATTCGAACGATCGTCGACCATGCCGGCGCGATTCTGATGGCGTATTTGCCCGGCATGGAGGGCGGACAGGCAATCGCCGACGTTCTCTTTGGCGATGCGAATCCGAGCGGAAAATTGCCGTATACGTATCCGAAATACTCCGGTTGGCACGTTTGCTACGATCATAAGAAAAGCGAGGATGCTGCTCCCAACAAATTCGATCCGCAGTGGGAGTTCGGGCACGGGTTGTCATATACGACTTTCAAGTACAGCGATCTGCAGCTTGATAAGAACAAGCTCTCGGCGGACGATACCCTTACGGTCTCGGTCAATGTCACTAACACGGGCCAACGTGAAGGCGCCGAGATTGTGCAGCTATTCCTGTCGGATATCGTCGCGACCGTAACGCCCCCGGTCAAATCGCTCAAGCGGTTCAGCAAGGTGCCTTTGACGCCCGGCCAGAACCTGACAGTCAAGTTTGAGCTCAGCCGGGAAGATTTCGAGTTCATCGGTCGTGACAACAAGCCCGTTGTCGAGCCGGGCGAGTTCAAGGTCAGCGTCGGCGGGCTTACCGGGACCTTCGCGATTCAGTAGATTACCATTCGCGCTTCGCGTATATCGCGATGAATAGATCGATACAAGAATCAGGGGCAGTAGATAAAAACAGGCGAAGAATGTCTGGCAAAACTGGTGTACCGGTCAATTATTGCCCGCATAATCCTGAACTGCCGGATCTGGATCAGTAGCTGTGTAAACACGGCGATTATGACTGCGTTTATGTGGACAAATGGCAATTGCATGCAATTGTGATTTTTCCGGGACATATTGCAAAAAGCAAACGTGATATCAAACACCTGATCTCCGCCGTGGATATCCCGGCGATAATTAAAATATTACAAAAGTCCATCGGCAGCCACTTGCTAATGCTGAATAATGTTGTATGATACAAGCGTTTTCTCGTGCCACATTTATCTCTGGAGAAATTAAACGGAACATTTTTATGTCCGATACAATTACTGGAATATTGAGAAGTATCAACAAACAGCAGTTCGCGATAAGAACAGCCGACCGTTCTTATCGAGCGGGGCCGGCTGAAGTGATAGTGCAACCGGATATAACTCGCCGCCTCGGGCTCACTAAAGGAGCAACCGTCACCGCTCAGATCGAACGAAAGAAAGGCAAAAGAAAACTGGTATCCATCGAGTCGGTGGGGGGCATGGAACCGGAAGCCTTTCGCAAACGCCCGCGGTTTACCGATCTGGTGGCCATCGATCCTCACGAACGATTTGACCTGGGCGCTTCCGGCCAGGAGAGCATGCGTATCGTCGACCTCATTGCGCCAATCGGCAAGGGAACGCGCCAGTTGATCGTTTCGCCGCCCAAAGCGGGAAAGACCGTTCTCCTGGAACAAATCGTCCAGGCGATTCGGCAATGCTCCCCTGAAAGCCGTATTATCGTGCTGCTGGTGGATGAGCGGCCCGAGGAAGTCACCCACTTTCGCAGGTCTGTCGAGGGAGCCGAAGTGGTGGCAAGTACGAGCGACCACAGTGCCGACGAGCACGCCGAGCTCGCCGAGCTGATGCTTGCCCATATACAAACGGAACTGGAATGCGGCAGAGAGATAGTCCTGCTGATCGACAGTCTCACGCGAATGGGAAGGGCTTTCAACAATAGGGGCCGCCGGCGAGGTGCACCACGTCGCCAGACTATGAGCGGCGGATTGGAAGCCGGCATTCTGGAAATCCCCCGCCGAATCTTCGGACTGGCGCGCAAAATTGAAAACGGAGGCTCCGCCACCATCATCGCGACGTGCCTGATAAATACCGGCTCTCGAATGGATCAGCTTATCTTCGAGGAATTCAAGGGAACAGGCAACAGCGAAATCGTCCTCGACCGCGCCCTTGCCGAGGCCAGAATCTTCCCTTCGATCGACATCCCGGCCAGCGGCACGCGAAAGGAAGCCAAGCTCTACAGCGATGACGATACCCGAGGCATAGCCACGCTCCGGCGTGTATTGTCCAACTACGGGCCCCGCGGAGCCCTGGACTCCCTCTTCAAGCTGCTCCAGAAATATCCTACCAACAAGGAATTTCTGGAGAGTATGTCCGCCGGGATTTGATCGCCGGTGAACCAAACTCCGGCTCAATACCAAAACAACGCCGGCGGCCGGCATGTCAATATGCCGTTTTGCGACAATAAATGCGGGGCATTCCTGGTATCTACGGCTTATTTTGTCACCGAATAGTACACCATAATTATTTGCATTTTTTTGTAATATTTTTTGTTTTTTCACTTGCCTTTTAGAAATAACCGAAGTATAATGGTAGTTTTCGCTGTTTATGGAAGTAGTTAGCATCTTTCACTCCAATGTAATTTGCGGAAATCACTGAAGGATCGTTAGAGACCTCTCGCCAGGATGGTGAGGCGTGTACAGTTTCGCTATAGCTCTTTAAAGGCCATGCGAAAAAAGAATTAACATTGTGTTTAAGTAATAGCATTGAGAAAAAATGAAGCAGATTAGTAGAATCAGAAATATTGGTATTTCGGCACATATCGACTCCGGCAAAACAACGCTGAGCGAGCGGATTTTGTTTTATACAGGGCGTATTCATCGCATGCAGGAAGTCCACGCCAACGAAGGCGGGGCAACAATGGATTTTATGGATATCGAACGCGAGCGAGGCATCACGATAACCTCGGCCGCTACACAGGTAACCTGGAAAGACATTAGCATCAACCTGATCGACACTCCGGGCCACGTGGATTTCACCGTGGAAGTCGAACGTTCGCTGCGCGTTCTGGACGGGGCGATCATGGTACTCTGTTCGGTTGGCGGCGTCCAGAGCCAGTCGATTACCGTCGACCAGCAGATGAAACGATACCGCGTGCCGAGAATCGCCTTTATCAATAAAATGGATCGTGTCGGCGCCGATCCCGAACGGGTGCGTCATGACCTGAGAGAAAAACTCGGCCTGAACGTTGTCCCCATACAGATCAACATGGGAGTGTCTGAAAGCTTTCAAGGCGTCATCGACCTGATTACCATGCGGGCCATCACCTTCGAGGGCAGCAGCGGTGAACAGGTTATCCGGGGACCGATCCCCGCCGAGTATGCCGATAAGGCGGCAAAAGCACGAGAAGAAATGCTCGACGCTCTGAGCATGTACAACGACGAGATGATGGAACTGCTGCTCGAAGAAAAGCCCGTCGAGAATGATATGATCCGCCGGACGATTCGCGAAACCACAATCAACCGCGATATCGTGCCGCTGATGTTGGGCTCGGCGTTCAAGAACAAGGGCGTTCAGCCCCTGATGGACGCCGTGTGCGATTTCCTTCCCAACCCGATGGACCGCTCCAGCTTCGCCCGCGATCACAACAACGAGGGCACGGAAATCCCGCTGGCGAGCGACCCCGATGCTCCACTGGTGGCAATGGTTTTCAAGATTGCGGACGAATCTTTCGGGCAGTTGAGTTATGTCCGCGTCTATCAGGGCCAAATCATCAGAGGCCAACAATACCGCAATGCCCGAACGAATCGTATGCAGCGGATCGGCCGGATTGTTCGGATGCACGCAAACAACCGCGAGGACGTTACCGATGCCGGCCCCGGCGACATAATCGCCCTGCTGTCTGTGGATTGTGCCAGTGGCGACACGATTTGCGGCAACGGCATCAACTATTCTCTCGAAAGTATTTTTATTGCCGACCCGGTTATCAGCCTGTCTGTAACGCCTGCCGGTTCCGCCGACCAGGAACGCATGGCCAAGGCACTCAGCCGGTTCATGAAAGAAGACCCGACCTTCCGCGTTTCCACCGATCCGAAAACCAGCCAGACGGTTATCGCCGGCATGGGAGAACTGCACCTCGACGTTTATGTCGAACGCATGCGCCGTGAATTCAAGGCCGAGGTGACTGTCGGCATCCCGAACGTCAGCTATCGCGAGGCACCTACGGTCGAAGCCAAATTCAACTATAAGCACAAAAAACAGACCGGCGGCTCGGGGCAATATGCCCACGTGGTCGGCCGGCTCATCCCGCTGCCCGAGGACGCCGAATCCTCGTACGAGTTCGAAGACAACATCAAATCGGGACGAATCCCCAGCGAATACATCCCCGCGGTTAACAAGGGCTTTCAGGCGGCTACGAAGAAAGGCCCGCTCGCGGGTTATGAAATTGTCGGCTGCAAAATGTGTCTTGACGACGGCTCGTACCATTCGGTTGACTCCAGCGAGATGGCGTTCCGCACGGCCGGCAGAGACGCCTTCATCGAAGCATTCAAAAAATCCAGGCCCTGCCTGCTCGAACCGATCATGACTGTCGAGATCGAAATGCCGGGCGAATTCCAGGGCCCGGTCGTCGGCGACCTCAACTCCCGGCGAGGAATTATCCTGGCAACCGAAACACGGGACAGCTACACGGTTGTTCGAGCCGAGGTTCCGCTGGCAAACATGTTTGGCTATGCCACGGTAATTCGCGGCATGACCAGGGGGGGCGGCACTTTCTCAATGGAAATGTCACGCTATGCCAGGGTCCCGGTCAAAATCAGCGAACTTATCCTCGAACAGCACCGCCAGGAAAATGAGCAAGCCGCTCGAAAATAATCTTACGCCGGTCATATAATTATCGAACGGGTATTGGCGGTTCGCTTTACCGCCCTATCAACCCGTCCATTTACGCATTAGTTACTTACATTAAATCCGAGTTGCACGTTTCCCCCGGATTTATTGACGATCCGCTCCGAGCCTGTGAATAAATTCTCCGTGATAATGGCACGGGTGACATTCTCTCCAAGCCGGATTTGCGGCCGGTCCTGTCGAAACTCGCATCCCCGAATAAGAACGGTGCCGCTGTCCGCCTGGATTGCGTGACGATCGCCCTGTTTGCCGCCCCACTGGACAAACGTGCAATCACTAAAGCCGACTGTCCCAGTCCCTGCGATCTTCGCTATCTGGTTGCACGGACCCCAGAACGCACAGTTCGAAAAGCGGATGCTTCCCGTATTGCTTTTTTCGACCCCGATCATGGTCGGGTCCGGCCCATGAAACGATACGAACTCGCCATTCGTAATCAACAGCCCGTACGGAGCGCATTGCTCGACGACAAGGGACGTATGGCAATCGTCGGCGCCGATACCGAGGAAGTTGCCGTTGCACATACCCCTTGTGCCCTGAATGAACTTATAGCCTACCTTGTAGCCGAAGCAGAATGTATTATAGACATACTGCCAGTCGGATTTGCCGAAGATAAACGCCTCGCCGTTTTCCATCTGCCACTGGAACAGCTTTGGTTTCATGCTCCACCAGGGATTGAAGTGGACGTTTTCGATTCGCCCTATATCGTAGATGGAGTCGACCAGGACGCCCCGCCGGAGCGGCTGGCCATGTACGTCACGAACCAAATGTCGCTCGTTCCGCGTTGCGTCGATACCGTTGTACGGATTGAGCATTTCCACCGCGAGTACCGCCGGGTTTTTGCCTCGCATGGCGATAGCCCACGGGTACGGCTTGGGTATGTCATCTATGTTCTGTTGAGGATAATACAACACAACGCCCTTGAGGGTACTGTTTGTATTGAGAGTTATGAAAGCCGGCCCGTCCTCACTACCCGCCCCGCTCGTCACCAAAAAAGTGGTGCCGTCATCTGTCGGCTTGGGAAGCCCCCTGTTGCGCAGGCCGTTATGTGCCGGGACCGATTGCCAGACGCCCGCCAAAGTAACCGCGTTGGGCACGTTCAAATTGCCGGCGAAGAAATAATTGCCGACAGGAGCGTAAACAACACCACCGCCGGCTTTTGCCGCCGCATCCAGGGCCTTTTGAAATGCCGCCGTATCGTCCGTTTTGCCATCTCCGGCCGCGCCGAAACTGCGGACATTGAAATAATCAGAAACGGGGCCCTGAACCGGTTCTCCAGCAAAGACTCCAGCCGAAAATAAAAGTGTCAGCCCGAGAAAGAGCCGGCCAAACTGTTTCATCATACGTGCTTTATAAAGACTGCGAACCATTCTTTTGCTCCTGTAATTTATCCATCCAATTCCTGTTTTTTGCCGGGATTTTCAACGGATATCGAAATATTCCGGAACGATTTGGGCAAAAAGCCCCAGTTTCGAGCGTATACTATCAGCGCCGGGCGGTTTTTGCTACTGTTTCTTAGCCATAAACCACCTACCGCTTCACCCACTTACAGGAGATTTTGCCGGTATTATTTTGCTTTATCCGGTTAACCGGTCGCTGCCGCGAGCGATTTTTCGTTTTTCTCCGCTCCTTTAGTCGATACAGGAGCAGGAGATTGGCTTTGTTTGGCTTTGTTTTCTTCGATTCGGCCGGCCGGATTATTTTCATATTCTCTTTTCAAATAAGACTTTGCGCCAAGCTGAACTACTGATAATTGGCTTTGTTTTTTCAAGTCGCCGTTTTTCTCTGCCGGGCGCCATGTGGCAGCCTCATCCCGCAGGGATGGGGATGGTTCGTACTGCTGCTCAGCGTCTTGATACTCGATTCGCCGCATTATTTCGTGTCTCTTAAGCTCGTTCATCATCTTGATCATGCTGTTCTCGATTCGCCGTTCGTACAGCATCATCCTGTCGAGCACCCTGCAATTGCACCAGTCGCTCGAAGCGATTCGGCCGAGCTGCAAATGGCTGATGACATATCTCGAGTCGCCCAGCTTTACCCCCTTGGCATGCCACTTCACCATATTGAGGCTTTTGGCCATCGGATTGTCGATTTGACTTTCTATCATCGAGTCGATGGCCTGGTTCTGCATACGTTCGGCCCGCTTTAGCCGCCAGGCAAGGCTGACAAACCGATCAGCTAACATGGTTTCCACCGCCCCAACGGGGTAAAGCTCAGCGAGCATTTGGTCGTGAAAAGCTTCATAATCCGCCGGATCTTCACCTTTTATCACCGCCTCAGCGGCAAAAAGCCCGTGCTTAACCGCATTCTGCGAGACGGTTGCTTTGCCATCGTCGGTTTTAGGCCCGGTCGATTTTTGAGCGTTTTGTCGATTAGCTTTGGTTTGTGCTTTCGTAGCCATAGTATTCTCCCTTTCGAAATTGATTATTGATTATTGTTATAACGAACCAGTAAATTGTGTTATACGTTAATCTTACTTACAGGCACGTTGGCCGTCAAGTGAAAGTTATAAAAAAATTATAAATTTATTTAACCGTGGATTTTAAGTCGTATCGCGTATTATATCAAACTTAGTTAATTAGAGCCGATTAAGCATTGCTGTCATTCCCGCGAAAGCGGGAATCCAGAATTTTCGTTGTTAATCCTGACAATCGTGCTATCGGTTCTTATTTACTGAAATTATTATTACATATCGAATGTGTGTCGCGTTGTCATATCGAGCCCTCGCAGCCTGATCTCTCCACTCGGCTCCGCCTCGGTCGGGATTACGGAGTGTTTCGAAGAGCGTCGTGTGGTCATGTGGCAGCCACTGAATGAGCGAAGCGAATGAAGTGGATGGGGAGTATATGTATTGCTGGATTAATACCAAATACGATTAAATTGTGCACTTTTGTCATTTCGGCCGGAGGGCCACGAATTTGTCGGAAGCGGAGAAATCTGGTACACGAAACCAATCCATGTACAGTAACCAGATCTCTCGACTCCGCTGTGCTTCGCTCTCCCTTGGGGACACTTGACGGTGGAGATGACCCAGGCAAGCGCAGTTACTAATCAGAAATCGTATAATATCAACCTCGGTTAATTAGAGCCGATTATATATTTCCGTAAGCACCTCGGACAGTGCAATAGTTTTAGCTTTCATCTGTCAAATCGGCTCATACTAAATGGAGTTATTATAAGTTGTTCATTAACAACAACATAACACAACTTGTCATTCCCGCGAAAGCGGGAATCCACTATATCCGTTACATTACTGGATTCCTGCTTTCGCAGGGATGACGGCGCGAATCGGTCAGTTTGAGTAATTAACTAAATTTGATAATAGACAATGATCAAGCTTTTTTAGCGCAACAAAAAAGACCTGAAATCATCTCCAGGTCTTAATAGCGGGGGCATCATATGAAGATCTTGAGATACTGCTCAATACCTGCAAAAAAAGCCTTAGTGATTGTCGGTGTTGTCGGTCTGCCAAAAGCTCATATTCGCATAACTCTTTACATGACAAAGCTTCAAGGCTTGTCGGCCGCAATAACCCCGACATATAAATCTGCTACTGCATACACCGGCCTCTCAGAGCCACCAATTGGCTGTTCTGAATAATGAGTAGCTGAGTTACGTGTGTCGCATATCCCATACCTGCTCACCCACGTCCTTCCGCAGGTATGTCACCAGGGCCGACCCGCACCACAGACGACTTGCCGCAGCCTGAGGCTCCAACCACAGCTAACGGCCTGCCCCAGGAAAAGCTCGTAGCCCTGAGGCAATGTATCGAAAAGATCTTCATCGATAAACCCGCAGGAATCATCAAACTGAGAATCCGACTCATTCTGCGGGAAACCTGCAGGCTATCCAAGCCCGAATAATAGTGATTGTCTCGACTTACCCACCTTAGATTTTGACCAGAAAACGCTGGTTTTTTGACATCGTATTCAATGACCGTTGCTAAGTCACTCAATATCACTCGATGCCATCGTTGTAATATACTGAGCAACAAGCATTTATGTTCGTCAGCCTTTTTTCTCCGGAGAGCGAAAATCACTGCTGCAACAGTTTTGCAACAGATTCTGACATAGCCCGCGGGCAGTTGCCTCCCTTGCACGGTCTACCAGGTCATCACGAACGCGAAGATAGTATCGATGCGTAGTCTTGAAATCGGCATGGCCGGCAAGCCGCATAACCTCGAGCTCCTTCAGTCCTTCTCTGAACCAATTGCAGATAGCTGTTCTTCGAAGATCGTGGAATTGGCCTTCTTCAACACGTGCCTTATGCAAGATCTTGTTGAAGTACCAGGTGAAGTTGGTAATTACTTTTGATCGGGAGTCCGAATAGGTCCAATTGTCTTTGGCACGAAGCTCGCACTGTATGTAATCGTACCTGGCGGGTGGTACAAAAACATATGGTTGACCCTCAGGCTGTCTGCTCTGATGATCAACCAGAAGTTGCGTGAGCATATCACTCAAAGGCAAAGTCCTGCTATCGGTGTCCTTAATTCCCCATTCCCACGTCGCAGCAGTGTTCGTTTTCGGAGAGACCTTTATTGTTTGCTCAGCAAAATCGATATCGGCCCATGTGCAGTTCAGGAGTTCGCCTCGACGCAGACCTGTCGATAGGGCAACGATAATCAGCAGGTCCCACTTCGGACGTCTTTGCCCGTTGGACCTCTCGGTAAGCTGTTGAGCTGCATTAACGATGCGTTGGCATTCAGCGTCGCTATAAATGTGGATCTCATTCTCAGGACACTTCGGCATCTTGATATATCTCAGTGGATTCTCTTCAAGCTGTTTGCGCTTAACGGCCATTCCAAAGATGGTCTTAATCTCAGTGAGTTTCTTCTTAACCGTTGCCGGCCGGTTACACTTAAATCCTATTTCCCTTTACCTGATTTTATATATGGTTTATGATTCTTTTTATATGATTACAGATGGTACAGATAAACAAACATCTTCTCATGAGTCCAGTATTCTTATTGCGGACGACCAGCCTGATGTTTTGAAGGCCCTGCGTTTACTGCTCAGGCCGGAAGGTTTTCAGATTAAGACGGCCTCGTCCGTTGCCGAAATCATCGATTCGGTCAAAGCCAATGATTTCGACGTTATTCTAATGGATATGAACTACGTGCGAGGCGAAACATCAGGTCGGCAGGGCCTTGACGTACTTTCAAGCATCCGGCAAATCGATGAAATTCTTCCGGTGGTCGTAATGACGGCCTGGAGCAACGTGGAGCTGGCTGTCGAAGCCATGCGTCGGGGAGCCCGAGACTTCGTCCCCAAGCCCTGGAAGAACGAGCGATTACTAACCGTCCTGCGCACCCAGATAGAACTCGGCCGTGCCCTGCGCAAGGGCAAACAGCTCGAACAGGAAAACGTCTTACTCAAGAGCCGGGGTTCTGAGTCACTGATTGCCGAGTCACATGCGATGCAGCCCGTACTGGAGACGATTGCCCGCGTGGGGCCTTCCGACGCTAATGTGCTTATTACCGGAGAGAACGGCAGCGGCAAGGGTGTTGTCGCTTATGCCTTACATGCGGCGTCGAGCCGAAAAAACGAGACGATGGTTTCCATCAACACGGCCAGTATCCCGGAGACTGTATTCGAAAGCGAGTTGTTCGGCCATGTAGCCGGCGCTTTTACAGACGCCAGATCAGATCGTTTGGGACGATTCAAATTGGCTGATGGAGGCACGTTGTTTCTGGATGAGATTGCCTCTATCCCGGCAAATTTGCAGTCAAAACTTTTACGGGTTCTTGATAGTGGCCAGTTCGAGCCTATTGGTTCATCCAAAACCTGCCGCGTGAATGTACGTGTCCTTTCCGCTACGAATGCAGACTTGCCAACTGAAGTTGCAACGGGTGAATTTCGTCAGGATTTGCTCTATCGCCTGAATACGGTTGAGATACATGTGCCCCCTTTGCGGGAACGCAAAAAAGACATTCCGCTATTGGCTATGCACTTTTTAAGCAGATATGTTACGAAGTATCGCAAGTCCATCACAGGCTTTAGTCCCGCCGCTATGGAGTTTTTATGCGCTTATCCCTGGCCTGGAAATGTACGTGAGCTCGATCACACGATCGAGCGGGCCGTCCTGATGGCACAAGATGAATTCATACGGCTCCCCGAGCTTGGCCTGACCACAACTTCGGAGGATGAACCTCGGCTCGAAGATATCACCCTTGAAGAAATGGAGCGTTGGGTTATTCGCAAGGCCATAATCCGGTTTGATGGTGACATCAGCAAGGCCGCCGCGGCCCTCGGACTCAGTCGCGGTGCGTTGTATCGACGTCTGGAGAAGTACCAGATCCAATAAGATGAGATTCGAACGTCAAATCCTGATTTGGTCACTGGCGAGCGGACTTGCGGGGTCCCTGGCATCGATGTTGTTCTTGTGGACCGGCAATTACTCAATCCAGACGCAAGTGCTGTTAACGGCCCTGATTCTTCTGCTATGGATCGGATTTGCCTTTGGTCTCAGGGCCCGGGCAGTTTATTCGCTGCGAACACTGTCGAACCTGTTGGAGGGATTGCGGGAAGGTGACTACTCTGTTCGTATTCGCGGCGGCCGCCGTGATGATTCATTCGGCGAGCTGATTTTGCAGGTCAATGCACTGACTCGCTCCCTGCAGGAGCGGCGGTTCGGTGCCGTGGAGGTGACTGCACTGCTGCGTAAGATATTGGCGCAGATTGATGTGGCCATGTTCGGATTCGATCAGGAGAACAATCTGTGCCTGGTCAACGACAGCGGCCAGCAGATCCTTGGCAAGGACAATGAAGATATCCTGGGACATCACGCTAAAAGCCTGGGACTTGCAGACTGTCTTCAAGGAGCGACTCCACGCACAGTAGATCTGGCCCTGCCGATAGGAGTTCGCCGCTGGGAACTCCGCCGGACAACCTATCGTGAAAAGGGCTTGTCCCATCAACTTATTTTTCTATCCGACCTGACACGCACACTTCACGAAGAAGAACGGCTGGCCTGGAAGCGGTTGATACAGATTATGAGTCATGAAATCAATAACTCACTCACGCCTATCCAGTCCGTCTCGCAAACCTTACAGACACGAATCAAACAGGATTCTCGGCCGGAACAATGGCAAGACGATGTACAAGAGGGTTTGGAAATTATTGCGGCACGGTCTGAAGAGCTGATTAGATTTATCGCCTCATATTCAAAACTGGCACGTTTGCCTGATCCTGTGTTCGATAAAGTCAATGTGCCCGCATGGATTCAACAGGCAACCAGCCTGGAAACGCGTTTAAGAGTTAGCGTCAATCCGGGACCCGATGCGACGATCGATGCAGACAGGGGCCAGTTAGACCAGTTACTGATTAACCTTCTGACCAACGCGGCGGAAGCCTCTCTGGAAACCAGGCCGGATGGCAATGGTGAAGTTAAGGTGGGATGGCGAATCGAAGGCCCGCATTTGCTTGTATGGGTTGACGACGACGGACCCGGTTTGGAGGAAACCAGGGACGTTTTTGTGCCGTTCTTCACGACCAAGGCGAAAGGGTCCGGCATCGGCCTGGCCTTGAGCCGTCAGATTGCCGAGGCCCACGGAGGATACCTCACCCTCGAAAATCGCTCCGGCGAAAATGGATGCCATGCATGTATATGGCTACCTCTCGAACAAGGTTCCGGCCAAGAGAAATATACATCAACGACCGGCGGATAACATCGCACTTTCAAGAGTGTCCATTACCGGGCGCTATCTTTCCGAATCCGGACACACGGACACCATAAATTAAGATCAAAGCGGCATTTCAGGCCTGGAATGCCGGAATTCAGGATATTCGTTGCTGGCACAGTTATTGCTTTAAGTTCTCGGTATGGATATACCAAGAAAATTTTCAAGACGTAACCGAATAATACGCCGTGTTCTCTACGTAGTTTCCAGCCTGATGCTGATAATCATAGTGAGCGTGGTTATTTCCCGCCTGGAGCCGGCCGCACCATCGGTGGATCGACGTACACTCTGGATCGATAAGGTCAAACGAGGCACGATGTTACGCCAGGTTCGCGGTGTCGGCAATCTCGTTTCTGAGGATGTTCTGGTCGTTCCTGCGACGGTAGGCGGACGTGTCACACAAATTTTAGTGGAATCCGGTGCCGTAGTGGATACCAATACCGTTATCCTTAAGTTGAGTAATCCTGAATTGGAGCTCGAGGGGCTGGATGCCCAGTCCAAACTGAATTCCGCTAAAGCACACCTGGATGCCCAGAAAACTCAACTCCAGGACCAGCTACTGGGGATGGAGGCGAATCTGGCTCAGATGCAGGCCAATCTTAGAGAATCAAAACTCCAGGCTCAGGTGGATCAAAAACAATACGATGAAGACTTGATTTCCGATCTTAGCTTTGAGCTTTCCCAGGCTCGTGTAGAGGAACAGGAAAAACTGCTTGAGATCAACAAGAGACGATTGGCCATGTTTCGAGATTCAACTTCTCCGGCACAACTTGCTGAGTCTGAGGCTTCCCTGCGTCAGGCGGAATCGCTGTTTAATCTTAGAAAAAGCCAGATTGATTCGTTGTCTGTGCGTGCCGGTACTGCCGGAGTTCTTGCTTCTGTAAAGGAAAAAATCGAGTTGGGCCAGTCGGTCTCGGCTGGTATGATATTGGCCAGGATTACTAATCCCAAACGTCTTAAAGCCCGGTTAAAGGTCCCGGAAGTACAGGCTCGTAATGTAATTATAGACTTGCCTTGCGAAATAGACACATACAATGGTACTCCAGGAAGTGTTTCGCGCATTGATCCGACTGTCATGGAAGGCAACGTAACGGTGGATATTAAACTAAACGGCGAACTGCCCGAAGGCACCAGGCCGGATTTATCTGTAGTTGGCACGATAGAAATCGAACGTCTGGACGACATAATATATGTAGGCCGGCCGGTTTTTGCCTCGGATCAGAGTGTTGTGGAATTGTTCAAGCTTCTCGAAGACGGTAAATTTGCAGTACGTACACGTGTCAAGCTCGGACGCAGTTCGGTCAGTACGATAGAAGTCGTAGAAGGATTGGCGCCCGGCGACGAAATCATCCTCTCGGATATGTCGCAGTGGGATGAGCAGGATAAGATTCGGTTAAAATAGAACTATATGAGTGCAGAACAAAGAATATAGAACTGAAAATAAAAGTGACTACTTTTGATCAGGACTTGACAGAAATGATGATTAAACTCAACCATATTCAAAAACGTTACAACACCCGTGCAGGATTTGTCTATGTGCTGCAACAGATCAACTTGACGATCGAAGAAGGTGAGTTTGTCACCATCATGGGGCCGTCCGGCGCGGGCAAGACGACCTTGCTGAATATCATTGGAATGCTGGACGGCGAATGGGAGGGTGAATATTACCTGGCCGAGAATCCCGTGCACGAACTCAAGCCCAAGCAGCGTATGGCTCTGAACCGCCAGTACATTGGCTTTGTCTTTCAGAACTTCAACCTGCTGGACAATCTGACGGTCTACGAGAACCTGGATGTCCCGCTGTCCTATCGCAACGTCAAGAGCTCTGAGCGAGCCGGTATTGTCTGTGACACGCTGGACCGCTTCGGGATCGTGGGCAAGAAGGACCTGTTTCCGAGCCAGCTCTCCGGCGGTCAGCAGCAGCTCGTGGGCGTCGCCCGGGCCATCATCGCCAACCCGAGGCTGCTCCTCGCGGACGAGCCTACGGGTAACTTGCATTCGAGCCAGGGCAAGGACGTCATGGATCTGCTCAAAAAGCTCAACCGCGAAGGCACCACGATCATCCAGGTCACACACAATGAGGATTATGCGGCCTACGGCAATCGCATTGTCAAACTCAAAGACGGCTGGTACGACGGAGAAATCGCGCCTGCCAAAATGATAAGAGAGGAAGATTGAACAATGGGTCCCCTATGGCAGGACATACGATATGGTGTTCGGATGCTGGCCAAACGGCCGGGATTCACGGCCATTGCCCTGATCACCCTGGCGATCGGTATTGGCGCCAATACCATCATGTTCAGTGTTGCAGATCTGTTGTTGCTGGCTCATCCGAGAAAAGTGAAGGCCCCTGAGCAGTTGGTGTATTGTGGGTTTCAAGACCCGGAAGCACTCGGGTTTCGTTACTCCGAGTATCTTACTGTCCGTGACAGCGGCCTGGTCTTTAGCGAACTCTTGGCTCAAAGTAGGCCGCCTGGGGGAACTCTGGTTCATGGAGGATCGGTCCAGCAAGTTGAGGTGTTCTATGTTTCAGCGAACTACTTTTCTGTTTTGGGAGTGACGCCGATCCAAGGACGCGGTTTTATGCCGGAGGAAGAGCAGGGTGGCGCTCGTGTCGTGGTGTTAAGCTGGCTCTGCTGGCAGCGTTTGGGGAGCGATCCTGAGCTTGTTGGACAATTTGTGAGAGTTGATGGTGTTCGTTGTGAGGTTGTCGGCATCATGCCAAAGGGATTTACCGGTGTCACATTCAACGGCCCTGACCTATGGCTACCGCTGGGAAGCTACCGGTCTGTCTCTAAAGTGGCTCGACAGTGGCCGAAAATGCGCCAATGGTTTGACCTCGTCGGTCGACTCAAACCTGATTTGACGCTGCCGGTCGCCCAGGCGCAGCTCCAGTCGTTGTTTTCGGATTTCAAACCTGAAGGCCTTGAGCATGACAGCCGGCGGCCTTTTTTCAAGCTCCGCAAGCCAAGCCGGTTCTTGTTGCGCCTTGAGTATGATGAATGGGACTATTTACGCAAGCCCTTGTTCAATGTCATACTCTTAGCGACATCCGCTATTATACTGGTGATCGCCTGTTTGAATCTGGCGAATATGTTGATTGTGCAAGGGGCAGCGCGTCAGCATGAGATAGCTGTACGCCTGGCCCTTGGCGGGGGACGCTGGCGTATTATTCGGCAGTTGTTAACCGAATCGCTGCTCTTGGCCCTGCTGGGCGGCATTCTTGGTGTGCTGCTGGCTTTTGGAAGTATGAAAATCCTTAATACCTGGATGACTACCACTCCGGATTATTATGCAAGAGGTCTGCAGGCGGATTTGAATAGTTGTGTCCTGGTGGTCACGCTGGGTTTGTGTCTGATCGCCACGCTGCTCTTCGGATTGAGACCTGCGTTATGGTTGTCAAAGCGTGATCTTGCCGGCGAGATGAAGGCCTGTGCCGGTAGTGTCCTGGGATCCCTGCGGAGAAAGCGAGATGCACTCGCTGTGATGGGGCAGATCGCCCTGGCTGTGACGCTTGTGCTTAGCGCAGTGCTACTGACACGCAGTGCCCTGCAAATAGCACGACCGGATCCGCGTTTTTCCCTGGATGATAAGTTGATTGTGGAAATCGATCCACTGGCGGCCGGGTACGACCCGGTCCGGAGCTTTCAGGTATGCGAGGCCTTGACCGATCATCTGGCATCCCTGCCGGAGGTAAAAGCATTGGGGGCATCAACCCGATTGTTCTACGGGGGTGGCGGGCCGATATCGATTAGCGAGAATTTTCAGGAGGAGGAAAAGAGCGGATCGTGGAGGCCTTTCACCCGGAAGGCTATGCTGGTCACGGTCAGTCGGGATTATTTTACGGCCATGGAGATCCCGCTTTTACAGGGGCGATTCTTTACCCCGATGGACCGAGTCCCGAATGCGGAAAAGGTCGCAATTATCGATGGGAGCCTGGCACGCCGGCTCCGGCCGGACCGTAATGTGCTCGGCTGTTCTATCCGATGGGGTTTTTTTAGTGAACATTCGGAACCTTACCGTGTTGTGGGCATCGTCCCCAACTTGCCGGGCGTAGGAGATCGAGAGGTCTATTCCCAGATATATACACCTGCGGGATCGGAAGAGTTGTCTCCCTGTCTTTACGTGCATGTCGCCAACAGGGGATCGGTGGATGCCCTGCGGCGGCGCATAGTGGAGGAGATTCGCAGGATTGATGCACGCGTTCCGGTCCTACCGGTGGTGACTTTGGCTCAGAGACGCGATGGGGGTGCAGCCGTATGGCGAGCGAGATTCTGCGCCCGCTTGGGATTGGTAGCTGGGGCTGCAGCGTTGTTTCTATCAGCACTGGGCATCTTTGCGATCAAGGGCTACATGGTCGCCTCACGCACCTCTGAGATTGGCATTCGCATGGCACTGGGGGCTACACATGGAAGCATCATGGGCATGGTCCTGCGGGAGGAACTGGTGGTGACGATGGTGGGATTGATAGTCGGGCTATGGCTGGGATTGGGTGTTGCCAAGGTATCGGCCAGTATGCTCTATGGCGTTAGCCCGGTAGATCCGGTCAGCATCATTGTAACCGTAGCCCTGCTCGGGGCTGCCTCACTGCTGGCCAGCTATGTTCCGGCACGCCGTGCAGCCAAGGTCGATCCGATGGAGGCGTTGAGATATGAATAAGGAAGAATATAAAATACTCAAACTGACCGATTAGCGCTGTCATCCCTGCGAAAGCAGGGATCCAGGAACGTAACGGTTTTAGTGGATTCCCGCTCCCCGCTTTCGCGGGGACAAGTTTACACCTGCGAAAGCAGGTGCGGGAATGACAGATTGTGCTATGTTGTTATTATTGAACGACTTGTTTGGAACATTGTCGTGCCGAACGATGCGATAATCTTTACTATCAGGAGTATTAATATGAGCAAATCAAACGAATTATTAATCCATGTAGAAGATCTGCAAAAGGTCTTTGTCACCGAGGAAGTGGAGACCCATGCCCTGTCCGGCGTCCATTTGAAAATCCGAAAGGGAGAATACATTGCAATCTCCGGTCCTTCCGGCTGCGGCAAATCCACTTTGCTGTCTATTCTGGGTCTGCTGGATTCACCCACAGACGGCAGCTATCGGCTCAACGACCGCCCCGTTGCCGATCTATCCGCATCGCAACGGGCGCGTATTCGTAATCGGGAAGTGGGCTTTATCTTTCAGAGCTTTAATCTTATCGGCGACCTGACGGTTTACGAGAATGTCGAACTGCCTCTGACCTATCAGAAGATGCCCAAGGCCAAACGCAAGGAGCAGGTACACAACGCCCTGGAGAAGGTCGGCATGGCCCACCGCATGAAGCACTACCCCAGCCAACTGTCCGGCGGACAACAACAGCGAGTAGCTGTAGCGCGAGCTATTGTCACAGAGCCGTCCATTCTGTTGGCCGATGAACCTACAGGTAACCTGGATTCGGCTAACGGGGATACGGTCATGGAAATGTTGGCCGAGCTGCATAAAGCCGGTTCGACAATCTGCATGGTCACCCACGATCCCCGCTATACCAAACATGCCCAGCGCACTATTCACCTGTTTGATGGACGAATCGTCGAAGATGAAATCGCGGAGGGTATCGCATGATGGGAACGATACTTCAAGATATCCGGTATGGCATCCGCATGCTCCGCAAGAATCCCGGTTTTACAGCCATCGCCCTGATTACCCTGGCAATCGGAATCGGGGCCAATACGATGATGTCCAGCATCGCCGATTGGCTATTGTTTCTTCAGCCCAGACATGTGAAGAACTACGAGCAGTTGGCGTGCTGCGATGTCCGCGCCGCGTCTGATTATACAACTTACATCACCATCCGTGACAGCGTCTTGGCCTTCAGCGATGTCATGGCTCAGAGTCGCGACGGTATAGTAGGAGATGTCACTGTGGTTCGTGAGCAGACGGCCTGGCACGGCAAGGTAACGTACGTTTCGTCGAACTACTTCTCTTTTTTGGGAGTCGCGCCGATCCTGGGGCGGGGCTTCCTGCCCGGCGAAGACCAGCAAGGCAGCGCTGCTGTCGTGGTGCTGAGCTATCCCCTCTGGCAGCGGCTGGG
>Ga0265594_1001148_pt1 | contig 20925 bp, 17 predicted proteins | sample saktaG_11_FD_190147 | JGI IMG/M metagenome (GOLD analysis project Ga0265594, IMG submission 190147) | Saline water microbial communities from Sakinaw Lake, British Columbia, Canada - sak_2011_5_24_80m | ecosystem: Environmental > Aquatic > Non-marine Saline and Alkaline > Saline ... | reverse complement strand
GTTGATCTGGCCCAGGGCATAGATTATCGCCGCTGCCCAAATCTCTATCCTTCCAGAGCGGAATGGTGCCGTTCGTTTGCGTGCCATTTTTTGGATGAGCTTCTCGCACAACTGCTTGTATTCCTCATCCAGGTGGGAATCACAAAATTCCGCTGTCAGCTCACTCAGTTTTTGCTTCCGTTCCTCAATGAGGGCTTTATCGCTCATGCTTACTCACCCATCTTGCGGAATATATAGTACATGCGATGTTACAATATAAATACCGTTTTGCGGATAAAAGAAGTTGCCGCAGGGGAATCTGTGCGCTGTGTCGAAGGCACGGGGCAGATACGCGCTGTTATCTGATCTTCCGAGCCTGATTTTAGCATTTAGAACCATATATATATCAGCGACCACAACATTTCTTGTACTTCTTACCGCTGCCGCAAGGACAGGGGTCATTTCTGCCTATCTTTTTGCGTTTTGATTGTTTAGCACTACTCGAATCAGCCTCTGAGTTCCGCCTCTTTTCCGAAAAGAATTTTTCCCGTTCCTTCTCGTCAGTTAGATCAATCCCTTCCATCAATGCAAGTCGAGTAAGGTTATAAATCGGCATAAAATTTTGCATCTCCGTCTCATTTGTTATGTCCACCCCTGCCGCTTTTGCAGCCATGACAAATGATTTCGCGGGGCCCCATCTCTTCGGGGTCAGACGCGTTCTCTATGATTTGCCCTTCGATCTCTTTGACCCGTTTCGCAAGATTTGATACGTTTCTTAGTAATCCCTTCTCTGCTACAAATGCAAAGAATGCCGACAATACTGGAGCAATAGACTTGAAGTAAGACTCATCTGCGGACACTTTCCTTGGCATGGTGTCCAGACAACATTCTTCAAGTCCGTCCTCATCCCACTCTTCAGGAGACAATCCGTGATAAGAGTACATATCCTCAGTGAAATACATAACCACAGACTCTGACTCTTGCTTTTGCTCATCAGTCAACGCTTCATAGCGCCAACTCTTAGAAAACTCAACGCCCCATTCATAAACTCTAGCGCAAATTGCTTCCAGTTCTTCATCAGAAGATTCTTCTACCATTTTATCACCTCAGGATTTTTTTGGTGGCGAGGAATTTCCGATAACTTCAGTATATCGGACTGTGACGTGTATATCATCCCCTTTTAGAATGATGGCTGGCAGACTGCTAGGCTTCATTTCCGCCCACGCCGTTATCAGATCTGATTTCTTCATTTGTGGATAGCATAGCACACTTCGTAGAGCAGTTCGCCCCGCCTTGGTGATCTGCCGCTTCCTGTACCCTGCAACCGTTTGTGTAATGCTGTTCGTGCACGCACGATAAAAACCTTCGCTTTATCCGTAGGTTATTAGTACCTGTGCGCCCCAGTATAGACCATGGCCCTGGCGGGGAAAGTGTTTCTGGTTGATGCCGCGATCGACCTGCAGGGGATCGCAGCCAAGCTGAAAGGCTACAAAGCTGAAGAGCGCGTGCCAGACGAGGATATAAGCCTGATCACCGAGATCACCGACTTGCGCCTCCTTGGCGATTCACTCTACGGCACCTTCATTCAGGATCAGTTGCTCGACGTCTATCACCATGGCGAGCGCGTGCGTGTGCCTACAACCTCCGAAGCGCCCTTCTTCTTCGTCGACCGCGCGCAGCACAAAGTCGTGACTGCTGCAAACGGCACGGTACTGACCGTGATGGAGAAGAAGGCACGGGCGAACAATATCGCGAACCAGTTAAGCAAGATCCTGTTCATCGTCACGGGCAAGATCGTTGAGGCACGGATCGAGCCCTCGAGGTTCCAGCAATTCCACGAGCAGAACTTCGAGGACACCAAGGTGATCTTCTTCGACGACGTTGACTTCCCCAACATCAAGAAGCTCTCGCTCTACGGCTCCACACTCGGCACCACCACTGCGTACCTCGATAACCTGAAGCACGGGAAGATCTGGTATATCGTCCTGAAGTCGAAGCGGCACGGGCTCGTCGTCGGCGTCACCCGAAACGGCGTGGTCACGATCTTCAGCAAGGCCACGAAGGACGAGTTCATCCAGTACGTGAAGGACGAGATCATCGAGCTGGTGTAGGTAGGTGCGCAGGTTCATGAGATGAGCATGGTTTTGAGAGCGAGCCCGGAAGCCGAGCGACGTATCGGGATCAGGTATTACGCGACAACGACTGAGGGGATTGGCGGCACGATCAAAGCGCAACCCGCGGACTTCGTCGTTCGCGAAGTGACGAACCGGACTGAAGGGACTGAGGGAACGTACCTGATCGCCGAGCTGACCAAGACTAACTGGGACACCCACACAATCGCCCGTGAGATCGCGCGCCGGTTACGCGTCAGCCGGAACCGGATCGGGTTCGCAGGCACGAAGGATAAATTCGCGGTTACCACGCAGAAGATCAGCCTCTGGGATACCGATGAAACCGAGCTGGAGCACGTGCGGATCACTGACGTCTCGCTGCGCCCGATCGGGCGCTCAAACAGGTCGGTCTCTTTGGGCGACCTGTACGGCAACGAGTTCGCCATCGTTATTCGGAATGTTGACGGCGACCAAGCCGGAATTCCGGAGAAGATCGATGCGATAACCGCAGAGCTCAAAGCCGCCGGGGGCGTCCCGAACTACTTCGGCGTCCAGCGGTTCGGCACCAACCGCCCGATCACGCACCTCGTGGGCAAGCAGCTCATCTCCAACGATCTAGAAGGCGCGGTCATGTCCTATATCGGCGATATCTTCCCCGAGGAGAGCGCAGAGGCGAAAGCTGCGCGAGCATTATGCAACCAGGGCGAGCTCAAAGCGTGCTTGAAACAGATGCCGGTCTTCTTGCGCTACGAGCGCGCGATGCTGAACGAGCTGGTTAAGAACACAGAAGGAGAACAAGGAGAAGCGCAGTTCCGCGCGGCCTTTTCCGTACTCCCAAAGAACTTACAGAAACTGTTCGTGCACGCTTACCAGGCGTACCTCTTCAATCTCATGCTCAGCCGGCGTCTGGAGCTCGGCCTGCCATTCAACGAGGCGGTGGTCGGCGATGTTGTCTGCTATCATGACGAGCATGGCATACCAGATCCCAAGCGCGTAGAAAAAGTCACCGCGGAGAAATTAGACGGGATCAATCGACTAATCAGGCACGGCAGAGCGTTCGTCACCGCGCCGCTCGTGGGTTCCACAACGGAGTTTGGTGAGGGCGAGGTGGGCGATCTGGAGCGCGCGGTGCTGAGCGACGAGCAGATTGCACGTGAGCGGTTCGAGATTGAAGCACTCCCTGAATTGAGCTCTCAAGGTTCCAGACGGCCACTGCTGGTACCCGTGGAGCTGCGCGTACCAGAGGTGAGCGTAGACGAGCTCAATCCCGATCGGTGGCAGGTGCGATTAGAATTCTTCCTGCCGAGAGGATCCTACGCGACCGTCGTGCTCCGTGAGTATATGAAGCACTGAACTCGTCGAACCCGAGTGAGAAGAGTATGAAAAAAGTCGCCTCTTCTTCCTTCTTACCAGTAATACGTAAGAATAGCGTCCCGTGAGCCTACCTCCAAGTGGAAGTCCAAGCGGTATGAGTACTGCGCCTGCTTTGTTGTTCTCGGTGTTCCGGACCCCTGGTCGACGATAGCCATTAATAACGCCTGAATGTTGACCGCGCTGAAAGCTTATCGAAAAATAAAAAATGAGTGCCGAGTGATGAGAATGGTGAGATCAAGTATGAATAGAATCAGAACGTATGATTAAGGGGGGGAGGTGTTTTTTCAGAGAGGAGAGGTGCTTGGAAAGGCAAGATGAAGCGAGGGAGGAAGCTTTTGGTATCGCCGTGTTGTCGAGATGCCGCGTAACCCCTACCCGCCGCTGATAACCGTGTATATCGCCCACGTCTTAACGTAAGGCACGTGGGGGCTTTACCGTTTTTATGAAGAGCCCCGGGAGGGATTTGAACCCCCGACCTATTGATTACAAGTCAATCGCTCAACCGGGCTAAGCTACCGAGGCTTCTTTTCCTGCCACCGATTTTACTTTCTGCACTCCTGTAAATAAATCCTTTCCCACGCAGCGCTATTTCCCGAACTCGCTCATAGCATGCTGAGCCGGTACATACCCAGGATCCCGGTGCCGATGAATTCGATCGCGATCGCCGCGACGATGATGCCGATCACCCGGCTTAACACCTCGGTGCCTACCTCACCCATGAACTCGTAGAGCCGATACGACTGCCCCAGGAGGCATCGTGTGGCAATGATCGCGGCAATGATCGCGAACAGCACGACAATAACGCCGGACGACTGGATGATTACCATCACTGCGGTAATGGCACCGGGCCCCGCGAGCATCGGTGTCCCGATTGGCACGGCGCCAACACCTAATCCCGTGCCCGCTTCGCTCACGACACCGCATTTGTGCTCGCCCCTCAGAAGATCGAAGGAGACGAGCAGCAGGAGGATACCGCCCGCGATCATGAAGCTGTTCAGACTGATGCCCAGAAGGTTCAGGATAAGCTTCCCGAGGAACGCGAAGAGCAGCAAAAGAATGGTGGCCACAATGACCGCGTGATTGAGCTCGCGGCGCCGTTCGTCCGCGCTCATCCGCCTCGTTACCGCGATGAAGATCGGGATACTGCCCGGAGGATCCATGACCACAAAAAGGATGATAAACGAGTTCACCAGCAGCAGCCCCAGCTCCAGACTCAAGGCCATACTATCTTTATGATTGATGAGGGCGTAAAAAAGTATGTGAGCGAGCCCCCCATGCAGCGAGACGAGATCTGGACTGAGAAATATCGACCGAGGAGATTGAGCGAGGTGGCCGGGCAAGATGCGATCATCAGGAACCTCAGCTCATACGTAAAGGCCAGGAACTTACCACATCTCATCTTCTCCGGGCCCGCAGGTGTGGGGAAGACGGCCGCGGCTGTTGCACTCGCCCGCGAGCTCTTCGGCGAGACCTGGTCTGAGAACTTCACCGAGCTCAACGCGAGCGACGAGCGCGGGATCGAGGTCGTCCGAAACAACATTAAGAACTTCGCGCGCACCATGCCCATCGGGAACGCGGCTTTCAAGATCATCTTCCTCGACGAGGCGGACGCGCTCACGGACGCCGCGCAGTCCGCATTACGGCGCACGATGGAGCGCTATTCCGGCACGTGCCGGTTCATCCTCAGTTGTAACTACTCCTCGAAGATCATCGAGCCCATACAATCGCGATGCTCGGTCTACCGGTTCAAAGCGCTCTCATACGATGCCATCGCCGCACGCATACGGTATATCGCGGACCAGGAAGGCTTGACAATATCTGAAGAGGTTATTCGCGCCATTAATTACGTCGCAATGGGTGATATGCGGCGCGCGGTGAACGCAGTGCAAAGCGCGGCCGTGCTCGGTGACGAGCTCAGACCGGAGATGATCTACGAGATCACCGCGATGGCGCGGCCCGAGCAGATACGGGCGTTGATCACGCAGGCCCTTGCCGGGCAATTCTTTGAGGCGCTCGAGGCGCTGGATACACTGCTGGGCAAAGGGATTTCGGGGGACGAGATCCTGGCGCAGATGCACCGGCTCGTGATCGTGATGGAGATCCCCGCGCGGAAGAAGGTGGAATTGATGGATCGCATCGGCGAAGCGGACTTCCGGATCACGGAGGGCGCAAACGAGCGGATTCAACTGGATGCGTTACTCGCTTCTATCTGCCTCGCTGCGGAGAGCGGTTAGCTAACGACGGATACAGAACTCAACCGGCCTTCTCGCTCGGTTTTCGAATACGCAGCTGCAGGGCTTCACTGGTGCAGTGGCGTTGTTTTGTCGTTGCTCTTCATGGCAGCTCAGGCCGTGGCTATCATGGTATGCGAATGATTATTGGTGTAAGCATATTATATACCTAAAAGCTCCATATACTTTCTTGTGGGAAGCGAATGCTACGAAGAAGAAACAGCTCGATGATCATCTGCTTCGCCCTGCTTATCGCGGTCATGCTTATCGCCTGCGCCTCCGTGGTGACGGGATCGCTCATCGATCGAACCTTTACGGCCACCGGTGGCATCATTACCTACGAGGACCTGTTCGGTGAAGAGCCGAAGCAAGAGTCTGCTACTGACATCTTAACGGTGTATAGCGGTGAGAAGATCGCGTTCCAGCAGTACACGAACGGTACCCTCCCCGTGGTCGTTACCGGACCGTACACCAAGTCGGGCGAGAAATATTCGGGTGTGCCTTTCAAGAAGGAGACGCTCGATTCCGGTGCGGTGTGGGACTCGGAGGGGAAGTCGCGAGAAGGTTATTTTAACGTCGAGGACGCGAATGGCGAAGGTGGCTGGTTTGAAATGATCGAGCACTCGTTCACCGTGGAACTGGCGGATAAACGGGAGCGGGTGCAGGAGGGCAAGAGTTTCCGGCTCCGCCTCCGGGGAAATGAGAAGGAGGCGGGCGTGCTGAAGCTCACGGTAGAGGATGACGGAGGCTATACAATAACAAATGCTAACGGAACGGACGTCTATGAAATTCTCGTCACGTATGATACAACGGGCTTTGTGGGGTTCCGCACTGTCCCGGTCGATGGCATCCGTGTGACTGAGGAGCAGGAGCTCGAGTTCGACACCACGACACTGACGATGGACGCGGAGAAGTATCACATCCGTTTAGAAGACTACGCGACGGAAGCGGAGAGTACGGAGGAGATAGCGGTGGAGGAGCGGTATCTGACGGTGGCATGCGTCGACGAGGTGGTAATGGGTTGCGAGATCGTCGTAATACTGACGAGCTCGTTCTACAGCGACGTGGCAACGGTGACCGTCGGCGGTGCGCCCGACGTGAGTGCGGTATTTAACGTGACGCTGGACGACGAGGGAAAGAAGAAGCTGAAGATCCTGACCACTGAATTGGACTACGGGACGCATCGCATCGCGGTTGAGGTTGAGGAGCTGCAAGCCACGACATACGTAACGATAACGCGCGCAGCGGTGGGTGTGCACGTGCCCGAGCATGCCATGGTCGGCGATCTCGTTCCGATTGTGGGCGATGCGACCTCTGGCGACTATGCCGTCTTCGTGATCGATGGGCGCTATTCGGGCGAAGCACGCATCAGCGATGAGTTGTTCGAATGGGAATGGGACACCCGTGGAGCGCCCATCGGCTGTCAGGTGATCGAGGTGTTCATTCTCGATGAGGGGACCTCGTTCGAGATTGGTGACGACGTGCCCGCGACGTGGCGGGAAGAGAACGGCGTGGATGCCGCGGTGAGCATAATCCTGCGCAACCCTGCATTCAGTATGCACGCACCGGAATCCCTTGCGGAAGGTGACCTTCTGGTCGTTTACGGTACTGCGGCAGGCACTGACCACGTATACCTCATCATGATCAATTCTGAGGGCGAGGTCGTGTTTCCTCCGGGTGGCCGCGCACGAGCAACCCCGGTAGATGGGGATACGTGGGAGGAACCGCTTCACGATCTCGGGAGCGGGCGCTACCATCTGCTCGGAGTGCACCGGGGTAAAGACGGGATCACAGAAGCGATTGAGGACGGCGTGTGGCTAGTAGGCGGGCCCGGTAAGACCGCAACGCAACGGCTCGCTATACTCGAGCATGAACTGAAGGCAGCAGGCAGTGACGACCTTTTTGCCGTCGCCGCTCTCGCGGTCTCCAGTCCGCAGGTCTCGTTGACCGTGCCAGCAGTGATAGCACGCGAGGAAGCGCTCACGATAACGGCGGAGACGAACGTCAGAGACGGTGAACGAGCTTTCATCTCGCTCTCCTCGAGCTCCGAAATCCTCATCGAGACCGCGACGCGGGTAACAAATGGCACTGTGCAGGCTTGTTTTAACTGTAGCGAGCTCCAGCCCGCTTTCTACACCCTGCGCGTCGATATCGGCGGGAGAGCATCTGACGAGATCGAGATTCAGCTCGAGGAGAGACGTGAGAACCGTGAGAACCGTGAGAATCGTGAGAACGTGAGCAGCGTTGAGGATCCGCCAACCCCGGCACAGGAACTGCAACCCACACCGGAAGCAGCGGAGGCCGTGGTTGAAGATGCACGTACCCCGGAAGAGCGCGCGCTGCGCGTGCCCGAGAGCCCGTGGATTGCGGCTTTCGCGCTATTCCTGGCGCATTTATGCGGACGTGCCAGAAAACGAGTTCGCTGATCCCCCATTCACGGATCGCTGGCTTCCTTCAACACCGACGTCCCGAAGCGGAGTTCGGGCGAAGTTCAGCGACCACGCTGGAGCGCGTCGATCACTGCCTGCTCCATCACGTCGAGCGGGGGCTCTCGTTTTGTCCATATCCTGAATGCCGCAGCACCCTGATAGACGAGCATCTTCACACCGTTGATGCACGTGTGAACGCTGGCGCGTCGCGCATCCGCGAGCAGTTTTGTCTCGATCGGATTGTAAACGATATCGAAGACCACGAGCTCGGGCGTGAGCATATCTGCCGTTACTGGGGTTTCCTCCACACGCGGGTGCATGCCGACCGAAGTGGCGTTGATCAGGATATCAGTAGCCTTGAGGTTCGCTTTGAGCTCGGCGCCCAGGCCAATGGCTTGCGCGTTCGTGAGCCGGGCCGCTAACTGAGCAGCACGCACTGCCGTCCGGTTTGCGAGTGTTACTAACGCGCCTTCATGGTCGAGATAAAATGCAATCGCCCTTGCTGCGCCGCCTGCACCGAGAATGAGCACTTTTTTGCCCCTTAAATCACCCACCAGCTCTTGTAAGGCCTGTATCGAGCCGAGCCCATCGGTGTTGTAGCCCATCGGCGTTCCGGTGCTGAAATCAATAGTGTTGATTGCGCCGATTTGGCGTGCGAGCTCGTCGGGTTCTACGAACAGGAGCGCATCTTCCTTCAACGGTATCGTTACGTTAAGCCCCGCGATGCCAAGGCTCTTCGCACCCCGTATCGCACCTTCGAGCTCCTCGCGTGGCACGCGGAAAGCAAGATAAACAGCGTCCATACCGAGCCGCGTAAAGGCCGCGTTCTGCATCACCGGAGAGAGACTATGCGCGACGGGGTCGCCGAGGATGCCGTAGACCTGTTTCACCATCGTGTCTGTCGTATATAGCATAGCACGGTTCGCGTAAAAAACCACCAAAAATTTAAGTAGCAGTGTACAAAGTTCAAAGCAGGAGGAAAAATGGAGGGAATTAGTGTTAACCTGATAAGTGGGAGAACGGCCGTGCAGGGCCAGAACCTGGACAGCAAACTTTCGGACGAGTACTTTGGAGAAGTAGCTCGCTGCGATCTGAACGGTGCGGACATGGAGAAGCTCGGGGTTGCCAAAGATGACCGGGTGAAAGTCACGACTGCCTACGGGCAGGTCGTGGTCAGAGTTGACCAGGACGACGGGATTCTCGCGGGTATGGCCTTCATTCCCATGGGTCCCTGGTGTAACGCGGTGGTGAATGGTGACACGAACGGAAACGGCATGCCCTCGTTCAAGGGGATCGACGCAACGGTGGAGAAGACGACAGAACCGATTTTGTCGATATCGGAGCTGATGCGGACGTATATGGACTAAAGGAGAAGGTGTAAAAATGGCGGAACTAACTGATGTTGTATGCTCACTGTGTGGGTGCGTGTGCGATGATATTGTGCTGGAAGTGGAGAATAACGAAGTCGTTAAGGTGAAGCGTGGCGCGTGCTCGGTGGGCAAGGCCAAGTTGCTCGGACACCACCGGATCCCGAGTCCGATGATCAGGGAGAACGGTGAGCTGAAAGAGGTCTCGTACGATGAGGCGATTAAGAAAGCGGCGGAGATCCTGTACAAGTCGCGTCGCCCGCTTCTCTATGGCTGGAGCTCAACGGTCTGCGAAGCCGATAAGGTGGGTGTGGAGCTCGCCGAGGAGCTCGGTGCGGTAATCGATAACACGGCCTCGGTCTGTCACGGGCCTTCGGTGCTGGCGATCCAGGATGTTGGGCTGCCTTCGTGCACACTCGGCGAGGTGAAGAACCGGGCGGATCTCATCATCTACTGGGGTGCAAACCCAGCCTACGCGCATGCGAACCACATGAAGCGCTACTCGTACGTCTCAAAGGGCTTTTGGACTGAAGAAGGCAAGAAGAACAAGAAACTGGTGGTCGTTGATCCGCGGAAGACGATGACGGCGAAGATGGCGGACGTCTTCGTGCAGATCAAGCAAGGCTACGATTATCCGGTCTTCTCTGCGCTGCGAGCGATCCTGCGAGGCCATGCGGACGTCGTGCCCGATGAGGTGGGTGGTGTCCCTAAGGAGCAACTGATGGAAATTGCCGAGATGGTAAAGGGAGCGAAATTCGTGATGACCTTCTTCGGTATGGGGGTGACGCACACGGGCGCGCGGCACAACAATATTGTGAACGCGATCCAATTCACGCGCGCGGCGCACACGCATACCAAGGCGAGCATCATGCCGCTCCGCGGTCATTACAACGTGGCGGGCATCAACCAGGTACTTACCTGGGAGACCGGCTTCCCCTTCGCGATTGATATGGCCCGCGGGTATGCGTGGTACAACCCCGGCGAGGATTCGGCGACCGATTGCCTCTGGCGGGGGGACTGCGATTCCGCAATGATCATCGCTTCTGATCCCGGTGCGCACTTCCCGGGGCCGTCACTCAGACACATGGCGAAGATTCCGGTTATTCAGATAGATCCGTACGCGAACCCAACGACGGAATTTGCGGACATCGTCATCCCAACGGCAGTGAGCGGGATCGATGCAGAGGGCAGCGTCTATCGCATGGACAATATACCCATTCGACTGCGCAAGATCATCGATTCGGACGTGCCAACCGATGAGGAGATCGTCGGGCGGATACTGACGGAGATCAGAGCGTTACGAGCAAAGGAGGTGCAGTAAGATGGCGGCAGAAAGTGAGCTGATAATCAAGAACGGCGTGGTTTTCGATCCCATAAACGGCGTGAAGGGCGAGCAGATGGATCTGTTTATCCGGGGCGGGAAGATCGTGGAGGCCGTCTCGAACCCGAAGGTGATCGATGCGGAAGGGCGCGTGGTCATGCCCGGCGGTGTGGATATCCATGCGCACATTGCCGGCGGGAAGGTCAACTCAGGCCGGTTGATGCGACCAGAAGATGGTCGGAAGGGCCTGGTGCCGAAGACCAAGGTCTGCAGGTGCCAGTCGGGCTATTCAGTGCCCAATACCTTTGCAACCGGCTACCGGTATGCGATGATGGGGTACACCTTTGTGATGGAAGCCGCAATGCCACCGCTGGCAGCACGACACACGCACGAGGAGATTATTGATATCCCGATCCTGGACAACGCGGCAATGCCACTCATTGACAACAACTGGATGACCCTGGAGTACATCAAGAGCGGGGATATCGATCTGCTGGCTGCGTATATCGCCTGGATGATCAAGGCGACAAAGGGCTATGGCGTCAAAGTGGTAAACCCGGGAGGAACCGAAGCATGGGCCTGGGGAAAGAACTGTAATCTCCATGACGCGGTCCCGACCTTCGACGTCACTCCTGCGGAGATCGTTAAGGGCTTAGCGGAGGCAACGGAGAAGTACGAGATGCCACACAGCATTCACGTGCACCCCAATATGCTCGGTCATCCGGGGAACTTCGAAGTTACCAAGGCTACCTATGACCTTGTAAAAGGCATAAGACCCTATAGAGACCGACCGACGATGCACGCAACGCACACGCAGTTCCACTCGTATGGCGGCTCGACCTGGGGCGATTTCGAGTCGCAGGCGAAGTCGATTGCGGAGTATATCAATGTTAATGACCATATGAGCATTGATATCGGATCGATCATATTGGGCGACACCACCACGATGACCGCGGACGGTCCGATGGAGTATGATTTATATCAAATCACCGGCAGGAAATGGACGAATTGTGATGTGGAGCTCGAGACGGGCTCGGGCATTACGCCATTCCTGTACTCCGGCAAATCGCCGGTGAATACCATCCAGTGGGCGATCGGGCAGGAGCTCGCGCTGCTGGTCAAAGACCCGTGGAAGGTTGCATTGACCACCGACCATCCGAACGCCGGACCGTTCATCGGCTATCCGATCATCATCTCGATGCTCATGAGCAAGAAACGGCGAGATGAGCTGGCTGCGGAAGTGCACAAGGCCATTTATGACCGATCGGAGTTGCCTTCAATCGATCGTGAATACGATCTGAACGAGATCGCGATTATTACCCGCGGCATGGCGGCAAAGACACTCGGACTGAGCGAGCACGGCAAAGGGCACCTCGGTATCGGCGCGGACGCGGACATTGCGATCTACGACATGACGCCGGAGGAGCGCGACGCGGGCAAGATCCAGAAGGCGTTCCTGAACACGAAGTACACCATCAAGGCTGGCGAGATCGTGGTTAAAGACGGCGAAGTAGTCGCGACACCAGAAGGGCGAACCATCTTCGTGACGCCGGAGTGCGACCAGACACTGATGGACGAGATGCTCGTGACCCTGGAGGACCGGTTCGATAAGTACTACTCCGTGACCTTCAATAACTACCCGGTGCAGGACCATTATCTGCCGCATCCGTATGAGATCAAGGCACCATGGCGGAGCTAACTAATCGAGGAAAAGGAGAAAGAAAAATGCAGACGATAACCTTAAAATTGAAGGACGCGATCGTGAGCGGTGTCGCGAAGGTTCCGGTTGAGGTGGACGCGTTAACGCCTGATCAGCTCTTCGGCAAGAGCGAAGCTGAGATCAAAGCGGTAAAGGTCTGGTGGGGCAACCGCCAGGAGCAGACCGGAGATCTCTTCGAGGTGCGCCTCGCGGGCGATGCGGCAAGCGCGGAGGACGTGAAGCTCGTGTTTGAAGGCGATCTGAGGCGTGTGAAGCGCATCGGCGAAGGCATGAAAGTCGGCGAGATCGAGGCACGTAGCGATGTAGACATGCACTGCGGTGCGATGATGGAAGGCGGCAAGCTCGTGGTCAAAGGCAGCGCAAACTGCTGGGCCGGCCGGGAGATGCGCGGTGGCGAGCTGGTCATCGAAGGTGACGCGGAGGACAACCTCTGTGCGATGTACCGCGGTGAGATGACGGGCATGACCGGTGGCAAGGTCACGGTCTACGGTAATGCCGGGGAGCTCACGGCTCAGTACATGACCGGTGGCGAGATCCTGATCAAAGGTAACGCGAACATGCTTGCCGGGCTGAACATGAAGGGCGGCAAGATCACCATTGAGGGCGATGCAAAGTGGCCAGGCGCCGACATGACCGGTGGTGAGATCATGGTGAAGGGCGCGACCGCGATGATGCCGTCGTTCAAATTCGTCGAGACCGCGACTGTTGATGGCGCTGAGTATAAGAAGTATCTCGGCGATCTCGCAATGGGCGAGCGGAAGGCGAAAGGCACACTGTACGTGAGGTGATTTCTTTTTTCACCTCCCTTTTTCTTTCTTTTTTTTTCTTTTTTCGCGCTAGCTGTTGTTAGCATAATTTAGAAGAGCCATGCCCGCACTCAGCTTCTTTGGCGGTGCGAATGAGATCGGCGGGAACAAGATACTGTTTGACGCGGACGGCACCCGAATTCTGCTCGATTTCGGGCTGAGCTTCGCGATCGCGAGTCGCTACTTTGACGAAAACCTGCAGCCCAGCCGCGTAAATGCGCGGCGCTGACCGATTTCTTCGAATTAGGGCTGCTGCCCTGCCGGATCTCAGGGTGTTTTATCGCGAGGAATATCTGCGGCACATGGGCCGATCAGCGGAAGAGCGAAGCATCGATGCCGTGCCGCTCACGCACGCGCACGCACGCATGCAGACCACGCACAGCACATCCATTTCCTGCGGTCCGATATCCCCCTTTACTGCACTGCACGGATGGCACAAGAACCATTCTCTAGGCCGTCGAAGAAACGGGCAGCAATCCGCTATCACACACACTTAATTACTGCTTGCGAAGCGTCCTTGTCCGCTCTAAAAACACACTTTCCTTTCCGCTAGCTATTGCATCAAACTGCAAAAGCCAATCAGTAAGTAATACTGCTTCTAACCATCCTTGATGTCGCTAGGGAATGTCATGATTCACAGTATATCCGCATTTAGAACGTGTAAGTCTCGCCTAATTCCGGAATAATCACACGTATTTCTTTACCCATCGCTTTAACAAGTTCTTCAAATGCTCCAGGGCGCTCAGTATGAACTGGAATCACAATTCGCGGATTGATCTTGCTGATGAGTTCCTGCAGCTCTGGTCGGGAGGCGTGGCCGGAAACGTGTGAGCGTTCTATCCTTTTTTTCAGCTTGAAGCAACTGGGATTAGAACATCCCAACGGGAGCGGCGTCTCACCCAAACTATACCCAATCCCAAAGGCATCTAACCAATTGATCAATCGTTCTTCGTCCAGTTCCATCTCGTCTGAGAACGGTTCACATTGTGCTCGTATGAAGCGGGATCCCGGTATTTTACCCGTGGCATCTGCTAAATCAAACAGCTGCCCTAAATCATAAAAAGAGAGCATCAAGACGTACTTGTGCGGGTTGGACTTAATCTCTTCGGCCACCAAACCCTTGTTGTAATGACTGGAATCCTCGGTCCACGTATCTTTATCAACGGAATAACCATATTCATGCTTATAGGTCGAGTAGTCATTGGGCGAGTATAAGCAGCTCCCCTTACGCTTCAGAAATACCGACACGTGCTCGGGCAATGGTGTTAGCTCCAGCTTGTTCAAGACGTAAGCAAGCCGAGCGTTTATAACGAATGTCCGCCCACAGGATTCCACCGCCTTACTGATTGTCTCATAGCGCGTGGTGTCTTTCCAGCTGAACTCAACAAACACCAAGCCGTCTGTCCTGGCAATCTCTTCTGTGATTTTAGAGCAGACCAGCTCTTCGGTAAGCTGAGAGTCCGAATCTATCCGGGTGCCCTCGCAGATCATGATGTCTATACCGTCCCCTATCGCGTTGACGTAATCGTCGATCGTAGTGCCCTTATTACCATGGAACCGGATGTCCCCGGTGTAAAGAATACGAAGTGGCTTACCAGTACCATCGCACGTCAGGACGTAGCTTGCAGCCCCGGGAACGGAGTGATCCACCTCTATCAGAGTAACACTAAAGGAGCCTATGATCAGCTCTTCGCCGTCCTCTAGGATCCTACAATCGCGAACCAGCACTTCTTTATGATCTATTCTCGGGCTATCTGGCACGGCTCCTTTCTTCGTGAACGCAACACAGGATCTTTTCGACCGTACGGCCTCTGACGTGAAGTTCGTAACATCGTCAATAGCCTCGACCAGTGTCAGGGTACTCTTTGAGCAGTAAAGCGGAATAGCCGGATGAAGAAAACCGATATCACCCGTATGATCCATATGAGCGTGGGTAAGTAATATCCCATCGACATATCCCCGTCCGTGCTTTCTGTGGTAGTCGTCGTATGTAATAAGTCCTGGCACCCTGAACAGCTCCGAATCAGGTGGGATTATCCGGTTATATATGTCGTTTGACAGATCCTCCACGCCTTCTGGAATGATCAAATCTCTCCGATATACTCCGGGTATAACGGGAAGAACCCCTATGGTGAGTTTATCCTTCAATTCCGTGTTCGATCGAACGCCCAGAAACTCCGAAAAGAAGTCCGAGGCAAAACCCATTCGGGTTCCGAAGTCCAGCATGAGGCGGGTTCCTTGGTGTTCCACCAGAATCTTATTACCACCGATTTCACCCGCTCCGCCATACAAGGTGATTCCAACCATTTTCGGTTCCCTCACTGCACCATTCGCGTCAGGGCAAATAATGGTTTCGGCCTCATCACAACAAACGCTGGCATACGAAGTCTCGGCACATCTCCCCTTCTCGGCTAACCTCTCGGGACACGTTTCGGGTCCCGAGCTGCAGGCCATGCTTGCCGAGATCAACCAGGAACGCGTACGTAGCTACCGGAACGTGGGAAGACGTACATGCTGTGAGAAAGATGAACCGCTGCAGATGCTCATCCACGCGAAGCTCTTGAGTTCGTTTGAAGCCCGTGAGCACCCGCTGGAACCAGCGGCATAGAGACGCTATTTTTGCCTCGTTCGCGATTCAAAAGCCGTCACGAGCAAGACTTATAACCCCGCTCACACTTACCTAAATTACCTAAACTACGATGTCTTCGACTTCTGCTTATCAGCGAACGTTAAAAGAAGGGCTCGCGGAAGCGCTGAAGATCGCGAAAGCGGCGCGCAAGATGGGGCTGGATCCCGCTGTGAAGCCTGAGATCCATATCACGAAGGACCTTGCGGAGCGGGTGGAGGCGCTCATCGGCGTCAAAGGGCTGAGCACACGGATACACGAGCTGGAGAAGGAAGGTCTCGGTCGAGAGGAGATCGCGTTACGTATAGGACAGGACTTCGTCGAGCGGAGATTCGGTCAGTTTGAACGTGTTGCGACCATCGAGAATGCGGTGCGTACCGCGGTCGCGATCCTTACGGAGGGCGTGGTGGCCGCGCCGATCGAAGGCATTGCCCGCGTTGAATCAGACCGAAATGATGACGGGACGGAGTATATCAAGGTCTTCTATTCGGGGCCGATACGCAGTGCAGGGGGAACGGCTCAGGCGCTCTCTGTTCTGGCTGCGGATTACATTCGCCGACAGATGGGCTTCGCCGCGTATCAGCCACGGGAAGAGGAGATCGGGCGATACGTGCTGGAAGTCTCAGTCTACGAGCGGATTGCGGGGTTGCAGTACAAGCCGACCGATGAGGAGATCAGGGAGATCGTGACGAGCTGCCCTATCTGTATCGATGGAGACCCGACGGAAGAGCGTGAAGTAGGCGGCTATATGGGCCTCCAGCGAGTTGCGACCGACCGCGTGCGTGGCGGGATGGTGCTTGTGCTTACAGAAGGGGTCGCGATGAAGGCACCGAAGATCAAACGGCATGTGGATCGCCTGGGGCTCGAGGGCTGGGATTGGGTTACCAGACTGGTCAAAGCGAAAGGTGAGAAACGGCAGCGTGATTTTTTGGCCGACTTGATCGCGGGCCGGCCGGTATTCGGTCGTCCAGCCGCGAAGGGCGCCTTTCGGCTGCGCTATGGGCGTGCACGGAATACCGGACTCGAAACGGTCGGCTTGAACCCCGTGACCATGTCCTTGCTGAAGTTCACCGCGGCGGGCACGCAGATAAAGCCCGAACTGCCAGGTAAAGCGGGCTGCGTGGTCCCGGTGGACTCGATCGAAGGCCCGACGGTGAAGTTGAAGGACGGCTCACTGGTGCGATTAGACGATGCTGAAGCTCTTGCTGAGTTAGAAGATACCATTGCCGAGATCGTTGACCTCGGCGAGATCCTCATCGATTATGGCGATTTCCTGGAGACCGGCCACCGCCTTATGCCGGGCGCGTATGCGCATGAATGGTGGGTGCAGGAGTTGGAAACGAAATCGGAGGTCGAGGCCGCGAAATGGCGCTCGAAGACACCGAGCCAATCGGAAGCACTCGAGCTCGCAGCCACGTATGGTGTGCCACTCCATCCGGCGTATACCTATCTCTGGGAAGATCTGACCGAGGAAGACAGAACCGAGCTCGCGGCCTATATATCGGCAAACGGGGTGCTCGATGCGAGCACACTCCTGCTGCCTGACGACGAGACCGGAAGAACGAAGCGCATGCTCGAGGACTTGCTCGTGCCCCATCGAACGACCGAGCAGCCGGGATTCGTGGCGATCCACGAGCCCGTTGCGTTGCTCCGCAGCCTTGGACTGGATGACCAGCTTCATCAGGACGATTCTGTGCGCGTAACGTTGAGGAGCAAGGGTCCGACGCGGATCGGCATGCGGATGGGCAGGCCGGAGAAGTCGAAGGAGCGGCGAATGAAGCCCGCACCGCACTCGCTCTTCCCGGTGGGCGAATACGGCGGTAAGAACAGATTATTGAAGGAAGCATTGAAAATGACCACTGAGCGGCCGGTGATAGAGCTGGAGATACAAGCGTTGGGCCGCGCTGACCAGCTTCCCACGCGTGCCAGGAATAAGAGCCGCGAGCTGAAGAAGCGCAGCATCGACTTATGGAGCTATTACGAGAACACTATGAAGGGTCTCGGTGAGCCCGCAAGCACGACCAACCTGGAGGTCAAATGCGTGAAGGGGCTGATCTCAAAGTACAAGGTGGCTGAGCACTTGGGCAAAGGGATACTGCGGGCGAAGCACGATGTCATGGTCTTCAAGGATGGCACGATCCGCTACGACTTCACCAATCTTCCGCTCACCCATTTCTATCCCAAAGAGATCGGTCTGAGCGTTGAGAAGGCGCGGGAGCTGGGTTATACCCATGATATCCTTGGTGAAGAGCTCACGAATGAGCTGCAAATGCTCGAGCTCAAGCAGCAGGACCTTGTCATCTCGCTCGATGCCGCGTCATATTTATTACGGGTCTCTCAATTCGTGGATGCATTGCTCGCGCAGTTCTACGCTCTGGCGCCCTTCTACCACGCCAGACGCAAAGAGGACCTCATCGGACACCTCGTGCTTGGCCTGGCGCCGCACACCTCCGCCGGTATCCTGAGCAGGATAATCGGGTTCACGTCTGCGTCGGCCTGTTACGCGCATCCGTTTTTCCATGCAGCGAAACGCCGCAATTGCCTGGCACCAACGACTAAAATCATGCTGATGGATGCTCGAGGAGTGCAAACCACGGAATTAGAGTCACTCTATCGTGCTGCGAACGAGAAAGAGAAAGTTGTTGATGATTTTGGCACCACACGAAAGACGGTGCCCGGAAAGAAGACGTACGCACTCAATCCAGAGACCAGCCAGTTTGAACTCAAGGAGGTCAAAGCGGTGCTCAAAACGCCGGCACCCGCACATCTCCTTGAAGTACGGACGAAGTCGGGCAGGAAATGGGTGTCTTCCCCTGAGCATCGAATGACCGTATGGTCGAACGGTACGGTGAGCTCTAAGAAACTGTTGGAGCTTACTGAAGGCGATAAGCTGTTACTAGCCGCGACGCTCGATATGACGGGCAAAGAGCTTGAGAAAATCGACCTCCTGGAGGCGTTTTTGAGGTTTGATACGCTCTCTTGTGATATTATGGTGCGAGGAGCACGCGATGTCGTAGAAACGGTAGTACAGGAGCTGGGCGGGCTCAAAGTCACCGCTGAGCGCATAGGACTGAAGATTAAAGGATTGGGGAATTATATCTACCGGGACAGTATACCGTTGCCCGTTTTGTATTCACTTTTCAGGTTGGCAGAACGAGATTTGAGCACTCTCCCACGAGCATGCAAACTCGGGGTTAAACGAGACAATACCTCTATTCCGCGAATAATCAGACTCGATGAGCGGTTCATGCGGCTTATCGGCTATTATCTTGCGGAGGGTTACGCGAGAGCTGTTCACGGTGAGTGTTATCAGATAAGCATGGCCTCGTGGGAGAAGGAGCTGCGAGATGATATGGAAGCGTGTGTTCGGGACGTTTTCGGGCTTACTCCGAATAGAAAAGGCGGGGTGCTTACCATTTCAAATCGGTTACTCTACCATCTCTTTGTCGATCTCCTCCAGCTTGGCACACGAGCAGCGGAGAAACGAATTCCCGCACTGCTGGGAAACCTACCGCGCGAGAAGATGAAGTGGCTGCTGCGTGCGTATTTCTCAGGCGATGGATCTGTAGAGAAGAACAGACTCACGGTGACGTGCTCCTCAGTGAGTGAGCAACTCCTGCAGGATATTGGATTGCAGTTGCTACGATTTGGCATCTTCTACCGCGTGAAGCACGAACGGAAACCTGCTGGCGGTGTTGCACGGCGATTCTATGCGCAAAAAGGTGAGCGCCCGTTTTTTCACCTGTACTCTCTCACCATAAGATCAACGTACGCGCGGAAATTCAGTGATTCGATAGGGTTTCTGGTGCAGCGCAAGAACGAGGCCTTGTCTTCAGCGCTGCCAAAGGAGCGGAGTGCTCGCGTTACGCCCTTCGGTGATTGTATCCTTGACGAGGTAAAGGAACTCAAAGCAATCCATTCAGAATTTGAGTTCTTATATGATCTTGAAGTTGCAGATCATCACAATTTTTTAATCAACGACTTTGTGCTCAGCTCTAATTGTGATGGCGATGAAGACTCCGTTCTGCTCCTGCTCGATGCTCTGCTCAATTTCTCGCTCTTCTTCTTACCAGAGAAGCGAGGGGGGAAGATGGACGCGCCGCTGGTGCTCATCCCGATCATCAACCCGAAAGAGGTGGATAAAGAGGCGCATAACGTCTCCACTGCGTCCGAATATCCGCTCGCGCTCTATGAGGCGGCGTGTGCGGGCAAGATGCCCAAAGAGGTCGAGATCGAAACGGCCGCGAGCAGGATCGAGAAGCCGAGAGATACCTACGGGTTTGGGTACACGCACGGAACCACTGATATCGCGGCAGGACCGGTAAATTCGCTCTACAAACAGCTGGACACGATGGTCGCGAAGATGGAGGCGCAACTGCGCCTGGCTCGGATGATCCGTGCGGTAAACGAGACGGAAGTCGCGGAGACGGTCATCGAGAACCATTTCCTACGCGATATTAAGGGCAATCTCAGAGCGTTCGGCTCGCAGAAGATGCGGTGTAACAAGTGCAACGCGAAATACCGGCGGATACCGTTGAACGGCATCTGCAAACGCTGCGGCGGTAAGATCGTGCCCACCGTGCACGCGGCAAGCGTACGAAAATATCTCGAAGTCTCGTTACGTATCGCCGAGGAATACCACGTCTCGCGCTACACGAAGCAGCGGCTGGAGCTGCTCGAGAAGGATATCCAGACGCTCTTTCCCGTCGCACTGGAGCAGCAGAAAGCACTGAGTGATTTCATGTAAAACCTTTTCTTTTAAAGAAAAGCTTTACCAAAAGAAAAATGAGCACTTGACCCCTTATCATCTACCCAGCCAAAAAAGAATTTAGTTTTGGATTAAACCTTTTTCTAAAAGGTTTGACTTACCAACCCCCCAACCACTCAAACGTTCTTAGAAAGGAATTTTGATTAAAGAATTTTTATAAGAAATAAGATTGGTATGGTCTCGCGACAGGTAA
>Ga0265594_1001147_pt1 | contig 20937 bp, 17 predicted proteins | sample saktaG_11_FD_190147 | JGI IMG/M metagenome (GOLD analysis project Ga0265594, IMG submission 190147) | Saline water microbial communities from Sakinaw Lake, British Columbia, Canada - sak_2011_5_24_80m | ecosystem: Environmental > Aquatic > Non-marine Saline and Alkaline > Saline ... | reverse complement strand
TCATCAGACTTATACTCTGGGGCGGCTATTTCCCCCCGAAAATAGCTAACTAACTGAGATAGCGAGGTGATAGGAATGATTTTAGTCCCCTCTATTAGCGATGCCTCTTTGGCATCACTATCAGGCACAATAACGTTAAACATCCCTTCTTGTTTAGCCAGGGCAACCATCGGCAACACACCGTTGGTATGGCGTAAGCTCCCATCCAGCGACAGCTCTCCCAGAAGGATAGTTTGACAAACATCAGCATATGTTTGCTCTGAACTGAATAGGATGCCAACAGCAATGGGCAAATCATAAGCCGGCCCCGCCTTTTTAAGGTCGGCTGGGGCAAGATTAACTACAATACGCCTCATCGGGAAGGTGCAGCCAGAGTTTCGGATAGCCGCCCGCACCCGCTCCCTTGCCTCCTGAACGGCAGTATCAGGCAACCCAACAATCGTAAATGAGGGTAAACCGGGCGAAATATCTACCTCAACCTCAACAATCGCCCCCTCCAGCCCTACTACGGCACAAGTGAATACTTTGGCTAGCATAATTCATCTTACACTATACCATAAACTGTGTCCGTACAGAATACAATTACAAAATTGGAATTGAGGGCGAAGTTGCTGAAGTATAGAAGCAGCTTCTGTGTAATTGCTTGTGAAATCGCGGGGAATCTGGCTTATTAGTTCTGTGAATTCTACTTAACAGTGACAGTTAAAGTATATGTCCATTCCCCCTTCTCGCCACCTTCCCAAGATCGGCTGTATTCCAAAGATATGGTGCTCTCGCCCTCGTTGAGTGCCTTGAAAGTCCAGGCTTCTTGACCAGGAGTGCCAGGTGGCGGAGGAGGCTCACTTTCGGGCATCACCAATTTGTGGTCTACTTGTTCTAATATATTCTGGTCACTAATTTCTGCTGTTTCTGACCACTGGAAGCCTGTTGAAGGATTGGAGCATAAGACTACTTTCAATGAGTCGCCAGCGTTCACCTTAATCTCTTGGCTGATGTGCTTGGTGCTGATAAAATCATCACAGGGAACCTCTATTGATGCTGGCTCTGTAGCTTCTTTCTCTGACTCCTCTCCATCCTTTTGACCTCCGCTTTTTTCTTGACGAACCGTAAGTTTGACAACGGGCTTCACGATTATCTTACTAGCTCCAGTTACGGTTACCATTTTGTCGGCTTCAAAATCAATAACTAAAGCTGTAGTCTCACCCCCGATAACATCAAACGGATGTACAATCTTTAGCTCGTTGCTGGGTAGTGTAGCATCCTGCAAATCACCACTTCCCAGTTTAACCTGAACCTTGTCTATGACAAGCCTTACCTGAGTATACTTGCCCTCTTCAACCTCACTTGTACCCACAAATCGTTCAACTCCCTTAATTTCAAGCAAGTCAAATGTTATTGCGTTATCACTTAGCTCAATTGTTAGCCACTCACCTTCGCCTAGCTGTGTTTGTTGCTGTTCTTGCTCTTGAGTCTGGTTACCTGTACCTGATTGCTGTTGTTCCTTTTCTTGTTCAGCCACAGCTTTATGAACTTGAATTTCTGAAACTGTGACCATAATGCTGGTTACCTCCTCACGAGGTGGAGCATCAGTAACATACACCTTTAGAGTACCACCAGGAGTAGGTGTAGGTGTCAGAGTTGGTACCGGTTGTGTACACGCTCCAGCTATGAGAGCCAGCACACTTAAAATCACGGTTATTAGGAATAATTTCGGTTTAAGCATATGACTTTTCCTCCCTCTAAATTGCCATCTGTAATTATATAACGAAAAAGGCGCTGAAAGGTTAGTTATTTATGGAGATTAGTAATGGCTACCCCGTCATGAATATCAATCCATCTGTCTTTGGAGAGTTCTCCAGAGGTCAGTCGTCCACCGCCCCCACCGCCATCAAACAGCGGTATCAGGCAGGCCGACAATGATAAACGAGGGTGAGCCGGGGGAAATATCTACCTCAACCTCAACAATCGCCCCCTCCAGCCCCACCACCGCACAGGTGAATACCTTGGCTAGCATAATTCACCTTACACTATATCACAAACCCCTGTACCCGTGGAATGTAGTTACCACTTTGGAGAGGGGAGGTTGAGGCTTTAAAGAAGGGTACTTAATTGAATGAATTGCGAGCTGAAAGCTTTACGAAGTGTATTATTATATAATCTAGCGTCTTATTTAACTTTTAGTGAGATGTCCAGATGGGCATTTAGAGCTTCGGCTACCTTCTGCAATGTACCAAAAGTGGTATTATTAATACCACTTTCCAAACGAGATATGGCAGACTGTTCCGTTCCAACTCGCATAGCTAATTGCTTTTGGCTGAGATTCAGTTCATTCCTGCGAGCTATAAGCTGTCTTATCAGTTTAAACTGAGGTTCTAAGGCTTCGTATTCCTTGCGAACCTCTGAATTTTGTAAAAGACGTGCTCTAAAATATTCGTATTTTGTGCTCATTTGATTCTTTTTACTCATCTTTACTTGCTTGCCTAACTATATCATTATTATCATTAGGAATTATAACATATATGTTATAATTTACAATCTTGTTAAAACTAATTCTAGAGACAGTAGCGTTGTTTATAATCATTTATCCTGTATTTAGCTACCTCTATCTCACTCTTAGGCGTTTCTTTAGTCTTTTTTAAAAAAGTATGTACTAAAATGAATCTGTGACCACTGGTTGCAAAATATAATATACGGTAATAATTTGAACTGTAACGTATCCTGAGTTCCCATACATCATCTTTTAATTTTTTCACATAAGGCTGACCTAAAGACAGACCAAAGTCTTGTAGCATATCAATGTAATGGATGAACTTTGCCTTTACCGTAGCCGGCTGCTGTAAAATGAAGGCTTGAACAGGAATGTTCCCTTGGCTATCCTGATAGAATTCAATCTCCCATTTCATATTCATACTAAACCAAAAAGGGCACCAGCCACCGCCTACTAATTGGCGGTTACCGGTGTCCCTCATTCATTTCCTCGCTACCTCCTAACATAATTTAGCTATACTTTTTAAGATTATGGTGTATTATTGCTTAAGTACTTATCACTAATCGCTCTGGATAATTCTCACCAATATACTTCAATATCACGAATAATCCCCATACTCTCGACCCGCCAGCGTGTTGCAAACATAAATCTTGGCTTATATTTACTATCCAGTTTCACATTAACAATTTTATCGTTTTTGGAAGGGCTCCTTTCTCCTGCTTGACTTCCAGTGCAGTCTATGAATATGAGGTCTTTATCGGTTGTTTTAAATACATTGCAGGCATGGTAAGAAGTGCTTCCATCCTCAGCTTCAAGAAGAATTGCTACCCACCCAGTCCTTATCCCTGCCTGCTCTGCATTGTTATGAACGTCGTTAGCGAAATCACCACACATATAAACACCAGTTATGTAATCGTTTTGGTCTGTTTTATCTTCCGTAAGGAAGTTCTCCAATTCATCAAATGTTGGGTCTGTTGCTGTCCGCACATTGCGTAGATAAACACGATAGAAAGGGACTTGTCCGCCCGATTGGACTACGGAACCAAAGGTATCTTTATAAAGTTCCAATTCTTCCTCATACATCGCTACTTCACTTTTGTATGAGTCCAGTTGGTCTAACGTGGTCCTATATTGTGTCTCAGCTAAATCTAGCTCTTGTTTAGTAGATGACAATTCCTCTTTCGTATTATCAAGTTCTTTTTGCATCTCTTGTATTGTCGCTTTTTTTACTTCTAGCTCTTCAGAGTACTGTTCATTAGTTGCTTCTAAGCTAGCGTTTTCGCTCTGCAAGGCTTCAAATTCAGCTTGTAAAGTCTCGAATTCAGACTTCGAGACACATCCCGGCACAGAGATAATGGACAAGCATAAAACCGTTGTGCACATTAACATACAAATAAATCGTTTCATTTTTACCTCCATATAGTATTTTAGTCTCAATTTAAGGTTCCCTCCTCTTCACATCCATCTAAAATTTATACATCTTGTAAATAAATCAAAAAACAGCACCACCCACTGCCATCGAACAGCGGTTCCAGTCCCCTTCATTCCTCTCATCTTCCCTAATCCAATTTATATTGTTTTTAAGGTCATTTCACACATCGAAGCTTGAGCTTATCCCTCCCCTGAGACTTTGTCAATTACTCGGGTAGTTTGAAGGGGAAAGATACTAAAGGAGAGTTAAAGAGAGGCGAAGCCTCTCTTATATAAATACTTCCCCCTCTCCTTTGAAGGAGAGGGGGATTAAGGGGGTTAGGTTGATAGATAATCTTTATTCTAATCTTCTCCACTTATAGTCCCACCAATAGCTGCCAATCCCAGCCCGATGAAGGAAATCACATACGGAATAAGAAGGATTATCGGAAAGATACCTGTTGAAAACCATACGATAAAAATAGAAGCTATATAGGTAATTGGGGCGAATAAGAGTCCTACAAAAATTGTCCAAACACCAAATATAGCAAACAGAACATAAAGAGTCCAAATAAAGCAGACTAATCCACTAACGAACCAGAGAATAGCACCGATGCACCCTATGGTGTTTCCCGTTGCTGCCCTAGCCTTATCAATAAACCCCATTTATTTCAATCTCCTGTTGATACCTTTTGACCAGAATGAATATCTAGGGTTCTTTACCACTCTCTCTATGATACTCCTCACGCAGCCGTTGGTTTTCTAATTCTTGTTGCCTTTTAACCTTCTCTTCACGCCTAGATACCAATTCTTTCAATACCCAACCAACCGCTACTAAGCCTAATATCACAAGTATCTCTGTTCTTTCCCTATTCCAAAGTTCAATCAACAACCAAAGTGTCATTGCACCTGCAGCGAGAAAACAAAATATACATAGCCAGCCCATTAGGTTTAACAGTCTCATATCATCCTCCCAAATGAATGGCTTGGAGTTTTATTTGTTTGGATAAGAGGCTTCTGCTTTCAGTAAAGCCTTGTCTTTCAATACCCATAATTCAGTTGCTAGTTTGCGTAGGCGTTTAAACTCTTCAGATTTCGAATGCTCCCCCAAGCGATAATACTCAGCCATTACCCTAAATGCTTCTATCTCATAATCCATCGCATGTCTTACCCACAGGTGATATTCTTTAAGTTCATCCGGTGGACTCAGAGAATCCCAAGCAGAAATGACTGTCTGCATGCGGTTATGGCAAGATTCGGCGTCCAAGTCCCTATAGGGGTCACGCTCTGGGTCATTGGCTTTGTCTTCCCAATCGCTTATCACATCTTTCCAATCTTCTAGTATAGGAGCAATTTTATTCTCATAGTTGACAATGATATTTTCCGAGTCAACAACTCGGCAACCAAGAAAAGTAAGTACTGGTAGCCAACCCACAAAGCGAACAGTCAATACAGCAGCTAAACCTATAAGAAGAAATAAGAACCATTTGCTTTTCATTTCAGCTTCCTTGAGTGGCACTCCTCCCTACCTCAAACCAAAAAGCACACTATCAACAGCCTTTAGATTAGCAGTCCTAGTGCCCTTTCATCATACCTCTCATCTTCTCTAGCCCAGATTTTATGTTTTTAAGTCTCTTTCACACGTTGGAGCTTGAGCTTACTCCTCCCCTGAGACCTTGTCAATTACTCGGGTAGCTTGAAGGGGCGAAGCCCCTTCAAGCTACCCCTCCCCTTCCCCTTGTCAAGGGGAAGGGGATAAAGGGGATAGGGTTACCTAGTAATAATCAAGAAGTAAGGCTGGCGGGGGTGAGGTTGATAGATAATATTTATAGGCTTGTGAGGGCATTAGCTCTAGTGCTACAATACCTTCAACACGGAGGAAAACATGCCGCTGGATTCCATAATTGTCAAAGGGGCTCGCGAGCATAACCTCAAAAATATAGACGTGGTTATCCCTCGGGATAAACTGGTCGTCATTACCGGCGTCTCCGGCTCGGGCAAGAGTTCACTGGCATTTGATACCATCTACGCCGAGGGGCAGCGCCGCTATATGGAATCTCTCTCTGCCTATGCCCGCCAGTTCTTGGGCAGGATGGAAAAGCCCGACGTTGATTATATTGAGGGGTTGAGTCCGGCTATCTCTATTGACCAGAAGGGCCCCAGCCGCAACCCACGCTCTACCGTGGGCACTGTAACCGAAACCTACGACTACCTGCGCCTGCTCTTTGCCCGGGTGGGTCACCCTCATTGCCCTAAATGCGGACGTGAGATTGCTATGCAGACCGTCCAGCAGATTGTTGATGCCATTCAGAATATCCCCGAAAATAGCCGCATCATAATCCTGGCACCTCTGGTTAAAGACCGTAAAGGCGAGTATCAGGCGGTGTTTGATGATTTGCGCAAGGCCGGCTATGCCCGGGTTCAGGTTGATGGCCGTATCTATGACCTGTCTGGAGAGTTTCAACTGGATAAGAATAAGAAGCACTCCATCGCCGCCGTCATAGACAGATTGGTAATCGGCCAAAGCGGTAGCCAGAGCCGCATCGCCGATTCAGTGGAAACCGCCCTCAAGCTTGGCGCCGGGGTGGTGCTGGTATCTATTGTTGATGGCGAGGAGTTGCTCTTCTCCGAGCACTTTGCCTGTGTCCATTGTGGCATTAGCCTCGGCGAGATTGCCCCCAGAACCTTTAGCTTTAATAGCCCCCACGGCGCTTGTCCCGCCTGCACCGGCTTGGGCGTTAAGCTGGAAATTGACCCCGACTTGGTTATCTCTAATAAGGACCTCTCCATCGCCCAGGGGGCAATCCACCCCGGCTGGTGGTTCTCGTGGCACGCCGACGAATTGGAAATTTTAGCCCGACGTTATGGCTTCTCCCTTCATACCCCGGTTAAAGGGCTGAGCGAGCGTCACCTTAAACTTATACTCTATGGAGAGGGTGGCGAACTGGTAAGATACCGCAACCGCTATGGTCGGGCCAGAGAATACTTTACCGGCTATGAGGGGGTAATTCCCTACTTGGAGCGACTCTCCCATGATACCCAATCAGAGCATACCCGAATTGAGATTGAGCGCTATATGATGTCTACCCCCTGCCCTGTGTGTCACGGCAAGAGACTTAAGCCGGAGTCCTTAGCCGTTACCATTATCCAGAAAAATATTACTGAGGTTAGCTCAATGTCGGTTACTCAGGCATTGGATTGGGTGGCTACCCTCGGTGGTGGTAACCAGGCTATTCTTACTGACCGCGAGCAGATGATAGCCCGCCAGATTATCAAGGAAATTCAAGCCCGCCTCGGCTTCCTCAGGGATGTGGGCTTGGACTATCTTACCCTTGACCGCCCCTCAGCCACCCTCAGTGGCGGTGAAGGCCAGCGTATTCGCCTGGCTACCCAGATTGGCAGTGGGCTTATGGGTGTGCTTTATATCTGTGATGAGCCGACGGTAGGTTTACACCCCGCCGATGACTTTCGCCTGATTGAGACGCTGAAAAGGCTGAGAGATTTGGGTAATACTATATTGGTTGTTGAGCATGATGAAGCTATGATGCGTGCTGCCGACCATATTATTGATATGGGACCCGGAGCCGGAGAGCACGGCGGCTGGATTGTAACCACCGGCTCTTTGCCTGACATTATGAGTTGCCCCCGGTCAATAACCGGTCAGTATCTTAGTCAGGTGAAGCAGATTCCCTTGCCCCCCGGCCGCCGCCCCGGCTCAGGCGAGGAGCTGGTAATAAAGGGGGCTAGGCAGAATAACCTCAAGAATATAGATGTCCATATCCCCTTGGCTGAGTTTGTTTGTATCACCGGCGTTTCCGGCAGTGGTAAGAGCACCCTTATTGATGAAATTATGTATAAGAAACTGGCTCAGCTCTTCTATAAGTCAAGAGAGAAGCCTGGCAACTGCGATGCTATCATCGGCACCGAGCATATTGACAAGGTGGTCAATATTGACCAGTCGCCTATTGGCCGCACCCCTCGCAGTAACCCGGCTACCTACACCGGCACCTTTACCCCGGTTCGTGAGCTTTTTGCCACTATTCCCGAGGCTCGGATGAGGGGCTATCCCCCCGGCCGGTTTTCGTTTAATGTCAGGGGTGGCCGCTGTGAAGCCTGTCGTGGCGAGGGGTTTATTCAGATTGAGATGCAGTTCTTGCCCGATGTTACCGTTCCCTGTGAGGTGTGTAAGGGCAAGCGCTATAACCGTGAGGCTCTGGAAATTAGATTTAAGGGCAAGAACATAGCCGAGGTACTGGATATGACTGTGGAGCAAGCCCTGTCTTTCTTTGACCACTTCCCTAGGGTAAAGAGCAAGCTGGAGACCCTGCACGATGTCGGCTTGGGCTATATCCGACTCGGTCAGCCAGCCCCCACCCTTTCCGGTGGCGAGGCACAGCGGGTCAAGCTGGCTACTGAACTGTCGCGGCGGTCTACCGGCAGAACCCTGTATATCCTTGACGAACCAACTACCGGCCTCTCCTTTGATGATGTCGCCGCACTACTAAGAGTATTACAGCGTCTGGTTGATGCTGGTAATACCGTCATCGTCATTGAGCATCACCTGGATGTGATTAAAAATGCCGATTATATTATTGACCTCGGACCCGGGGCTGGCGACCGTGGCGGCTATATTGTCGCCACTGGTACCCCTGAGCAAATAGCTAGCGAGGAGTCTTCAGCCACCGGGCAGTACTTAGCCAGAATCTTGCCCGGAGGCATATTAGTTAACATAACATGAGAAACAATTCCTACCTAACTAGATAGCAATTGTTTCCCTATTTTTTTAATTGAATTTGACCAGTTGACCATTTCTGCCAGCAGCCGTTGACAGAAATACCTGGTCAGTTTTCTTTGCCTTTTCTGAGGCTACCTATCATTAGCTCAAGTTGCTGGGCTTCTGACTAAAGGAGAATTTATACTTGACCGCAGACAAAAAACCTAAACTCTTCTACGGCTATATTGTGGTTCTAGCTGCTTTTGGTATCCAGGCGGTAGCTTGGGGCCTATGCAGCACCTTTGGTGTCTTCTTTAATCCGTTGTTGATTGAGTTTGGCTGGACGAGAGCTATGATTTCAGGTGCCTTCTCATTGTGTTTCCTTATATTGGGCTTTATTAGCATTATTGTAGGCGGACTAAACGATAGGTTTGGTCCTAGGATGATTATGGTAGTCTGTGGCTTCTTTGTGGGTTTAGGCTATTTGTTAATGTCGCAGCTTAATACTATTTGGCAGCTGTATTTGTTCTATGGTGTGATAGTAGGCATTGGTATGAGTGGTATGGATGTTCTATCGTTATCTACCATAGCTAGATGGTTTGTCCGGAGAAGGGGAATGATGAGTGGCATTGTCAAAGCTGGCGCCGGTATAGGCATGGTGATTATGCCCCCCATAGCAAGTTGGCTCATCTCTAGCTATGGCTGGCGCACCTCCTATTTTATTATAGGCATTATAGCTCTAGCCCTTGTTATATTAGTAGCCCAATTTCTAAGACGCGGCCCGGCTCAAATGGGGCAGTTGCCGGATGGTGAAGAGGAGGTGAATATTGGCTGTTTAAATTCGGCAGATGGAGGGTTTTCTTTCCAGGAAGCAATTCATACCAGGCAATTCTGGATGCTTTGTGTGATATTCTTACTCGTTGGTTTCTGCGTCGAGGCTATTATCGTGCACATTGTCCCCCATGCCACTGACTTGGGAATTTCAGCAGTCAGTGCCGCCAGTATTTTGGCTGTTATCGGGGGGGTAAGTATTATCGGTAGGTTTGTAATGGGTAGTGCTGGCGATAGGGTTGGTAATAAGCCAGCTTATCTCATTTGCTTTGGTTTGCTGTCAGTTGCATTACTTTGGATGCAACTAGCCAGGGAGTTGTGGATGTTATACTTGTTTGCCTGTGTATATGGCTTTGCCCATGGGGGCTTTTTTGCCGTAATCTCGCCATGGGTAGCTGAGCTATTCGGGTTGAGTTCACACGGCGTAATCCTTGGTGCTGTTTTATTCAGCACCACGATCGGGGGTGCTATTGGCCCGGTTCTGGCTGGGCACATATTTGATATAACCAGTAGCTATCAGCTAGCTTTCTTGGTTTTTACTGTAGCCTGTATTGTAGGCTTTATACTAACCTTACTTTTAAAACCAATCACTAATGTAGAAAGGGCAAGATGACCTGAGAAGGAGCACTTAGTTTTGTTATCTTTAGCTAAATTCTTCACCTGCGTTTTGACCGGTTGTCTTTCGTTGATTTCTCTGTGGATGAGTAGGAGTTATTAGACGGGGTCATTTTTGATTAAGGGAGGGAATTTATACTTGACTGGAGGTAGAACCCCTAAATTTTTCTACGGCTATATTGTAACTTTGGATGCCTTCCTTATCATGGTGATAGCCTACGGAACATTCTACTGCTTTGGCGTCTTTTTCAAGCCAGTACTAATAGAGTTTGGCTGGACAAGGGCAGCCACCTCAGGCGCCTACTCATTGTGTTGCCTTCTGTACGGAGTTCTTGCTATCGGTGTAGGCAGGCTAAATGATAGGTTTGGTCCCCGGATAGTTGTGACAGGGTGCGGCTTGTTTTTAGCTTCAGGCTATTTATTGATGTCGCAGATTAATGCTATTTGGCAGCTATACCTGTTCTATGGGGTGATAGTAGGTATTGGCTTGAGTGGCATGTATGTTCCGTTGGCATCTACTATACTAAGGTGGTTTGTTAAAAGAAGAGGGCTAATGACTGGCATTGTTTTAGCTGGTGTAGGTGTGGGTACAATGGTTATGCCCCCGCTAGCCAATTGGCTTAACTCTAGCTATGGGTGGCGTGCCTCCTATACTATCATTGGTATTATAGTTTTGCTATTAGTGATATTGGCAGCCCAATTTCTCAAGCGTGACCCGAGTCAACTGGGATTGTCGGCGTATGGTGAGAGTGAGGTAAAGGAAAACAGGTTAGGTGTAGAAGGCGGAGGGTTTTCTCTTCAGAGGGCGATTCATACCAGACAATTCTGGATGCTTTGTGCAATGTTCCTCTGCTTTGGCGTTTCTGTGCAGGCTATAACAGTTCACATTGTCCCCCATGCCACTGACCTGGAAATTTCAGCGGCCAGTGCCGCCAATATTTTGGCTGTTATCGGTGGGGTAAGTATTGCTGGTAGGATAATGATGGGTAGTGCTGGTGATAGAATTGGTAATAAGCCAGCTGTTACCACTTGTTTTATCCTGATGTCAGTTGCTTTACTTTGGCTTTTAGCCACCAGAGAGTTATGGATGTTCTATCTATTTGCTGTTATCTTTGGCTTTGCCTATGGGGGTTGGACAGCCTTGCTGTCAGTAATAGTGGCTGAGTTATTTGGCTTGAGTTCACTCGGCGTCATTCTAGGTGCTGTTAACTTTGGCATAGCAATTGGAGAGGCTATTGGTCCGGCTCTGGCAGGGAGGATATTTGATATAACCAGTAGCTATCAGCCAGCTTTCCTGGTCTGCGCTGGATTCAGCATTATAGCTATTATATTAGCCTTATTCTTAAGACCAATCGCTAATTATAATTCTGATTGAGAGAAGGGAATAGACTTGGCTAGAAATGGGGCTCCCAAATTTTTCTATGGCTATATTGTAGCTTTGGCTGCTTTCCTTATCATGGTAGTAACTTGGGGGGCATTCTATTCCTTTGGTGTCTTTTTCAAGCCAGTATTAACAGAGTTTGGCTGGACAAGGGCAGCCACCTCAGGCGCCTACTCACTTTCTTTCGTGTTAAGTGGTTTTATTGGTATTTTTGCTGGAAGATTAAGTGACAGGCTTGGTCCCCGGATAGTCATGACAGGGTGCGGCTTATTTTTAGGTTTAGGCTATTTATTGATGTCGCAGGTTAATGCTATCTGGCAGTTATATTTGTTCAATGGGGTAATAGTAGGTATTGGCTTGAGTGGTGCTTACGTTCCAGCAATATCTACAGTATCAAGGTGGTTTGTTAGGAGAAGAGGGCTGATGACCGGCATTGTTGTAGCTGGGATAGCTGCAGGCACAATGGTTATCCCTCCGGTAGCTAATTGGCTTATCTCTAGCTATGGGTGGCGCACCTCGTATAATATTATAGGTATTATAGTTTTGGTATTAATGATATTGGCAGCCCAATTTCTCAGGCGTGACCCGAGTCAAATGGGATTATCGCCGTATGGTGAGGGTGAAGTGGAGCAAGAAAGCTTAAACTTAGAGGCTAGAGGCTTTTCTCTTCAGAGAGCAATTCATACCGGGCAATTCTGGATGCTTTGTGTAATGTTCCTCTGCTTCGAGTTCTGTGTGAATACTATAATGGTTCACATTGTCCCCCATGCTACTGACCTGAAAATTTCAGCAGCCAGTGCCGTCAATATTTTGGCTATTATTGGTGGGCTGGGTGTCGCTGGTAGGATTATAATGGGTAGTGCTGGTGATAGAATTGGTAATAAACTAGCTATTACCACTTGTTTTATCCTGATGTCAGCTGCTTTACTGTGGCTTTTAGCCACCAAAGAGTTATGGATGTTTTACCTCTTTGCTGTTATCTTTGGCTTTGCCTATGGGGGTTACAGCCCCTTAATATCATTAATGGTGGCTGAGTTATTTGGCTTGAGCTCACTCGGTGTGATTCTAGGTGCTGTTACCTTTAGCCTAACAATTGGGGCCGCTATTGGTCCGACTCTGGCAGGGAGGATATTTGATATAACCAGTAGCTATCAGCCAGCTTTCCTGGTCTGTGCTGGATTCAGCATTATAGCTATTATATTAGCCTTATTCTTAAAACCAATCACTAATGCAGGGAGGCAAGATGACCTGAGAAGAAGCACTTAGCCCTGTTATCTTTAGCCAAATTCTTCACCTATGCTTTGACCGGTTGACATTCCTTAATTTCTCTGTGGATGGGTAGGATTTATTAGATGGGGTCATTTTTGATTGAGGGAGGAAATTTATACTTGACCACAGACAGAAAACCTAAACTCTTCTACGGCTATATTGTAGTTTTGACTGCCTTCCTTATCATGATGGTAACTTGGGGGGCATTTTACTGCTTTGGTGTCTTTTTCAAGCCAGTATTAGTAGAGTTTGGCTGGACAAGGGCAGCCACCTCAGGTGCCTACTCACTTTCTTTCGTGTTGAGTGGTTTTATTGGTATTTTTGCCGGGAGATTAAGTGACAGGCTTGGTCCCCGGATAGTTGTGATAGGGTGTGGCTTGTTTTTAGGTTCAGGCTATTTATTAATGTCACAGATTAGTATTATCTGGCAGTTATATTTGTTCTATGGGGTGATAGTAGGTATTGGTTTGAGTGGTGTTTACGTTTCAGCAGTATCTGCAGTATCAAGATGGTTTGTTAAGAGAAGAGGGATGATGACCGGTATTGTTATAGCTGGGATAGGTGCAGGCACAATGATTATGCCGCCGCTAGCCAATTGGTTCATCTCTAGCTATGGGTGGCGTGCCTCCTATAATATTATAGGTATTATAGTTTTGGTATTAATGATATTGGCCGCCCAGTTTCTCAAGCGTGACCCGAGTCAGATAGGGTTGTCGCCGTATGGTGAGAATGAAGTGGAGCAAGAAAGCTTAAATTTAGAAGCCAGAGGGTTTTCTCTTCAGAGAGCAATTCATACCGGGCAATTCTGGATGCTTTGTGTAATGTTCCTCTGTTTTGGTGTTTCTGTACAGGCTATAATAGTTCATATTGTTATCCATGCCACTGAGCTGGAAATTTCAGCAGCCAGTGCCGCCAATATTTTGGCTGTTATCGGTGGGGTAAGTATTACTGGTAGGATTATAATGGGTAGTGCTGGTGATAGAATTGGTAATAAGCTAGCTATTACCATTTGTTTTATCCTGATGTCAGTTGCTTTACTGTGGCTTTTAGCTACCAAAGAGTTATGGATGTTCTATCTATTTGCTGTTATCTTTGGCTTTGCCTATGGAGGTTGGGCAGCTTTAATGTCCTTAATAGTGGCTGAGCTATTTGGCTTGAGCTCACTCGGTGTGATTCTAGGTGCTGTTATCTTTAGCGTAACAATTGGAGAGGCTATTGGTCCGGCTCTGGCAGGGGGGATATTTGATATAACCAGTAGCTATCAGCCGGCTTTCCTGGTCTGCGCTGGGCTCAGCATTATAACTATTATATTAGTCTTGTTCTTAAGACCAATCACTAATAAAGGAGGGGAAAATGACTCGGAAAGAAGCACTTAACTCCATCAAGGTTAACGTGGGGAATGAAAATCTGGTGAAGCATATGCTTGCCACTGAGGCTATTATGCGTGCTTTAGCCAAGCGCCTTGGTGAGGATGAGGAGGAGTGGGGACTTACTGGGCTCCTTCATGATATAGATGCGGAGCTCACTGGGGGGGATATGAGTACTCATAGCAAGCTGGGGGCTGACCTGGCTCGAGAACTAGGAGCCAGCGAGGTCATGGCTCACGCCATCCTGTGCCATAATGAGGTGCACGGCACTCCACGGGAGACCAAGCTTGATAAAGCCCTATTTTGTGCTGACCCCCTAACCGGCTTGATTACTGCTGCTGCCCTGATTCGTCCGGATAAAAAATTGGCTAGTCTTGAAGCCAAGTCGGTGAAGAAAAGGTTTAAAGAAGAGAGATTTGCCGCCGGGGCAAACAGACAGCAAATCTCCCAGTGTAGTGAAATTGGGCTTGAACTTGACGAATTTATTGGGCTGGGTCTGGAAGCAATGCAGGTAATTGCTGCTGACCTCGGACTGTAAGTTAGCTAACTCACTTCAAGGGTTGAGCCTTCGGCAGTTTTGATAACATCAATGCGGGTGGGAAAGGCATCTCCAAGCTCATCAATATGAGTGATGACAATTATCTTGTCAAAGTCATCCTGAATAGAGTTTATCGCCTCCTTAAGTTTTTCTATGCCAGCACTATCTTGAGTGCCAAAACCTTCGTCAATGACCAATGTGGGAAGTGGTGCCCCAGCTCGCTTGGCTAGTAGCTTGGATAGGGCAATACGAATGGCAAAGTTAATGCGGAAGGCTTCACCACCGCTAAACATTTCGTAATTTCGCATCCCCAGCTCATCAGAGATATTGATATCCAGGGTTTCAATAACATCTCCCTTCTTTGTTTGCCGCTGTGTTTCAATTTTGACATGCATTCTATTATCAGTCATGCGTCCCAGCAGCCTGTTGGCTTCAACTTCAATTTCTGGAAGCGCCATTTCAATGAGCAAAGCTTGTATTCCCTTCTTGCCGAAGGCTTGAGCTAGGTCTCTATAGATTTTCTCCTGCTTTGAGGCTTGAGCCAGTAGCCTTTCCTTTTCCTTCTTCTTTATCTCCAGTTCAGAACAGTGCTGTAGCTTTAGCTTCACACTCCACATTATTTCCTGGGCTTGTTTTTGTTGTGCGGCTAGCGCTTGGTGTTCAGTTTCAGCCTGTATTAAATCATTGACCAGCTGAGGGAGTAAATTAAGCTCTTGACTCAGGTCTTGCCTTTTTTGATTATCAGCCTCCAAGCCCTGGCACAGTTCTTCAGCGGCTTCCTCGGCTCTAGAAAGAGCCTCTTTTTCTTGGTTGATGAGCCTATCAACTTCCTCCAACCTTCGCTTGAGACTTTCATATTGTTCTAGATTAGTCAGTTGGCGGCGCACCTGTTCGTGTTGCTCCGAATCGTAGTCAAGTTTGGCTAATTCGCCTTCAAGCTCATGCAAGGCCTCTTGCTCAGTAGTTGCAAAATCATTTCTGGCTAGGCGCTGTTCAATTTCAGCCAATCCTTTTCCTTCTTCGCCTAGCTTAATACCAGCCTCTTCAGCTTCAGAGATTGATTGGCTAAGGATACTAACTTTACCTTGTATTGTTGCTCTATCTTGATTTAGCTTTGTTTCCAGCTGGGATACCTCATTCTCAACTGACTCTAGCTCTGTTTTCTTGTGAGCTAGCTCAGTTTGACTTGACCTCAGAGAATCAGATTTGCTGTGTCTATCGGCAGTATATTTGGCTTCAATGAGCTTTAAACCGTCTATACCCACATCTGTCTCACATAGGGGGCACTTAGTACCACTTTGGGTTAACAAGAGGTCAAGCTTTTCTTCTATTTCCTTTATTTCCTGTTCTAGTTGAGTTTTATTAGATTCTAGGTGGGAAACTTGAGTTCGTAGTTCTTGGCTACCCTCTCTTTTTTTGCGTAGTATTTCTTCCACCTCAGCCAGGTGGCGTAGTTGAACCTGGAGCTGTTGTTGCTCATTTTTCAGTCGGGGTAGCTTTTGTGAGCTAGCCTCCAGTTCCTCAATCCCTCTTTGAACTAGGGCATGGTCTTTAAGCAGCTCTTGCCTGGCTTGAGCAATAGTCATCTCTAGCCGATGCTTACCTTCGTTTAGAGTGGTGACTAGTCTAAACTTCTGGTCGAGCTCACTACTTAGTTTCTTGGCTTCAATAAATTGCGCATAGCCTTCTTCAATAGCTGCCCGTTGGGCTATCAACTCCTCATACTCTTTGAGGTGGGAGCGATGTTGTTTAACTTGGTCACCCCAACGCTCTAGGTCTCTTTCAGTATCTCTTATGTGCTCCTCTAGTTGGGTTAGTTGCAGCTTCTTGTTTTCCAACGATTCCTTTTCCTGCCTGAGGCTATTAAGCCTGGATTCTTGCTCCTTTATTACCTTTTCTATATGGGAGAGTTCGCTCTGCGCTTTTTCAAACTCAGCTTCATAGGCTGGCTTTTGGGCTAATCCATCACTAATCTCCTTAATTGTGTTATCAAGTTGTACCTTTTCCGTTTCCTGCTGCTTGGCTAGCTCTTTAGCCTCCTCTTCAAGCTCATCGTAAAAGGAAAGCCCCAGAATATCAGCTAGCACTTGCTTGCGCTCCACCGGTCGCTTGATAGTAAACTCATCAGCGCGACCTTGTAACAGCAGGGCACTGTTAGTGAATGTGGGGTAATCCATATGTAGAACATCAATAATTTTCTGCTGCGTCTGGGTCATACTATCGCCTGTAATTGACCTGAAGCCATTCCCGCCAGCTATCTGAAATTCTAAGATGGTTTGTCCCGACCGCCCTCTACGTCTGGACTTGGAGTGTTTACGTATAATGCGATACGATTGTTGTCCTACGGCGAAGTCAAACTCCACCCCCATTTCACTCTGACCCAGGCGAACAAGGTCGTCATCACTCTTAGCCCTGGTCTTCCCCCATAATGCCCATGTCATAGCATCAATCAGTGCCGACTTACCGTTACCGTTATTGCCTGAGATGCAAGCGGTGTGGATACCATCAAAAGAAAGCGGTGGCACATTATCTCGGTAGCACATAAAATTGTGCATTTTTAGCTTAATAGGAATCATTTAATAAGCCTCAGATAACCATCTCTATTTGATTATTTTAGCATAGTCAGGGGATTTTTTATCTACCTCACCCCCTCGTTCCCCCTCTCCATGATATGAGTATCTTCCTATTATGAGGGGGAGGATATTAAAAAAGAGGGGTTGCCGCCCCTCTAAAAAGCATCTTCCCCTCCCCCCAATAAGGGGAGGGGAAGACACGGGATAGGGTTGCCCCACCTTTATCACTCCAGATAGTCCTTTAATTTTCGGCTTCGGCTGGGATGGCGTAGCTTGCGTAGCGCCTTGGCTTCAATTTGGCGAATTCGCTCTCTGGTTACTTTGAACTCCTTCCCCACTTCCTCCAGAGTCCGACTTCGTCCATCCTCAAGACCAAATCTCAGTTGGAGCACTCTTTGTTCGCGAGGGGTGAGAGTGGACAACACATCGTCAATCTGCTCCTTGAGCAATTGTCTGGATGCAGCATCGGGAGGGGGCAAAGCATTGCGGTCCTCTATAAAGTCACCCAGGTGGCTATCTTCCTCCTCACCTATAGGTGACTCTAATGATATTGGCAACTGAGATACCTTAACTATCTCTCTGACCTTCTCCGGAGGCAGTTCCATTTCTGCACCAATTTCCCTGGGGCTGGGCTCTCGTCCGTATCCCTGCGCTAGGTGGCGACTTACATTTAGCAGTTTGTTAATGGTATCAACCATGTGAACTGGAATGCGAATAGTACGAGCTTGGTCAGCTATAGCTCGGGTAATAGCCTGACGGATCCACCAGGTGGCATAAGTGCTAAATTTATAGCCTCTATGGTGGTCAAACTTCTCCACGGCTCTGATTAGCCCGATATTCCCTTCCTGAATTAGGTCAAGGAGTGGCATGCCTCGGCCAATATGCTTCTTAGCTACGCTGACTACCAAGCGCAGGTTAGCTTCAATGAGGTGCCTTTGTGCCTTCTCCGCCTCATGCTCAATATTCTCTAGGTAAACCTTGAGTTGTTTTTCATAAACCTGAATGGAGTTAATCAAAGTATCACTCGTCACCAGATTCTCTATATCAGCTAGAGAGACACTATCTCCGATAGCATTTAGGACTTCATTGGTTAACAGGCTACTATTTAGTGACAGGTTGATAAGAATCTGCTCTGTTTCAGGCACAGACCTACCTGTCTGGCTGGCAATTGCCTGGGTTAGTTGCTGGTCTATCTCATTATTGATGCTATTCCGTAATTTAGTATGGGTAATGGTCTCTTTAAAGCTGGCGGGAGGTGTTAAATCAAGCTGTTCTTGGAGAAGATGGATTATAGTGGACGCCTGCCCTAGCTCTTTGAGCATGGTAAGCATTATTTCAGTTGCTGAAGGGAATCTCCCCTGTCTCTGTAGATATTCCTGTTTAATTTCATTGATGCGTTTACCCTCCTCCATCTTTTTGGCTAATACCTTTTCATCCTCAGCGGTGAGGAGGTGCACTCTACCAATTTCGTGAAGGTATATACGAACTGGGTCATCTATTACCCCTTGCTCCTCTAGTTGTTCTGGCGGTACCTCTAACTGGGGAACTGTGGGGGCTTCAAGTTCAACATCTAGCCTTTCCTCTGGAGGCAGCTCTTCATCGTTCTTATTTTGGGGCAGGAACCGTGTAGTGTCTTCATTGTTTTCTAAACCCATTTCTCACCTCTTTTCCTCGTGGCTCTTTTGGGCAAAAACTTTTCCTAGTTGAACACTGACTTCTATCCCTTGCTCCTCAAGCTTAGCCAGTTCAGCAGCGGTGCCTCCTGACTCGGCTTCTAGGGCTAATACCTCTTCTCTTTTTGCCTCCAAATTTCGGAGGAATTTTTCCTGTAGACGGAGAACACAGTTAGCATATTTCTGCTCTATTTGGTTGGCAGGTAAGCTCTTGGTTATTAGGTAATCAAGGTGCTCCCAGATTGCACTATCAAGCCTCTCCTTGAGTGATGATAGGTTGTCGGCTTGCTGCCAGGCAATAAAGATTTCACGGTTTTCACTATTCTCAAAATATTCAGGTGGAGGACCCTCGCTGCGAGTTTTAAGCTCAGGGTGCTGAAGTAACAGGGTAAGACAATACTCCTCCAAAGGACTGGACAAAAGTGGATGCAACGCATGGGTAACCGCTTCTGGCTTTAGCTCCTTAACCGGTCGTCTACTCTGGCTTGGCTTAATTCTTCCTAGAGACGCTTCTAGGCTATGTTCATTGACCTTGACTAGGCGGGCCAGCTTCTGTAAATAGTGAGCTTGGCGTACCGTGTCTTTTATCTCGGTAATGATAGGCAGAAGCTTGTCTACAGCTAGAGACTTGTCCCTGGCTGTAGTCAGGTCGAGTTTAGCCGTAACCATATTGAAGGTATAGTCAATCACAGGTAAAGCCTCTTCCAGCAGGTGCTGCCAGAGTTTGGCATCTCCCTTAATAACATCGTCAGGGTCTTTGCCTCTGGGCGGAATGATAACTTTTACCTCAGCATCAAGAATATTTTCATAACCTACACCCCGCAGGCTAGCTTCCTCTCCAGCAGCATCGGCATCAAGAGCCAACGCCATATTTTTGGTTAGCCTCTTTAGAGCCCCGACCTGCTTCTCGGTAACTGAGGTTCCCATAGAGGCAACTACATTGTTAAAACCATTTTGGTGGGCGGTGATAACATCCATATAGCCCTCCACAATCACCACTAGGCTTTGCTGCCTGATAGTCGCTGCAGCCAGGTTTATGCCATAAAGAGTGCTGCTCTTATCAAAGACTGGTGTCTGTGGTGAGTTAATATATTTAGGCAGGGAATTATCAAGCACCCTCCCCCCGAAGCCTGTGATGTGCCCTCTGATGTCATGTATGGGGAACACCAACAAGTTGCGAAATCGGTCATGCGTTCCTCCCGCCTCTGCCTCTATTACTAAACCGGCGGTCAGCAACTCACCCTCGGTATAGCCTCTCTCCGTTAGGTATTGCTTTAGGGCATCCCAGCTATTTAGACTAAAGCCCAGTTGAAAATCAGTAACGGTTTTCAGTGAGAAACCTCGGCTGGCAACATAGTTTCGCGCCTTTTCTCCTGCCGGGGAGTTTAGCAGTAAATTATGAAAGTATTGGGCTGCCGCCTCATTAACCTGATATAACCTTTCCTTCTCCTCTTTCCTGGTGTCAGGCTCAAATCGTGAAGGGATGGTAACCCCTCCCTGTTGGGCAAGCAGACGCAGCGCCTCCCCGAAGTCAATACCCTGTTTTTTCATAATGAAAGAAAAGACATCGCCCCCGGTGTTACAGGCACCGAAGCAGTGCCAGCTCTGTTGCTCAGGATAGACGAAGAAGGATGGATGCTTTTCACTATGAAATGGGCATAGCCCCCTGAAAGTGCGCCCCGCCTTGGTTAAACGAACATACTCGCCAATAACCTCAACAATGTCCGTCCTTTGCTTTACCTCTTCTATAACGCTCATCTTATTTATTACCCCTATCCCCAGACTACCCTTTTAAACGAATTTTGTTAATTTACCCCTTCCTCACTAATGCCAACTCTTCAGCCACCCTCTGGGCGTATTGGTCAGTCATACCGGCGATATAGTCAACCACCCTCCGTTCTGTCTCATCACTATGGAGGCGATACTCCAGTGGCAGCTTATCTTCATGCTTCTTAAAGTACTCATATAATAGCCGAATCACCTCTCTTGCCTTTTCCGATTCCTCTTGGGCTGAGCGCAGGTCATATACTCTGTCAAAAAGGAATTTACGCATGGTATCTGTTGCCTCCAGAACCTGC
>Ga0265594_1001144_pt1 | contig 20948 bp, 17 predicted proteins | sample saktaG_11_FD_190147 | JGI IMG/M metagenome (GOLD analysis project Ga0265594, IMG submission 190147) | Saline water microbial communities from Sakinaw Lake, British Columbia, Canada - sak_2011_5_24_80m | ecosystem: Environmental > Aquatic > Non-marine Saline and Alkaline > Saline ... | reverse complement strand
GATTTGGTCGCGGCCTTTCGTCGTGGTGTTGCCTGTGTCAATGGTCACCGTAAAAAGATGGGATTTATGTTTGATCACGATGACGTTAATAAAAAAGCTGCATGATACTTTATGCGTTCCTACTTAGCTTTGCGTTCTGCAAATGTGCGAAGCTTAAGTTCGAGTCTTCAAGGTGAGTTTCCTGTAAGTCAGCATTTTCTAAATGAGCCCCATAAAAATTCACTGTTTCAAGATGCTCACCGCTGAGGTCTACACCCTCCAATAATATAGGTTTGCTATGCTTCTTTCTCCGCCACTGGTTCCACTCGGTCATGTCCTTTCGTTCGGAGCAGCGTTTGAGCACGTCATACTGCTCCTGGCTGAATCGGCGATGATTACCGTTTGGCTTTCTTTCTTTTGACATTGGTTCGTTCATCTGATTTGACAAAGTCATCCAATTCCTTTGTATAATTCGTTTAACTGAGTGCCCATCGTTGTGTATTTATCAACAGCAGTCTTATACAAATCAAATTGACTGTTATATTCAGCCAAGCTGTATTTTCCTGAACCCTGGCTTTTGAGGTGGAGTTGATGGAGTATCCCTCTAAGCAGAGAAACCGTTTCTATTAGAGTCATACAATATCCAGATAAGAAATGGGCGAAATCCCTCTCTTTTTGCGTTAAGCTTTCTATCAAATTGTCAATTTGCTGGTTACAAGTTTCCAGTTGCGATAAGATTTGTTCTGCGCAACTTTGCAAGTAACCAAAATCAATTGGTTTGAAGATAAATGGCAAGGGTATGATCTTCCGCCACGAAAATTTGAATACGACGTCATGGATCTCAATATATCTACTTAAAAGTTCATTTACTTCTACAGCAATTAACTTCAATTCTTCTTTTGATTCCGACATCTTGTCTCCTACAAACCTTTGTCATTGCGAGTCCCGATTTATCGGGATGTGGCAATCTACTGTTCGAAGCGACTGTGATTGCTTGCCCTTCGACTCTGCTCAGAGCCTGCCCTGAACTTGTCGAAGGGGCTAAAGGCTACTTGCGCTCGCAATGACGACTATTAATAACGCTGCCCTCAAATAATTTTAATTTCGTAACCGCAGGGCTATTATAAGTGTATCTGCCGGTGGCATAAAGCGTTAAATCCGAAAGAGTTATTACTCAAGCCGGCTGCTTCTCAATAGGAAACTACTGTAATTGCCTATTGAACAACAACATAGGAGGCAACAAGCCATCCCCAAGCTGCGCTTGAGGCTGCCACCCATTCTTCTTTATTATATATATTGTGGTTCGATTAGTCATATTTAGCCGGCGGTTTTACCGCCGGTTTACGCTTAAGCTTTTTTACGAAAAAAGCTTGTGGAAGCGTGAGTTTCGTTGTAAACTACGCTGTTTATTCATGAGTGTGAAAAACGCAATATTTTGACCCTTTTTGCAATTAAACATAGAGGTCTATTATGAAGGCAAATTTTAACAGAACAGCTCTTGCCGAGGCCCTGGGACTTCTGACGTCCGTGGTACCGAGCCGGACGCCGAAGCCGATTTTGCGCTGCGTGCAAATCACCGCCGGTGAGAAGGAAGTCCGGATGTGCGCGACGGACCTGGAGGTCGGCATCAACTACTTAATCTCCGAGGTCCAGGTCGACAAGCCGGGCGAAGTTATTATCCCGGCGGACCGACTGGCGGCGATTGTACGCGAGAGCGTCGATGAGGTTCTGGTTTTGGAGTCCTCCGAGGGCGCCTGCAAGATCAAAGGCGCCGACAGCCACTTTACAATCTACGGGCACGAGCCGGGCCAGTATCCGGTGGTCCGGGATTTCGACGGCGCCGGCGATATAAAAATTTCCCTTTCCACTCTCCAGGCCGGGATCGAGCAGTGTCTTTTCGCCGCAGCCAAAGAGAGCACCCGTTACGCAATAAACGGCGTGCTGTGGGAGATTAAGGATAAGAAGCTGATGCTGGTCGCCACCGACGGCAGAAGACTGGCGCGCTGCCGGGTCAGCCTGGCTGCGGCGCCGAAGGGCGAGGTGCCGGCTAATATTCTCGTGCCGGGCAAGGCGATGGGCCTGCTGGACAAAATCGGCGCCGGCGAAAAAGATACCGTCGCCATAAAGCTCGTCGATAACCAGATTCTGATTAGCTGTGCGAATGTTGTGATAAGCTCGAATCTGGTCGAGGGCAACTTCCCGAAATACGAGGACATCATCCCGACCGATAACGACAAGAAACTTACGCTGTCGACCGAGGCGGTGCTCAGCGCCGTTCGCCGGGCGTCGCTGCTGACGAGCGAGGAATCGAGAGGGATTAAGCTCTCGCTGGAAAAGGGGAAAATGGTCTTTTCCTGCAGGGCTCCGGAGACCGGCGATGCGCAGGTCGATATGCCTGTCGATTACAAGGGCGAGCCGATCGAGATCGGCTTCAGTCCGCAATTCTTAATCGATGTTCTGAGAGTGATCAAAACGCCGGAATTTGACTTCGAACTGGGCCAGTCGGACAGGCCGGGCCTTATTAAAAGCGGGACAAATTTTCTCTACGTTCTGATGCCGATTAACTTGGGATAACTAATTGCGTTATGGATGAGGAAGAACGATTATTAAATGCCACCAGGTGGCGAAGATCATGGAAAACGTACCGTGCCGTCAGCCTGGGTCAGGTTGCTCAGCAGCTTATGGACAAGCGGATTTCGCCGCAGCAGGCCCGATTCAGCGAGGTCGCTGAAGTCTGGAGCCGGCTGCTTCCGGCTGAACTTTGCGGGCATTGTGAAATTGTCGATATTTCCGGCGGCCAGTTGACAGTGCTGGCCGATTCGCCGTCTTATATGTACGAGTTACAGTTATGCAGTTCGGAGCTTCTCGAAGAGCTGCAGCGGCAATGTCCGAGAGTAAGGCTCACGAAGATCAAGCTCGTTGTTGCCTGAAGCGTATCTTTTCAGCGGTAATCTCATGAGCGAGAACCTCAAGAACTTCAATAGTTTATCAGTGAACAAAGACGATATATAAGAGAGGCAGAGAATTGGTATGAAGGACCATAAATATGACGCAAGTAACATAAAAATCCTTGGGGGCCTGGAGGCGGTGCGCAAGCGGCCCGATATGTATATCGGCGACCGCAGCAGCGCAGGACTGCATCATCTGGTCTATGAGGTTTTGGACAACTCCATCGACGAGGCTCTGGCGGGGACCTGTAATAACATCAGCGTGCGAATCCACCCCGACGGAAGCTGCTCCGTCGAGGATAACGGACGAGGTATCCCGGTCGAGATGCATAAGGACGCGAAGGTCAGCGCTTTGGAGGTCGTGCTCACGAAGCTGCACGCCGGCGGTAAATTTGACAGCAACAGCTACAAGGTGGCCGGCGGGCTGCACGGCGTCGGTGTCAGCGTGGTAAATGCCCTGAGCGAATGGCTCGAAGCCGATGTGTATCGCGACGGGAAGCAGTATCATTTCGAGTGCGCAAGAGGCGTTCCCAAGGGCATTGTTAAAGAAATAGGCCAAACCACCAAGCGCGGCACAAAAATAGTTTTTAAGCCCGATGAGGAAATATTCGGAGATACCGAATTCGCTTACGATACGCTGCTTAAAAGAATCCGGGAATTGGCGTATCTCAACGGCGGGCTGAAGATTTCCTTCGGGGACGACAGGAACAAGAAAAAAGAGGTGTTCGAATTCGCCGATGGGATTAGGGCTTTCGTCAAGCATCTCAACGAGGGCAAAGAAACGCTTCATAAAGAAGTTGTCTATTTGTCCAGGGAAGATCCCAAGGCAATGCTGAGCTGCGAAGTGGCGATGCAGTATAACGACGGTTATACCGAAAACGTGCTGGTCTTTGCCAACAACATCCGCAATATCGATGGCGGCACGCACCTTTCGGGCTTTCGGACCGCTTTGACGCGGACGATGAATTATTATGCCCGGAGCAATAACCTGCTTAAGAACAGTCAGGGTACGACCGGCGAAGATTTGCGTGAGGGCTTGACGGCGGTAGTAGCGGTAAAACTTGCCGACCCGCACTTCGAGGCCCAGACGAAAGTCCGGCTGACCAATCCGGAAGTGGGCGGTTTTGTCGAGACCACCGTTAACGAACAGTTGGGTCTCTATCTGGAAGAGCATCCGTCGGAGGCCAAGCGGATTTTGAATAAGGCCATCCAGGCCACTGCGGCGAGAGAGGCCGCAAGGAAGGCCCGAGATCTGACCAGGCGAAAAGGAGCGCTTAGCAGCGCCAACCTGCCGGGCAAGCTGTGGGACTGTGCGAGCAAGGAAAAGACAACCACGGAAGTCTTCATAGTCGAAGGTGATTCGGCCGGCGGTTCGGCAAAGGCCGGGCGGGATAGAAAAATCCAGGCAATCCTGCCGCTTAAGGGAAAAATCCTCAACGTGGAAAAGGCGCGGCTGGAAAAAATGCTGGCGCATGATGAGATTCGGACCATTATCAGCGCGTTGGGAACCGGCATCGGCATCGACGAGTTCGATCTGGGCAGGTGCAGATACGGCAAGATAATATTGATGACGGATGCCGACATCGACGGCGCCCATATTCGAACGCTGCTGCTGACCTTTTTCTTCAGACAAATGCAGCAACTGTTTCTGGCGAATATGATTTATATCGCTCAACCACCGCTGTACGAGGTTAAGGTCAAGGGCAAAAAGAAATCCGAGTATGTTCTCAGCGAGAATCAGATGCGCAAGCGGATGATTACCCGCGGCCTTGAGGGCACAGAGCTTCTCATCAGGAGCGGTTACGACGACAAAACGAAAATAGACAAGACCGAAGAGCAGGGCGCCGGATTTCGTGTTTCCGGGAAAAAGATGGCCGAGCTTGTAAAGATACTGGCCGAGGCCGAAAGAATCATTGCTGTTTTGAGCAGGCGGGGTATTATCTTCAACGACTTTGTCACCGCCTATTACAATCCATCTAAAGGTGGACTGCCGCCCTTCCGTCTCATCGCCGAAGGCCAGGAGGAAATTTATTACAAAAGAGAGGAATACGAAAAGAAGGTCAACGAACTCAAAGAGCTATCCAAAGCTGTTGCTGAGGGCGAGGAGGAAGAAACGGTTGTTGCCGAAGAACTCCATGAGGTCGACCGAATCAATCAGATAAACGAAGAGCTCAGAGAGCGGTTGGATGTGGATTTGAAAGATTTCCTGCTGAAGCCCGCCAAAGCTGTTTCGGGCGAAGCTTTGCAGACCAAGTACCAGCTTGTAAACGGCCAAGACAATTACGACGTTGCTGCGCTGGGCGATATCTGTGCTGGAATCAGGCAGATAGGCGGCAAAGGGATCGAGATAAAACGCTTCAAAGGTCTGGGCGAGATGAACGCCGATCAGTTGTGGGACACGACTATGAATCCGGAGACACGGACCCTGCTGAAAGTCAGGCTCGACGATGCCGGCGAGGCCGACCGGCTCTTTAGTATCTTAATGGGCGGCGACGTGGAAAAACGCCGGAACTTCATTCAGGAACACGCCCTCGAAGTCCAGAACCTCGACGTTTAATTTCGTGACGCAAAGACAAAAAAGGGTCCATACAGCCGGATATCGTCAATGTATATCGTACCTGAATCGCCGTTCGTAATCATGAATCGTTGCTTTAGCTTGTTTCGAAGTTTGCAAATTCTCCTGGCCCGCTTCGACGTAGAATGTTAGTATCAGGCCATGACACAACCATTCGAATGTGAAGTCAGGTTCGGTATCGACGATATTGAAGACTTCCAGGCCAAGCTCGGCTGCTTAGGGGCGAAAATTGCTTTTCCGTACGAATTTACCGACCATTACTACAAGCCGCCGGCCGGGAATTGGGACCCAGTCGAGAAGAACATCCGAATCAGGCAGTGGATACAGCCCCAAAAAGAATCGACCATTTACTTCGTCAAGCTGGAAATTGTCACGACAGAAGGCCTGCAGTTCAAACGCTCGCTTTACCCCGAAGGCAAACTGCCGCTGTTTACGGGTACGGTGGAAATGTGCCGGGCGCTGTTGGACGATCTCGGCTTCGAATTCTGGTTCTCATTGAGCAAAGAAAAGGCCTGCCTCTGGGAAGTGGCCCGGCACGGTTTTTTCACCGCCGTCGAATACATTGAAGGTCTCGGCTGGACCGCCGAACTGGAATTCGAAGGAAATGACCCCCATAAAGCCGGCTCCGCCATCCGGCAAGCCCTGAAAGTGCTAAAAATCCCCCGGCAAAAAGTAACGCACAATCCCATCTCCGCCATCTATCTGCAAAACAAAGCACCAGGCGACGCCGAAAAATAAGCGCAGGGTCGGGCTTGCTTAACTGCTTTGTCTTACGATGCCCAGTTCAGAGTCAGCTTTTTGCGGGAGTGCGCACACTCGCGAAGATAGAGGTTAATCAGGTTCTGGTAGGGAATCCCTGTTTCTTCGGCCAAGCCCTTGAAATATTCGATCACATCGATTCCCAGCCGGAGCGTAACCTGTTTCTTCAAATGCTTCGCATAAGGATTCTTCCGGCCCTTCATTTTCGAAAAATCATATTCTTTCTTCATTTCTTTCCTTCGATATATACTTGCTCTTCCTTCTTTGTCGCCTTGCGTGCTGAAATAATCCGAATTTCTGAACCTTTCTTTCTCAAACAATAGCTCACGACCATGATTCGCAGACACCCATTTAGACCGAGCATTAAGAATCGGTCTTCATCAATTGAGTGGTCGAGATCAAAGAATTCAATAGCATTTTCATCATAGAAAACCGTGACCGCTTCCTCAAAAGAGACCCTGTGCTTCTGCAAATTCTGCCTGGCCTTGCGAGCGTCCCAGCTAAATTCGATTTCATCCATAATTATATTATATTGTTAATATCATTATCGGTCAATCTAATATTGAAAGTAATGAAAAATTTTTACAAGGAGTATCGGGCTATGCCAGTTGTCGGCCGAGGTCGTATGCTTGCTGCAGGTATTTGCTCTTGCTTCGTATGGCTCCTTTTTCGCCTACGCCGGGGACGATGATTTGGCCGAGAAGCTTTATTTCCAGATACGCAAGAGACTTTTGGAAGAATTCGACAACGCCCCCGGCCGTATCGAGGTCGTCTTCCTCGAACGGGACGGCTAACGCTGCTGAGAGGCCCTTTATCTTTTGCCTGTTTTCGGCGCAGTTGAAATAAACGAACCGGTCGATGAACGCCTTCATCAGGGCGGTCGGCCCGTACCAGTAAACGGGCGTGCCGAAAATGATAACGTCGCTTTGAATTATAGCCGGATAGATAGCACGCATGTCATCGTTTTTGCTGCACTCTTTACCCTTCCAGCATGCGTGACAGCCGTCACACTCGTGAATGGTCAGCTCGCCAAGAAACAGCTCATCGACGACGGCACCGTTCGCCCTGGCTCCTTCGACTATTTTCGAGACCAGGATATGCGTATTTCCGTTTCTGCGAGGGCTTCCTATAACTGCAAGTATTCGCTTCATAATCAGATGTACTTCAGTCAAAAACCGGCTCTTAAGATGTACTGGCAACTTACAGGCTATTGTATGTACCGGGTACATCAAAGAAAAGAGTAAAAGGTAAAACATGTCCCGACCCGGCCAAAGTTGAGCTGAGCCGAAGCAGATAGAACCAGCAGCCATCTCTCGGGGCACGGATCACAAGGCAACAGGGAGCAGGGACGATTGACGAAACAGGTAGTTCATTTTATGCCTGATGCAATAAGACCGGCGTCTCACGGAGATTTTTTCATAATTCATTTGAAATTAAACATGTTATATGATATAATATACATCTAACATACGGGTATCGTATGTCGAATTGAGAATGGAAAATGGAGAATGTTGAATCCGGCTGGTTTAATCGTCTGTACCTTTGCAGGTTTGTGCCTCTGTGCCTTTGCACTTTACTTACCTTTGCGGCTTAGTATCTCCGTGTCAAATAGTCGATTTGAAAAAACAAACCCAATTTTTGAAAGGCCAAAATGAACGTATGTGTCTATCTGAAAGGGGATTATGAAGAATTTTTCACTTTGAAGGCGCCGAAAAACAAACCCAATTCAAAGCCAATTTCAAGGCCGCACTCAAAAGATTGGCAGGAAGAAAAGTGACAGAAAAAACAAGAAAATGCGAATTTTCGCCCCAATTCAACCATTTTCGGTACCGAAATCCTCGTATTTGGTTCGAAAAGGAAAATCCGGTTGAAGATCGCCCTGTAAATTTCTGTGAATGGCTGTATTTTAAAGGTTTTACTTTTTTTTCGTTCTTGATTTTCCGTCCCGGCGAGGATTATAATCTATGTTTTCGTTGCTGGAGCACACAGATCAAATGCCAAAGAACTGTTTTAGGCTGTCAAGGAGTTAATTTGGGGCAAGCAGCCGGTTCAGGAGATTTTATAACGTGTAGGGTGTGCACGGCACACCATATTCCACACGATATACGAAGTTGGTGGGCGATGCCCACCCTACCAGAGTTGGAGAAACAAACATGGTGCAGAAACAAAAATTAACACGACGAGAACTCTTAAGGAGTTCGGCATTGGCAGCCGGATCGCTGGCGTTGACCGGCGTAGTCGTTCCTTGGCTACAAGCAAGGGGCAGCGATACGATCCGCGTAGGCGTGATCGGCTGCGGCGGCAGAGGCTCCGGTGCAACACATGACTGCATGAATTCTTCGAAGGGCGTGGAAATTGTCGCCCTGGCCGATGCATTTGGCGACCGGCTTGCGGGTTTGAAGAAGGAGTTCAAAGTCCCGAACGACCGCTGTTTTGTGGGCCTGGATGCGTACAAGAAAGTGCTGGCGCTTGACGATGTGAACATGGTCATCCTGGCGACTCCGCCCGGCTTCCGTCCGAAGCAGTTCGCCGCAGCTATTGACAGCGGCAAGAACGTCTTCATGGAGAAACCGGTAGCAACCTGCCCGGCGGGGATTAAGATGGTCATCGAGGCGTCACAGAAGGCCAAAGAAAAAGGCCTGGCCGTGGTCGCAGGAACGCAGCGACGGCACGAACCGAAATACGTCGAGACCATGAAGCGGATACACGACGGTGCTATCGGCGAAATCGTCTCGGCACAGTGCTACTGGAACATGGGTGAGCTTTGGGTCAACAAGCGCCAGCCCAATCAGAGTGACATCGAGTGGCAGATTCGCAACTGGCTGTACTTCACGTGGCTCTCGGGCGACCATATATGCGAGCAGCACGTACACAATCTCGACGTGATTAACTGGGCGTTCAACGAGCTGCCTGAGCAGGTTCACGGCCTTGGCGGCCGGCAATACCGCACAGGCCCGGAGTACGGCAACATCTTCGATCATTTCGGCGTCGAGTTCTTTTATCCCAACGACGTGCGGACCATCAGCATGTGTCGGCAAATCAAGGGGACCACGGACAATGTCAGCGAACGCGTGGTCGGCACCAAAGGCGTCAGCGACTGCTGCGGCACCATCAATGGCGAGAATCCCTGGCGCTACGAGGGACCGAATCCCAATCCGTACGTGGTGGAGCACACCGACCTTATCGCGAGCATCCGTAGCGGCAACCCGCTCAACGAGGGCCAGCGAATCGCCGAGAGCACGCTCTGCGCGATCATGGGTCGCGAGTCGGCCTATTCACGGCAGCAGTTCAATCGGTCGTGGTTCATGAGCAGGTGTACGCTGGATCTTTTGCCGCCCGACGACCTGAAGCTGAGCGATTCCAAGCCCGTGCCGCCTTTTGCGGTTCCGGGTAAGTATGAACTGCCCGGCCTGGCACAGGGCGGACGGAGGAGACGAGGTTAGTCGGCGGTTAACCGGTTGACAGGGACCCCATTTTCCGGAAAGATGGGAAAATGGGAACCCGCAAAATGGCTCAAAGAGAACGAACAAAGGAGATTTTTAATATGACATCGTCAGATAAAAATAAAAGTAAACCGAAAAAGATTGCGGCCACGGCCGCCGGCGCCGCGGCGCTGGCAGGCTCGGTGGCGCACGTGGTCCACGCGCAAGGCTCGGGCAAGATTAAGGTCGGGCTGCTTGGTTGCGGCGGACGAGGCAACGACGCCCTGCGTCAGAACCTCAATGCCGATCCGGGCATCGAAGTGGTCGCCCTGGCCGACCTGTTCGAGAACAAAGTCAGAAGCACGCGCGACAAGCTCGCGAGAGACGAAAAATACAAGGGCCGCATCAAAGTCGACGACGACCATCTGTTCTGGGGCTTCGACTGCCATGAGAAGCTGGCCCAGTGCGATGCGGACCTGCTGCTGATGGCGACAGCCCCGGCGTTTCGCAGCCGGCAGTTGATGGCCGCCATCAAGGCCGGCAAGCACGTCTTTACTGAAAAGCCCGTAGCAACCGACGTGGCCGGCTGCAGAGAGGTTATGGCAGCATCAAAACTCGCCGAGGAAAAAGGCCTTGCCATCGTCTGCGGCACGCAGCGCAGGCACGAGTTCAGCCGGGTGGAGCTGATGAAGCGCATCCACGACGGCCAGATCGGTGAATTAGTAGGCGGCCAGTGTTACTGGTACGGCGGCGGCATCTGGTACCGCGGCTACAAGGAAGGACTCAGCGAGCTGGAGTGGCAGTGCGAGAACTGGTACCACTTCGCGTGGCTCTCGGGCGACCAGATATGCGAGCAGCACATTCACAATATCGATGTTATGAACTGGTGCTTTGACGGCCCGCCGGCGAAGTTCACGGCGTTAGGCGGCCGGGCATGGCGCAGTTACGATGACTCGCAGATCAATGCGGCCAAGGAAGTCTGCCGGAAGTATAACAATGGCAGCGAAGAAGGCTGGGAAAAATACAACGGCGACATCTGGGACCACATCTTCGCAGAGTTCGAGTACGCCAACGGCGCACGCTGCCTGAGCTTCAGCGGACATAGTCCCGGTACCCAACGCTATGACGAGAAGATCGTCGGCACCAAGGGCACCAGCAACTGCAATAACATTATCACCGGCGATAATCCATGGCAATACGAGGGCCCGAGCGTCAACGGCATGGATCAGGAGCACATCGACCTGATCAAGAGCATCCGTAGCGGCAATGTGCTCAACGAAGGCCAGCGGATCGCCGAGAGCACACTGACGGCCATCGGCGCGCGGATCTCCGCCTTTACCGGCCGGTCCTTCAATTGGAGCTGGCTGCTGAATGCTTCCAAGCAGGATCTCGTGCCGAAGCAGGAAGACATGAAAGCTGGTCCCGGCATATTCCACAATATCGCGACCGGCTGCGACCAGCTCGTATAAAATCCTAAGTTGAGTTTGCAGCAACGGTTTGAAGAGCTTTCGTGACATAGAAGCGTTAGGTGTATGCTAATGCTTGTTAAAATAAACGCGGCCCATACCGGATGAATCGGTGTGGGCCGCGAATTTTTCCCGTACAAACGGCAGGCTATTGGGGGTTCTGTGTGCTAAACTTTTTTCTTTCTTCTTTTGGCCTGCGCTTCCAGCGGCGATGCACCCACCAGTATTGGCTCGGATCTTCCCGCACGAATTCTTCGATTGCCCTGGTATATTCCGCCGTCACCCATTTCAACGGATCGTCCCTGTCGACCCATTCTTCGGGGAAAATAATTCTATTGATGCCGATTTCGAAGTAGAAGCGATTATCAACCCTTCTGCTGTAACCGACTACTATCGGCACGTTTTTGGTTATAGCGAGCAGGCCTATGCTCTTATAAGTGCTTGCTTTTCGGCCGAAGAAATCGACGAAAATCCCTTTTTTGCCGGCGTCCTGGTCGGCAACAAAGCAGAGCGAAGCGCCTCTCGAAGTGAGTTCTTCCATTAGCGTCGATGCGCCCTTTTTGTCGATAATTCTTTGCCCGGCAGCCCTGCGTACCCCGTAAAGATATCTGCTGATGTACTTGTTATCAAGCGGGCGGGCGATGCTGTAGATTTCAAAACCGAACAGGCCCAGAAGATAACCGATAATTTCAAAATTGCTATAATGAGCGCCGACCATCAGCAAGCCTCGGCCTTCCAGCATCAGCCATTTGGCCCGTTCGACGTTTTTGTACCGGGAGTAATCGCGCCAGTTATACTTTTTTACCAGCCGGGGCGTAAACAATACATCTATCGTCAGCATGACAAGATGCTCGAAGCTTCGCCGGCCTGTCCGCCATATCCATTGTTCGCTCTTTTCCGGGAAGCTTGCGCGAAGATTATCCAAAGCACGTTTTCGACCACGATGATAATGTTTCCACAACAACCGGCCGAGAAAACAGGCGGTGTTTAAATTGGTCTCGATATCGAACAGGTAAAGAAAAACTATAAGAACCCGCAGCATAAAATAGGCAAGCCAATCTATGAAGGGATTGTGTTTTTTCTTTTTCTTCTTCTCGTGCGAGGGCAAATCAGCCATAGGCTGTGATTTTAGGCTCAAAATGGCAACTGTCAAGTCTTAAGAAGGAACTATCATTATGATAAAACGACCAGAGTCCTCTGCCTGACATTGATCCTCCTATAACAAAGGGCAGAGGACACCGGTCATATATCGCTATCAGAGCCTGATTAAATCATGCAGGCCGGTTTAAAATCGATAGCCTAAGCCGAGAAAATATTTTACATCAGTTTTATGAGCACCAATTGCCGGTGTTGAGTCGTAGTTGAAGATCGTTTTGAGAGTAATAAAAAACGTCTCGGTAAAATCGGCACGGAGCCCGGCGGTTGTAGTAAGTAAGTAGTTGGAGAATGAATCAATAGCTGGATAATACGTCAGATCATGTACAAACTTTATATTCTTGCGGAGCTTCTTGTCGAAGTTGTAGCCAAGCTGTAGCGAAATTTCACTACTGCTGTCAGTCTGGTTGTCGAACTTCTCATAAAGCGACGCCAGACCGAACTCTGACGAAAAGTTCATATCATCAGATTCGATCCATTGATAGCCGGCACCGAGACCGATAATCATACGCCGGTCCAGCTCGGCAATGGCATCTTTTTCGTATCGACCGTCCAGATAACCATACATCTTCTTAGTGAAAAAGTAGTCGTACTTGCCTTTTGCACGCCACCAGTCTTCAATAGTTACATCTTCACCGGTGTTCTGGTCTTTCTGTGTTCCCTTTGCGTAATCCGTGCTGACCGTCGTGCGATCTTTTTCAGTACGTTTGGTCAAATTGGCGTTGGCGCTGAACATCTCGGTTGTTGTATTGCCGTGTGTAGAGGTAATCCCGACGGAAATATCCCCTTTCCATTTCGGCATGGGCTTTATAGGCGGATTGATAGAGACGATATCGCTTACCGCGAATTCCTGAGCCTTTGTTGTAACAGTGCCATCTATGGCAAACCGGTTGAGCTCGGCGCTCATGACTTTTTGATACAAACCTGTCCCGTCCTTGAGGTTGACCGTGATCGGATCATCGCTGCTTAAAGTCTGGATGTCGGATAAATCCACAGTGACTGGCCCTGCAACGTCTGCCTTGAAGGCTAATTTCCCATCTACAAGATGTTGAATTTTACCGGAAATACGATCTCCATTCTTCAAAAGAATTTCATCTCCGTGGCTTATTTGGGCACACAGCACCAAACATGCCAATACAATCAGTATTCGATAACGCATGGCAATCTCCTTTCATTACAATCCATTAAATAAAACTGTGACGCCAAATGCGACGTCTTACCAAAATCACAATTGTATTTTACAACCTCACAGCCGTTAATGTTTAAGCAGCACCGCTTTTCATGTGAATATCATGCTGTGGATAAGGTATTGTGATACCGTTTTTATCAAGAGCGAGTTTAATTTTCTCCGTTATATCAAATCGGACACCCCAGTAGTCGGCAGTATTGACCCAGGGACGTACAACAAAGTTAACGCTGCTGTCTCCCAGTTCTGAGACGGCTATGGTATATACTGGTTCTTTGAGAATTCGTTCATCGCTTGAGATAATTTTTTCAATTACCTGCTGAGTTTTTTTCAGGTCATCTTCATAGGAAACACCGACCACCAAATCTATGCGCCTTGTCCCATTGGCCGTGTAATTCATAATGTTGCCGCCTGTTATCTGGCCATTCGGAATAATGATCCGCACGTTATCGGGCGAGTTGAGAATCGTATTGAATATCTGAATCTTTTGTACAGTCCCCGCCTTACCGCCCGCTTCCACAAAATCACCGGCCTTGAAGGGTTTGAAAATAATGAGCATTACACCTGCCGCGAAGTTGGCTAATGATCCCTGGAGTGCAAAAGCAATTGCCAATCCGGCTGCTCCAACAACAACGGTAAACTCGGTCATTGGCACTCCCAGCTTTTTCAACGCAGCAATGATAACAAACGCAAGCAACGCGATGTAACACAAATTTTGGGTGAAACCGGCTAATGTTTCATCTACATTAGCTTTGATCATTCCTTTCTTGACTGATTTCGAAAGGAATTTTGCTACCCAGCGTCCCACGACAAAAATCACCAATGCAGCAACGATTCTCAACCCGTAAGTCACCAGATATGAATAAATTGTATTTAGAACCTGTTCCATGACTTTATCTCCTCAAATAATCCTGTATTGATCAGGGAATATTGAGATCTCGATACGTACACCTTATCTGATCTAAATACATTTCATGGGCCTCGTGGAATTTTGCCGCCGTAGTCTTTTACTCTGTCGTAGTAAATTGATGTGAACCTTGCACGCTTGCTGACTATGATGAGGAAATCAACCATAATTTCCCTCTTCAAACTGCTACCAGCGTCCCCGGACTTTTGCTATTTGTCTTCCTTCCCGCCGAGCAGACCTCCGAGGCCTTTCATAAGATCTTTCGGCTCCTTGATAACATCTTTCAACTCCTCCGGGACCTTGTCTCCGAGTTTGTCGCCAAGCTGTTTTTCGACTTGTTTGTCGATTTCTTCCGACAGCCTCTCCTTGCCGGCTTTTACCAGCGCCTGCTTGATACTATCCTGGAGTCCGTGAGTGTCAAACACAAGCCGAGGTTCGGTGGTCGGGCCTACTATCTTGATCGTTGTCTTAAGGTCTTTGAGGATTTTGAAGGCTTCGGATGTCGTCTGGCCACCAAGGCCCAGAATTCCGTCGCCTTGGGAGCTGGCCTGCATGTTCTGTACTTCGATATCAACGGTAAGGTCGATTGATTCGCTTGTAATCAGGCCGTTGAACTGCCCCGAAGCGAGACCGGATGTAAAGTTCAGGCCCGCACCGCTGCTTAGATTCGACTGCAATTTACTCAGATCCAGCTTGGTAAAATTCCCCGTTACCTTCGGTACCTTTTCTCCCGAGCTGTAATCGAAGGTCATGTTCATTTCAAGCGGCGTCTCGTTCGACTTGACCTTCAAGTTGATAGGCAAGGCAGTGGCAGACGGGGCATCATTGAGATTCTCTATGCTGATATTACTGCTGCCGAAAACGGGCGATTTTATTCCAACCTTCTCCAGCAGCACATCCCTGGCAAGGAAACGTGCTGAGGATGGCACATTAGCACGGGCAATGAGATAGTCGAGATACTTGATTGGCGCCTGATCCACGGGTGCTTCGCCCTCTTTATCATTAGGGTCGGGCAGCCATTTTCGGGCCTTTTGCAGCCATTCCCTCATGGCCTTGGCGTTTTGGAGGTACTTATCGAGCTTGCTGATATCGCCGGCCGCCACCTTGTATTCGCACGGATCGAAGACTTCCGGCTCCTCGGCTTTTGTTTCGATTACCTTGCCGGGCGTTTGACGCTTCTGATTGAACTGAACATCCGACAACCTCACTTTGTCTAAGACAACTTTGCCCAGCATTAGGTTATAGACACTGGCATCTGCAGAGATGTTCTCCACGGCAATCTGGTTGTTTCCGGGATTATTGGCATCGGTAACCTGTATGCCGGAAACCGAAGCTTCGCCGTTCAGGACGGAAAGTTTGAGCGTTTCAAGGTTGACTTCGGCACCGTTTACCTGAGTGAGTCTGGCTGCGGCGTATTCTTTGATCTTTGTATCCTTAAGAAAGTGGGTCCCTACGCCGAATATAACTAACAGGATTACGGCAAAAGCGACACCAGCCTTGCGTATGAGTTTGGTCTTGACGGTGAAGAGTGACTTAGTGTCCTTTGTCCGTTTGCCGATTAGAATGCGGTCGAGTATTCGCACCCATTTATTCGAATACCATTTCTTGAATTTCTCGGAATTCTCTTCGGCTTTCAATATCATACGACGAAAACCGATAACCGACTTGGCCATAAGCAATCCCGCGATAATCCCTATAACCGGCCCGGCTATTAAGCCGCCTACAACGGCGTACCTGTTGAAGTCTGTTATGCCGATAATGGGTATCGCCGCCAGGAATTTCAGCAGTCCGGACAGGGAGCTCTGGACGGCCATTCCTATATGATAGAGCACGGGAGCAGCGGCAAAACACAGGGCTTTGCCTAAAGCCGCCGACATGAGGAACATCCCGAGATGAACATTCAGCAGGAACACTAACGCTATAAGAATAGCGTGCAGTCCCGAGAAGCCAGGTATCAGGCCGAATGTAAAGCCCAGCATAATCGAGATGAAGATAATTACCGGCGAAACGCCGCCTCGCAGAATCTTGAGAAGTTTGCGGATTGGTGATGGAATGGGAAGAAACATTTTATGACCTTTCCTTAAATTTACTTTCGGAATTCCTTTTCATAAATCAACTATTAATAATTTGACCTGCTTAGATACGAATGTCCAGAAAAAACTTCAGAAGTATTTTTATGAAATTTCAATCGAGATTTGCCGGACAGTTTGTACTGAATTAGCAGTCTGCTTGATTTGTCCGGTCGTTTAGGTACAATAACTCTTGTTCGGAGTGGTTTGTAAACCGTTCATGCTGCTTATGGAAAGGTGGAAGCTTATGAAACGACGTTCATTTCTCAAACTTGCCGGCTGTGCCTGGTCTTCGGGTTTGATTGGTGGCAATCTGTCTCTGGCCGGACAGCGAGGCACGCGGGCATCGGGCGACAGTATCTTTATCGATACCGATGCGCTCCGGCATCGAAACCAGAACCGCTCGACGCTCGTCTGCCAAAATGGTCTCGTCTGCTCCAGCCAGCCCCTTGCCAGCATGGCCGGCGTCGATATTCTCAAGGCAGGCGGCAACGCTATAGATGCGGCCATCTGCGCTAACGCCATGCTGAGTCTGGTCGAACCGATGAGTTGCGGGCCGGGCGGCGATTTGTTCGCTATCGTCTGGGACGCAAAGCAGCGCAAACTGCTCGGACTAAACGCGAGCGGCCGCTCGCCATACGACTGGAGTCTGGATAAAGCAGCGGCACTGGGTCTGAAGGAGATTCCCGTTCGCGGTCCGCTGGCATGGAGTGTCCCCGGGTGTGTCAGCGGATGGTCGGCGCTGCAGAAAAGACTGGGCCGGCTCGATCTGGCGAAGGTCCTCGAAGCACCCATATTTTACGCTCGCGAAGGATTCGGCGTTACGCCCGTCATCGCCCGCTCCTGGTCCCTCGGCTCAGAGGCCAATCCCGCCGCGCACAAGACGTTCATGCCCGACGGCAAGCCTTTGCGATTCGGGGACATTTTCAAGAATGAGGATATGGCAAAGTTCTTCGAGATTATCGCTCGCGACGGCGCCGAGGCGTTCTACGAGGGCCGGATTGCAGAAAAAATCGTCAAGTTTTCCCAGGCCAACGGCGGACGATTTTCAATGCGTGATTTTCGCGACCACACCGCCGACTGGGTCGAGCCGGTCAGCACGGGCTATCGCGGCTACGATGTCTGGGAGCTGCCGCCGAACGGCCAGGGAATCGCCGCTCTGCAGATGCTTAATCTGCTGGAACACTTTGATATCGGTTCGATGGAACCAAACTCGGCCGAGCAACTGCATCTTTTCGTCGAAGCGAAGAAACTGGCGTTCGAGGATCGTGCGGTGTACTACGCCGACATGGATTTTGCCGATGTCCCCCTCAAAGCGCTTATCTCCAAAGAATACGCCGCCCAGCGTGTCAAACTGATCGATCCCAAACGGGCCGCCCAGCAGGTCGAGCCCGGCAGACTCAAAAGCTCTTCGGATACGATCTATCTGACAGCCGCGGACAAAGAAGGCAATATGGTCTCGCTTATTCAGAGCATCTATTACGGATGGGGTTCGAGTTTTGTGCCGGACGGACTGGGATTCTGCCTGCAGAACCGGGGCCAGTTGTTCTCGCTCAATCCGGCCGACCTCAACAAACTGGAGCCTCACAAGCGGCCTTTCCACACTATCATTCCGGCGTTCGTGACCAAAGATGCCGAGCCGGTCTTTTCGTTTGGAGTCATGGGCGGCGATTTCCAGCCGCAGGGACATGTCCAGGTGCTGATGAACATCCTCGATTTCGGAATGTCTCCACAACAGGCCGGTGAGCAGCCGCGGATTCAGCATTCCGAAAGCTCGACACCGACGGGGCGAAAAATGGTTGGCGGCGGCTCGGTAAGTTTCGAACGGCATATCCCGGAAGATACAAAGCTAAGGCTTTCCTATATGGGGCACAAAGTCAGCCCCGGGGCAGGCGCGTTCGGCGGCTATCAGGGTATATGGAAAAAATCTAATCCCCGGCGCTACTTCGGAGCGTCCGATCCTCGCAAGGACGGCTGCGCCATCGGGTACTGAGAAACGGCGGTTATTGGCTCCGGGCCGTTTAGCCTTTCGCTTCTGCCGATATTCGTGAGAATGCGGCATTTGCCTGAATTTGTTCGGCAAGCTTGTCGATCCGCTTTGCCAGGAGCAATCGCTGTCTCATCGAACTGGCACACGAAATCATAATGACGCCGAGACAGGCTACGAACAACTTTGCAGTCCACAGGTACGCGTCCGTCCAGGCCAATCGACGAAAAGATTGACTGACCAGCGGAACGATTACCAGCGTGCCGCCAAAAACATATTCCAGAAACCACACAATCATCCGGTCCTTGAACATCGTTACCTCCCAAAATGCAGTTGCGTCTGACATTGTTTACAACTTAAGCGTACGCATTTTCATATATGGCAAGAACGTCATCAAGCGTCAGTTTTACCGGCGTGATGTCGAAGAGACTGCCCATAGCGTAGAAAGAATTCTCGGCGAAAGCCTTCAGGTCGTCCCGCTGAATGCCGAAGTCGGCGAGCTTTTGCTCTTTCAGACCGACATTTGCTATAAGCTTCTTCAAGCCGGCGATAAATGCCGTGGCACTTTCCTTTTCAGGTAGGCCTTCAATATCCTCACCCATTGCCCGCGCCAGATCGCCGAAGCGAGCCGGATTTCTTTCCGCTAAGTAACTGAAGTAAGAAACCGAAAGCATCGTCAGGCCGGCACCGTGAGCGACTTCCGGGTAATATGCGCTGACGGCATGTTCCATCGAATGATGGGAAATACAGCAGGACAGCGACTCGCAGATTCCCGCTTCGGTGTTGGCCCAGGCGAGCTTTGTTCTTGCTTCTATATTCGTTCCGTCCTTGACGGCGATCGGCAGGTATTTCGTAATCAGGCCGACCGCCTCCAATGCCAGGTGATCGCTTGTCGGCTGGTTGACCGTTGCGAGGTACGTTTCGACCGAGTGAAAGAAAGCATCCATCCCGGTGTAAGCGGTCGTTTTCGCAGGAACGCTGACCATCAGCTCGGGATCGACGATTGACAGGCACGGAAATGTGCAATTGGCGCCCCAGCCGATCTTCTCGTTTGTCTCGCTTCTGGTGATGACTGTCCATGGGTCCGCTTCGGTACCCGTCCCGGCGGTCGTCGTTATAGCCACGATGGGCAGCGCCCCGTGAGCGGGTGTTTTTCCGCCGCCGCTTCCCCTGGCAATGTAGTCCCAATACCGGCCCGGATTGACGGCCATTACAGCGATGCTTTTTGCCGAGTCGATGGAGCTGCCACCACCGAGACCGACGACGAAATCGCAGCCGTTTTCTTTGGCGACGGACGCCCCTTCTTCGACATGCTCCGAGACAGGATTGGGCTGAATCCTGTCATACACAACCGTTTCGACGCCGTTGCTTTTGAGGTATTTAATCACTCTGTCGAGATAGCCGTGTTTCTTCATGGCCCCGGAGGCCCCGATTACAAGGAGGGCTTTCCTGCCCGGAAGGTAGGGCGTGGTTTCAAGCTCGCTCAGCTTGCCGCAGCCGAAGATAATTCTGGTCGGCATGTAGTATGAAAAATCCAGCTTCATTTTAAGCTCCTGTTATTACTGTTACACAACTCCTGTTGTCATCCAGCTATCATATAGAATCTGGGCTTCAAGGCAAGTTCTTATCTGATGCAGACGATTCGTGTTGAGATCCCCGCTATAGGGGGGCGGCTGTATCTGGATTTCCTCTTGGATGTTCAGCATTAACATCCTGGAATCCGAGTCGGTGCCAGAGCCTGCTGAGCATGACGTAAAGCGAGGGAACCACCACCAGCGTCAGCATCGTCGCGAAGCCCAGACCGAAGATAACGACTACCGCCATGTTGCGCCACCACTGCGTGGATTCACTCCGGGTCGCCCACGTTAACGTATGAATGTCGAAGGAGATGCCGACGGCCATGGGTATCAGACCGATGATTGTAGTCATCGCCGTCAACATTACGGGCCGCAGACGAGTCACCCCGGCTTCCTCGGCCGCTTCGAGCAGGTCCATACCCTGGGCCTGAAGCTGACGCGTGTAGGCCAGCAATACGATAGCGTTGTTCACCACCACGCCGGCCAGGCTGATAATGCCTATTCCCGTCATAATAATGCCGAAGGGTAAATCACAGATCAGCAAACCCATCAGAGCGCCGATCAGTGAAAGCACAACCGTAGTCATGATAATAAACGGCACCATGAGTGAGTTGAACTGAATCACCAGGACCAGGGTGACCAGCAGAAGGGCGATAGTAAACGCTTTGGAGAGAAACGCCTGAGCTTTATCCTGTTCTTCTTTTTCGCCGGCGTAGCGGATCTCGTAGCCGGGCGGCAGCTCAAGCGTATCCAGACGCTTTTGAACATCGGCCAGAACCTCGGTGCCCAGGCGTCCCTCGGCATCGGCGGTAAGCGTGACAACGCGTTTCTGATTGACGCGGTTGATCGTGCCGAATCCGCCCTGGTATTCAAACTTTCCCAATGAACTGAGCAGGATTGCCTCTCCAGCCGCGTTGG
>Ga0265594_1001140_pt1 | contig 20988 bp, 22 predicted proteins | sample saktaG_11_FD_190147 | JGI IMG/M metagenome (GOLD analysis project Ga0265594, IMG submission 190147) | Saline water microbial communities from Sakinaw Lake, British Columbia, Canada - sak_2011_5_24_80m | ecosystem: Environmental > Aquatic > Non-marine Saline and Alkaline > Saline ... | reverse complement strand
CTCTTGTATAAAGGTCAATATCTCTTAATTGTTCAACACTGTATTTATTTTCATCAAAACCTTGTGCAGAAAGAACAGTTTTCATATTTTCTATATTTATTGCTTCACCACGTCCTTTAGGATCCTCAAAAGTAGATTCTAAATTGTCTAAATTTGCCCTAACTTTTCCAGAATATTCTCCAACAAATTTTTCTGTATCTACTACATTATTAGAAAAAAGAGTTTCAGAAGTTTTGTATTTATCTTGAATTGCTTTTATTTCATTATTTTGTGCATTCATAAAACCATAAAGAGAATCAACATCTTTATCAATATTATCTGATTCTTTAATTAAACATTGTTCTTGTGTAGCATATTCCCCTGAAGAAACCAAATCATTACAACGACTATACCAACCATTTTCACTATTCATTACAGAATCTCTTGCTATTCCTTTTCCACCTGTATTATCTAAATAATTCTTAACAGTTAAATAAGCACTTGTACCAAGACAAGCAAGTTTCATAGTTTTAACAAATTTCCCAAGACCTTCTGAAACATCAGTCCATTTTTTAATATCTTTATCCAGCTTTTCTATCTTTTCCTGTGTCTTCTCAGGAGATAATTGAATGTTTCTCTTATCAATATTTATTCTAAAATTAAAACTAGCATTTGTTTGAGCGTAATCAATATTTGGAATTAATGAAACCTTAGCAACTTTTTTTAAATTAACTTCTAATAATGTTAAAGTATATCCAGAATTAAAGCTTTCAGGAGCATTTAATAAAATCCATTCTGTTTTATCCTCTATAAGATTTCCTAAAGCCCCACTTCTCCTAATATTTAATCTAAGTTCTGCAGAATTCTCTTCTAAATCATTTAACATAAAATATTCATTATCAGAAGGATTTAGATAAATTACATCATTTTTAGTTAAAGTATAAGTAGAAACTTTTCCATCAGGATAATTAACCCTAACTTTAGCACTATATTCATATGCAGTGGGTTCATAAATTCCTTCAAAGGAAATTTGATAAATGTGGCTATCAATTAAAACTTCAGTAACTGAAGAAGTAGAACTAGACATTTTCATCTTATCCTTACAAACTTCTAAAGAGGCTTTAGAATTAGGATATTTTTGCTCAAATTCCTCGCATAATTCAGTCATTGTTACTTTTTGATTTAATTTGTTTGTTAATTCTATTAATTCATATAATGATTCTTCTCCTAACGTAGAATTTTTATCTAACCCTTCTTCATCTGGATAATTATTAATAACAGTTCTATAATCTTCTACTGCTAAATTAAACTTCTCTTCAACTTCTTTTGAAAGTTGTATATCAGAAGCTCCTGCAAAACCAACAAGTTTAACCTCTTTTCCAAACATTTTATTAGAAGATTCGTAAGTGACTCCAAAAAAAGATTCTCCATCTTTTACCCAATCCCAAAAAACACGAAAAACACCCAAATTAGCTTGTAATCTTTCTACAGATACTTGCCAAAGATTCATCTCTTCTACTTTTGTTTGATAACTAAATGCTTTTGCTATCTCTTCTGCATTTTGTATTTCATCTAAAGTAAGTTTATCACTTGTATGGTCTTCTTTAGGAATTGCCATTAAATAAACAAACAAATCTTCTTCATCTCCTGTATTTCCATTTGTCCCAGCATATGCAAGAAAAACTTTTTTAGTATTCTTCTCATTCATATACAAATAATCTCCAATATCGGCTTCTCTTTCTTCCTCATTAATATCTAAACTTATTTTTGGAGTTATTTTAAGATTAATAGTTCCTGTATGAAATCCTTCTCTATCTTCTTTGCAAGTTAATTTAACTTCTGAATTAATTCCATTTTTTTCTAAAGATCTTACTTGACAATTATTTTCTAAAAACCTCTCAGCACTTCCAGCTTCAACAGGATTCCCATTTACTCTAAATCTGGCTCTTGTGTCTGGATTTTCAAGATCATCTAATCTTATCCTCATTGTTGCTAAGCAAAAATCAAAACCAGGAATATAAAGTTCATTTGAAGTTTCTCCTTTTTTCAATGTAACTGTGGAATAAACAAGTTTATTATCTCCTTGCCCTAAAATACTACTTCTATACTGGTCAGAATAAATAGATATTGTGGCTTCGTCATTATAAACCCCTTCTGCTCTTAAATATCCTCTTCCATCCCAAAAACTATATTGTTTGTATTTTTCTGCCCAACCATTTTCATCTAAAACAGGAAGATAAAAACTAGATTGTCCAACTCCAAATGCATTTTGAATATCATATCTAATTCTTGCTGTCAAATTTCCCTCTATATAATCAGGCATTGCAGATTCATTTTCTTGCTTTTTTAAAACAATTACTGCATATCCAATATTATCTAAAATAACTGGTTGGGATAATTCATTTTGATATGAATTTAAAGCACCTTCTGCAGGATGAAAGCCAACAGTTGCAACTTCTTTAGGGTATTTTCCAGTAATAGTCATTGTATTTATTGCTTGAACATCTATCAAAGGATTCATTTGTGTTGCAGAAATAGGGCAAAAAACAGGAACATTTTGCTCTTCTAACAAATCACTTCTAACCATTGCAGGTTCACAACCCAAGGGGCTTACTTGTAATATAAAATCTTGACCTGCTTGACATTTCTTATCATCAAACATTCCAGTTCCAAGAAAACCAGTTCTATCATATGGTCCATATTGAACATAATTTGTTTGTGAGCGATAATAAGCCATAACAAATGAAGTAAGCAAGAGAATTCCTATTAGAAAAAAGATTCCAAGTCTTATCCCTTTATTCATTTTCATGTGAAAAATATATCTAATCCTTTAGTTTCAAACAACATATAATTTTCTTGTAATTGCTCTAGAGAAGTTGGTTTTGATAAACTCTCTGCATTTATTTCAATTGTATCAGAGTTTTGTAATTCATATTCAGTAATATAATAAATTTCTTTTCCTCCCCCTGCTAAAGCACTTGAAACAATTTGAGAAGGAAGAGTTATCTCAAAACATTTTTCTTGCGTTAATCCAATTATCCCTCCAAGTCCTATCCTTGGAATCTCTATACATTCTTCATAAGTTGATTCTTCTAATTCTAAAGAAGAATCCTGATAAATGTAAACATTAATATCATAATCTCCCTCACTTAATTCAACTGTTTTAGTATCTGGATAAACAATCGTCTTTGTTAAATCATCTGAAACAAAACTAATTATTGCTTCCCCATTATAAGAATCCCAATCTAATTTTAAATCAACATCCCTATTATAAATTCTATCAATTACAATATGCACATCATCAGATTCAATTACAGAATAAAGATATTTTGTCTCTTCAAACCCATCTGCTTTAGCAACAATATACCCATTTATACATTGTGGAAATTCTGCTTCTAAAACCCCATTTGAAGAAGTTTTTCCAATAGAACACGTATTTCCAAAGCATTCATAAGAAATTTCTGCTTGAACAGGAATCAAATTAGAATCATATATATTAATCTCCATTAAAGTATTTTTATTATCGCAAAATTCAGTGTCTTCATAATCAACTGCTTCTCCTTCTAAAGGCTCTCTAGGATTATTTCCCTGGATAATTACTGCCATTGGAAATTGAAATATTTCATCATCTTCATAAACTTGAACTAATACTGGATATTTTACATTATACACATAATGATAGGAAACATAACAAAATCCTAAAACACCTAAACCTGCTTGATTTCCAACAGGATTTGCAATCATAAATACCCCTTCAGAAGGATTTACTTCAAAATTATGAGGCCAATTTTGAGAAGCTAAGAATCTAACATCTTCATTTACAGGCAAATCAACTACAAAATAATCATTACTATTTCCTTTTGATTTTAAAGCCAAAGTATTTATTTCAATTGCTTCGTATAACTCATCGAAAACTTCTTCTGCATTCCATACTTCAGGAGAACAACTCAATTCAACTCCATCAACAGGTGCATAAAGCCTTAAAGTATCAATAGCATATTCTTCTAAAAACAACTTACTTTGTTCTTCTTCATAAACTTTTATAGCAGAATCATAAAGCTTTCCTAATTTAGAATTAGTTACAACCCTATGGTCTTTAACTAAAACAGTTTCATCATCTTTCTCAATTGTTAAATCCATTTTTAAATTAATTTCAATATCTTTATCTTGTATTTCAACACTTGCTTTTGGGGACTCAGAATAAATTGCATATCCAGAATCATAATAATTATCAAAAGAACATTCAGAAATTCTCTGCTCTATAAAATCTTCTAATTCTGTTTCCATATATTTTTTAGAAGGAACTTGTTCTTTCTCTATATTATTTCCAGAAACATAATACCAATAAGGAATAGGGTTTCCTAAAAAGTTAAGTTGAGATGAAAAAGGCATATAAGCAGAACCAGGCTCAAATTCAGGTATTTCTATATATCCTCCTTGACTCATTAAAATATCTATCCCAACCAAAGCATCTTCTTCTAAACAAGACAAAAAAGATGTATAAATGGGTTGCATAGAAGCAGGAATTCTTGAGATTGATATTTTATCTCTAAATATAAAAAAACCTGCAAATACTGCAACAATAAGTATGGCAATAATAATAAAAATAGTTGTTTGTCCTTTACTTCTCATCTTTTCCCTCCAATCCAAGTTTTTTCTTTATTAAATCTATAATTTCTGTATTAATATCTTTTTTAATGGCTTCTTTAAATTTCTTCCAAAGTTTCTCATCCTCTATAAGAAGTAAATATTTCTTCATATGTTTCTCTTCCTTTATAATTTAAGGGAATTTTTAATATATAAATGTTTCTTAATAATTTATTTAGTTACTTAGTAAGTTAGTAAGTATCTCCAATTCTTTTCAAAAAAGGAGACGATAGCCTACAGAGAGTATAAGCATGCCTTTTACATTTTCACTTGCTGGCATTACTGTATAAGTAACTTTCCCATTAATTCTATCTATTATAACAATGCCTGAACCAAACTCTAACCCACTTGTTTTATTTATTATTTTATCATAAACATTAAATTTAGGAATGTCTATTGTTGAAGATTCATTTAATCTGCTTACCCCTCCTGTTAAGTAAAACTTTACTTTTGATTCTGGTTTTGACAAATTCAGATTTAAGTTAACATTTGATAAAATGCTCTTAGTTTCTATATACTCTGCTGATGAATCAAAATAGTCTAAACCAGATTCAAGCCCAACTCTTTCTCCATTCAAACCAAGAGCAACACCAACCATAAAAGAAGGATCATAAACTTGTTTTTGTGCTGATACTGAAACTATTAATCCAAGTTTTGGCTCAACATAAAATTTTGAAGATGTACAGCCCATTGTTAAATACATCAAGCCAGCTAAAGCAAGCATCTTTCCTTTTTTTACTATTGATTCTAATTTTTGTTTCATTTTATTTGAATTTTATTTATTGCCATATACAATATTCATAACATTTAGTAGGACTACATACTTCTTCACATTCTTCTACTTTACATCTATCGCCAATGCATCCCTTTATACAATCTTGTTTCATTCCCTCCTTGCTTCCACAACTATTATACCAATAAACATCATCACCATAACATTTGTAAGTTGAATGTGAAACACATGAAATACATTCCCCATTTGAACAACCATATTGACATAAAACACCTCCCCCCCATTCAGTACAAGAATCAGCGTCGTAATCTCCACAAGTCTGCTTATAATTTCCCAAACATCTCGTTTGTCCTGAAGAACATTCATCTGTGCAACTTGAGACACAAACACCACTTTGACAGCTTGTTCCTGAAGCACAAACTTTTCCACAACTTCCGCAATTATTATTATTATTATTTAAATTAATTTCACAACCATTTGTTACATTCTGGTCGCAATTTGCATATCCTGTTGAACAAGCCAGACAAGAAGTTCCAGAACAATATTTTGCTGTTCCGCAATTTTCTGTTGTCTGCCATTCACTGCCATCTGACTTGCATGTTTCTAAAATATTCCCATTGCATCTTTTTGCTCCTGGTAAACAGGTTATTTCTTCTATTATTTTTATCTTATAATCTTCGACTTCTCCCCACTCTGCATTCTCACATGGTGAAGGAACACTGTTATATTTCAGATAAACCCTCATCCTTGTTTCTCCACTAATTGCATTATTAGGAACAGTGAAAGATTTCTCAAATATATAGTCTCCGTTGAATTGGGCATTACCTAAATCAATTTCTTCGTTAGTTAAGAAAATCTTATCATTATTAAAATCAATCCAAGCTTTAACATATTCTTTGTAAAAATTAGGAGTATGTACTCCAACAGTAAGGGTATAAGTATAACCTTTATTTAAACTTGTAAAAAGAGTGCCAGTAAAATCGCTATAATTAGAACTCCCAGAATCTTTTTCACCAGTATTTAGTTTTATATTATTTATCCATTCTACATAAGTAGAATCCTCGTTTGTTGTATATGCTAAACAGTATGTATCTATTTCCTGATTGCATACTCCATCAGAACAACCAGCTGTCCCGCATTCCTCTTTTTTCATATCTTGATCCCAATCAGAACAATAAGATGAAGAAGTCCCAGGGTTATTGCAATCATAAGTTCTATATTCTTGATAAACATCATTATCATAACAAAAAGCAGAACCAACCCATCCATCTGTTCCACAATCTGAACTTAATGAACAACCTATATCTACAGCGACACAATCCCCACCACCATTACATTCTTTATTTGTTCCACAAGAAGTTCCTGGATCTGCATTTGTATATAAATCACAACTTGGGCTACTACAAACACCTCCTCCAGAGCATCCTTTATCTACATCATAATAATCTCTACAAGTAACATCAAGATAATCGCAATCCTTTGTCCCACAATATTCATCTTGATAATAAAAAAAACAAGAGCTAGAACCTCCTTCACAATATGCACAAAGCCCACAAGTATCTGTTATAAAACCATCCCAAGTATAACTAGAACTTGAACCAGTACAATAATAATCTTTCTTCTTACAATAGCTAGTTGTTGTAGGAGAATTTGTTCCAGAACAATAATAATCATCTTCATATCCTGTCGGCTGACTTCCATTTAATTTGAATATGTAAGGTCTGCTTGACAAATCACAACAAGAACCAGAAATACATTGACAATTATCTTCTTTATCAATTTTATAGTTATCAGTAGAAATAGCATAAAATACATTATAATCATATGCTGGATTTTGGAAAACTGTTGCATATACTTCAATAGTATTTCCCTCCAACCCTCCAAATTGTGAACTTAAATCAACATCAGTAAATTCTCTTTTAACTTCTCCAACTAAATAATAAGCTTCTAAATTAAGAGTTTCACAATCATAAGTTGTAGCATAACCATTCCCACATCTAATTTCCTCATCGGGAGACAAAAGATCATGTTCCATTAAGCAATAATATATAGAAAGAGTTCTTCGACCATCAAATTTACATTTTAGATAATCTGGATTTAAAAGACCCCAATTTAGATTAACCGTTCCTAAATCAAGTTTTACATCAATCTTCTCATTCCCGCTAGCCCCAACACAAACACTCGAAGGTAAAGCAGGATTAAAGGAAATTTCTGAAGACTTAGCATTTGAAGAAACTAATATGTACTCTTTATCATCCCTTAAAATATAATCTGTACCATTTCTACTAAAAATCTGATTCGATATTTCTGTAAAGTCCTTTCTCACAAAATCATTATTTCCTAAATTATTCTCTTTAGAATAAAAATCAGTAGATTCTAAATTATTTCCAGAAGATTTTTTAGATTTCTCAAACTTATTTAAATCTTTATCATAAACAACAAAAGAATTTGAATTACCAACCTCTTTTTCCTCTTCAACATGCTGAACTTCATCAAACAAAACAAGCCCTGTTCCAGCTACCCCTTCATCTGTTTTCTTAATCTCGTGAATAATTACTGCTCCTGAAGAGATTATCAATACAGATACTATTAAAAATACTAATGTAAAACTTGCTTTTTTAGAAAATAAAAGAGAAATTCTCATAAAAGAAGTATCACCATGCACTTTAAATGTTTTTATATAATAAAATTTTGAAGATTATAATTCGTTAGAAGCTAACTTAATGCATATTTAATTTCTGAATTTTACTTAATCTAAAATAATTTATTGCTCCAATAATTATTAAAATTGCTCCAATTAAAATAAACCATTTATCAATCTTAGATAAAACTTCTGGAAGTGCTACAAATCCTAAAGCTGAATTAAGAAAATACAATCCAAAAATAAGATACACTAAAAACCCAACAAATGCCCCTTTTTTCATATTTAAGATTATTAATCATTATATTTAAATATTTCTAAAGATAACTTTTATCAGTCGTGAACAGTAAGCTAAAGGAAAGTTTGGTAAAGAAAACCTTGGTTGTCTTTACGGTCCTATAGTCTAGTGGCTAAGACATGTCCTTGACGTGACGCGATTCTCGCGGAACCTTCAGAGAGTTAATTCTCAGAATGGACAAGACCGCAGTTCGATTCTGCGTGGGACCATCCAAGTCTAAACATATATTTTTAATCGCCTAAAAAATTATAAACAAAAAAGAAATAAATCTTAAATGGGAAAAGAATTGGGCGATACAATTAATAAAGTTTTGAAGAATAAGAAGATAATAAATTTTCTTAAAGAAGAAAATAAAGAAAACAAGGGATTTCTACTAGGAAAAATTGAATATTTTGATGATATTAATGTATTAATTATGTTTGGGATTACTCTTGACAAAAAAGATAAATCAAAAGCAAAGCTATTTTCATATGAACTTTTTCCTCATTCTGCTGGAGAAGGTTATGATTTTAGATTTAGAGAAACTCTCCCTGAGATTCCTGAATGGGCACAAGGTAAAATATATCCCACTACAAAAGAAATTGGTGGATTAATAAAAGAGATATTAGATAATCCTAAAAAAAGATTAATAGATTATAGTCCTTTTTTAAAAAATATTTAATTTATTTTTTATTTGCCATTAAAAACTTTCAAAACCTTGACACAAGTTTTAAAAACCCGATTTCTCTTTTCAATTTATAAAATGAAAATACCAAAGACAACAAAGAGATATTGTCCGTATTGTAAGAAAAAAACAGAGCAAAAAATTAAATTAGTTTCAACAGGGGGTAAAAGAGGGACTTTAACAAGAGGTTCATTATCAAGAGCTAAAAAAAGAGGACTTAATAGAGGAATAGGAAATAAAGGGAAATGGGGTTCAAAACCAGCTGTTTCAAAATTCAAAAGAAAAGCAAAAACAACAAAAAAAACAAATATAATATATACTTGTAATGAATGTGGAAAATCTAAATATCGTGCTTCAAAAAGAAATAAAAGAACAGGAAAAGCACTTCAAGAATAAAGATGGCCAAAACAAAAAGAAAAAAAAGATTTTTTGATGTTGATATGCCTATTATTAGAAAAGAAACCCAACTACAAGCATATGAACTCAAAGACTTAAATGGAAGATTAATCAAATATGATTTAACAAGACTCTTAAAAGGAAAAAGTTTACTCCTTCAATTAAAAGTAAAGGTTGAGGGTGACAAAGCAACATCTGTTCCTAGAGAATTAAAATTACTTTCATATTATTTAAGAAGAATGATGAGAAAAGGAACAAATTATGTTGAAGATTCTTTTTCTACAGATTGCAAAGATGCTCAAATAAGAATAAAACCCTTTCTTATAACCAGAAGAAAAGTATCAAGAGCTATTAGAAAAGCCCTAAGAAAAAAAGCAAAAGAAGAATTAATAAAAGATGCCAAAACAAAGGATTCTTCAAGGTTATTTGAAGAAGTTCTAAAAAACCAACTTCAAAAAGAATTGAGTTTAAAGTTAAAAAAAATATATCCTTTATCTCTTTGTGAGATTAGAACTTTAAAAGTAGAAAAAGAAATAAAGAAAGAATAATTATCTAATTTTATCGAGTAAGTCTATCTTACAATCTTTTCTTTTGTTTTTATATAAGTGAAAACTTTGTTTAAATTTATCCACCTCTGCTGGAAGATATCTTTGTCCTGAAATTAACAATAATTCAGAAGTATTTATTCTGCCATTCTTTTCAGCATATGTTCCATTAATTGTAAAATAAGGTTTTCCTTTTTCATCTAATTCTACCCCTATTAAACATTCTTCTTGAACATGACGGGAATCAGCATAGAAAATTCCTCTTCCTTTACTTGTAATAATAACAGGATTTTCCTCAGCCATCTTTAATATTTCCTCTAAAAATTTAATCTTTTCTTCTTTGTTTTCAATCTCTGCTTCTTTAGTTGCAATATCCATTTTCTGGGGTAATTATTAATGTATTTAAAGATAATTAACATTTATTGTATATAATAAACAATAAGTCTTTTAAACTGAATAATTCTAATAAGTTTATCAACTTGAAAACTATCTTAAAGGAAGATTTTGCCTGTGTAGCTCAGTGGTAGAGCATCTGCCTTGTATCTGAAAGCAAGCTTTCGATTCTTCGTTGGCTTCGCTCATCAAAGAAAGCAGAGGGTCGGGAGTTCAAATCTCTCCGCAGGCTTCACAACTTCAAATAAAGCGAAGATTGTAGACCAAAATTTATTGGGAGTCTACAAGCTTTTAATTTTTTCTAAGAAAATTTATAAATAACTTCTTATTCTTTATTTGATGGATTATGTTAAGGAACAAATCAAAGCAGTAGAAAACCCTCTTCCGAAAATGCAAGAAACTCTCAAAAAAGAGTTTAATTTCTTAAAAGAATTAGCAAAAGGAAAAAATGTTTTAGATATGGGGTGTGGAAATGCTAGACCTGCTGATAGACTAGCAAAATATTGTAAAAAAATAACGTGCATAGATAATGAAAAAAGAATGGTTAAATTAGCAAAAAAGAAATTAGAAAAAATAGAAAATGCGGAGGTTATTTCAATGAATGCATTAAATATGAACTTTAAAAATGAAAAGTTTGATTTTGTTTATAGTACATATAATACTCTAGGAAGCATAAAAAATAAAAATTCTTTTATGAAAGAAGCTACAAGAGTTCTTAAACCAAAAGGAAAAATAGCCATCTTTACTTGGAAAAGAGATAAAACAACAACTGAATTTATGAAAAAATATTATCCTTCAATAGGATTCAATGTAAAAGAAATAACTGAAGAAAAAGCAGATTTGGGAAAATGTGTCTTTGAAAGAATAGATTTAAACCCTCTTAAAAAGTTATTTCAACTATATGGATTAAAAAATATAAAAGCTAAAGAAATTGGTCCTCTTTGGAATGTTGTGGTGGGTGAAAAATAATCCTATCTTAATTTAACAGCAGTTCCATAAGCCAACATTTCAGAAGCACCTTGCATTATCATAGAAGTCATAAATTTCATCCCAATTATTGCATCTGCACCCATATCAATTGCTTGATTAACCATCCTATTAAATGCTTCTTCTCTTGCATGGGTAGTCATATCAGTATAAGTTTTAACTTCTCCGCCAATCATACTCTTAAAACCTGCTCCAATATCCCTACCTATATTTCTAGCACGCACAGTGTTTCCCTTAACAACTCCTAAAATCTGAACAACCTTTGCACTAGGAACTTCATTTGTTGTTGTTACAATTATCTCGCTCATCTTTTTCCTCCTCGCTTTTTAATTGGTTCAACCACATCTTCTTTTTTATTTAAAAGTATAACAATTCCAATAGCTAAAAGAGGTAATCCATAAATTAAAACAAATAATCCTGCAAAAAAAGCAACAATTGTTAAGATTAATCCCCCAATTGTAAAGATTATTCCTATAATTAATTGACTTAAATGCATAAAAGAATAAATTATAATTAATTAATAAAATTATCTATTTCTCAATAATCTCCACCTTATTATCATCAATTAGTATCTTTACTATCTCTTTAGGTATGTTTGCAATCTGACCTTTTTCAAAAGGCCCCATTTTCCCACCTTCTAAATCCATAAATTCTTCAACATTGTCTACAAAAACAACTAATTCATTTTTTGTATCTTTTTGTTTACCTCCACTTAATATCTCCCCCACCCTCTTATCCGAAGAACCAATACACTTCATAAATTCCTCAAATAAATCTTTTTCAAAATTCAGCATATTCTCAAAATCTTGTTTTGAAATTCCTGTTTCAGCTGCAATTAAAACTAAATTTAATATCTTCTTCCTTCTTCTCAACATCAATTCTTTGAAAAGAGTCACGGCATTTTCAAATTGTTTTTTTGTCTTAATAATCACATCTGAAAAATCATCATCTTGTTTTGAAGCAATTTCTTTCTTTTCTCTTAAATAATTAGCAACTTCTTCTACAAAATTCTTTGAAATTGGCTGTAAAGAAGTAGAATATCTCTCTTTTCTTGCTGCTTCATATATATCATTATAGGTAATCATTTCAAATATTCTGGAATATCAAATTTACTATATTCAGAAAAGAGGCTTCTTTTATATAAAATCCGTGAAAAACACTCTGCAGTTAATTTGCAATCCTCTAAAGCATTATGTGCTCCCCGATTATCTTGAATACCACAAAAATTTAGAATATTCTTCAATCCCATATCACTATAGTCATTTTTCACTAAAAATTCTTTATTTAATTGAAAATATTTTAAAGAAACAATACTATGTAAATCATAAGCTCTATAATGCAAAGGAATTTCCAACCCGTATTTTCTTGCTTTAGCCCATATAAAACCCAAATCAAATTGGGGATTTTGGCAAAGACAATTCTTAAATTTTCTATCTTTACACCAATTAAAAAAGTTAATTAACAATTGTTTTTGAGATTGTTTTGAATTATCTCTTAAATCTTCTTCTTTTTTTCCAATAACCTCTAAAACAGGAGATGTTCTAGAATCTATTATTAAATCTTCCTCATCAATCTTACCTTCTTCTAAGAATTCTTCATTAGTAACTAAATCAATTGCTCCAATTTGCCAAATACCACATTTAACATTATCTAGCCCACTTGTCTCAATATCTAATACTATCATAACTTGGGAAATACATAATGATTTTTAATAATTGCTATAATAGAAAATATTACTTTATGAAGCCAACTTTCTTTAATAACTCTGGCCCATTCATTCTTCCCAAGGTTCCTAATCTAGCTTCTTTTTCTGAGAATTTCTTTTCTTTTAGGTTAGAATCATTATAAAATAAAACAGGAACAGGATCTGCAGAGTGATCTTTAATTTTACAAGGAGTAGAATGGTCTGCAGTTACAACAACTTTAATTTTATTTGGGGGTGCAAATTTTCTTATAAAAAAAAAGAAAGTCTTATCAATATATTCTAACATTGTTTTCTTCTCTAAAGGCTTATTATCATGCCCTGGTAAATCTGTTTCTTTAAAATGAATATATGCATAATCAAATTTCTTATATATTTTCTTTAAAATTTTAATATTAAATTTACATGCTTTTCTCAAGCCTTCATATAAACTTCCATATGCATCTAAATTTTTTAATTTTGGATATTCAAATGCAAAAACACTCATTCCACTAGCTTGGGAAAAACCAATTTCTAAAGGCATATAACTTGGAGAAGCCCATTTTTTATATTGTTTTAATTTGGGAACTTCTATTCCAGCTCCCCTAACTAAAAGATAATTTGCAGGTAACAAACCTCTACTTTTCCTAGCTTTGTTAACTGGATGGTCTTTTAATACTTCATATGCTTTTTCAAGGAATTCATTTACAATATTTGCTGTATATTGTGAATTCTCATCATCGTCAGTTGGCTTGCAAAGCCTAATTTTATTTGTTTCTTGAGATTTCCCTTGTGTATATGTGGCATCATTTCCAAGAATATTATCTGAAAAACCCCCCTTAAACACTAAAACAGCTCTATGCTGAATAGTTGGTTCAAATACAAATTTACATGGAAGCTTTATTTTATTCAATGCTTTTGCAAGAAATTGTGATTCTTCTGTTGTCAATGTTCTTCCTGCTCTTCTATCTAAAATATTTCCAGAATTAAGATTATCAATTGTTGCAAAATTAACTCTTAGAGCCAAATCCCCCCTAGTTAATTTAATCCCTGCCCCCCGTGCTTCTAATTGTCCTCTTGTACTTGTAATCAAATCATTTCCAAAAATAGAGACTATTGCTTCATCTGATTCAGGAACAAAGCCAGGTTTAACAGGATACATATACCCTAAATCTCCTCTAGCCGCCAAAAAGTCTAAATTAGGCATATGTGCAGCTTCTAAAGGGGTTTTTCCATCAAGTTGTTTATTGGGTAAATCACCCGCCCCATCAATAATAATCAATATACCCTTCATACAAAAACCAATTCTTTTTTCTTTATAAAAATTTAGATAATTCAAAAAGTAATAACAAAAGTTAATATTATAAATTTACTTCATACTCAAAAACTTTGTCATACGGAATAAACCATTTCACAGTTTCCTTTTTTGAAGCATTTTCCATTATTTTTCTAAAAAGTCTTATAGAATTTCCATGAGCCGAAATAGCAACATTCACTTTATTTCTCTTTATAAATTTCTTTAAGTATTTAATAAAACTTTCAACCCTCTTTTCAACATCTGCAAAAGACTCGCCATTAGGCGCAGCAACATCATACCCCCTATGAATTGCTTCATACTCTTTTTCTCCTAAAAATTTCTCAACTTTCTTCCTAAGTCTAGGGGATAAATTTTCAATTGCATCTCCTTCTATTCTTAAATCATAAGATTTCTTACCAATTTCTTTAATAAATTGGTTGTGGGTTGTTCCTTCCAAATCCCCATAACTTCTCTCAATCATTCTATCATCAATAATAATTTTTTTGCACTCTGGATGATATTTCAAAACATATTTTAAGGTTTCTTTAGAACGAGGAAGGGTTGTATGAAAAGCTATTTGAAATCTTTTATTCTTCAATTTCTCAGCCACTTTTTTTGCATCTCTTTTCCCTTTTAAAACTAATTTTGTATGTTTATGTCCACAAAAAAGTCCTTTAACATTATACACTGTTCTTCCATGTCTAAATAAATAAATTTTATACACATTTTTTTCCATAAAGAAAAAAAGTCAAACACATTTATAAATCTTGTACATCTTATAACAATATGTTCAAAAAATTAAGGGATAAACTCAAAAGCTGGACAAAGAAAGTAGCAGAAAAAAAGTCAGTTGAAACTAAGGAAATTAAACCCCCTATGAAGTTTAATGTAGGTAAACAGAAATATGAACCAGATTTAGAAGAAATAAAAAAACCAAGTTTTCTTAAAAAAGTTACTTCAAAAATATCAAAAGTAAAAATATCTGAAAAAGAATTTGAAGTTTATTCTGAAGAATTAGAAATGCTGCTTTTAGAAAATAATGTTGCATTGGAAGTTGCAGAAAAGATGGTTGAAGAACTTAAACAAAGAATTATCGGTAAAGAGTTGTTAAAAAAAGAAGTTGAAAGTGAAATAACAGATTGTTTTAAAGAAATTATTGAAGAAATTCTAATTAATCCTTTTGATGTTATTGAAAAAGTTAAAGAAAAAACTTCTGATCAATCAAAAGAACCCTATGTTATCTTATTTTGTGGGATAAATGGAACAGGTAAAACAACTACAATTGCAAAGATTGCTCGTTTTCTTAAAAATAAAAAATTATCATGTGTTTTTGCAGCTGCAGATACTTTTCGAGCAGCTTCAATAGAACAAATAAAAAAACATGGAGAGAAGTTAGATATTAAAGTTATTTCTCAGGATTATGGAACAGATCCAGCAGCAGTTGGTTTTGATGCAATAAAATATGCAAAAAAGAATTTTATTGATTGTGTTTTAATTGATACTGCAGGAAGAATGCATACTTCAAAAAATCTTTTAAACGAAATTGAGAAAATCTCAAAAGTTTGTAAACCAGATTTAAAAATATTTGTAGGAGAATCAATAACTGGAAATGATGCAATAGAACAAGCAAAGAGCTTTAATTGGGCAATTGGAATTGATGGAATAGTTTTAACAAAAGCAGATATTGATGAAAAAGGTGGAACAGCTCTCAGCGTCGGCTATGTAACAAAAAAACCAATTTTATATCTTGGAACAGGACAAGAATATGACAAGATAATTGTATTTGATAAGAAAAAATTCATAAAAGATTTAGGACTCTAATGAGTATTCTTAAGAAAATTTAACAAAAGAATTGCAAGAATTGCAACTCCTGATAAATATGCAAACATAGTAATATAACTTATTTCCCATAAATAACCTGCAACTAACCCCCCAATTACACTTACCAACCCAATTGAAACATAATATAACCCATGTGCTGTGCCTTTTAATTCTCCAGATAAATCAGAAACATAAGCTCTTTGAGTAGTATCTGTAATAGCATACACAACTCCATAAATTAAAAATAATAAACCCAATAACCAAATATTCTCAAAAAAGATAAAACCCAAAGTTACAATTAAAAATAAAACATAACCTGTTAATAAAACTCTCTTCCTTCCTATTTTATCTGATAATTTCCCAAAAGGGATTGCAAAAAAGGCAAAAGTAATAGTAAACAATGCGTATAAAATAATCGGAATAATAATGCTGTGCGTAAGCTCTTGAGCTCTTAATAACATAAACATATACATTCCAAAATTAGCTAATGTGAAAACAGAAATTGTAAATATTAAATATCTTAATCTCTTATCTAGTTTTTTTAATCCTTTAATTAATCCTCCTTTTGCTGGTTTTGATTTTGACTCAGATATAAAAAACAAAGGAACTAAAGAAAAAGCAGAAATCCCTGCTGCAACAAAGATAATTGCTCTAAACCCAATTTCAAATTTCCAAAATAAAAACAACACTAATAAAATCCCAATAATTCCTCCTATACTCTCAATTAATCTATGCAATCCAAAATCCCTACCATGTTTCTTTGTTGCAACACTAATCATTGCATCTCTAGGAGCATCTCTTAATTTCCCAAATCTTTCAAAAGAAATAATACCTACTAATTGTTGCCAAGAACCTGCAATTCCCATTAAGAATTTAAAAACTACAGAGAAAAAATATCCAAATAAAACTATTGGATTTCTTTTACCTAATTTATCTGAAAACCAACCTCCAAAGAATTTAAACAAACTTGAGAACCCTTCTCTTAAACCACTTAATAAACCTATAGCAATTCCCCCTCCCCCTAAAGCTGTAATATAAAAGGGAAGAATAGGAGAAACCATCTCACTTCCAATTTCATTGAATAAGCTTGCCCCTCCAAGAAGCTTGATATTTCTCAAACTTCCATTCCCCTTTTTTCTAACCATTCTTTTCTAAAGAAAGTATGTCTTATAATTCTTACTAAATATATATTTTAGAGAGAAGAAATAGTTATAAAGAAAAAGTTATATGGAAGGGGGTGATAAATTTAGATAGGCTTATTTTTCCAGATATTAATGAAGAATTAAAGAAAGAGATTAAAGGAGATATCTCAAAATTTGGATTAAAACTTGCAAACGATATAACAAAAATTGAAATTCTTGAAACTCCTGATAGGAATACCTTTGTATTAGATTGCAACTATCTTCTTGCATTTAAATTTAAATTCCCAAATGGGTCTGAAGATGATAAAATAAATAACACAGGAGAATATGGACCTTATAAAAATATAGAGATTACATTTAAGTATAACAATAAAAAGTATATCATAAAGGGTTACATTTAACCCTTAAATTCCCTCAAACCCAAAATTTATTAACCTATAATTCACTTCTTAAATCATGTTAGAAAGATTAGGAGAAGTTATTAGAAAGGCTACAAATCGTATTACCAATGCAATCTTTCTTGATAAAAATCTTATGGATTCTATTATAAGAGACTTGCAAAGGGCTTTAATTGAAGCAGATGTAAATATTCTCTTAATAAAGAAGATTAGTGATAAAATAAAAAAAGAAGCCTTAGATGAGAGAATAAAAGGAATAGAAAAAAAAGAACATGTTATCAAATTATTACATGACGAATTAGTAGGGATTCTTGGAAAACATATCCAATTAAAACTTAAAAAAGGACAAAATAGAATTATGCTTTTAGGATTATATGGGGCAGGAAAAACAACTACAATTGCTAAATTAGGAAATTATTTTGCAAAGCGAGGAAATAAAGTTGCTTTAATAGGTTTAGATGTCCATAGGCCAGCTGCAAAAGAACAATTAAAACAATTAGCAGAAAAAAGCAAGCTAAATTATTTTATTGATGAAAAAGAAAACAATGCAATAAAAACCTGGAAAAAATTTGAAAAAGATTTAAAAAAGTATAATTTAATTTTAATTGATACTGCAGGAAGACATAGTTTAGATAAAGCATTGATTAAAGAGATAACAGCTTTGAATAAAGAAATAAACCCTACAGAATCAATTTTAGTAATGCCTGCAGATATTGGACAAGCTGCAAAAAAACAAGCTCAAGAATTTCAAGAAGCTGTAAATATTTCTGGAGTAATTATTACTCGTATGGATTCTACTGCAAAAGGTGGTGGAGCATTAACAGCTTGTGGGGAAACAAAAGCTCCTGTTTATTTTATAACAACAGGTGAAAAAATAAATGATTTTGAAGAATTTAATCCAAAATCTTTCTTATCTAGACTTTTAGGAATGGGGGATTTGCAAACCTTAGTTGAAAAAGTGAAATCTGTTACAGATGAAGGTAAACAAGAAGAAATGCAGAAAAGATTGGAAGAAGGAAAACTAACTCTTGATGATGTTATTGAACAAGTTAAATCAATGGGAAGTTTAGGAGGATTTGATAAAATAAAATCAATGATTCCCGGATTAGGAGATGCAAAAATACCAGAAGAAATGTTAGGAAACCAAGAAGAAAAAATAAAGAAATGGGAACATATTATAAAATCAATGACTTCTGAAGAAAAAAATAATCCAGAGATATTAAAAAAACAAACATCTAGAATTGCAAGAATTGCAAAAGGTTCTGGTGTAAATAATAGCGATGTTCGTGCTTTATTAAAACAATATGATATGTTAAGTGAGATGATAAAGGGTGGAGCAGATATGGATATGTCACAGGGATTTAACCAAAAGCAACTTCAAAAGTTAATGAAGAAATTTGGTAAAAAGAAGATAAGGAGGCTCTAATGATTAAATGGAAAGAAATTTCTGCATGCACACATTGTTCAAATTATAATAAAGATAATAGCTATTGTAAAGAGCATAAAAAAGAATTAACTATCTATGATGAATTAAAAGGATGTGAAAAAATTTCATTTACAGGGAATTTAAGCTTAGAATTATTCAAAGAAATACCTGAAGACAGCATATTAAGAAAATTATCCATAGGACAGCTAGCAAAATCAAATAAACTACTGGAAAATAATATTTCATCTAAAAAATATGGGGATTATTTTAATAATACAAAATCAGTTAATCCTAAAACAAATCTTTCAAAAACAGAAAAAGAAGGGGAAGCAAAAATAATTTCATTTGAAAAATTCAAAGAAGCCGTAAGAAAATTTGAAGAAGAGGAAGCATTTAACAGTATGCTCAAGAACTTACCCCCCGATCTTAAGTGAATTAGTTTTAATCTAGAAAGAAAGATTTAACCACCTAAGCGATAATCTTGCTTAATCCCGCTTTCCCTTTAATCTTCCTTCAATAGAAACTTTCTTGTTTCTTTTTACATTCAATATTGCTGAAAAAAATCCATTTGGAGTCTCTTTTCCATTTTCCTTTGTTGTATAAAGCTTAACAGGCTCCCCTATGATGTAAGTATCTCCTGAGTCTCTTTTCACCTCAAGTTCTCCTAAATAAACTATTTTATGCTGTTCTTCTTGTTTATTAACTTCAAGTGAATAAGGCATTCCTAAAATTGGAAAATGAATACTATCCCCATCTTTTATTCTCCCATTTTCCAAATCATCAAATAATTCAAACAAACTTTTATATTTCTTATCAAAAACTCTTCCAATCACTGCCACTTTTTCTTCTCTTGCTTCCCCCTTAACTACAGAATAATTAATAAGAGTGTAACATGAATCTTTAGAATAATCAAAAAATTCTTCTCTTCTTGCCCAATTATCTCTAACAATCTCTTGATAAGTTGAATCATTAAGCTGGTTAAATTCCATAGAATAAAGATTTTTCAAAAAAGAAAAATCTATTTTTTTAGGAGTTATTCTAAGGGAACTCATATTTAAATTTATACCTAAAAGCCAATCATTATAAACATCAAAGTTAAGATTATCCTGAGAAAAGGCTACACTGCTAGACAAAAAAAGTGCTCCTGCAAAAACAATTTCCTTTAATTTCATAAAGTGAAGGAAAAAAATAGGGTATAAAAGGTTTTATATAAAAATATCCATACCACAAACATTAAAATACCCTGTAAATTAAATCTTTTATGAAACCAAAACTTATAGCCCAAGGTGCAGAAGCCAAAATTTTTCTTGATAAAAATAAAAATCTCATTGTAAAAAACAGAATCTCAAAATCATATCGAATACCAGAACTTGACAAAAAGATTCGAAAAACAAGAACAAAAGCAGAGAAAAAACTTCTAGAAAAAGCGTCTAAAATAATAAATGCTCCAGACCCTTTTCCTCTAAAAGAAATTAATATAATAAAAATGCCTTTTATCGACGGGAAAAAACTTTCAGAGCACCTTGATAAATTTCCATTAAAACAACAAAAACAAATTTGTAAACAAATTGGAGAAGATGTTACAAAACTTCATGATAAAGAGATTATTCACGGAGACCTTACAACTTCAAATATGATTTTAGTTGGAAAAGTTGATATAAAGAGTAAATTAACTAATAAAAAAATTAAAGATGGTGCTCAATTAACAACTTCTTCGGGTGGGGGGGTGGGAAAACCACAAATCTTCTTCATTGACTTTGGCCTTGGTTTTATAAGCCATAAATTTGAAGACAAGGCAGTTGATATTCATTTATTTAAACAAGCGCTTGAAGCAAAACATTTTCAAAATTGGGAAGTTTTATTTAAAGAATTTGAAAGAGGATATAACAAGTCAAAAGATTCTAAAATTATTTTTGAAAGATTAAAAGCAGTTGAAAAAA
>Ga0265594_1001139_pt1 | contig 20990 bp, 36 predicted proteins | sample saktaG_11_FD_190147 | JGI IMG/M metagenome (GOLD analysis project Ga0265594, IMG submission 190147) | Saline water microbial communities from Sakinaw Lake, British Columbia, Canada - sak_2011_5_24_80m | ecosystem: Environmental > Aquatic > Non-marine Saline and Alkaline > Saline ... | reverse complement strand
TGGAAATAAATAACAAACAAGAATTTGATTTAAGAAAGTATGAAATATATTTTTATTGGCGGGATACCGACATCGGGAAAAAGTTTTTTAGCTGAAAAAATAGCAAAGACAAAAAATATTACGCATGTTGATATTGATGATTGGCGACAAGAGATGGAAAAGAATCCAGCGTTAGAACCGTGGGTTAATTTTTATTGGAAGTTAAACGAAGAAGAATATTTTAAAAATACTTCTTGTGATGAGCGCTGGAAGGATCTTCAAAATCAATCAGAAGCATTATGGCCAGAAATTAAACGTCAAATAAACAAGATAGTTAAATCTGGAAAACCAACAATTTTTGAAGGAGTCAGTCTGTTACCTCATTTAATTAAAAGAGATTTTAAGTTTCCAGGAGTTTTTTTATTAGGAAAATCATTAGAACAAACCTTGGAAAGGAATAAAAAATATCCGCGGTGGGGAAAAACAGAAAAATTGCAAAAAATAGAAGTGGAAAATCTCTTTTTCTGCGAGAGAATCCATTATAAACAAGAGGCCGAAAAATTTGGATTTAAAACATTTGAAAATATTAATGAAGCCGAAAAAGAAATATTAAAATTATTCTAATTAATGAAAATCAATAAAAATTAGTTTAAATTCGAAAGAAAATTAATAAAAAGATGTCATTTCTTACTAAAAAAATAAAAATAAAATGGTGGTGGGCAATTTTACTTTATTTACTTTTTTCTAGCTTAATTGTTTTGTTAGAGATTTTAATAATATAAAAATCATATGACTTTTGAAGAATATCAAAAACTTTGTAAAGGAACAGCAAAGAAATTTCGCGACAAAGAAAAAGAGATAATGAGTTGGGGTTTAGGAATTTCAGGAGAAGCTGGAGATGTTGCTGGTTGTATCAAAAAAACAATAAGTCATCATGACAATCAGAAAGACGGCATCAAAGAAAATCTTGGCGATACGTTATGGTATATCGCCATGATTTGCAATTTCTTTAATTGGAATCTAGAGGATGTTTTAGAAGAGAATATAAAAAAACTTAAACAAAGACATCCAAATGGTTTTTCTCACAAATCTTCCAGAAAAGACAAAAGGAAAGATTGGAATGAATAATATCTGTAAATTCTATAGGAAACATGCTTTACATAAAGAATTAAAGAAAAAATAGTAGAGAGACGTGGTGAAATGGCTATCATGTGGAAATCTCCAAAATTTCTGGGGATGGAGATAATAGATAATATGGACAAGAATAAAAATTTTGAAGTTTGCGCTAGAGCCATAATTCAAAATAATGGTAAGATTCTAGTTTGTTAAGTGGGTATTTTTTTTAAGTTATCGCCAAAGAGGCGATTTTTTGATAGAATAGAAATATGGGGAACGAAATAATAAGTTAAAATAAAAATATGTCTGAAATATCTAAAGAAAAATTAAAAAAGTTTAAAAAGGTAGAATCTGCCATAAATAAAAATCTATTTATTATTTGCGCTGTTATTACTTTTATAGTAATGGCTATAATACTAATAGAATTTTTTACTCGAGGAGCTTTTCCTCCTTCAGGAATAAACTTTTTCTACATTGGTATCTTATTCCTTTATTCTATTCACAAAGAAATACTAAGATGGTTGGACAAAAAAGAAGTAGAGAGACAAGGAGAATCGTTTGTCTATGCTTGGATTGCCATAGTTGTTATTTTATACATTATCAACTTTTCAGCAAAAGGTTATTTTACTTACTCTTCAGAAGGTATGTTTCTGGAATCCTTAAGAGAAGCTACCCTTATCGCCTTAGAGGTTTCTGCTATTTTTATTCTCACTAGAATATCTAAGGCAGTAAAAATGGGATTAGGAAAGAAATAATAAAAGAATGAATTGGAAACTTTTTTTAATTATAATTATCCTGATTATTATTGGGTGTATATTTCCTTGGCAGATTAATGATTATCTTATTGAAAGAAAATTGAATACAAGCTTGGAAGATAGAACTCTTTTGATTGTTATTGAAAACAATTTTATGCTACTGCCAGAGATTGAAAAAGGTTATGAGGATCATAAAAATCTGGCAAATACATTCTTTTCTTACATTTTTAAAGCCAATAAAAAGGAATTAAATAATAAAAGTTTAGTAGAAATATTTGATATTTACGGTGAAGATTATTTGGCGAATCGATTTAAAAACGCAGCTAAAAATTATGGAGAAATAATAGTTCTGACTGATGAGGAAGCGTCATATGATAATTTTAAGAAGGTCCTGATAGATCTTAATAATAATGGCAAAACAATTGATATTCTTTTTGATTTACATGGAAGAACTGGAAGCATTTATTTTTACAATCAGGAGATTTCTAAATATTCTATAAGCCATGATAAGGATTTACGCCTTAACCAGCCATTAAATATTGGTTATGTCTATCAAACTATCTGTTATGGTGAAGAGAATATGGAAATTTGGTTGGAATTGGGGGCTCAGGTGGTTAGTGGTTCAAAAGAGATAAACAATTTTGTTATTCTTGCTCCAGAGAAGTTTCTCTATCTTTGGACTCATGGCAAAACTTATTATGATGCGGTAAATGGTGGATTTGATTTTGAAGTTCTAGTTTTAAGGATTATAGATAAATTTTTTCCTAATACAATGCTTTCAACAACAGAAGATAGCCTAGAGTCAAGCAGAATGATTTTTATTGGCGAAAAAAACTATAGATTAGAATAATAGAGGGATGTAACTAACTCTATTTTGCAAAATTTAGTTTAAAATTAAATTAATCGCTTTTGGAGCGGTTTTTTGGTAGAATAAAATAATATGAAGAAGAATATAAGTAAAAATAAAGGAGATATAGTTATCTATAGACCCAAAGGTAAGGAAGTTGAAATTAGAGTTAAATTAGAGAAAGAAACAATTTGGCTTACTCAAGCACAGATTACTTTTCTCTTTGGTGTCAAAAGGCCAGCAATTACTAAACATCTTAATAATATTTTTAGAAGTAGAGAGTTAGATAGGAATTCAGTATGTTCCATTTTGGAACATACTGCCACTGATGGTAAAACTTATGAAACAGGAGAACCTTTAAAAAATCAACCTGTGCAAAAATTGCAACAGTTCAAAGTGTTCCATTTTGGAACAGGTTATGATTTTATAAATGAAAATATTTAATGTAAGATATCAGATAATCAATTTTAGTCAAGTAAAAAATAAAAATAAAATTATGTTTGATAAATTGAAACAACTGCAACAACTTAAAGAATTAAGAGACTCTGTTTCTCAGGAGAAAGAAGAGGCAGAGAGAAAAGGAATTAAAGTGATTATTAATGGTAAAATGGAGATAGAAGAAGTTCATCTTAATCCTGATTTGAGTAAAGAAGAACAAGAAGAGGTTCTTAAGGAATGCATTAATGAAGCCATGAAAAAGATTCAAATGCTTCTGGCTAGTAAGATGTCACAAATGCCAGGTTTTGGCGTTTAGAACAAGAACATTTTTCAATTTTAATTAAACAAAAAGTCAAAAGTTAATTAAAGTAAATTAAAAAAATATGCAATTAAACAAAATTATACTTTTAGTTATTTTAGTTATAATAATAACTGGGGTTTTAGCTTGGAAATTTTTTATCTTGCCATATAACAAGATTGCTTGCACAGAAGAGGCTAAACTTTGTTCTGATGGCTCTTATACTTCTAGAATCTTACCAAACTGTGATTTTGCACCTTGCCCCGGAGAAAAAGAGGGGATTTTAATATCTTCTCCAAAAGAGAATGAAAAGATTACAAGCATATTAGAGATTAAAGGTGAAGCAAGAGGGACTTGGTTTTTTGAAGCTCAGTTTAATGCCATACTTTTAGATGATCACGGGAACAAATTAGGAGAAGCAATTTTAACTGCCAAATCTGATTGGATGACAGAAGATTTTGTTCCTTTTGAAGGCCAATTGGATTTTATCCCTTCATCAACTTCTCTGGGGACGCTCAAGTTTTTAAGTGCTAATCCTTCTGGATTATTAGAACACCAAAAGATATTTGAAATAAAAGTTCAGTTTGCAGAAGTATCTTCTAAAGAAGTTTTACTTTATTACTATGATCCCGAAAAAGACAAAGATGAATCAGGCAATATTAAATGTAGCCCAGATGGTTTAATAGCCATAGAAAGAGAAATTCCGGTTTCTAAAACTCCTATTCAAGATGTGATTAGTCTTTTCTTAAAAGGAAAAGAAAATCTAACCCCACAAGAAATTAATCAGGGGGTTACTACGGAATATCCCTTGGAAGGTTTTTCTCTAAAAGGAGTTAATCTTTTAGAAGATGGTACTTTGATTTTAGAATTTAATGACCTCCTTAATAAAACCTTAGGTGGTTCTTGTAGAGTAGGAATTTTATGGTTCCAAATTGAAGCAACAGCTAAACAATTTCCCGAGGTAGAAAAAGTTCAATTTTTACCCGAAGAATTATTTCAACCTTAAGCAAAAAAACAAATTCTTTCCCAGATTTAACATATAATAAATTTAATTTGAAATTGAGGAGAATTTAGTCAAAATAAAAATATAGAAAATAAAGGTCAATAAATTAATAAATAAATACATGAACAATAAAGATTTAAAAAATTTAAGAGAAGATTTAATAGGGGAATTAGGAGCTATTAATCAATATCAAGAACATATAGATGAAGTTGATGATGAAGAAATCAAAAAGGTTCTAACTCATGTTATGAATGATGAAAAAGAACATGTTGCAGAAATGACAAAGCTACTTCAAGAACTTGATACAACCGAGAAAGAGAAATTTGAGAAAGAAGGACTTTAAGGAGGTTAAAATTTAACCCGAGACTGAATCTCAAATAAGGGCAAATCTCGGTATAAGATAAAAGAGATTTAAGTAGATAAATTATATGAGAAAAGAAGTAAACAATTTTGCTTTTATCGATAGTCAAAACTTAAATTTAGGCGTTAAGAGCCAGGGTTGGAATTTAGATTTTGCCAGATTTAGGCAGTTTTTAAAAGATAAATACGGAGTTGAAAAAACATATCTTTTTATTGGTTTTGTCCCTGGTAATCAGATGCTTTATACCGAACTGCAAAAAGCCGGCTATATTTGCATTTTTAAACCGACCTTGGAGATAAAAGAAAATGGCAAAATTAGAGTTAAGGGCAATGTTGATGCTGAATTGGTTTTCCACACGATGATTGAATATCCTAATTACAAAAAAGCCGTTATTATCTCGGGAGACGGTGATTTTTATTGTTTGATTGAGTATTTGGTTAAACAGAATAAATTGCTAAAAATAATCGTGCCAAATATTCGTTTTTCTTCTTTGCTTAGAAAATTCGGTTATTTTATAGTAAATATTCAATTATTTAAGAAAAAATTAGCAAAATAAAAAGAGAGGCATTCCCTCGGGACGAAACCCTTTGGTAGTCCTCTCATCGTGATACTCTGATAGTAGCAAGCCAAAACAAAATGTCAATAGCAAGGTGTGGATAAACAAAAATCCGAAAAAATAATCAAAATTTAGTTCGAAATTGAAGGAAAATTAATAAAAAAATGTCATTTCTTACTAAAAAAATAAAAATAAAATGGTGGATGGCAATATTAATTTATTTGCTTTTTGCTTCTTTAATTGTTCTATTGGAAATTTTAATAATAAAATAACTAAAATTTAGTCCGAAGTTAAGGAAATTAATTAAAAAATAAAATTATAAAAGAAGATAGCATAATTTAATTAAAAATATTAGGATTTAGAAATTATTTAGCATAAAAAGACGTGATTAATTAACTGCGTCTTTATCTTTTAACAGAGCTGATTTTTTGATAGAATTAAAGATATATGGAATGTAAAGAAAAAGAAAATTTGAAAGATTGTCCTTGCACTTGGTCTGATTGCCCAAGGAAAGGAATTTGCTGTGAATGTATTAAATATCATTGGGGAAGAGGTGAATTGCCGGCTTGCTTTTTTTCAAAAGAAGCTGAGAAAACTTTTGACCGTTCAATTGAAAATTTTATTAAAGAACAAACTAAAAAAAGTCAATAAAATTTAATTTGTAAAAATATGGCTTTAATTTTTTGGATAGGTACTTTCATAATTAGTTTAGCTGTTTTAATTAAAGCGGCTGACTATTTTACTGACTCAGCCAGCAAATTAGGCGCTATTTTAGGATTATCACAATTTATTATTGGGGTAACTATTGTCAGTATTGGCACATCTTTGCCAGAACTAGCTTCTTCTATTTCGGCAGTCTTAAAAGGAGTTACAGAAATTGTAGCAGGTAATGTTATTGGCTCTAATATTGCTAATATTTTATTGGTAGTAGGATTGGCAGCTATTTTGTCAAAAAAAGGAAGATTGGAAGTTAGTAGAAATCTTATAAATCTTGACTTGCCATTATTAGCTGGAGCAGGGGTAATGTTAATGCTTATGTTCTTGTGGGATGGCAAGATTACATTTGGAGAGGGCATTATAGCTTTACTTGGTTATATTGTTTATCTTCATTACGCATTAAAGCATAAAGAAGGAAAACAAGAAAAAGAAGAAATTAAAAAAGAAAAATTGAACCTAAGAATAATTTTAGGACTTGTTCTGGGAGCTATTTTTATTTACTACGGAGCAAATTACGCAATTGAATCAGTTATTAAAATATCTGAAATTCTAAATATTGGCACAGCTGTGATTGCTTTAAGTGCCGTTGCAATTGGAACATCTTTACCAGAGATTTTTGTTTCTGTTTCAGCTGCCAGAAAAGGTAAAGATGAAATAGCTTTGGGAAATATTTTTGGTTCTAACTTATTCAACGGATTTGTAGTGCTAGGACTTCCGGCATTGTTTAAAACCTTAGATGTCACTTCAGAAGTTTTGTCAATTGCTATTCCTTTCTTTATTGCGGCCACACTTTTGTATGTAATCTCTGGCATCACTCGGAAAATCTACAAATGGGAAGGAGCAATGTATTTGCTTATTTATATTCTGTTTATTGTTAAATTGTTTAATCTATTCTAATAAATCAGAAAAGATAACTAGAAAGGTCGAATTCAGATAATCTTATTAAAAATTAAAACCTTTTAATAAATAATAAAATGTTTATTGCTTCTCTTTTCGTTATTATTGGAGTTGTATTCCTACTCAAGAATCTAGGCATCATCACTGGAGATGTCTGGGGAATTATTTGGCCAATGGCTTTAGTTGTCTTTGGCTTATATCTTTTTCTCAAACATTATTATTGGAAAACATTTTGGGATAGAGTTTGGAAAAAGCTTGAGTAAAAGTGTTAAGAAAAAAAACCTCATTCAATGCTTAAAGAATTTAATATTTCCACTGAGAAAAAATATGAATTAGTAGATATTACCGAAAGAGTAGAAAGAATAGTTCAAGAAAGCAATATTAAAGATGGCTTAGTTTTGGTTTTTGTTCCTCATTCCACAGCAGGTATTGTTTTAACAGAAAATGAGTCAAGTTTAAAAAAGGACTGGTTAAAAGTTTTAAAAAAATTAGTTTCTGATTTTGATTTTCTTCATAATCAAGTTGATAACAATGCTGACTCTCATATTCTTTCTGGTTTGATTGGACAAGGAAAAACTTTGATTGTTGAAAATGGAAGACTAATCATAGGAACCTGGCAGCAGATATTTTTAGCGGAATTTGATGGACCAAGAACTCGAAAGGTGATTATTAAAATCATTTAAAAATCCTCTTATCTTTGTTTTTAAAAATACTTGTATTTTATAAAGATAAGAGGATTTTAAATTTGGTTAATTCGCCTTAGAAGTTCTTCAACCATCATTGCTCTTTTTTTACTGTTGATTAATCCTTTATTCTTAACTGTTTCTTCCAAATCCCGATAAAAAATGGCATCGCCGATTCTCAGTTCAATTTTTACCTTTCTTAGCAAATAATAATACCATTTTCCTTTGGGTTTCCCGTATGGAAAACCACTTGTTTTGATACTTAAAGGAAATATAGGGATATCTTCGTTTGTTAATTTTTTAATCTGCTTAATAATTGCTATAATTCCTCCGTAAGTTTTTTTATTTTCAGGGACTGTTGTGCCTTCGGGGAAAATAGCAAGATTGTTCCCGTCTTTTACACTTAAAATAGCTTTCTTTATGACGCTTATTCCAGGGTTATCTCGATTAATGTAAATCATAAATCTACTTGAGAAGGGAACAAATTGGAAAACTATCTTTAACTCATTTTTAGCAAAACATTTTAATCTACTTTCTAGAGAAGAACCAAATGCAACTGGCAGGAATCCTGGATCAAGATAGCTTTTATGGCAGGCTGCAACTAAGAAAGGGAGTTTATATTGTTTTCGCCACAGAATAGGTTTTTCTTGGCCATAGATACGGACTTGAAAGAGAAGACGGAAAATAAGGAAAAGTAAATAAGTGACAATTTGGTAAAACTTAGCATAAAGAGCAGAACTAATGGCTTGTTTAATTTTTTGGAATATAATTTTTAAAGAACGCATTTCTATCACCTCCTAATTAATGAATATACAGTTAAGCAAGCTAAATGTCAATCAAGTTTTTAATTTGAGTTGTTTTTAGTTATAATAAAAGAAACTAAGACCAAAAATATGATTGAAAATTATCACTTTGGTTCAATTAAAATTGATGGCCAAAAATTTGAAAATGATGTTTTTATTGATTTGAATGAAAAAGTAAGTTTCTGGTGGCGGGAAGAATCTCATCTTTTTCAGAAAAAAGATATTGAATCTTTTTTAGAGAAAAAACCAGAAATAATAATCTTTGGGACTGGAAAATCCGGAATAGCTAGATTATCTCAAGAACTGAAAGATTTTCTTGAAAGTTTAGGAATTAAAATAATTGTTGAGCCAACTGAACAAGCAATAGAAAGTTATAACCAGGCCAAAAAGCAGGATAAAAAAGTTATAGCCTTTCTGCACTTAACCTGTTAAATTGATACATAAAATTGAAATCTTTTATTGACATTTTAAAGTTTATTTGTTAAATTCTTATTAGAGTTTTTATACTCTATTAATTTTTATTTTCACTCAATTATTTTGAGTAAAACAACATGCCAACTATACATCAACTTGTAAAAAAACCAAGAAAGACGCCTAAAAAAAAGATCAAGATGAGAGCCTTGAGTTTTGATTTTAATACTCTTAAAAATCGTCCGCTCCCTCATTTTTCTCCTTTTAAAAGAGGTATTTGTACTAAGGTTTATACAGTAACTCCTAAAAAGCCTAATTCAGCTTTGAGAAAAGTAGCTAGAGTTAAATTGAGTAATGGTATGGAAGTTAGTGCTTATATCCCTGGAGAAGGACATAATCTTCAAGAGCATTCAATGGTTTTAATTAGAGGAGGAAGAGTTAAAGATTTGGCTGGAGTAAGATATCATATTGTCAGAGGAGTTTTAGATTCTGGCGGAGTAGAGGGCAGAAAACAGGGGATATCAAAGTATGGGACTAAAAAAGAAAAAACTTCTAAAAAATAATTATGGCTAAATTTAAACAAAAAGAAATAAAACCCGATTCTATATATAATAGTATAGTGGTTTCTAAATTTATTAATCAACTAATGAAGAAAGGCAAGAAATCAATTGCTAAAAAAATTATTTATAAAACTTTTGAAAATATTAAAAAAGAAACCAAAAAAGAACCTTTAGAAGTTTTTGAAAAAGCATTAGAAAATGTAGCTCCTTTATTAGAAGTTAAATCTACAAGAGTAGGAGGAGCTACTTATCAAGTTCCTAAAGAGGTCAAAGGAAACAGAAGATTGAGTTTAGGTATGCGATGGATAATTAATGCTGCTAAAGCAAAAAAAGGAAAATCAATGGAGGAAAGACTAACAAGTGAATTAATTCAAGCCTTTAATAATGAAGGAGAAGTAATTAAAAAGAGAATTAATACGCATAAAATGGCAGAGGCAAATAGAGCTTTTGCACATTTTAATCGTTAAAATATGCCCAGAAAACATCCGATAGAAAAAACAAGAGACATAGGGATAATCGCTCATATTGACGCCGGAAAAACAACAGTATCCGAGCGGATTTTATTTTACACAGGCATTAGCCACAAGATTGGAGAGGTTCATGACGGTCAAGCGATTATGGATTGGATGGTTCAAGAAAGAGAAAGAGGAATTACAATTACATCTGCCGCAACAACTTGCAAATGGAAAGATTTTTGGATAAATATTATTGATACGCCAGGCCATATTGATTTCACCGTAGAAGTTCAACGCTCGTTAAGAGTATTAGATGGGGCAGTTGTTATTTTTGACGGGGTGGCCGGAGTTGAACCCCAATCCGAAACTGTTTGGCGCCAAGCAGATAAATTTAATATTCCTCGGATTTGTTTTATAAATAAATTAGACAGAATAGGGGCTGATTTCCAAAAAAGTTTTAAATCAATTTTAGACAAACTTTCTCCCAATGCTGTTGTTGTCCAAATTCCAATTGGAAAGGAAAGTGGTTTAGAAGGAGTTATTGATCTTATAAAAATGAAGGCCATATACTTTGAGGGCGATTTTGGGGAAAATGTAGTAGAAAAAGAAATACCAAAAAATTTAAAAGAAAAAGCTGAAAAAACAAGAAAAATCTTAGTAGAAAAAATTGCGAGTGAAGATGAAACTTTATTAGAAAAATTTTTGAATGATAAAGATATTTCCAAAGAAGAATTAAAAAATGTTTTAAGAAAAGCAGTTTTAGCATATAAACTTATTCCTGTTTTTTGCGGTTCTGCCCTAAAAAATAAAGGAGTTCAATTATTGCTTGATGCTGTTTGTGATTATTTGCCCAGTCCTATAGATCTTCCTTCGGTTGATGGGATTGACCCCGAAACAGAAAAACATATTAAAAGAAAAGCAGATGATTCCGAATCATTTTCAGCTTTAGTTTTCAAAATAGCAGCTGACCCTTATGTGGGAACTTTAAATTATTTCAGAGTTTATTCTGGGTCTTTGAAAAAGGGTTCTTATATCTGGAATTCTGTTTCCCAAGAAAAAGAAAGAATTGGCCGAATTTTAAGAATGCATTCTAATGAAAGACAAGACATAGAAGAGGCCTTTACCGGGGACATAGTTGCGGCTGTTGGTTTTAAAAATACTTCCACAGGGCATACACTTTGTGATGAAGAAAATCCAATTATGTTAGAAAAAATTACCTTTCCCGAACCAGTTATTTCTATTCGGATTGAACCAAAATCAAAAGAAGACCAAGAAAAACTAATTTTATCATTAAAGAAATTGTCAGCAGAAGACCCTACTTTCAGACAAAAGGAAGATCTGGAAACAGGGGAAACAATTATTTCCGGAATGGGGGAATTACATTTGGATGTTTTGGTTGATAGAATGAAAAGAGAGTTTAATGTTGAAGCAAATGTTGGCAAGCCGCAAGTTGCTTATAAAGAAACGATTTGTGAAGAAGCAAATGCTGAAGGTAAATATATCCGTCAATCCGGTGGCCGGGGGCAATATGGTCATGTTTGGTTAAAAGTAAAACCTAAAGAAAGAGGCAAGGGTTTTGAATTTATTAATAAAATAAAAGGAGGAATAATACCCCAAGAATTTATTCCGGCTATTGGAAAAGGAGTTAAAGAAGCGGTAGATAAGGGCGTTATAGCTGGTTACCCAATGGTAGATATAGAAGTTACTTTATATGATGGTTCTTTTCATGAAGTTGATTCTTCTGAAATAGCTTTTAAAATTGCTGCTTCTCAGGCATTACAAACAGCTGCTCGAAAAGCCAATCCTATTATTCTTGAACCGATTATGAAATTAGAAGTTGTTATCCCTTCAGATTTTTTTGGAGACACTATTGGAGATTTAAATAGAAGAAGGGGAGTTATAGAAGAAACCAGCGATAGAATTAATTTAAAAGTTATTGACGCTAAAGTGCCTTTATCTGAGATGTTTGGTTATGCTACTTCGTTAAGGTCTTTGACTCAAGGAAGGGGAACGTTTACAATGGAATTTAATTCCTATAATAAAGTTCCCGAAAGTATAACCCTGGAAATAATAGAAGGGAGAAGAAAATAATATGGAAATTAACGATATTAAACAATTTATTCCTGAAGATGGAGAGAAAATTATTTTAATGGAAAATGGGAAACCAGTTGTTGTTTTAATGTCTTTCAACACTTATAAGAAAGAATTCAAATCTGTTAAACAAGAAGAAATACATAATAATGAAAAAGTTAACCAAGAAAGAAAAAAAGAACTAACCATAGAGGATTTACCATTTTAATATTTACTTGACTTTATTCCATAAATAAATATAATAGACGTATTAACTAAATTAATTAATAAATAAAAAAAATATGGCTAAAGAAAAATTTGAGAGAACAAAACCACATTTAAATATTGGGACTATCGGTCATGTTGACCATGGTAAAACTACTTTGACAGCTGCTATCCTTAAAGTCACAAAATTAAGAGGATTTAAGGGATCAGATAAATCTATTGAAGATATTGATTCTGCTCCAGAGGAAAAGGCTCGAGGCGTCACGATTAACATTTGTCATACTGAATTTGAATCAGAAAAACGCCATTATGCTCTTATTGATTGTCCAGGTCATGCTGACTACATTAAGAATATGATCACCGGAGCTGCTCAAATGGATGGAGCAATTTTAGTTGTTTCCGCTACTGATGGACCAATGCCTCAGACCAAAGAACATCTCTTATTGGCCAGACAAGTAGGTTTGCCATCCTTAATCGTATTCTTGAATAAGACAGATCAGGTTAAAGATCCAGAAATGTTAGAATTGGTTGAATCTGAAATCAGAGAACTTTTGAAAAAGTATGAATTCCCTGGCGATGAAACTCCAATAATCAGGGGCTCGGCATTGAAAGCATTGGAAGAAGATTCCTTAGAGGGAGAAAATAACAAACAAATTGTTGAATTGATAAACAAAATAGATGAATACATTCCTGAACCGGAAAGAGATCTTGATAAACCATTTTTAATGGCTGTAGAAGATGTATTTTCAATTGGAGGAAGAGGAACTGTTTGCACTGGAAGAGTGGAAAGAGGAATAGTTAATGCGGGAGAGGAAGTAGAGATTTTAGGAATCAGAGATACGCAGAAGACAACAGTGGTTAGTGTGGAAATGTTTAACAAAACATTAGACCAAGGAAAAGCAGGTGATAATGTTGGTGTTCTTCTGAGAGGTCTTAAGAAAGAAGACGTGGAAAGGGGACAGGTAATAGCTAAGCCAAAAAGTATTACCCCCCATTCTGAGTTTGAAGCGGAAGCATATATCTTAACCAAAGAAGAAGGAGGACGTCATACTCCGTTTTTCTCAGGATATAAACCCCAATTTTATATTAGAACAGCAGATGTGACTGGAGAAGCAGCTCTTCCCGAAGGAACTGAAATGGTTATGCCTGGAGACACAGTAAATCTTAAGATTAAATTAATGTGTCCAGTAGCTCTGGAAGAAAAACAGAAATTTGCTATTAGAGAAGGCGGAAGGACAGTAGGAGCAGGAGTTGTGTCTAAAATCATAAAATAAAGACAATCGCTCGCTAGATTAACAAAAAATAGTTGTTTAGTACAAAATAAAAAAGATGCCCGTAAAACAGAAAGAGGAAATAAAATCCAAACTTAGGATTAAGCTTAAATCCTATGACAATAAAGTTATAGATAACAGCGCGCGCCAAATTATTGAAATTGGTTTGCGGGCGGGAGTTAATATTGTAGGACCCACTCCCTTACCAACTGAAATTCATAAATATACAGTCAATAGATCAAGTTTTGTTCATAAGGATGCCCGAGAGCAATTTGAAATGAGGATTCATAAAAGATTGATTGAGGTTTTAAATCCTAATCAAAAATTTATTGATAATTTAAGGGACTTAACGCTTCCGGCTGGAGTAGAGATTGAAATAAAGACCATGTAAATCCTTAATTGATGTTAATTTGCCTTAAAAGCTGGGCAATGCCCAGTTTTTTGTTAGTATTATTATATATTGTTTATGCCGTTTATATTAGGAAAGAAAATAAAAATGAGTCAGATATTTGATGAAGATGGTAAAGTTATCCCCATTACCTTAATTCAAGCAGGTCCTTGTTTTATTACGCAAATAAAACAGAAAGAAAAAGATGGTTATAATGCTTTGCAAATTGGATTTGGAAAAAAGAAAAAAGCAAAGAAAACAGACAAGAATAAAGAATTTCATTATTTAAGAGAATCTAGAGATGAAAAGCAAGAATTAAAAGTAGGAGATAAGATTGATGTTTCAATTTTTAAAGAAGGGGATAAAGTTAGAATTTCTGGAATTTCTAAAGGAAAGGGCTTTCAAGGAGGAGTAAAAAGATGGGGTTTTCATGGCAAAAGTGCTAGCCATGGCGTGAAGCATGAACATAGAACATTAGGTTCAGTAGGAAGCACAGATGCGGCTAGAGTTTTTAAAGGAAAAAAAATGCCCGGAAGGATGGGATATGAGAGAGTTACAAGAAAGAATTTAAAAGTTGTTAAAATAGATATAGAAAATAATTTAATTGCTGTAAGAGGAGCTGTGCCAGGGAGGAAGGGAACATTATTAGAAATCACAAGTCAATGAAATATCCAATTTACAATCAAAAAGGGGAGAAAAATACAGAAGAGATAGTTCTGCCTAAAGAGATTTTTGAAGTTAAGGCAAATCCTGATTTAGTTCATCAGGTTTTTGTTAGTCAAATGGCTAATAAAAGACAATCAACGGCTCATACCAAAGACAGAGGGGAAGTTAGAGGAGGAGGAAGAAAACCATGGCAGCAAAAAGGAACAGGAAGAGCAAGAGCAGGCTCAACAAGATCTCCAATATGGAAAGGCGGAGGTGTTACTTTCGGTCCAAGAAACGAAAGGAATTTTAAGAAAATAGTTCCCAAAAAAATGAAGAGAAAAGCGTTCTTAATGATTTTAAGTTCAAAAGCAGAAGAAAAATCGCTTATTGTTTTAGATAATTTCAAAATAGAAAAACCAAAGACAAAGGAAATTCTAAGTATTCTTAATAAGCTTCCATGCCAAGCAAAGAATTGTTTAATTGCTTTATCTGAACCAAATGAAAACTTATTTTTGGCCAGTAGAAATATTCCTAAAGTAAAAGTGGTGGAAGCAAGAAATTTAAATTGTATTGATTTACTTTCTTTCAAATATTTGGTAATACAGAAGGATGCAATAAAGAAAATAAAGGAAACATTTAAAAAGTAATTATGTCCATATTCGATTTTTTAAAAAAAGAAAAGACTCCTCCAGTTATTGATAAAAAAGAAGTTAAACAGAAAAAGATAAAAAAAACTGAGAAGCCAAGAATAAAAAAGATAACTAAAAAACCAGTTTCCGAAAAAATAGAAAAACCTTCTTTTCCCGAGGATAAGGAAAAGATTAAAAAAAAGGTAGTTCAAAAACCTGGCTTGCATAGGTATTCTAAACATTATGAACAAGGATATCGCATATTAAAAAGTGTTCATATTACTGAAAAAGCCACTGAATTAGCAGAAAAGGGCCAATATATTTTTAAAGTTTTTGAAAATGCCAATAAGCAGGAAATTAAGAAAGTTGTAGAAAGCGTATACCATGTTGACGTTGTATCAGTTAATATAATAAATATTCATAGAAAAAGAAAAAGATTGGGTAAAAGCATTGGCTGGAAGCAAGGGTATAAAAAAGCAATTGTAAAAATAAAAAAAGGGCAGGAAATTGAAATATTGCCAAGATAATATGAAAACATATAAACCTACAACTCCATCAAGAAGAAACATGACTGGAACGGATTTTTCAGTATTAACTAAAAAGAAACCAGAAAAAAAACTTTTAAAAGGGTTAAGAAAAAAATCAGGACATTCCAGTAAAGGAAGAATTACTATCAGGCATAAAGGCGGAGGAGCCAAAAGGCGCTATAGAATGGTTGACTTTGGACAGAAGAAGATAGATGTTTCTTCAAAAGTTATTGCTTTTGAATATGATCCTTTTAGATCTTCTTTTATAGTTCTTTTGGAAGATGATGATAAAGAAAAAAGATATATTTTATGCCCCCAAGGTTTAAAAATTGGGGATAGTATAATATGTTCGGAGAAAACTTCAGTATCCATAGGAAACAGGATGAAGTTAAAAAATATTCCTTCCGGAACAATAGTTTACAATATTGAATTAGAGCCAGGCCGGGGCGGAAAAATTACCAGATCTGCTGGAACATCTGCTCAAATTTTAGGGCAAGAAGAAAAATATACCCAATTAAAAATGCCTTCTGGAGAAGTAAGAAAAATCTTAGGAGAATGTTTTGCTTCCATCGGAGAAGTTTCAAATCCAGAACACAGATTTATAAAAATTGGTAAAGCTGGAAGATCAAGATGGAAAAGAAGAAGACCAACAGTTCGTGGTTCAGCCATGAATCCGGTTGATCATCCTCATGGCGGAGGAGAAGGAAGGTCTCCGATTGGAATGCCTCATCCTAAAACCCCATGGGGCAGGCCAGCATTAGGAGTTAAAACAAGAAGGAAAAAATGGACGGATAAATTAATAATTAAAAGGCGTAAAAAGAAAAAGAAATAAAATATTATGTCCAGATCACTTAAAAAAGGTCCTTATCTAGACGAGAAATTGTTAAAAAAGACTTTGAATTTAAAGAGAGGAAGTAATACCATTATTAAAACATGGTCTAGGTCTGCGGTTATCACTCCGGAAATGGTTGGATTTATTTTTGGGGTTCATAATGGGAAAGAGCATGTTCCGGTTCAAGTAATAGAAGATATGGTCGGGCATAAACTTGGCGAATTTTCAGCAACTACTAAATTTATAAGACATGGAGGCAAAATGCAAAAAGGACTTGAACAAAAAGATAAAACTAAGGATAAATTATGAAAGCTAGCGCAAAATTAAATTATATAAGAATCGCTCCCAGAAAAATGCGTCTTTTAGCAGATTTGGTTAGGGGTAAAAAAGTTGATAGAGCAATGGTTCTTTTGGATTTTAATTTAAAAAAAGGAGGCGAGCCATTAAAAAAGCTTTTAAGTCAAGCAATGACTAATGCTAAAGATAATTCAGAATCAGGGAAACAATTAGATGGTTCACTTCTTTATGTATCAAAAATTACGGTTGATGAAGGTCCGAAACTTAAAAGATGGAGAGCCAGAGCCAGAGGTCGGGCAGCCAGAATTCATAAAAAAACATCTCATATTACAGTAATTCTTGATGAAATTAAAGTAAAAAAAGAAACAAAGAAAACTATTTCAAAAATAAAACAGGGTAAGGATGAAGTAATAAAACAAGAAAAAGAATCTAAAATTATAGAAAAGAAAAAGATACCAACATTTAAACCTGAAAAAAGAGAAAAATTAAGGCCAGCTAAAGAAATAAAAGGATTAAAAAGAGTTTTCCGTAGAAAAGCATTTTAATTAAGATATATGTCACATAAAGTTCACCCAAAATCATTTAGGATAAGAAGAATGACAGACTGGCTGTCCAGGGGTTTTTATGGCAAAAAAACATTTAAATATTTAAAAGAAGATTTTGAAATTAGGAAATTTTTGAATGAAAAATTAAGTGAAGCCAGCATAGAAAATGTTGAAATTGAAAGATCACTTTCGGCTGTTAAGATTATTGTCAAAACTTCAAGACCGGCCTTGGTAATAGGCAGAGGAGGGGAAGCTATAGAAAAATTAAAAAAGACATTGATTGAAAAGTTAAAAAGAAGCAAAGATGATAAAACAGAAATAAAAATTGAAGTTCAAGAGGTAAAAAATCCTTGGACATCTGCTGATATTTGCGCTCAATGGATAGCCCAGCAAATTAAAAGAAGAATTAGGTTCAGAAGAGCATTAAAAATGGCCCTCGGAAAGATTATGGCCCAAAAGGAAGTTAAGGGAGCTAGGGTTGAAGTTGCCGGAAGATTGAATGGAGTGGAAATTTCCAGAACAGAATGGTTGAAAGAAGGCAGATTGCCGAGACATACAATAAGAGCAGATATAGATTATGGAACAAGTTTAGCTTTTTGCACTTATGGGGTTATAGGTGTTAAGGTCTGGATTTATAAAGGAGAAAAATTTGAATAAAATTTGAATACCATGTTTGAACCAAAAAAAATGAAACACAGAAAATGGCATAAAGGCAGATCCAGAGGAATAGAAAGAAGGGGAACTGAAATTTCTTTTGGCAGTTTTGGATTAAAATCCCTATCAGCTAAATGGATTACTTCTGCGCAACTTGAAGCGGCCAGAAGAGCAATTATCAGATATTTAAAGAAAAAAGGAAAGCTTTGGATTAGAATTTTCCCATCAAAACCAGTTACATCAAAAGGGGACGAAGTTCCTATGGGTGGTGGAAAGGGCGCAGTTTCTCATTATGTTTTTCCAATTAAGCCAGGCAAGATTATTTTTGAATTAGATGGTATTGAAGAAGAATTGGCTAAGGAAATTTTTAAAAAAGCGTCTGACAAACTTTCTGTAAAAACAAAATTTGTGAAAAAATAAAAATATGAAACAAAAGGAAAAAATTAGAGATTTCTTACGTTTATCAGAAAAAGAACTTCGTAGAATTTTATCAGATAAAAAAGAAAAGATTCGTCAATTTAAATTTGATATTTCGGCTGGAAAATTAAAAAATGTAAGAGAAGTTAGGGAAACAAAAAGAGATGTTGCCAGGATATTGACTATATTAACTTCTAGAAGTAAAAAATTAAACAAGCCCGACAGGGCAAATGAAAATGCCTAAAAAAAGATTAAAAGGAACAATTGTTTCTAATAAAATGAAAGATACGGTTGTAGTTAAAGTTGACAGGGTTAAAGAGCATCCTAAATATAAAAGAAGATATAAGATTTCAAAGAAGTATAAAGCTCATACTGAAAAACCTGAGTTTGAAATAGGGGATAAAGTTGTAATTGAAGAATGTAGTCCAAAAAGCAAAGATAAACATTGGAAAGTAGTAAGTGAAAAATAGTTAAAATTTATGATTCAACCCCAAACAATGTTAAAAGTAGCTGATAATACAGGCGCTAAAATCGTACAGTGTTTTAAAGTTCTTGGAGGTACGAGAAGACGCTATGCTCAACTGGGTGACATTATTGTAGCAGCCGTTAAAAAAGCAGAGCCAAGACGTCAAGTTAAAACACATGAGATAGTTAGGGCGGTGATAGTAAGGCAGAAAAGTCCTTTTCGCAGAAAAGATGGTTCTTATATTAGATTTAGTGAAAACGCATGTGTGATTATAAATGATGCTAAATTGCCAAAAGGCAATAGAATATTAGGGCCCATCCCCAGAGAACTGAAAGAAAAAGGTTATGAAAAAATAACTACATTGGCCAAAGAAGTAGTCTAATATATATTATGAAAATCCAAAAAAACGATCAAGTTTTAATAATTAGAGGAAAAGACAAAGGGAAAAAAGGAAAAGTATTAAGAGGATTGCCTAAAAAGGATCAGATTTTGGTTGAAAATATTAATATAAAAAAAGTTCGTAAAAAACCTAAAAAATCAGGAGAAAAAGGGCAAACAATTGAAATTGCTTTTCCAATTTATGCTTCCAATGTAAAATTAATTTGTCCAAAATGCGGAAAACCTGTTAAGATCGGTTATAGTAAAACAAAAGATAAGGCAAAGGTTAGAGTTTGTAAAAAATGTAAAGCAGAATTATGAATAAATTAAAAGAAAAATATAAGAAAGAAGTAGCTCCTGGGATGATGAAGAAGTTTGGCTATAAAAATATTATGGCTGTGCCTAAGATTGAAAAAATAGTAATAAATTCTGGGTTTGGAAAGAAAATTATTGGAAAAAATGGGCAAGATAGAAAAAAAATAGAAGACCATATTTTAAAAGAAATATCTCTTATTACAGGGCAAATGCCAGCTTTAAAAAAAGCTAAAAAATCAATAGCTACATTTAAATTAAGAAAGGGAATGTACATTGGAGCAGTCACAACATTAAGAGGCAAGAAAATGTATGATTTTACGGAAAGATTAATTCATCTTACATTCCCGAGAATGCGTGATTTTAGAGGAGTTGACCCTAAACTTATTGATAAAAAAGGAAACCTTTCTTTGGGGTTTGGAGAACATACTGCTTTTCCAGAGATATCTGCTGAAAGAGAAAAAAGTATTTTTGGTTTAGAGGTTACGATAGTAACAAATAGTAAAAATAAAGAACAAGGATTGGAATTATTAAAATTAATTGGTTTTCCAATGAAAATAAAATAAAAATGGCTAAAAAATCACAAATTATTAAATCAGCAAGAGAGCCTAAATTCAAAACAAGAATTGTAAGACGCTGTTTTAGATGTGGCAGGGTGAGGGGATATATGCAAAAATTTGGTTTATGTAGAATTTGCTTTCGGGAATTGGCAAATAGAGGAGAAATCCCGGGTATAAAAAAATCATCTTGGTAAAACTATGACAGATCCAATAACAGATATGCTCAATAGAATACGTAATGCCCAAGCTGTTTCTCATGAATCAGTTGAGGTTCCTTTTTCTAAATTAAAAGAAGGAATTGCTAATATTTTAGAAGAGCAAAAAATTATAAAGAAATTAGAAATAAAGAAAAAGAAAAATAATAAAATATTAAAATTATCTTTAGATTACAGCGATAAGATAGGAAAAATTTCTGGATTAAAGAGAATTTCAAAACCTGGCCAAAGAATTTATAGTAATTTTAAAGATCTTGGAAAAATAAAGAGAAAAGCAGGAATATTAATTATTTCTACTTCAAAAGGGCTAATAACAGATAAAGAAGCCAGACAAAAAAAGTTAGGAGGAGAGGTCTTGTGTGAAATTTGGTAATACTTAATATTATGAGTCGTATTGGCAAAAAAAATATAATAATACCAGAAAATGTGGATGTAAAAATAGACCACAGGAATATTACGATAAAAGGGCCTAAAGGGGAAATTTCTCATGAAATTCCTTGGATTATTGATATGGAGATAAAAGATAAAACAATATTATTAAAACCGAAAAAAAGAACAAAACAAAGTGGAGCTCTTTGGGGGCTAACTAGATCACTTCTTTTCAATTGTGTTGAAGGAGTTACTAATGGGTTTGAAAAACAGCTTGAATTAGTAGGCATTGGTTATCGTGCTTCTGT
>Ga0265594_1001137_pt1 | contig 21015 bp, 16 predicted proteins | sample saktaG_11_FD_190147 | JGI IMG/M metagenome (GOLD analysis project Ga0265594, IMG submission 190147) | Saline water microbial communities from Sakinaw Lake, British Columbia, Canada - sak_2011_5_24_80m | ecosystem: Environmental > Aquatic > Non-marine Saline and Alkaline > Saline ... | reverse complement strand
TGACCGACCTTGGAGATCTGGCTGAAATGATGGTTCAGAAGCGGTCCCAACAGACTCTCACCCCGTCGACGATGGATGCTTTGCAGGTTTACGACATCCTTCGCCAGATCTCGGCTCAAAAGGGCAGAGGGTCCCTTTTCAGAAAGAAATCCCTCCTGACGGGGCTTTTTCTTAACGCGTCCCCCATCGAGGCCAAGTACATAGCAAGGACCGTCTTGGGAAGGATGATGGTGGGACTGGGTCCGTCCCTGATGTCGGCGGCCATCGGGGTGGCCTTCTCCGCCGACGAGGCCCTGGTGAAAAGGGCGTATGCCCTTCTGCCGGATTTTGGGATGGTGGCCCTCAACGCCTTCAGAGGTGAGGTCGCCGAAGTGAGGCTGGCACCCCCAAATCCCGTTGGGCTCATGCTCTTTGGGCGGGAGATGCGGCCCTGGGAAGCGATCCAGCGGGCTGGTCTGGCAGCTTACGTCGTCAGGTACGGCGGGCTGAGGGCGCAGGTTCACAAGTTCAACGACCAGGTTTTCATCTATTCGAGCCAGCTTCGAAACGTCACCGCGTCTCTCCAAGGCCTGGCAGAAGAGGTGATGAGGGTGAAGGGTAACTTCGTCTTGGAGGGAGAGTTTCTCCTGGTCCAGCAGGGCAAGATATTGCCCCGGTCGGAGATGGTCGGAAGGATCAACCTCAAAGGCAGGTCCAGAGACTCGGCGATTCCGTCCTTCGCGGCATCAGATCTTCTCTACCTGAACGGGAAGGAGCTGATCGAGAAGAGCTACGCTGAACGGCGGCAGTTATTGAGCCGGGCGCTGAGAGGCGTGGCAGCAAAGCCCTTCTCTTCCAAGGTATTCCTGGCACAGGAGCGGGTTATTGGCGATCCCGAGAAGGTGAAAGAGCTGCTTCGATGGTCTTTGGATCAGGGTTTCAGAGGGCTGGTGCTGCGTGATCTTGGCGGACCTTATACCCCGGGTTCCAGTAGCCGGTTGGACGTGGCGATATCTCAGATGTCGAGCTCATAAACCTGATCTTGCCGAATCGAGACCCCCCTCTTGGAAAGCTGCGGCCGATTTAGATCTCAAAGACAAAGCGGCCTTTCTTCCCTGGAAGCATCACGAATTATTTATATAATCTTCATTTCAAGCTCAAAATAAAAGTCGACGGAGGCGTTTTCTCAAAGAATACGGCCACGAAAGTCTATATATGTGAAGAATACTCAGTTCCTTGAGAGCCGGTCAGCAGGGCGGTTCTTGTCAGAGGGGAGAATATTTAAGCTCAGTATGTGAATATGTTTAGAGAGGAATCGGAGGAAGGATTACATGACCAGAGGATTTTTGGCGGTTTCGGCGGCGCTTCTGGTGACCGCCATCATGTTATCGCCAGCAATGGGATATACCATTTGCAGTTCAGCAAATCCATCATACACCATCGGCTCGGGAACGCCCTACCAGTACACAATGGGATCAAGCGGCCTTCAACCCTACACCATCGGCTCGGGAACGCCCTACCAGTACACAATGGGATCAAGCGGCCTCCAGACCTATTCCATCGGCTCGGGAACGCCCTACCAGTACAAGATTGATCCAAGCGCGCTCCAGGCCTATTCCATCGGCTCGGGAACGCCCTACCAGTACACGATGGGATCCAGTGGGCTTCAGGCCTATTCCATCGGTTCGGGAAGCCCCTACCAGTACTCTATGGGATCAAGTGTGCTTCAGCCCTACACCATAGGGATGGGGACCCCCGCAGCGAGTACGGGAACCTGTGAAGTGACGGCACCCGTAACCGCTGCAACCAAGGAGCCTGAGGACTTAGCACCTGAGGGAGAGCCTGAGGACTTAGCACCTGAGGGAGAGCCTGAGGACTTAGCACCTGAGGGAGAGCCTGAGGACTTAGCACCTGAGGGAGAGCCTGAGGACTTAGCACCCGAGGAGCCCCCCGCCGCTCCTGAAGAGCCCGTTCTTATGAACATCGTCGAGACAGCAACTGATGCTGGCAATCTCAACATCCTGGTCATGGCAGTTGAGGCTGCAGGTCTTGCAGATGATCTGAGCGGCGATGGACCATTCACAGTCTTCGCGCCCACGGATGATGCCTTTGCTATGGCGGCAGACCTCGACATGAACGACACCGAGGCTCTGACCAAGATCCTGACCTATCACGTCGCCCTTGGCGAATACATGGCCGCAGACCTGGCCAACATGCCAGCCGTCGGCACCCTCGAGGGTGGAGACGTCACGATTACCGTGACGGAGGATGGCCTGATGGTGAACGGCGCGAAGATAGTCCAGGAAGATGTTGAGTGCAGCAACGGCGTCATTCAAGTCATAGACGCGGTCCTGATGCCTCCGGTGGAAGAATCTCCAGTGGAAGAATCTCCAGTGGAAGAGCCTCCAGTGGAAGAGCCTCCAGTGGATGTGTAGATAGCGATCTTACATGAAGAGGTTAAGAGCGATGCGGACTTTTTGCTCCGAGCCTCTTCAATATCTACGTTTTTTATAACATTTCGTACGAGATCTAAGGGATCAAGGACGGAGATTCCGAGTTGTCCTTAAGCCCCGGCAATATTTATATTATCTATAAGATGAATGTCGTGCGGCGGCATAGTACGATGCCTTATTCTGAATGTTGAGGTCAATCCTTCCGGGGGCTTCGATGTACAAAGGGCGCGAAGACGGAATTAGGCGGGCAGTAAGCGATATGAAGATAATTTCGCCGTTGTGGGTCTGGGCAGGTTTGGATTGTCCCTGGCAGAAATCCTTGTCCAACAGGGTTTTAACGTTTTGGGCTTGGACGAGGGGCCTAGATCGCGGAAAAGATCGACTCTGCAGATTTACGGCTTGAATTTTGGGATATGTTTTAAATAATGAGGAAGGACACCTACGCAAACAGAAGTTTGAATATCCAAAAAAGAGCTAAGTACCATCATGGACAAGATGGTGTCATGATGAAGCCGAGGGCGGACGGCATTGGAGCTGGGGCGCATCTGTGATTGTGCGGCCCTATCGTTTCGAGGAGATCTGGAGATGGGGCGCGATCGCGGAGAGGCCGAGGTCGCGTCCGGCTTTGGCATGTATAAAGGGGTGAGGGACCGATCTTGATGGCAGAGCTTGGTGATGGAACTATTGAATGCCGCAGGGGTGTGGTAAGATCGGCCCCGATAATAGCTATCGCTTCTTACAGGTTCGGGTCGTGGGTGTCGGGAAAGCCGGAAAATCATCTCTCGCCGGCAAAGGGCGAAAAATTACCTGGAGGTGTGATCTTTGAGGGGTGATCTGGCGAGGAGGGCGCTTTTCGTCATATTTCTCGGCCTTGTTGCATGGTTCCTCTTCTTCCTGGCCCGGATCGTTGCCGAGGGAGGTGCATGACGATGTCGGGCACCGGACCCGACAAGCTTTTGCGGATATGGTAGGTGAGATCGATATGGTTGCGGGGAGAAGAACGCGATTCGAACTCGTCTTGATGCTGATTCTGCTCGCGTCCCTCATCTCGACCGGGGCGTCGAAATATCCCGATTCGGGTGCCGATACGATCGTTGACGCCCCGATGGAGGACTTCGCTCGAGAGGCAAACGTTTCTGAAGATTCGGAAGATCTGGAAGACGCTGACGACTCGAAAGTCGAGCACGTGACGGACCGTGGCCTCGAACTTGAGATTCCAACAGGCGGAGGGGCCTCAAAGATCCCGGTACCGAAGGCCGGCTCGAACGAGGACATTCCGCCGATCTCGGTCCTCTTGAACAAGGTGTTATGGCTTGAGATAGGCAACCGCACCCTGGACGGGAGCGGGCCCTACGGCAAACTGGTGGTGAACCGTCTTCCCATAGGCTCTCCGGACTTCAACCGGCTTTTGGAGGATTCGGGGTACTCCAAGGTGAGAGAGTTCGAGAACGAGTCCGGATCCTGCAGCTGGTGGGAAGATCCGGGAGCGCCAAAGCTTCCCTATGGAGAAGAAGTCCAGGATCAGGGAACTGAGACAGTCCAGGTCAAACGGTTTTACGTCGGATGGGCTTATTCGAACAAGTACCATTACCCGGACTGCAGATGGGCTAAGAACATCCCCCTGGGGAGTCAGGTGTGGTTCTCAAGCCCCGAGGAGGCGAGGGCCAAAGGGTACGTCCCCTGCAGTACCTGCAACCCGCCCTGAACGGCGAGAAGCTACTTTCCTCTCGCCTTTCTCTTTTCCCTCAGCGACTTAATTTTCTTCTGTTGTAACTTGAGTTCCATCTCGCGAGAAGCCCGCGGGCGCACCGGCAGCGCTCACCCTCGGGCCGCAAAAGAGATCGAGCTGCGCGCGGCCGGGCAGTGTGGACCTTCCGGGCTGGCCCCCATCCGGGCGCTCGCGGGTCGTTACGGGGTAGAAAGGTTAGATGTTATTGGAACTTGTTGTGCCCGCCTTAAAGACCAATTTCATCTAGGGACTGAACGAAAATATGGGCTAGTTGAGCGTCCCTCGTTGGGCGGAATTTCGAGGAATATCCAGCGATTTTTTTCGCAAAACCAAAACTTATTTATATAAGAAATTTATACTGTTTTAAGTGGAATCTACTAAAGGTGGATTACTAAGATTATGGTTCTGAGCCTCACATTCAGTACCTGTTCCACTCTCAGAGGAATGCTGATCCAAAAATCGCTACATCGTACGGGGTGTTCTGCCAGTAATTCGATTCAGTTACTGAATTTGGGGTTGCAGGCTGTAATATGGAGGAACGAAGTCAAACAGCGCACCCCGCTGCAAGCAGCGGGGCATGTTCGCGCCGGTAATCAGCTACTCGAATTTTAACAAATTCATCTGCGTGTAGTCCTCCTCATTTCGAAGGTTCCTTGTGCCCCAACATAATTGCGGATTATGTCCTACATCGCTTTCTCGGCTCAACCATCCACACAGATGCAACAATCCTTAAGTCGGTTTTGTGACCATCCCAACCGCAGCAAGCTGCGGGGTATTCATTTTAAAATAAAAGGGACTGAGCTTCCATTCGATCCGCGCGCAATCCCATGCTATTTCTGGAATCTAGAAACACCAGAGGTTCAACAAAGAAAATCCTTTGAAGAATTTTGGGATAAAAATATCAACAGACCCCCACTGGTATCAAAAGAATCTATAATTTAGTTCATGGTAATAAGTCACTTAAAACCAAGAACACAATCTAATCGCTGAGATTCCCTATGCCCCATAAATGCTTCAGTCCGCTTACACCGTCCCGTGGGGCCTCTATGGAGATCGGTGCAGAGCCTCACGAACTCACTCCTGAGAATATCCTTGGCCTTGTCGTCCTGCCTCATAACCCCGCCCTCCTATCCCGGCCTAGCTTCCCCCGACGCCGACCCGGATGCAGATGGTGCCGCCGTGCATCCGGTGCCGATGAACATCGCCTCGGTGGCGAGGCCACCTCCCTCTATCGCCGCCGTCGGTGAACCCTTCGGGTCGTGTCGAGACGGCCCCGAGATCGTCGAGATCTCAGGATGTTGATGTGATCTTTTTAAGAAAATATCAGCACCAGCCAGCAGTGTTCATAATTGTTATGAACATTTCCCAACGTTTCCCAACATTTCTCAAATAGCTATAAAAGAATTCTTGCCATCCCTTCCCTTGTAACCACTTCTTGCCTGCAAGTTATCGATTCATGATGATCAGGCCGATGGATGGGGTTCGAGATTATTATGCCAAGGATTAGAAGAAGACGAAGAGAGCTATACAATAAAGAGATCGCTGCCTGCTCCATCTTCGGGGCGATGAACCGGGATGGTGAGCGCTTCACCGGAGCCGGCGTCATGAAGGCGGTAGCCAACATGCACGTCCGAGGCAACGGTCTCGGTGGAGGGTTTGCAGCCTACGGCATTTATCCTGAGTACAAGGATTATTATGCCTTCCACCTCATGTTCACCGGAAATAGCCAGGCGGCAAAGCTGGCTGCCAAAAGGGAATTGGACGCTTTCCTCTCTTCGAAGTTCGATGTGGTCTACGATGAAGAGATCCCCCATGCCGACGAGGTCATGCTGAGAGATCCCCCCCTGGTCTGGCGCTACTTCGTCCTGCCTCGGAAGGAGGGCGATGAGTCTGAGCTTACCGATGAGGATTACATCGTGGACAAGATCATGGCGGTGAACACCAAAATCGAAAACGCCTACGTCTTCAGTTCCGGCAAGAACATGGGCTGCTTCAAGGGCGTCGGCTACCCGGAGGAGATCGGCGAGTACTTCATGCTCGACGAGCTCTACCGGGCTCACACCTGGACGGTCCACGGCCGCTTTCCCACCAACACCCAGGCCTGGTGGGGCGGTGCTCATCCCTTCAGCCTCCTTGATACGACCATAGTCCACAACGGCGAGGTCTCCTCTTACGGCACCAACCGCTGGTACCTGGAGATGTACGGCTACGCCTGCACCCTCCAGACGGACACGGAGGTGATCGCCTACGCTGCGGATCTGCTCATGAGAAGACAGAAGCTCCCCATAGAGATCGTAGCCAAGATCCTCGCCCCGCCCATCTGGAACGCCATCGACCGGATGAACGAGAAGGAGAAGAAACTGCTGACTACGCTTCGGATGGTCTACGGGCCTCTGCTCATGAACGGCCCGTTTGCCGTCATCATCGGCCAGACGGGCCGGATGATCGGCCTCACGGACAGAATCAGGCTTCGGCCCATCACCGCAGCCACGAGAGGAGAGATGTTCTACATATCCTCAGAGGAAGCGTCGATCAGACTTATTTCGCCACAGCTTGACCGCGTCTGGACCCCAAACGGGGGAGAACCGGTCGTCGGCGAGCTAAATAATATGAGAAAGGTTTTGCTATGAGATCATTCGTCTTTCCCGAGTTCCAGATCGTAAGGGACGAAGAAAAATGCGACCAGTGTCGGGCCTGCGAGAGACAGTGCGCCTTCGGCACTCACACTTACGATCCGGTGGCTGACCGGCTGGTCTCCGACGAAAGCAAGTGCGCTGGCTGCCAGAGGTGCGTCATCTTCTGCCCCAAAAACGCCATAACAGTTCGGCCCTCACCCTCGTTCTACCGGCCCAACGCCTCCTGGTCTCGCGAGAAGATCGAGGACCTCAAGAGACAGGCGGAGACGGGAGGAGTGCTCCTTTCCGGATGCGGGTGCGACAAACCGTTCCGCATCTACTGGGACCACATCGTCCTCAACGCATCTCAGGTGACAAACCCCTCCATCGACCCGTTGAGAGAGCCGATGGAGCTACGGACCTTCCTGGGAGCCAAGCCCGACCTGATGGACATTTCTGCAGAGGATGGAGATGTAGAGATCAAGACCGAGCTCTCCCCCAATCTGATGGTGGAGACCCCCATCCTCTTCTCGGCGATGTCCTACGGAGCCATCAGCTACAACGCTTTCCGCTCTCTCGCGACGGCCGCCTGCAAGTCAAAAACCTACTTCAACACCGGCGAGGGTGGCCTTCCCCGGGAGATGAGGGATGAGTTTGGAAGATGCGCCATCGTCCAGGTGGCCTCAGGCCGCTTCGGCATAGACGCCGAGTACCTGAACTGCGCCCAGGCGGTGGAGATCAAGGTGGGCCAGGGAGCAAAGCCCGGAATAGGCGGCCACCTCCCCGGCGAGAAAGTCTCGCTTGAAGTGGCAGAGACGCGCATGATCCCTCAGGGGACGGACGCCATATCGCCGGCTCCGCATCACGACATCTACTCCATCGAAGACCTGTCCATGCTCATCAGCGCTCTGAAGGAGGCCACCAACTACGAGAAGCCCATCTCGGTGAAGATCGCAGCCGTCCACAACTTCGCCGCCATAGCCACAGGAATTGTCCACGCCGGCGCCGACATCATAGCCATCGACGGCCTGCGAGGCGGAACTGGAGCGGCACCCAAAGCCATCCGGGACAACGTGGGCATACCCACGGAGCTTGCCATATCATCTCTGGACCGACGGCTGCGGGATGAAGGCATCAGGAACCGATGCTCCATCATTGCCGCTGGCGGAATTCGCTGCAGCGCCGATTGTATCAAGGCCATAGCTTTGGGCGCCGATGCCGTCTACATCGGATCCGCGGCTCTGATCGCCATGGGATGCACCCTCTGCCAGAAATGCTACACCGGCAAGTGCAACTGGGGAATATGCACCCAGGACCCGCGCCTCTCCGGAAGGCTGAACGTGGAGATCGCCTCGCAGAGGCTCTCCAATCTCATATCCGCCTGGTCGCACGAGATCAGAGAGATGCTGGGCGGCATGGGCATCAACGCCCTGGAGAGCCTGCGCGGCAACCGGGACCACCTTCGAGGTGTGGGGCTGTACGAGTGGGAGCTGGATGTATTAGGAATCAAAGGTGCGGGAGAGTGAGTGAGTATGGTGATAGCAGCTGCATCCCAATCTAGTCTAGAGGCGAACGCTGAGATCGATGCCACAGACCTGAAGACAAAAGAGCTGAACGACCGACTAATGGGCTTGATGCTCTCCGGAGTGAAGAGGGTCAACATAAGAAATGTCTACGGCCAGAGATACATCGGCACCCGCCTCTACACTCCCGAGCACCTCAAAATGGAGATCGAGATCTTCGGGACTCCCGGAAACGACCTCGCAGCCTTCCTCTACGGCCATAAAATAACCGTGCACGGCAACGCCCAGGATGGCGTGGGAAACACCATGGATGACGGAGAGGTGATCGTAAAGGGAAGAGCAGGAGACGTCCTGGGTTTTTCCATGCGAGGCGGCGAGATCTACGTGCGAGAGAGCTGCGGCTACAGAACGGCCCTGCACATGAAGGAGTACGAGGACAAAAGGCCCGTTCTGGTGGTGGGCGGCAGAGCCCAGGACTTTTTGGGCGAGTACATGGCGGGCGGGATTGTGATAATCCTGGACCTGGAAGGCCAGACTCACGAGGCCAACTTCATAGGCACCGGCATGCATGGAGGCGTGATCTATCTGCGCGGCGATGTAGAGCAGTCTCAGGTCGGAGATCAGGTGGAGATTTCACCCATAGACGATGCCGACCGGGCGGTTCTTGATCAATACGTCTCCAGGTTCCTAGAGCGCTTTCCTGAGATGGAGATGAATAGAGAGGAGATCTTGAACTCTCAGTTCGTCAGGCTCACGTCCAAGTCAAAGAGGCCCTACAGCAATCTTTATGCGTACTAAATCGCGCATATTATTGCCTGAGATAAATTAAAAGCCTTTAGGGATTAAGATGACAAAAGTGCTTGTTCCAACGGTCTGCCCATATTGCGGTGCAGGCTGCGGATTTTTTATTGCAGTCGAAAAGGAGCGCGCCACCGGGATAGAATACATGCCGGATCATCCCGTCAGCGAGGGGGCTTTATGTTCTAAGGGAAATGCGGCTTTGGAGATCCTCTATCATCCGGAGCGGCTCACCTCTACTTTGAAGAGAAAAGGTGATGGCTGGGCCAGGATATCCTGGGAGGAGGCTATCGGTCTGGTGGCCAGGGGCCTGGGTGATGCCATCAAAAAGCACGGTCCAAACAGCATCGCCCTTCTTGCTTCTTCCAAATGCAGCAACGAGGAGGACTACCTGATCGAGAAGCTGGCCCGCCTTCTCGGCTCGCCTCATGTGGACAACTGCGCCCGGCTCTGTCATGCCCCCTCGGTGGTGGGATTGAATCGGACCCTGGGTGCAGCCGGAATGACAAATCCCATACCGGATATCGCAAACTCCAAGTGCATATTCATCATAGGTTCGAATCTGGCGGAAAATCATCCCGTTCTCTCCCGCTGGATTCACAGGGCAAAGGATGCCGGGGCCGTGGTGATCGTGGCCGATCCGCGGATGACTCATACCTCCTGGATGGCGGACGTCTTCTTGCAGCTCAAGCCTGGAACGGATGTGGCTCTCCTAAACGGCATGGCTCATGTGATAATCAAAGAGGGCCTGATGGACGGAGATTACATCGCCCAGAGGACACGGGGCTTTGAGGAGCTTAGAGAGTCGGTCAAAGATTATTCTCCGGAAAAGGCAGCAGAGATCACCAGGGTTGCCGCAGGCGACATTGTGCGGGCTGCGCGCGCTTATGCCATATCCCCAGCATCTTCTATTCTCTATTCCATGGGGATCACCCAGCACAGCACGGGCACAGACAATGTGCAGGCCGTCTCCAATCTAGCCCTCATCTGCGGCCATCTGGGACGGCCGGGCACAGGGGTCATGCCCCTCCGCGGCCAGAACAATGTGCAGGGTGCCTGCGATATGGGAGCACTGGCCGAGTTTTATCCCGGCTACAAAAAGGCGGACGATCCCAAGACCATCGAGTACTTCTCTATTGCCTGGGGTGCGGAAAGCCTCCCCTCGGGCCCGGGCCTCACAGCCACAGAGATGATAGATGCTGCAGCTGCAGGTGATATCAAGGCCATGTATATTGTGGGCGAAGATCCGGCCAACTCCGATCCCTGCAGTCGGCATGTCCGAGAAGGGCTCGAAAATCTGGATTTTTTGGTAGTTCAGGATATATTCATGACGGCGACTGCACAGCTCGCAGATGTTGTTTTGCCGGCAGCGGTCTGGGCGGAGAAAGAAGGAAGCTTCACCAACACGGAAAGACGCGTGCAGTGGAGTTCTATTGCTATTGAGCCGCCAGGATCTGCTCTGTCCGACCTGGAGATCGTGTGCAAAGTTGCTCAGTCTTTGGGGCTCGAGTTTGATTATCCTGATGCAGCCTCAGTTTTAGCGGAGATCAACCGGACCGTTCCGCAGTACGGAGGCATAACCCGGGAAAGGCTCGGCGAAGCCGGACTTATCTGGCCCTGTCCAAGTCCTGATCATCCGGGAACGCCCATACTTCACTCTTCCGGCTTCAATCTTGCCGATGGCCGTGCCTCAATTGTGCCCGTACCTTACAGGCCAGCGGCAGAGGACGCTAGCTGGGATTATCCCTTTGTCCTGACCACCGGGCGCGTGGCTGTGCACCACAACGCCGGGTCCATGACCAGGAGAAGCCCGTCCCTCATCGGCCGCGAGCCTGATATCTATGTGGAGATCAACACCGCCGACGCATCGCGGCTCAAGGTGGCCGATGGCGATGAGGTCACCATAACCACGCCGCGGGGAGAGACCGAGGCTTATGCCCGCCTCACGGACAGAGTGAAAAGAGGAGTCGTATTCATGCCCTTCCATTTCCCCGGAACAAATATCCTAACCACAGAGATCACGGACCCTGAGGCGAGGATTCCAGAGTTCAAGGTCTCGGCCTGCAAGATTTCTCGGAGGGATTAAATGCCCGTTTACATCGACGTCGCTAGATGCATCGGCTGCCGCTCCTGCGAGGTGGCCTGCCAGCGCGTCCACGGCGGCAGCGAACATATCAACGTGCATTTCGTGGGAGATTTCGCCTCGGTTCCCATATTCTGCCATCACTGTGAGGAGGCTTCTTGCACTATTGCCTGCTTTAGCGGGGCTCTCTACAAAGAGGGAGATCGCACGGCCTTTGATGTAGAAAAGTGCACTGGCTGCGGCTTGTGCAGCCTTGCCTGCCCCTTCGGAGTGGTCTGGACGAACAAGATAGCCCACAAGTGCGATCTATGCGAGGGCCGTGCCGAGCCCACATGCGTCACCACCTGTCCGGCCAATGCTCTATCCACCGATTATGAGCTGGCGTCTCGCCGGGCGCGGGCCCGAGCGGTTCGGGATGCTGCCCAGGGAGGGAGAAGATGATCAAAGTTGATGCCAGCCTCTGTCTCGGCTGCCGGTCCTGCTCCAACGTCTGTCCCAGTCAAAATATCGTCCTTACAGAGACTGCAAAGCAAAGAAGCATTCACTGGAAGAGGTGCAAGGAGGAGTGCGATCTTTGTGTGGAGTTCTGCCCTGCCAAGGCTCTGACCCTGGTGCCCTTCGATGAGAGCGTGCCGGAGCCGGATATTTCCTTTGATCTGGTGGCCTGCAAGATCTGCGGGTCGCGCTACGCTACGGAGCCGATGCTCCGGAGGATCGAATCAGCTCTTCCTGCCGATTCGCAGAAGGACTCTGAGGGCCTGGAATGGATCCGGGTCTGCCCGATCTGCCGGCGCAGTATAGAGGCGAAGAGGGCCACCCAGCAGATGGTGCTGGGAAGGAGCAGGAAGAGCCCGTGAAAGGGCGGAGAAGCGGAGTCTCCTTTCCTCTGAATTTATTATAATTTATTTATTTGAATAAATCTCCCGAAAAGGTATATATGGGCGTGGCTGCCATGGGATTCCGGCGAGCTTGGAGATCCGAATTAGCGTTATCAGGTGAATGAGATTTGACGATTGCAGTAGTCGATTACGGGGTGGGAAACCTCTTCAGCATATACAACGCCCTGGAGCGGATCAAGGCTCGGCCTGAGCTGATAACCGAGCCGGAGGATCTGGCAGGATTCGAGGGCGTAGTCGTTCCAGGGGTTGGCTCCTTTGGAAGGTGCATGAGACGACTTTCTCGGTTCGAGGGCGCCCTCTCGGCGACCCTGGAGGAGGGAACGCCGATGCTGGGGATATGCGTCGGGATGCAGGTCCTCTTCGATAGGAGCGAGGAGAGCCCCGAGGAGGGGCTCGGATGGATAAAAGGAGATGTGGTCCGCCTCCCAGATTCGGTCCTGGTCCCCCAGATGGGATGGAACACCCTATCCATAAAGAAGGAGGTAGAGATCCTGGAGGGGATCAGTGAAGAAGATTTCTTCTACTTCGTCCACTCTTATACTTGCGTCCCAGAAGACAGATCGGTCCTGGCCGCCACCACCGACTACGGCCTCGAGATCGCCGCGGCGGTCTCGATGGGTAACCTCTTTGCGGTCCAGTTCCACCCCGAGAAGTCGGGAGAGAAGGGGCTCCGTATTCTTGAGAACTTCGTGAGGCTCGCGAGATGTTAGCCAGAAGGATAATACCCTGCCTCGACTGCGACCTCGCCGTCCCCCAGGGAAGGGTCGTGAAGGGGATCGAGTTCAAGCAGATCAGGTACGCTGGAGTTCCCTGGGAGCTCGCCACCCGGTACTACGAGGAGGGAGCAGACGAGATAGTATTTCTGGACATCACCGCCTCCTCCGAGAGGCGGGATACGATGTTCAACGTCATCAGGACCACCGCCAAGAACGTCTTCGTGCCCCTGGCCGTCGGCGGCGGGATCAAAAGCGTCGACGACGTGAGGGGCGTCTTCAAGGCCGGGGCCGACAAGGTCACCGTCAACACGACGGCCCTGAAACGGCCCGAGATCATCACCGAGATCGCCGAGGAGTACGGAAGCCAGGCGTGCGTCGTCGCCATAGATGCGAAGCGCAGGGACGCCCCCGGCGGGGATAGGATCTCGGTTCCCACACCCCAGGGCGACTCCTGGTTTGAGTGCTCCTTTTACGGCGGAAGGGAGTTTACGGGAGTCGATGCCATCGCCTGGGCGATGAGGGCCGAAGAGCTCGGCGCTGGCGAGATCCTCCTCACCAGCATGGATCGGGACGGGACCTACGACGGGTTCGACCTGCCCCTAACGGATGCCATCTGCAACAGGGTGAGGATGCCGGTGATCGCCTCGGGCGGGTGCGGCAACGCCGAGCACGTATTCGAGGTCTTCTCGAAGACCGGGGCCTCGGCCGCCCTCGCCGCCAGCATATTCCACTACAACGAGTGGGGGGTCGACGAGGTGAAGAGGTATCTCGCCGAGAGGGGGATTCACGTCAGAATCTGAGCTTTTGGGTCTGAGGTCGGGAAGGGGCTCGGTCACGCCGTCTTTTTTCCCTCTTTCAGCCGAGAGATACCGCCAGATTTATAGACGCCGGATCGTTCTAACCACGGGGAAATTAGAGGTGTCGAATTGATCTCGCTGACGAAAGCACCCTGCAACCTGGTCCTGGAGATAAAATCCTTCGCTGAGAGCTTCGGCTGGGCGAAGAGGTTGGAATCCATGGGAATAAGAAAAGGGCAGAGGGTCCGCAAGATCGCCTGCCAGCCCTTCGGAGGGCCGGTGGTGATCGAGGTCGGCGGATGTTGCGTATCCATGGGAAGGGGGATCGCCTCCAAGATCGACGTCGAGGTGGTCTGCGAGGCAGCCCCCAAAAAAGAGGCGGTATCTGAGCCCGCGAGATAAATCCTCAGAAGGCCTCCGTGGCCCCAAAGATTTCAGCCAGAGATCAGCTCTTTAAGCTTCTGTATGCTCTCCATCGTCTGAGCCGACTCTTGCTGCTTCTCTTCTTCGAAATGCTTTATTATCTCGTCGATGGGGGTCAGAAGCGAGTAGACCTTCATGGGCCGGCCTTTGCCGCCCCTTCTGACCTCCTTCTCGCTCACCCAGTCATTCTCGCGCAGCGCGCGCATCGCTATGCTCACCTCAGGCTGCCTGAGGTTGGAGCCCATCTCGATATCCCGCGAGGATGCTTCGTCCACGTTGGCCAGGTACGTTATGAGGATGGCCACGTTCCGCTGTACACCTAGACTTCTGAGGGTCTCCGCGAACTCGAGATCTTTATCGTCCAGCACCTTCACTGTGCTCTCCTTCATCATTATCACCGGGGGATTTTTTTAAATTCTTGTCCTACAAAAACTTAATCATATAAATAATTTATTTCGATGGGCAGAACATTAATCATAGCCAAAAAAAGTTGGAGGAGATGATCGGCAATCAGCGCCGTTTTTTGATTGCAGGAGGAGTTTCAGAATCTTGCAGCTCAACCTGACACGATAGTGACGCTGAGACGATCACCGGAAGGGCAAGATTGCGGACCCTCGCGCTTTATGATCGCTAACGGAAAATTGTGTGAGAGGGTTTGTTGCCCTCGGGCGGACGAAAACCCTTCCCGGCATTCGCAGCCGCTATTCGCGCGCTAGGAGCTCTTTTCGGCCCTTTTCTTCTCAAGCTGCAGCTCCCTCAACCTGGATCGAAGGGCGACTAGGCTCACCTTGTGAACCATCGATGCTGCAACCAGATCTCCGTACCCCTCTGAGGCCTCTTCCAGCAGGGAGTCCAGAAGTTCTCTTTTTGCCGGATTTCTATCTACCGGATTCATATCCAATTCCATCTTCACCACGCTCGCACCTTGCGTTTAAATATTTTATTTATTGCATATATGACTTTTGCCGACCGACGCGATAGACGCCCCAAAATCTCCAGAAAACAGCCGCGTGCTGGGAAGTTTTGCAGGGTTCGGATGCCAACCCTGCTTTCCTCTCCCGCCGTCATAGCGAAAGATCGCCCTGACGGCCAAAACAGACCGTTTAAGATCAGATCGATCCGATCAGTTCAGTACCGTCTCGGCGATCTTGCGGGCCTGTGCTTCTGATAACATTCGCTGCAGTATACCGGCCTCGATCCGTCGGGCTTGAAGGGAACCTTGGTCTCCTTTCCACAATCCGCACAGACCGCGTCGTGCATCTCTCTGGGGCCTCTGTCGAAGCCGCCTCTACGTCCTCCACGTCTCTCGTCCATTATATTCACGTACCTTTTTTGGTCTTCGATTCCGAAGAACCGACGGAGCTAGCGAGATCCCCAAAGAGGTCATCTGCGCAAGCTGGGATAGGTGCTCCCGCCATGAAGATATAGCTGTTGGTAGATCGGAGAGCGTCCCTTCCGCCCGCTAATCGATCCCGCCCCTCAAGCCGCTTTCATCCAAAAGCCCTTTTCCTTCAACTTTCGAGCCGCTCGGCCGTTTAGGTTCGAGATTTTCTGCGAATATTCTAAATAGACCAGCGACCTCGGGAAAACCGGAACTATGACCGCGAGATTTGCCACCACCTTGATCTTTGTAGCGCTCCTTTTCGCCCTCCTGGCGGGCTGCATCGAGGAGGAAGCTCCCGATGCCCAAAAGGTCCCAGTCCACGGCTTCAGGGTGGTGGCGGTCTACCCCCACGACCCTGGGGCCTTCACCCAAGGGTTCGCTTATAGGGACGGCGTTATTTACGAGGGAACCGGCCTTTACAGAGGGTCCACCCTCTGTGAAAAGAGGCTGGAGACGGGAGAGGTCATAAGATCGCGGAGCTTGCCGCCCCAGCTCTTCGGCGAGGGCATCGCCCTCTGGGAAGATCGGTTGATCCAGCTCACCTGGAGATCCGGGATCGGCCTCGTATGGGATCTCGAAAACCTCACCGTCGTCAGAACTTTCGCCTATCCGACAGAAGGGTGGGGGATCACCAGCGACGGTCGAAACCTGATCATGAGCGACGGGTCCTCAGTCCTCCGGTTCCTGGACCCCGAGACCTTTCAGGTGAGGGGAAAGATCGATGTTGTGAGCGAGGGCGCGCCTCTCCCAAGGCTCAACGAGCTCGAGTACGTTGAGGGCCTCATCTATGCCAACGTCTGGGAGACCGAGATGATAGCCATAATCTCTCCGGAGACAGGAGAGGTGGTGGGGTGGATCGATTTGTCCGGCCTTTTGACCGAAGAGGAGCGGCTGCGGGCGGACGTCTTGAACGGGATCGCCTACGATCCCGAGAATGATCGGCTCCTGGTGACGGGGAAGCTCTGGCCCAAGATCTTCGAGATCGAGGTTGTAACCTCGGAATGATCGGGATCTCTCGAAGAGCCGAAAGTCGATATTGTAAAGGTAATTTTAATACCGAGTAGTTATACCTTGGAATCTGAGGTTTAAATATGCTCAAAGATCGCACTCATAAACTCGCCGCGGGCGCCTGGCTCGTGATGGCAATCTTTCTGTCGGCCGGGTTCGCCCAAGCGGCCGACATATCCGATGACCTCAATGCGAGCATCGAGGCCGCAGAGGTCGCCCCCCTGGAGACGAACGCCACCACTGAGGTCGCAAGTGAAATGGAGGCGATAGATTCGGAAAACTTCACCGAATCGGTCGCTGAGACCGCGAACGATACCGTTGCGACCGAGACGGGAACGGAGATAGAGTCCATAACAGAAGCGGCTGTCGCTACTCCCGTCGCGACCGATAACGAAACGGAAGACGAAGCCGCAAATGAATCCGTCGCAGAGGTTGTTCCCGAAAAGATCGAAGAGCCTGAAGAGGCTGAGGTGGAGACGATCCGCACCGTCTGTCTCAACGACTGCAACTACAACACCATCCAGGCCGCCATCGAAGCTGCAAAGGACGGCGAGGTCGTTGAGGTGGGGAGCGGAGCCTACAACGAAAACGTCGTCGTGAACAAGCCTATCACCCTTCGAGGAGTGAACACCGGCGAGGGAGTTCCTGTGGTGAACGGCCGGGGGAACGGCAGCACCGTGGTCCTCAAAGCGGACGGGATCGTCCTTGAGGGACTCTACATCACCAACGCTGGCCCCTACCCCAGCTCCGGGATCGAGGTGACCTCCAACGACAACGTGATCACCGAAAATGGAGTCTGGAACAGCGACTGGGTGGGTATATACCTCAAGGGCTGCACCAACACCACGATCTCCGAGTGCATCTCCTCCAACAACGGGAACGACGGCATTCTGGTCTTCAAAGCTCCGGGCAACGTCATCAGAGGTAACGTGGTTAGCAACAACGGCGACGACGGGATCCAGATCCTGAGCTGTGACAACAACCGGGTCGAGGGCAACGTCGTCGGCAACAACACCGACGTGGGGATATTCCTGGACACCTCTCAGAACTCAGTGGTGACCGGAAATACCCTCAGCTACAACAACAAGGGCGTTGGTCTCCTCAACTCCGGAATCGACAGGATCGGACCAAACCGATTCGTAAACAACACCCAGGAGCTGGAAGTGGTCTAGATCCGATCTTCGGACCGTCGGCCACACACCACATTTTTTTGCTGACCCGGCCCTTGGAGATGTTTCGTCCTCTTCTCCGTCCTGATCGGCAGAGATCGACAAAAAGGCGAGAGGCGGACATCAATTGCCTTCGAAACCAATTTAACCCACGGATGCTACATATCTCGCCGACATGCTAGATTATTCCGTCAATCAGTTTCTAGAACTCGCAAAGACTCCGAAGATCGACATCGAGGTCTGCGACGTCACCCTGAGAGACGGTGAGCAGATGCCCGGCGTCGTCTTCAGGCCGGACGAGAAGCTGGACATCGCCATCAAGCTGAACGAGGTGGGGGTGGAGATCATCGAGGCCGGTTTTCCCGTGGTCTCGGAGGCGGAGAAGAGGGCGGTCCAGGACGTCTCCAACCTAGGCCTCGACTCCAAGATCTCGGTCCTTTCGAGGTCCGTTCCCAAAGACGTGGATGCGGCCCTGGACTGCGATGTGGACATGGTCAGCGTCTTCATAGCCACCTCCGAACTCCACCTGAAGCACAAGCTCCACATGACCTGCGACCAGGCTGTAAAATGCGCCTTTGAGACGGTGGAGTACGCAAAAGACCACGGCCTCATAGTCAGGTTCTCGGCGGAAGACGCCACCCGTACCGACTTTGAGCTTTTGAAGAGGCTCTACAAAAAGGCTGAGGAGTACAGGGCCGATTACGTCAGCATCGCCGATACAGTGGGGATCCTGAACCCAAGGACCACCAGCTACCTGGTCAGCGAGATCAAAAAGGAGGTCAATATTCCGATATGCATGCACTGTCACGACGACCTGGGGATGGCCCTAGCCAACACCCTCGCAGCAGCAGAGGCCGGAGCAAAACAGCTTCACACCACCGTCAACGGGATAGGAGAGAGGAGCGGGAACACCCCCCTCGAGGAGCTGATGGTGGCCCTCAGAGTCCATTACGGCGTCGACCGGTACGACACCACAAAGCTCACCCCCCTCTCAAAGCTCGTCCAGAGCTACTCGGGGGTTATCATGCCGAAGAACAAAGCCGTCGTCGGCGAGAACGCCTTCGCTCACGAGTCAGGAATCCACGTGGCTGCGGTCCTTGAAGAGCCCCGAACCTACGAGCTGTACTCCCCCGAGATGGTGGGGTCTGCGAGGAGGATAATAATCGGAAAGCACACCGGGGCTAGGGCCCTTAAGTACATCACCAAGAAGATGGGGTACGACCTGAAAAGGGACGAGATATGCCTTCTGGCCGAGAAGGTGAAGAGATGCAGCGAGTTCAAGCGTCCCATCTCCTGCGACGAGCTGCGAAAGCTGATACACGACCTAGACATCGAGATAGTCTACCCCGACCTCTGAAAGCTGGAGGGATCGGCCCGGCGCTTCGGGTCGTCGGGGATCGCATCGCTCTACAAGTCCTGAGAATCAATCCGATTTTTATGGAGGGACTGTCCCACGAGGTCCCGCACCGTCCCCCGGGAGCTTCGGGGCAGATCCAACAGCGCTGCTGAGCCGTACACAAGGGCGATTGGGCTATCGACCTTGGCGATATGCTGGCGGAGTCACGCAGGTCCCGGGGCAAAACCCCATCTGGCGAGATCGAGGAGGAGACTCTGAGCCGTTACGGCCTTTCGTAAAAATCTTTAATACATTGGATGCTGAAGCTATTTGATCAAAGGTTTGGAAAACCTGAAGCAACCACCATCGTAAAATAGGGGGCAAAGGTTTCCTCAAAGGGCTGGACGGATCGGCACCATATGATGTGGAGGAGGCGTACGTGAGGATCAAAGTGTTTCTCAAGGTCTTCGGCACTCTGCTGAAGCTGCTGGGGGCGTTGATGCTCATCCCCACCGGAGTATCTCTGGTCTACGGCGAGATCGAGGGGGTGATAGCCTTCGCGGTTCCGGCCCTATTCAACCTGGTCATCGGGCTGGTCATGGAGCTTTTGGGAGACGAGCAGGTCCTCTCCAACAAGGAGGGGTTCGCCCTGGTGGCCTTCGGGTGGCTGGGTGCGGCCGTCACCGGGGCCCTCCCCTACATCTTTTTGGGTCTCAGCCCGATAGACGCCCTATTCGAGTCTATGTCAGGTTTCACGACGACGGGCGCCACCATTCTCGCCGAGGGCGGAGCCGACGGTCTTTGGATCATAAACGCCACCGCCGCCAGCCACAGCCTGGGGGCGACCCTCGCCCAGATGGCCTTCCAGAACGGCACCATAAGCTCCGCCGTCAGTTCAGCCAACCTCACGGCGTCGAACATATCGTCCCTCAACGACACCATCCTAAACGCCACCCTCAACAGCACTCTTGTCGGAGGCCAGACCAACGAGGCCCAACTTAGCTCAACCCTGAACGGGCCGAGGGATACATACCGCGGCCTCCTCTTCTGGAGGTGCTTCACCCAATGGCTCGGCGGCATGGGCATCATCGTCCTCTTCATAGCGATCCTGCCGAACCTGGGCGTTGCAGGACGCCAGCTCTTCAAGGCCGAGGTTCCGGGCCCGACAGAGGAGATGATCAGGCCCAGGATCAAGGAGACGGCCAAGATCCTCTGGGGCGTCTACATGGTCCTCACGGCGGCCGAATTTCTGCTTTTGATGCTGGCAAAGATGCCGGCATACGATGCCATATGCAACACCTTCTCCACCGTCTCGACCGGCGGCTTCTCCCCAAGGGTGGACAGCATAGCCTACTACAGCGCCCTCGATTTCAACGGTCCCCTCATAGAGGTGGTCGTGATCGTCTTCATGTTTCTCTCCGGGGCGAACTTCGCCCTCCACTACAGGTCGATGTACGTCAACAGAAAGAGCCTGATCAGGGACCCGGAGTTCAAGTTCTACTACCTTCTCGTCATCCTCTCCATCGTCATCGCCATCCTCATCGGTGGGATTGGTAGCAGCTTCTCGGTAGATGGGCCCGATCCCGAGGGGGTCGAGCTGGCTGGCCTCTACCTCAGGACCGCCGCCTTCCAGGTGGTCTCGATCATCACCACCACGGGCTTTACCACCGTCGACTACGACCTGTGGTCCGGCCCTGCAAAGCTCATACTACTAATGCTGATGTTCAGTGGCGCCTGCGCAGGGTCGACGGCGGGAGGGATAAAGCTCGTTCGAATCCTCCTCACCATGAAGTACGGCCGGCGCGAGCTCTTCCAGTCCCTCCACCCAAAGGCCGTGATGGCGGTGAAGCTGAAGGGAAACCCCGTCAAGGAGGACGTCCTCCACTCGATCCTGATATTTATCGCTTTTTACATCCTGATCTTCGCGATAGCCTCGGTGATCTTCGCCTCGGTCTGTCCTCTTGCGGAGGAGGAGACGACGCCGGAGGAGATAGTCTGCTTCATCTCCGAAGATGGAGCGGGCGGCCAGAAGGTCGTCTGTTTCGGGGCGGAGGGCTGGAGCGAGGCCGAAGAGATCCTCGGTCTCACCCCCAAGGAGGGCGG
>Ga0265594_1001134_pt1 | contig 21055 bp, 18 predicted proteins | sample saktaG_11_FD_190147 | JGI IMG/M metagenome (GOLD analysis project Ga0265594, IMG submission 190147) | Saline water microbial communities from Sakinaw Lake, British Columbia, Canada - sak_2011_5_24_80m | ecosystem: Environmental > Aquatic > Non-marine Saline and Alkaline > Saline ... | reverse complement strand
CCCATTTCTATCGAATCCGCTTCCGACTCCTGCTCAAAACGATAATCATCAAATGCCTCGCGGGTCAGCTCAAAGGAGACCATCGCCACATTTGCGGGATCCACCGCTCTGAGCTGGAAACCACCCTCGGATATGCGTAACTTCCCCTCATCAACCACCGCGATAATGGACTCAATACATTCTTTTAACACGTTAGCATCTATCTTGGCCTCAAACATTTCTCTACGTCCCCCTATGGCTTGTTATACTATTACCCCTTATGTATTTAAACTATTCGGTGTGAGATCATGCCCGTCCTGCAGGATCGCTCTACGCTCGTTAAAGTCTCCGAATTGACGCATTACCTCTTATGTCCGCGGCTGGTCTATTTCGACGCTCAGGGGAAGGAACGGCCTGCTCACGCGCAGGTGAACGAACGAAGCGCTATCGAGCATGTGCTTTTCAAGGAGCTGGGCTTCAACTGGCAGAAACTCTGTTTGGGCGATCCAGAAGGTGAGCCGAAGAACAGGGATCGAAAACCTGATGAAACGATTGCACAGACGCTGGCGGAAATTGTTGACGGTATCGAGTGGATTTATAAGGACGAACTGGGCTCGGTGAACGAGGATCTTCTCGAGCGTGTGAAAACGGACTTTGTGGCGCTGATCAGCACCAGCGAATGGTTCGGGCGGCTGCGATCGGACGATGAACTGGCGGTGTTGGAGCGCTCTTTCGGGTTTGAGCGGGAACGAACCTTCATCTCGCAGCGGTTAGGACTGGTCGGGAGCATGGATAAGCTGATACGAACCGAGGACGAGAATATCCCCGGTATCATCAAGACCGGCAGATGCCCTGTCTATAGCGTGTGGAAACGTGATCGTATGCAGCTGGCTGCGTACGCCATGCTCCTTGAGGATGCGTATGAAACGACGGTGCAGCGCGGCTTTGTGGAATATATCCGCGCGCCGGAAGTTCGCACGTCCGTTATCAAAAGGGGTGATCGTGCACTTGCACTGCAGACCGCAAAACGCGTCAAACGGGTGAAGGACGGGCTATTCCCCGAGAAGGGCGAGAATGCCCCCTGTGAGCACTGTGCCTTCGCGGCGCAGTGCGAGACGAAGAGAACGCTCCTTTCGCGATTGCTGATGCGGTAGGTAAAGCACGACGTAAGAATTTACTTTACCTCACTGCGTGCCCGCTCTTTGAGCGCATCTTCTCAGTCATTCGGTGGAATTGCTCAGACGGCTCAGCGGTTCCCGCTGTACTCAGTGGAACAGCCTCGGCAATCCCTCGCAGCGTCTCCACGGGAATCGATGCAACCATAAGATCGGAATCCCAGCGCGCCATCCGACGTGCACTGATGTCGCCAACCGAGAGATTGAAGTTCCCGGAGATAAGCGGATAGGTCACGGTGCTCCAGCAGAGCGGCCCCCGCATCTCGAGCGAGGGCGTCTTCCCGTCCCAGAACTGGTTCAAAGTAATGAGTCGAGCAGCCTGCTCGGCATCGACCAGCAGCAGCACAAGATCAGGTCGAAATACCCTCTTCACCACGGGATAAAAGTATACGTGCGCGGCCAGGCCTACTGGTGGACGCGCGAACTTCTCCGTCTCCGCACTTGACCGAATCGCGGTCTTCACGTCGTACCAGAGCTTCTCACCCTCCACGAGCAGCTGCCACGGTATCGTGCTCCGCTGGGTCAGGCCGATATGGCTTCTGCCGCCTGAGCAGGCGCAGCGATCTTCAGTGAGCATAATGACCGCGCCGTCCGCTGCCCTCAGTATCGCACCACAGACCGTGTAGCTCCCCGGCTCGGGCTCCACAGCCGGCGGTTCGTCCGTGTACGTAACGCCCACGGGCTCTTTTCGTACGCACAGCGCTTCCGCAATTATCCGCACCGTTTCAGGATAGTCGTTCATCACGCTTTGCTCCTTTTTTTGCCCCACCAATGAACTTCTAAGTTCTAACAGACTTAAGTAGACAGAGGACGAATAAGACTTAGTCGGTAGCTCTCCCGTAGGATCTCTGATCCCGGAGCTTTACCGTGCCATCAATCGTGAGAGGTATGTAAAATGGAAGAGCGAGGTATGAGCAGAGAGGCGGTTGAGTCACTGCTTCAGGAGAAGAAGTTGATGGACCTGTCGTACGAGCGAATTTTGAGCTCTATGTGCACGTATCCACACGAAATCGCGATCTACGCGCACAAGATGTTCTTAGAATCGAATCTCGGTGATTCCGAGCTCTTCCCCGGGACGAAGGAGATGGAGGAGAAAGTCGTTCGAATGATCGGCTCGCTACTCGGCAAAGAGGATGCGGCCGGCTACATCTCCACCGGGGGTACAGAATCGAATATCCAGGCCATACGCGCGATTCGAAACCGGAGACGGAAAGGAGGTGTGCGTGATATGAACATCGTGGTTCCAAAAACCGCTCATTTCTCGTTCGAGAAGGTTGCGGACCTCTTGAACCTCGAGGTGCGGCAGGCTTCGCTGGACGAGCAGCTAAAAGTGGATGTGAATGCGGTGGAACGACTGATTGACCGTAACACGATCGCGCTGGTGGGGATAGCAGGAACGACTGAATTCGGACAGATAGATCCGATAGAGGAGCTCTCGGCGCTCGCATGCGAACGCGATCTCTTTCTGCTGGTGGATGCGGCCTTTGGCGGGTTCGTGATACCGTTTCTCGAGAAGCACTATGAATTCGACTTCGCGCTCGACGGCGTGAGTGCCATCACGGTCGACCCGCATAAGATGGGCTTGAGCACACTCGGCGCGGGCTGCCTCCTGTTCCGCGATCCGACGTTCCTGAATGAGTTGGTAGTGGAAACGCCGTATCTGAGCACGAAGCAGCAGTACTCGCTCGTGGGCACGAGGAGCGGCGCCTCAACTGCAGCGACGTACGCCGTGCTCAAATGTCTCGGTCGAGAGGGGCTGCAAGAAATTGTGCACGAATGCATGCGCCTCACGAGGTTGCTGATACGCGGAACAAAGCGGCTTAGCATCTTCCCCGTCATCGAGCCAGTGATGAACGTCGTGACCTTAAACTTACCGGAGGACGATTTAGAGCGCGTGAAGAAAGCGCTGGAAGAGCGGCGATGGCGCGTATCGATAACGCGAAGCCCCAGAGCTCTGCGGCTCGTGATCATGCCGCATGCGGATGAAGAGACGATACAGTACTTCCTGGAGGATCTGGAGGAGATCCTTTAGCGGCACGGTAAGGTAACAGCGAAGAGCCATGGTTGTCCGCCAGCGACTAAAAAACGTCAACCCGCACCCAGTCCCAGCCTCTATTTATTATATAGATACGGTATAGATGAGGACGCGTTTGGTAGCGCGTGAACTCCTGGACGTCTTGCTTGCTATGCTATACGAAAGCGGAGAAAAGGCGCTTCACAAACTCGTAATTCCGCTGTACCCGCTCGTAACCGATAAGTACCTTACCATGCCCGGGCAGCAGGAGCTCGGTATCCAGCCGCGAGATCTGTTCAATCGATGCTTTCAGCGCTCCCGTATCGCCAAATGGCAAATCAGTACGCCCCACACCCTGCTCAAAGAGCAGATCGCCGCAGATCAAAAACTTCCGCGCGGGGGCGTAGAAGCAGATACTGCACGGCGAATGGCCTGGCGTTTCTACGATTTCGAGCTCGAGCGCGCCCAAACTCAGACGTTCTTCAAGCAGCAGGTCAGCAGAGAATTTCTGCTCGATCCCCACGCCAAGGTAGTCCTGGGAGCCCTCATCCATCGCTTCGAAATAGTCGACCTGCACCGGATGTAGCGCTACCTTCGCGCCGGTAACCGCCTTGAGCGCGGCCGTTGCCCCGCAGTGATCAGGATGTAGATGCGTCACCGCGATAAGGTCAATGTCCGAAGGCTCGATACCGTCATCGCGCATCGCGAGCAGCCGCGGCCTGAGATACGTGCCCAGGCCCGGGTCAATCAGTATCGTTCGCTCGTCGCGGATCACAAAGGTATTAGCGTCGAAGAAGCCTCGTTCCCGATACCAGTAGAGCCCGTCTCGTAATTTCATGGATCTTAAGGCATCAGAAGTATGCCGATGACGATCAAGGCAGATTCGACAAGCGCCGCAACAAAGAGGAGCGGGAGAATCAACCGCAGGTAGACGCGCAGTCCCTCGCCAAACTTCACTTTCAACCGCCGCGATCCTTTCGGCCTCAACGCCTCGCGTGCCAGACGCAAGCCGATCGCGAGGCTAATGAAGTATGCAGGGAGCTCAAACATGCCGTGAGGCACGATGGCGAGAAAGACGATTAAGCCCTCTTCATGTGCCAGCCACCCGAGTAACCCGCCATTGATGAGCGTGGAAAAGATTGGGAAGATCCCCAAAAGGGGTCCTGTGAGGATATTGAGAAAGCAGGTAAAGGCGTTATTCAGGAAGATCACGACAAAGAACATCAAGAAGATGACCCACGATGAGTAGAGCTCAGTGAGATCCTCGATGCCCTCGCTCAACTGCTGCAGCCATGCCAGTGATTCACTAAAGATCTCACTGAAGAATTCCAGATAGCCGAGGCCCACCGCAACAGCAAAGAGAATACAGACGAATAAGAGGTAATATCTGAGCGAATAGAGATATTCACGCAGCGATACGACGTCTTCATCCATTTTCTCCCTTCTAGGTTAGTCCGCAAAGCATATATAGCTGGAGGATGAATTTCGAGGCTACAGCGTATAAAAGAAGGCGTACTCGGTCGCCGTTGGCAATCGCCGTCGTAATCGCCGCACGTCGTCCCGATTGATGAAGAGCGTCTCGCCACCTTCACCCTCCTTCGCCGTACCCAATACGCGCCGAACGACTTCGCAGTCCAGCGCGCCATGCACCCGCGCGAAACCGCGACCATAATCAGAAGTGAGCTCGATGTAGATCGGGAGCCGTAAATTCCGCTGCTCAGCCTCAGACACCAGTGTCGCGAGCTCCTCCAGCTCGCGCCGCAAGATCCGGTGTAGCGAGCCGTCTCGCGCTCGCACGGCGGGCTTCTCTTCGCGCAGCAAGGCAAGCAGGGTCTTGCGTTCCGCGGGTAAGTGCTTGTTCAGCGCTTTGACTGCCTTGAAAACGATGCGCTCGTCCGGCCGCTCCATCATTGTACGATTAAGAAAGAGTAGGGGCGCGGGCATATAAAGACGAATAACATTTAAATAGAACTACTGACATACACTCTTAACTGTAGGTGACAATATCAACATGGCACAATTAGGTGGTACACCGATATTGGTGTTACGAGAAGGTAGTGAGCGAACACGAGGCAGAGACGCGCAGAGCAGGAACATTATGGCAGCGAAGACCATTGCGAACGCCGTCAAGTCCACCCTCGGGCCAAAGGGGATGGACAAGATGCTCGTTGACTCGATGGGCGACGTGGTGATCACGAACGATGGGGCGACGATCCTGAAGGAGATGGACATCGAGCATCCGGCAGCGAAGATGATGGTCGAGATCGCAAAGACGCAGGACGAAGAGGTTGGCGATGGCACGACGAGCGCGGTTATCCTCGCAGGCGAGCTGCTCAAGCGCGCCGAGGATCTTCTGGAGCAGGAAGTGCACCCGACGCTGATCGCAGCCGGATATCGTTTAGCCGCAGAGAAGGCCTACGATATTCTTGAAGGCATAGCGGAGACGATCTCGCCGGGAGATACGAAAACGCTGAGGAATATCGCCCTCACGTCAATGACCGGCAAGGGCGCGGGCACGGCACGCGAGATGCTGACTGATCTCGCCGTTGACGCGGTGAAGATGATCGCGGAGAAGGGCGAAAAGAAGATCGACATTGACCATATCAAGCTGGAGAAGAAGACCGGTGGCAGTACCGAAGATACCACTCTGATCTCAGGCATGATTGTGGACAAGGAGCGCGTGCACCCCGGCATGCCGAAGACCGTGAAGAACGCGAAGATCGCGCTGGTCAATTCCGCGCTGGAAATCGAGAAGACCGAGGTGGATGCGAAGATCGAGATCACCGCGCCGGAGCAGCTGAAGTCGTTCCTCGAGGAAGAGGAGAAGATGCTGAAGGAGATGGTCGAGACGGTGACGGCGAGCGGTGCGAACGTGCTCTTCTGCCAGAAGGGCATTGACGACCTCGCGCAGCACTATCTGGCGAAGAAAGGAGTCTTTACGGTACGGCGCGTGAAGGAGAGCGATATGAAGAAGCTGGCGAGCGCAACCGGCGGCAAGATCCTGACGAGCCTGGAAGAGGTGCGACCTGAGGATCTCGGCAAAGCCGGTCTGGTAGATGAGCGGAAGATCGGCGGTGAGGAGATGATCTTCGTTGAGGAGTGCCAGAACCCGAAAGCAGTCTCAATCTTACTGCGTGGCGGAACCGAGCACGTGGTTGACGAGCTGGAGCGCGGAATGAACGATGCGCTGCGTGTCGTTGCGGTCGCGATGGAGGATGGCAAGTACGTTGCGGGCGGCGGTGCTGCGGAGATCGAGCTGGCGCTCAGGCTGCGCGACTATGCGGCAAGCGTTGGCGGTCGCGAGCAACTGGCCATCCAGGCGTTTGCCGATGCCGTCGAGGTGATTCCACGGGCACTAGCCGAGAACGCTGGTCTTGACCCGATTGACATGCTCGTTGCATTACGCTCGGCACACGAGCGAGGCGAGAAGACCGCGGGCTTGGACGTCTTCAAGGGCGAGCCAACCGATATGAAGAAGGCCGGTGTGATCGAGCCACTCCGTGTGAAGACCCAGGCGATCAGCTCGGGCACGGAATCGGCAGTGATGATTCTGCGAATCGACGATGTAATCGCATCGAGCAGAGAGAGAATGCCGGCCGGTGGTGGCGGAATGCCGCCAGGTGGCATGGGTGGCATGGGAGAGGAGTACTAACCTTTTTTTTCCTCTTTCCTTTTTTTTCCTTTTTTTTTCTTAGACGTTAGATCAGCTTTTTTTATACAGGGTAAGGATGCAAGGATAAGAAGGGGTTTTGTGAAATGGAAAGGATTATTGGCATAGATCTCGGAACAACGAACTCAGAAGCGGCATTCGTAGGTGCAGGCGGCGACGTGAAAATTATACCGAGTGCCGAGGGCAGCGCCTACGGTGGGAAGATGTTTCCTTCGGTCGTTGCCTTTACTAAGGACAAACAGCGGCTGGTCGGTGTAGCAGCGAAGCGACAGGCAGTCGTTAATCCAGAGGGCACGGTGCGCGAAGTGAAGCGGAAGATGGGCACGGCAGAGAAGATTTACGTGAAGACCGTGAACAAGGAGTTTACGCCGCAAGAGATCTCCGCGATGGTGCTGCAGAAGATCAAGACGGACGCGGAGGCGTATCTGGGTGAGAAGATCAATGCGGCGGTGATCACCGTGCCGGCCTATTTCGATGATAATCAGCGGCAGGCGACGAAGGACGCCGGCGAAATTGCCGGGTTTGAGGTGAAACGGATAATAAATGAGCCCACGGCGGCTGCCATGGCTTACGGGCTCGGCAAAAAGGGCGAATATAAGGTTGTAGTCCTTGATTTTGGAGGCGGCACATTCGATGTCACGATCATGGAGATAGGCGAAGGCGTCTTCGAGGTGCTTGCCACGAACGGGGATACGCAGCTCGGTGGCACTGATATCGATGCTGCCGTCGTCAACTGGCTGGTTGAGGGCTTTAAACTGAAGGAGGGTGTCGATTTACGAGCTGATTTAACGGCATTACAGCGCATACGGGACGAAGCGGAGCGAGCGAAGATTGAGCTCTCCTCTTCGATCTCGACGAGCATCAATCTCCCCTTTATTGCGGTAAAGGATGGTGAGCCGCGGCATTTGGAAGAGACCCTGACACGTGCGAAATTAGAGGAATTAGCCGAGCCGACCCTGAGACGGGTGGACGCGCCGGTACGACAGGCCCTGAAAGATGCGAAACTCTCTGCGGCTGAGATCGACAGGATCATCCTCATCGGCGGGCCAACGCGTATGCCGATCGTGAAAGAGCGATTCGAGCGCATTCTCGGCAAGAAGGTGGAGGGCGGCGTTGATCCCATGCAGTCCGTTGCGCTCGGCGCAGCGATCCAGGCGGGCATCCTCGCAGGGCAGGTGAAGGAGGAGATCGTTCTGCTCGACGTGACACCATTGACGCTCAGTGTGGAGACACTTGGTGGTGTTGCCACATCCTTGATCGCGCGGAACACGACGGTCCCGACGAAGAGATCGCAGATATTCACAACCGCTGCGGATAGCCAGACGAGCGTCGAGATCCATGTCACGCAGGGCGAGCGGCCAATGGCTGCTGACAATACCTCGCTGGGACGGTTCCATCTGGATGGTATTCTGCCCGCACCGCGAGGTATTCCCCAGATCGAAGTAACCTTCGATATCGACGCGAACGGTATTTTAAACGTCACCGCGAAGGATTTGGGGACGGGTAAGGAGGCTTCGATCAGAATAACCGCGTCAACGAAACTGCCAAAGGAGCAGATAGACGAGATGGTGAAAGAGGCGGAGCGGTACGGTGAAGATGACCGGAAGCGGAAAGAGGAGATAGAGCTTCGGAATCAGGCGGATTCGCTCGTTTACACCACGGAGAAGACGATCGAGGAGCTCGGTGAGAAGATAGCAGCAGACCAGCGGGAGAAGGTCGAGCGCGCGAAGGATACGCTAAAAGAGTCCTTAAAGGGCACAGATATCACGAAGATCAAGACGGATGTGGACGAGCTGACGAAAGCACTGCATGAGGTCTCTGCGGTCATCTACCAGGAAGCGGCGAGACAAGCTGCGGAAGCGGAAGCTGCAGCGGGCAAGACAGAACCAGAAGCCGGGGAGAAGGCAGAGAGCGAATATGTGGACGTCGAGTATGACGTGAAGGATGCGGAGGGGAAGTAAAGAGGCTGCTCTAGAAGATGTTTGAGGGATCCTCCCTCATTCATACTATTTCCCAGGACTTCTGATTTCTTTCTTCTCTGCTTCGCCGCATTACGGGATGAATGAGTGGAAACCGTAAATAAAGATCAAACGTCATTTCTTCTCCCACAAATACAGATCCAGCACCTGCGAAAGCGTCTTACCGCGTTTTATCTCTTCTCGTACTCGTTCCTCGTTCTTCCAGACTTCCTTTGCACGCCGCGCGATCTCATAGGCACGCTCCTTGGGCACGACCACCACGCCGTTGTCATCGCCGATGATCCAGTCACCCGGTCTGACCTCCTGGCCACCGCAGGTGATCTCCGTGTTCAGCTCACCAAAACCTTTCGGCTCACCCGCATTCGGAACGATATAGCGCGCGAAGACCGGGAAGCGGATGCGTCGTATCTCATCCACGTCTCGTGTCGCACCGTCGATCACGATGCCGGCGATGCCCCTCTGCTTGCAACTCCAGGAGGCGAGCTCACCCCAGGGCGCAACGTCCTTCGCGCCCGCGTAGGCCACGATTACCTCGCCTTCCTTTGCTGTATCAATAGCCTCAACCACCTTCGCCCAGTCGCCTTCAAAGGTCTGCACGGTGACCGCCTTGCCGACGAGCTTGATGCCCTCGAACACGGGCCGTATGCCGTGCATAACGCCCTTGCGGTGCAGTGCGTCTGATATATTCGGGGTGCTCACCTGCTCAAAGAGCGCGTGAATCTCATCATCACTGCTTATTTTCTCGCGTGCTCGTCCTGTCCTCTCTGTATCCATGCTCTCCCGAATTTGTCGCGTTGCTGATTCCACCTTCGCCGTCCGTGTAATAGTACCACCGACGATAATGACCTCCGCACCCAACCGCACGGCCTCGGCTGCCGCTTCCGCATCGATGCCACCGGCAACGGCTAAGGGGGTTGATACCGCAGCAGCCACCTGCTCGAGGAGCTGTAACGTGTCCATGCCCTTCATCTGCTGATCGATCCCCACATGCACGCAGAGGTAATCAACGCCGAGCGCATCCAGTTCCCGCGCACGTTTTACCGGGTCAGCTGCGTTCATGAGGTCTACCATCACGGCCACACCGTATTTACGGGCGGATCGAACGGCGTCCTGGATCGTGGCGTCGTCCGCAGCGGCGAGGATCGAAACGACCGCCGCACCTGATTTCGCCGCCATCTCTACCTCGATCGCACCGGTATCCATGATCTTCATATCGGCGACGATCTTCGCCCCAGGGAACGCATCCCGTAACGTTCGGATCGCGTGCATGCCCTCGCTCTTGATAAGTGGCGTACCCGCTTCGAGCCAGTCGGCACCTCCGGCTACACATTCCTTCGCGAGCTGCATCGCCCGGTCCAGTTCGGTCACGTCAAGTGCAACCTGCAGCAGTTTCCGCCCTTTCGCGTCACCCATGATTACGATAACGATAGCTCCCTGTCAGCGGCAAAACGCGTAGATTCGCGTCTCATTGCTTATGTTAGTTACTCTTTATGGTAGCAGCATAATAATTCAGTTACGAACAATGGCTCGTGAGGAAACGCTCACGCTCGCCGCACGTACGATCGCTAAAGCGAGCCGTGTGGTTGCCTTCACCGGAGCGGGTATCTCGGTGGAAAGCGGCATCGCGCCATTTCGAGGCAGGGGTGGGCTCTGGGAGAAGTATGATCCCGCAGAGTATGCGCACATTAACACGTTTCGCAGCAATCCTGAGAAGGCCTGGATCCTGCTGAAGGAGATGCTCACCACGGTTTCCGCGGCAGAACCAAACGCAGCGCACCACGCACTCGCGGAGCTCGAGCATCTGGGGAAATTGCGCTGTATCATTACACAGAATATAGATAGCATGCACCAGCGAGCCGGGAGTTCAAACGTCATCGAATTCCACGGGAGCTTCCGGCAATTCGTCTGTCTGGACTGTGCGAGAAGTTTTGAGACGGACGAACTCATGTTCGATCTCGTGCCGTTGCGCTGCACCTGTGGCGGCCTCTTGAAGCCCGATGTCGTCTTCTTCGGCGAGCCCATTCCCACAGATACGCTATTCCGTGCGGAATCAGCAGCAAGCACCTGCGATGCGATGCTCGTGATCGGCACCTCAGCCATTGTCCAGCCAGCAGCAAGCTTACCGTTCATCGCCAGGAAGGCAGGCGCGAGGGTCATTGAGGTGAATCCCGAGCCAACCCTATTCACTGAGCTCATCTCAGATTGTCGTTTGGTAGGGAAGGCGGGCGAGATCTTACAGCGCATGGTCGCGGAAGTGCGGCGAATAGTGCAACAGGAGGGTCTGGAAGATAGCTACATGCTTAAGTCCCCGGGGGAGCGTTCTCATGCGGATAGAGATACTGGGCACTGAATCGCTGGGCGTTCGCGGCCTCAGTTGCATCGTCGAGGTACGGGATCGGAAGATTCTTATTGACCCCGGCGTTGCGCTTGGCTACACCCGTCATGGGCTGCTGCCCCACCCCTTACAGGTCGCCGTCGGCGTGACCGTGCGTCAGAAGATTCTCGCGGCCTTCGCAGATGCGACGGACGTTGTGCTCAGCCATCTCCATGGCGACCATGTTCCGTTGATCGATGCGAATCCCTATCAGCTCGCCGCGCAGGATGCGGCTGTAGTATGCCAGAATCGGGGTCAAACGCTCAGGTTCTGGGCGAAAGGGCCTCTGGGGCTTTCCCGTAACATGAAAAGCCGAATAAGTGCGCTCCACGAGCTGCTGGACGGCGAATTCATGATCGCCGAGGAACTGCATGACGGCTGCCTGAGCTTCTCCCCGTCCGTTCCGCACGGCTGCCGCGGCGAGGGCGGCGGAATGGTGATGATGACGAGGATCGTAGATGGGAAGGACGTATTCGTGCACGCTTCGGATATCCAGCTGCTCGATGAAGAGGCGGTCACCCGTATCCTCGCATGGCAGCCAACGGTCGTGTTTGCGTCTGGCCCGCCACTTTATCTCCCGCACCTGGCACAGAAACAGCGGAAATTAGCGTGGGTCAATGCCGTTCGACTCGCGCACGAAATTGACACTCTTGTTCTCGACCACCACGTGATGCGCTCAAAAGCTGGGGAACGCTGGCTCGATAAGCTGGCGGCCGTGACCGAACATCGCGTTTGCTGCGCGGCTGATTTCATGGGACGACACCGGATGCTGCTGGAAGCATGGCGACAGCGGTTGTATGCCGAAATGCCCGTGCCTGAAGGCTGGCATACTGCGTACGCACGCGGCGAGGTTGATACGAGCCCTTATGACGACTGGCTGCCGCGTGTCGAGATGCGGTAGTGTAGAGGTTTGGGCGGAAGAGCTAAAGCGGTTTGATTACTTGGTGAAAGTAGATCTCCATCCGATCAAACGCTGTATGGATCTCAGCTTCCGAGACACAGAATGACAAGCGTAAATGACGCTCCCCGGTCGGCCCGAAGGCGATGCCAGGCGTGGTGGAGACACGGGCCTCTTGCAGGAGCTTCTTGCAGAATCCCAGCGAATCCTTACCGTCATCAACGAGGATCTCGGGGAACATGAGGTACGAACCCTCGGGTTTGTGGTACGTGAAGACCGAATCGAGACTATTCAGACGCTCGCACATCACGTCACGCGCTGAGCGATAATGCTTGCGGAAGTCCACGACGCACTCCTGCGAGCCGCGTAAGGCAGCGAGTGCTGCATATTGCGAAACCACCGGCGCACAGATGGCAAAGGGGATATGCGCCTTGGTAATTTGAGGAATGAGCTGCTCGTGCGCATGCAGGTAGCCAATCCGCCAGCCGGTCATCGCATAGGTCTTCGTGAAGGTAAAGCAGCTCACTGCGTTGGCTTTCAGCTCGGGTATCGAGGCGATGCTGAAATGGCGGTGTCCGTCGAAGGTGAAATATTCGTAGGCCTCATCCGTAATGACCATGAGATTATGCTCCAGCGCGATGTCCGCTATCTGGCGGAGCTGCTTCTCAGGGAAGACGGTTCCCGTGGGATTACTGGGCGAGCAGTACATGATCGCTCGTGTCTTCGGCGTGATTGCCTTTCTGATCCCGTCGAGATCGAGGCGAAAGCCATCCGCTTCGAGCGTCGGCACGAGCACGGGTTTCCCGGAAGCGAGCACGACCTGCTGTATGTGCGTCGAGTAGGTTGGCGAGGGGAGAATGACCTCCTCGCCCGGATCGATCGCGGCCATTACGGCAGCTGACAGGCCCTCTACGGCGCCGACGGTCACCACGAGCTCTGAGGCGGTGGCCTCGATCTCGTTGTCCCGTCTGAGCTTCTGCGCGATCTCTTCACGTAGCTCGGGCAAGCCAGAGCTCTCGGAATAGCCGCCGACCAACCCCTGCTGGATCGCTGAGATTGCAGCCTCCTTGATATGCACAGGTGTGTCCACCGTCGGCTTCGCCCAGGACAAGAACGCGACATCATCGACCGCTTTGGAGAGTCGCGTCATCTCGTGGATCGCCGATTTCGGGATCTGCTGCACTCGATTAGAAACAGGTGGAGTAGCTTTCATCTCACTTCCTCACGCTCAGTTACTCTTTACCTACCGGTCACACCTTCATATATCTTTCGCCCTCCTTTTTCGATGCGTGTACGCAAGAAACCCACGGGCTTTTCTCTTCCTGCATTATACTCATGAGCATCCTCGCAATGCCGGTCTCGTGGCACGGTAATTTCCGCCCTTGTTCGCTGGTGAGCCACCGAGCTGTTCATTGTGAGAGAGCATCAACAGGATTATGAGGCGAGAAAACATGGCACTTCCGGACGAAGTGAGAGAGAATCTGAAAGAGGTATTGAGCGCATGGCTCGAGAATTTCGACCCCATCGCAGAAGCAGAGCGGGATTTTCTGGCGCGGATAGGAATCGAGCCGAAGCGGGAAACGATGGTGAGCTATACCGCGGGCGTTGTTGATACGGTCGTCGGCAGCTATATTCACACGCTCTTCAATCGCGGTATGACCGATGAAGAAGATGCAGAAATGATCGCAGTATTTAAAGAAAAGCTACCTGAGCTCGAGCGCAAGCTGGATGCGTTTCTCGGTAGGGACTAGCTAGCGGCTGACTGTTTTGCCGATCGAACGACGGTGACGAATCCAGCACGGTTACGAGTGTTATGACGAATCGAGGTGTTTCGCGTGCGCGCGCACGGACGGATGCAACGGAAGGCGTGAAGACCCTGCTTGGCGATCCGAAGCGAGCGATTTGGAAGCTCGCACTGCCCATGATCGCCGCGATGGCGATCCAGACGATCTACAATCTCGTGGACGCTTTTTGGGTCTCGGGTCTCGGAGCGGACGCGCTCGCCGGTATTGGATTCGTCTTCCCGTTCTTCTTCTTCGCGATGGCACTCTCCAACGGGCTGGGCGTGGGCACAGGCTCGGCACTGGCGCGGCGAATCGGCGCGCAGGACAAAGCGGGTGCGGACAATGTCGCGGTCCATACGCTCATTATTATGGTGATCCTTGCCGCTGGCTATACCGTTCCGCTCGTGGTATTTGCCGAGGATATCTTTATTCGCATCGGAGCCGGCACGACGGTGTCCATGGCGGTCGCGTACGGCCGGGTCGTCTTTGCAGGCAGCATCTTCCTCTTCTTCTCGAATGTCGGGAATGCGATCCTGCGCGGCGAGGGCGATGCGAAGCGCGCGATGTACGCAATGGCGCTGGGCGCTGGCCTGAACATCGTCCTTGACCCGATCTTCATCTATACGCTCGGGCTCGGTATCGCGGGAGCGGCCTGGGCGACCGTGCTCTCGCTCGGTATCACCTCACTCGTCATGCTCAACTGGCTGCTTTTCAAACGGGACACCTACGTCTCGTTCGCCTTCCGCGATTTTTCCTGCGATCGTGTCATTGTCAGAGATCTGTTCAGCGTTGGACTGCCGTCAGCTGCGATGCAGCTCTCCATGTCGCTCACTATGCTCGTCCTGAACGTGATCATCGTGATGGTGGATACGACGGACGGCGTCGCGGTCTACTCGATCGGCTGGCGGGTGGCGAGCATGGCCGTTCTGCCCACGATCGGGATCGCAACTGCGGTGGTGCCGGTCACCGGCGCGGCCTATGGCGCGCGTGTCTTTAGCCGATTGAGCATCGTGCATCTCTATGCCATTAAGATCGGGCTACTCCTGGAGACGGTGATCGCCGTTGCTACCTTCGTCTTTGCACCGCAGATCGCAGCCGTCTTCACGCAAGCGGAAGCGGCCGCACGGATCGCGCCCGATCTTACGCTCTTCCTCAGGATCATCTGCCTCTTCTATCCCTCTATCTCGTTCGGTATGCTCTCTTCTGCGGTCTTCCAGGGTACGGGCAAGGGTGTGAACGCACTGCTCGTCACCCTCTTACGCACGATCATTCTCACCTTACTGCTCGCTTTCCTCTTTGCCGTGGTCTTCGGCTGGGGACTCGTAGGGGTCTGGTGGGGTCTGGTGACCGCGAATATCGTTGGCGCACTCATCGGATTCACGTGGGTGCGGTTGTACCTCCGGGGGTTGGTGAAAACGCGGTCATAGGTAGCGTACGCAACGCGAGCGAATTGGAAGTTCACCGGAGCACTGTTTGTTCAGTATCGCCGACTCTTCCACATCTGTATGACCAGGACGGCAGGCAACAGCGCGATCAATGCCACCAGCATGCTCAGGCTGCTGAGGGCTAGAATGACCACAGCCAGATGGGCGCGGTTTACGATCAACGCCCTCTTTCATGCCTGAACGTGGAGCAGAATTTGGATTTTTAGTATGCTATGCATGCGTGAGACGTTCTAACTGTCGGAGAATGTGCCCCCTGAGCTCCTTACGTGCCAGTGAGGCGGTGAGATGTCCTTTCTCCAGCGTCATGATCCGCCGGTTGCCATAGCAGAGCCGTTGACGATCAAAACGGATGATTTGATCGTGCCGTGCCAGTAATGGGAATACGTTATTCGCTTGTATTCGTGCGAACTCCCGCTCGAAGTTGAGCACCGCTCTCAGTTCTTCTGGGCTCTCGCGCGCGAGACGCCCGGTCAGCTTTCGGTAAACAGACCTCGTGAAGATGTCTCCAAGCGCCGCACCTGCGAGCAATGGCACATAGGTATCGGCGGTATTGTAAAACGCGCGGTGGATATTCGCGACCCAGCCGCCCAGGCTTATACCGGTCACCATCACGCGGTTGTCCGTCCTCAGTTTGAAGTAGCCCGTAAGATCTTCAACAAGTGTAGCTGAGACGGCGAGCATGGCCGTGAACTTCGTCAAATCGTGCAGATGCTCTGCGTAGGCTTTCAGCGAGCGCCGGTGAAAGGGCGCGGCGAGCGCAATGAGGTTGGCCTGAACGGGCTCTTGCGAGCCGAGAAAAATCCGCTTGAAGCTAGTATGGCTGAACCAGCGGAAATCAAAGGGGCGCTCAGCGTTCCCGTGATGCCAGAGGACGGTGGGATACTCATCGCCCAGCCATTGGGCGATACAGAAAGCGGGCTTGAGACGTCCAACGAGCGACTCTGCCGTGAGCTCGTAAATCCCCTGGCCTTTTATCACTGGCAGCTGTAGTTCGGTCCTGGCCAGATGCTCAGCAAGCGGAGGGCTCTTAATGTTCGCACTGAAGAATTTGTACCGGTCTAACGCCAGTGCCGAAAGTTCTATCATGAGGGTATCGATGAGTGCGTGGTAGTTCATGATGCTGTGTCAAACCAGATCGAGTTCCGGCTCATGAGATAAACAGAACAGACAGGTATTAAGGTGTATCGCACAGGGTTAGACCCTGTTGAAAACCTTTAAGGGAGCAATCGGTAAGTACCTTTGTGAAGTGGCTCAGTCGGCTCCGTGGCAGGGAGGAAACAGCATTACCAACTATCGTGGCCTTCGAGGAGCTCGATGCGTGGTTGGCGCAGGTCTCGCAATCGCTCTTCGATGATCTCAGTGCAAACGCCGAGCAGGGGTATACAGCGATCCGTGAGAGTCGTGACCGTCTCCGGCAACATGTCGCAGAGCTCGGAACCGCGGACTCGACAGAGCAGGTGCCGGATCGTATCGTGAAGATCGGGTTTACGAGCCGGAAGAAAATGGTCAAGCATCTCCAGTCGGTAACCGAAAAGATCACACTGCCAGCACAGACCGATTATCACACCATTATAGCCTTCCATCGTGAGACCACCGCGGCACTCGAATTCCCGTTCGGTAAATCGCAGACCAATATCTACTGTGTCCGCTCGCTCTTCCCTAACGAGATCAAGGAGATCATTAGTGAGCTGAATCAACTGCGAAGCGGCCTCGACCTGATAATCGCGCCGTTACAGGGCAAAGAGCAGCAGCTCCAGGCGTTAGAGCGCGTGCCTGAACTCGCGGCGAGCATAAAGGAGCTCCGTGCAGAGCGCGAGCAGGAACGCGAGCACCTTAGTCACCACGAAAACGAGCTCACGGCGCTCAACCAGCGAATTGAGGCTGAGCGGAAACAGCAGCAAACGCTGGAAGCGGGTGAGGAATGGCATCGGTTCACCGCGCTCGAGCGCGAACGATCCGCTTTGGAAGCGGAACTGGATGAACTCAAGTCGAACGTGCAGAAGCTCTTCGCACCGCTTTCCAAACCGCTGACGCTGCTTATGAAACAGGACGAGTCGGGCCGGCTCACGCTTGCGCAGGCCGAGCGGCACGCGATCTCATTGCTCCTCGAATCGCCGAGTCAGACACTTGAGGGCGATATTGCGGGATCACTCAGCAGTATAAAGGGGCTCATTGAGGGCGATCCCACAGTATTGAAGGATCGTAAGCGCGAGAATGCACTCAACTGGCTGGATAAGCTGCTCGAAGCTGATCTCGTCTCGATCGCAGAGAAACGGCGGAGATTGAAATCACAGCTCGCAGAAGTGGAAGCTTCCTGTGCGAATGCAGCGATAAGACTGGAGAAAGAGGCGCGCGAGCGGGCGCTCTCGGCCGCGCAGGAGCACCTCACGCAGGCGCAGGAAGAACGTGAGCGAGCAGCAAAGCGAATCGCGTCGCTCGATGCAGATCTTGCTAATAAGAAGCAGTTCTTAGGTGCCGCACTTGCTGCGCTCGCCGGTAAGGAGATCGAGCTCATGCTCGAGGTGCCGTGAATTCACCGAATCGATCTTCTCTTTTCACCTCGTTTCCGCACCTTGAGCTTCTCGTACGTAATGCCGCGTTATCGTGCTCTTCGGGCGCCGCACTGCACTCATTCCCGCTCTTCCTGTGTCACAGGGAACTTCTTGGCGTTCCACGCGCGCATACTGCCGAGCACGTCGCAGCAGAGATTGGTATAGCCTGCGCGGAGCAGGATGCTCGCAGCCAGGCTCGCACGGTGACCGATACTGCAGAGAACGGAGATCGGACGATCACGTGGGACTTCATGCAGCCGATTCGGAAGCTGCCCCACGTAAATATGAAGCGCGTCTTTGATATGCCCTTCTCGCCATTCGTTCTCGTCACGCACGTCGAGCAGGAGGAGATCCTCGCAGCTCTCAAGCCGGCTTTTCAGCTCGTCCACCGTCGAGAGCACCATACGCTCGACCGGAAGCCCAGCATTGTACCACCCGACGATGCCGCCCCACAGATACCCAGCGATCCGATCATATCCCAGGCGGATAAGGTAGCGGACCGCGGTCTCGAGCTCGGCACCGGACTCGAGCACCAGGAGCAGTGGCGTATCATATGAGAGGACCCAGCCCGCAAAGGCAGGTATCCCCTCCAGCCAGATGTTGTACGCACCTTTGACATGAGCCCCGCCAAAGCCAGCTGGAGTTCGGGCATCGAGCACGATCGCGCCGTGCTCCAGTCCTTTCTTGAACTCGCCCGGCGGTAAGGGTGGTGGCAGAGAGATTCTACCCAGTCGCGGCGCGCCTTCGAGATTGTAACGTTCCATCTGGCGGAAATAGGGCGGACGTTCATGATGCTCTCGAAGCTTGTACGCGATGAATTCCTCTTTATTCCGCAGCTGCAGTACGGGATTCTGCATCCGCTCGATGCCTAACGTGCTTTCAATTCGCTCGCTGATATGACCGCCGCAGGCCGAGCCGGCACCATGAGCGGGGCAGAGGATGACGCCGTCGCCGAGCGGGAGAAGCTTCTCAAATATGCTCTCGTAGAGCAATCCCGCCAGTCTCGGCGCTTCATCTGGCCCGTACAGATCCGTTCGACCCACGTCACCGACGAAGAGCGCATCGCCAGTGAAGACCATGATCCGCTCCGTGCCTGTCGATCGGTCTATTAAAACGTACGACATGCTCTCATCGGTATGACCCGGAGTGTGCAGTGCGGTGAGCTCCAGGCGCCCGATCCGGAACACCGCGCCCTCATGCAGCGTTGTACCGTAGCCCCATTCCAGGCCCGGGCCGTGGAAGATCTCTGCACCGGTGTGCTCAGCCAGCTCGGTTGAACCAACTACGTAGTCCTCATTCCGATGCGTCTCGAAGATGTACGTGATACGCACCTCCTCACGCTCGGCCAGCTCGAGGTAAATCTCGCCATCCCTGCGCGGATCAATGACCGCTGCGGTATTCTGTGAGCCAACGAGGTACGAGTTATGCGCCAAGCCCGGCGAGGTAATTCGGTTAAAGATCACAACCTTTACCTCCTACCGATCATGGGCACGCATCGTATATAAAGTGCGAGGCGCATGCAGTGGAGTGGAGGCAAACTTGTATGCTTCACTATTTTTACTTTTGAAAAAATAAAAATGTTAGTCAGGAGAAAATAGTAAACGTTTAAATATCCTCGCTCGAACTTTCATCAACATGACACGCACGATTGAACGAAATAGGCTGCATCGCAGAGCTCAAGCAGGAAAAGATGTCTGTAATCCCCCGAGCAATGATCATTGATGCACGTGTGCGGCCGCCGTACAAGAGTTTGCAACAGGTGCTGGCACCCGCGCCAGGAGCGCGGCCATCGGTCAAACGCAGCCCACTTGTCAGTGGCTACGAACGGCCAGCATCGATGGCCCAGAAATCGCTCGAGCTCTTCTTCGCGGAGATGGATGAGGCCGGTATTGCCAGGGGCGTGTTGGTAGGCCGGCAGGCAGGGCATCGTATGGCCTCAAATGAGGATATAGCAGAACTCCGTGACCTGTATCCCGACCGATTCCCCGTTGCACTCGCAGGGATTAACGGAACGGACGTGAGTGCGGCGGTCGCGGAGATCGAGCGCACAATCAATGACCTGAAGTTTGCGGGCGTTGCGATCGATCCTGGATGGTGGGCGCCACCATGCTACGTTGATGATAAACGCATTTATCCGATTTATGCGAAGTGTGCAGAGCTTGGCGGCGTGCTTTATATAACCTGCAGCTTGATGCAGGGGCCGGATATTTCGTACGCAGAGCCATATCGCATCCAGCGGGTCGCGAATGACTTCCCAACCCTGAAGATCGTCGTGGTGCATGGCGCGTTCCCCTTCACCCGCGAGATGATTGGGGTGATGATTGCGAATGCGTCGCTGGGTAACCTGTGGGTGGTGCCCGATTTCTTCCAGTTCATTCCCGGCTTCCCGGGCGCACAGGACTGGGTAGACGCCGCGAACCATTATTTGGGCGATCGAATGCTCTATGGCTCGTCGTATCCCGTGAGGCCGTTACAGCAGAGTCTGGAAGAGTTTACGAGATTCTCGTACAAGCCTGAGGTGCTGGAGCGATTGCTCTGGAAGAATGCGGTAGAGCTGTTTGGGATAAAGGATTAATGAGAAGCCCTTTTCGTATTTATAGCTCATTTAAAGCGGTTGAAGAAAAAAATCCAAAAATTCGTAAGAAGAATAATTCTAGCCGGATTATAGCTATACTTGTTATAGCACGGTATTCATCTATATCCAATAAGACAGATCTATGATATATCATACGGTAGTGTATCACTAATTTTAATTCCTCACAAATCTTTGGTGAACGAGAAAGAAATGAACAAACTGAGCGCCAAACTCAAAGCTGAACTGGTGGCTATTGGAACGGTTGATGTAGACGAATCCGTGCTCTCAGGCATCTCCGTCTCCACCGCGGGCCCCGGCACGGGGCTCAAATCGATCTTCTTCCGATTCAACGGGCACCGCGTGCGCCTGGAGCTCTCAAAGGATTCGCCGCTCAAGATGGTCACGGCAAATGGAGACGTGATCATCCTGAAAGACGGCAAGGAGCTGGTGCGAGGCGAGCTCGAGCAGATCCTCGCGCACTGCCCGGACCAGGCGTATATCACGCTGAGTGAGCGCTGCGTTTATGATTGCAAATTCTGCTCCGTGCCCATTCTGCAGGGTGAAATCAAGACCCTGGACGAGGTCCTCGGAATGGTTGAACGGGCAGCGA
>Ga0265594_1001133_pt1 | contig 21059 bp, 26 predicted proteins | sample saktaG_11_FD_190147 | JGI IMG/M metagenome (GOLD analysis project Ga0265594, IMG submission 190147) | Saline water microbial communities from Sakinaw Lake, British Columbia, Canada - sak_2011_5_24_80m | ecosystem: Environmental > Aquatic > Non-marine Saline and Alkaline > Saline ... | reverse complement strand
TTGGGGGAGTTGGATCTATATTTTCTGAAAAAATATGCAGATTTTTAAATTACTCAGTTCAAAGTGAAACAAATGTTACATTAATTGATGGGGATACTTATGAGAATAAGAACTTAGAAAGACAGGAATTTTCTCAATTTGGAAATAAATCGGAAGTTAAAAAAAGAGATTTAATGAATAAATTTAATAATATAGATTTTGAATCATTCCCTTATTTTGTAAATAGGGAAAATATATTGGAGGTGATAAATGAGGAAGACTTAGTATTTTTATGTGTAGATAATCACAAAACTAGACAGATAGTCTCAGACTATTGCAAAGATCTAGAGAATGTTACTTTAATAAATGGCGGTAATGATTTCGAAGATGGTAATGTACAAATTTATTTAAGAAAGGAGGGTATTGATTTAACACCAGATTTATGCGCATATCATTCTGAGATAAGAAGAGCTGAAGATATGTTACCAAGTGAGATGTCTTGTGAAGAATTATCTCAATCTGAACCTCAATTATATTTTGCTAATTTGAGTGTAGCTACAATTATGTGTTGGGCTTTTTACAATGTAACTAAGGGGAATTATAAATATTCTGAAGTTTATTTTGATATTCCTAATATGTCATTAGATTCAAAAATAAGAAAAGTTAAAAAATAGAAAAGGAGAATTTAAGAATGTATACAAAAGAAAATTTGGAAGAAAAAACAGTAGCGGAATTGAGATCTATTTGTAGGTATGATTTGGAAATTTCAGGAATGTCTAAGAAGAGGAAAGATGTTATAATTGGAGCTATTCTTGATACGGTTATTCAAAGACAGCCAATAGATAATCCTCACCCAGTTACTCTTAATAAGTCTCAAGAAAAAACTACAGCTATTGAGGCATCTTTCCGAAGCAATATTACTAAACCAGAGAAAAAGTTTGGGGATAGGACTACTACTCTTGTAAAGGTTTCTTGTGGAGCTAATACTGGAGATTTTAGTGTTACTGGAAAGAAAGTTGGATCTGTTGCTGAAATGTTAAGAGAAGTTCTTAATGTAGATAGGTTGTCCAGAGGTATTGTAAATGGTGAATATGCTGAGGATACATATGAACTTAAACCTGGAGACTCTCTTGAATTTATAAAAGATGCTGGAGTTAAAGGTTAATTTTATATATTTAATTGGAGCTTATTATGAATAAATATAATAGTAAAGTTAGTAAAATATTGTTAGAAAATGGAGTGGAAAAAATTAAGTTTTATTTTCATACTACTTCTATTGTTAATAATATTTTTACTGCTTGTTTAATGTTCGATTCTTCTAATAATTTAATATCTAGAGGTGTATCTATTTGTTCACCAATTGATGTTTTTAAAAAATTAAGTGGAAGAGGGAAGGCTTTTGGTAGAGCAGTTCAAGCTCTTAAATTAAAAGCAAATTCTGAATCTATTGATGGATGGATCGAAAGATGGGATGGACAATTTGTCATTAAATCTATAAAGGTTAAAAATGAAATAGAAGAAACTATAATTAGTTCTAATATTTCTGAAGAATTAGCTAGTTTTTATGGATCTCTTTATAATTTTATAAAGAAAGAAAATATTAATAGTAAAAAATGTTCTAAAAAAATTACTTTTAAGATTCCTAGAAACTATGCTATTTGGGAAACTAGAAAGTTTTTCAAATATAAATCTGAATATAAACCTGAACCTGCAGTTAATGAATTGTCTTATATGTCTTAATAACTAACTTTTTGGGCATGGGATTAATTCTCATGCCCACCTTTATTTTTATGAAAAGGAGATTTTGAATGAGTGGATATCAATCTGGTGAAGATAAATTAGTTAAATTGTTTGAATATGAAGGAGATAAAAATACTCTTCTTATAGGAATATATTGTTATAAAGATAGTGAGCCTAAACTACAATTGTCTAGAATGTTTAAGAAAAAAGACGAAAGTATGGGATATGGAAAAGTTGGAAGAATTTCTAAAAAAGAGTTTAATTTTATTATGTCTAATTCAGATGAGATAATTAAACTTTTATCTGAGGGGGATTAAGAATTTGTTTACGAATTATAATATACCAAGATCAAATTTATATAATAGAATATGTATAATTGGAGTTGGAGCTCTTGGTGGTTTTGTAACAGATGCTATTTCTAATCTTGAAGAAGTTGAAGAAATAATTATAATAGATTTTGACAAAGTAGAAGAGAAGAATTTAAAAAATTCTATATATAGACAAAAAGATATTAACAATTTTAAAGTAGATGCTCTATTTAATATAGTTTCTTCAAGAAATGAAAAAGTGAAAATTAAGCCAATTAATATTAAGTTTATAGAGAATCAAAATGAAATTCCAAAATGTGATCTAGTGTTAGATTGTAGAGATTATACTTGTAATAGACAAGAAATAATAGATGCTAGAATGTATATTTCATCAAGATATTTAATTATAGATTGTAGAAAAAATGTTTCATATAAGAAACATTTCAGCGGAAGGTATCTTACAGAACTTTCTAAAGAAGATTTAAGAAATGCATCTTTTACAATTTCTATGTTAATATATAATCATACTATATTTTCTTTAATTGAAAACCAGAAAGTAACTAATTTTGAACTTGATTATTTGAAAAAAACAAAATATCATATTAATGATATAATATATGATTATAATCAAATAGAAGAGAGACTGACAAATTTAGATGAGTATTTACCTCGAATTTTAGAACGTAATAAAAAAGCAGATTTAAAAGTACATGTTGGTAGTAAAACTATGCCTATAATTTCAAAGACTATACCTATGAATATGTTAAATAATGGCAATGATGTTATTATTAATTTAGTTTCAATGCTAAATTTACCGATTAGATTTAATAATTATATTGTAAATATGAGTGAAAAAAAGAGTGATAATAACATAGAGTTAATCCCTGAAACTGGAGCTGCATAAAATGACTGAAGTTATAGTTAATAGAATTCTAGTTCCTTCTCAAATGATATATAAAAGTGAATTATATAGAATTTGTGACATTAAAGATAAATATATTATTAGAAAATATAAAGTTTTAATTGAAGATGAAAAAATTTATGAAGCTTTTATAGATGCTTTTCATCCCAATTCTGATCCGTCTACTGGTGAATTTTGTATTCCGAATGATCTTAAACAATGTAATTTTGATAATATATGTCAATCTATATTAGAAAATATTTTTATTACTTTTAATATTGATGATTGTTATTTTACTCCTTGGGGAGATATTGAGTATAGAAAAAGATAGGAGGATATTTATTTTGAAAGACGAACCAAAAACAGATAAAGAAGTTAAGAAAATTTTAAATGAAGCTATAGATGATTTAGATGAAAATTTTCGAAAAACTGGTCGTAATTTTTTAAAAGTTATTGCAAATATAATAGAGGATAAAGTCAGTAAAATATGGGAAAAGAATAAAATTATAGTAAAAAATAAGATTGATAAGGAAACAAAAGATGGATAAAAATGTAGGAGATGAAATAGTAGAAATAATAGAAAAGATAATTCATGAAAGAGAAAAAGAAATTACTAAGAAAGATATAGAAGAAATATTGCGAGATATTATGCCAGATATAGATGAACTAATATCTAAAAAAATTAAACAACATTTTAGAGAAATTAGTCAATTCATAAGTGAGAAATTCAAAATTGATATATAAAACAGGAGTATTTTATTATGCCAAAACTTCTAGATTTAAATAATTTTTGTGAAGACTTAAAAGAAATAACTTCTTCAAAAATTATGGATAAAAAGAAATTTCATTCTGAAGGTTTATTTTCAGAACAGATATTTGGTCCTTTAAAAAACTACACTTGCTCATGTGGAAAATATTATGGAGTTTCAAGATCAAATACAACTTGTAAAATTTGTGGTGTAGATATAGTAAATAGTAATGAAAGAAGAAGTAGGTTTGCAAAGATAATACTTCCAATTCCAGTAGTAAATCCAATATTTTATGATTTACTATCTTCTATTGGAGGAAATATTTTAAAAAGTGCAATAGATTCATTAATGAAAGATGAGAAAAGTGTACTTTATATTGATGGAGATGATCCTGTTATAGTTTATAATACAGAAGACGTTCCTAACAACCAACCTTATTGGGAAAAATTAGAAGCTATTTATAAAATGATTTCTTATTTGTCTAGTAATTTTACTCAAGAGGGTATTAAAAACTGGAAGATAATAAATGAAAATATTAACAATTTATTTATTAATCAAATTATTGTTTTACCACCTGATTTAAGACCAGCAGCAAAAGGAATATCTAGAAATAATCAAGTGCTTGATAAAATTAATAGATATTATACACAAATATTAATGAAGAAAGATATTATGAGAGGAACAGTTATTAACATTCAACATGATAAAAGTCTTTTTTATACTTATTTTAAACAATTACAAAAAGATGTAAATGAATTATATAATCATATACTTGGAAAACTTTCTAAAAAAGAAGGTTTAATTAGAAATAATATTTTGGGAAAAAGAATTGATTTTTCTGGTCGAGCAGTGATATCTCCAGATCCTACTTTAAAACTAGATGAGTGTAGTATTCCATATATAATGTTTCTAGAAATGTATAAACTTTCTATAGCTAAAAAACTTTTAGAAATTAATAAATTTAAAATTATGAATAAAGCTATTGATTTTGTTGATAAATGTATTGAGTTTAAATCTTATTCATTATTTGATTTATGTACAGAATTATCTAAAGGAGAAGTTTGTGTTCTTAATCGACAACCTTCTTTACATAAACTTGGAATGTTGGGATTTAATGTTAAAATTAATAAAGATTCAGTAATTAAAGTTCACCCCCTTGTTTGTCAACCTTTTAATGCAGATTTTGATGGCGACCAAATGGCTGTTTATATTCCAATATCTGAAGAATCAAAACAAGAAATTAAAGATAAAATATTTATAACTAAGAATTTAAATAGTCCTGCAGACGAAAGTTTAACAACAGTTCCATCTCAAGATATAATTTTAGGAATATATAATTTAACATGCGGAAGATTATTAAATTTAAATAATAAATTTTATTTTAAGAAAGAAGAGATTACAGAAGGGTTAAAGATTTTTAACGAATGTTTACCTGTTTCCTATCCATTAGTTAAGAAAATAGTTAATAAGAAAATATTAATAGATATTCTTAATGATATTAAATTTAAATATGATGAGAAAGAATTAGTAGAAGTTTTAGATAATATTAAAAAAGTTGGATTTAAATATTCTACTTTGTTTGGTTCTACTATATCATTAGAAAATTGTATAATTGATAATTCTGAAGAAATAAGAGACAAATTATATGAATCAGAACATATAAGAGATCAACTAAATAATGTACTAAGTGAAGAAGTTGAAAATATATTAAAAGAAAAATTTTTTTATTCTCACATGATTAATTCTGGAGCTAGAGGATCTTGGGATCAAGTTAGACAACTTGTGCTTACTAGAGGTTTTATATCAAATTTTGAGGGCGAAATATTAAAAGTTCCTATTAAACATAGTTTAATAGAAGGTTTAACTCAAAAAGAGTTCTTTAATTCCACTTATGGATGTAGAAAAGGTCTTCTTGATGTAGCTTTAAATACTGGTATTTCAGGATATTTATCTAGAAAATTAATTTTTACATGTGTTAATTTAGAGATAGATAAAGATTTAGATGATTGTGGAACTTCAGATTTTTTAGAAATATATGTTGATACAAAACATAAAGCTAATATGTTGTTAAATAAATACTATTTAGATAATAAAGAAATTAAAAAAATTACTCCTGTTATTATAAAAGAATTAGTTGGAAAAACAATTTTAATAAGAAGTCCTATATTTTGTAAAAATGAGAAAATATGTCATAAATGTTATGGTGATTCTTATAAAAATTTAAATACTAGATTTGTAGGAATTGTTGCAGCTCAGTGTTTAGGAGAACGTGGAACTCAGCTTACTTTACGATCATTTCACGATTCAGGATCTGCTAAATTTAAAGAAGACGATGTTATTAATAGTAATGATTTTGATAAAATTAAACAAATGGATATTATTGCAGATTTATCTTCAGTTTCAAAAATTTTACACCAATTTAAAGGAAAAAATTATAAAGACATTGTTTCTGAATTATTTGAAATTTATTCAAATACTGGCGATGTTTATCATGTACATTTTGAATGTGTTGTAGCACAGTTAATGTGGAAAGGTTATTCTAAATGGAGGCTTTTAGAAAATAGAGCTGAGATAACACCAGAATATTGTAGTGTGCAGTCAGTGCCCTCTAGGGAAAGCTGGATTTTAGGTCTCTCTTTCGCAAACCCAAAAAAACATATTATAAATGGCATTTTATATAGTGGTAAATATAAAGGTGTTATGGATAAACTGCTTCTTGGAGAAAAAATTTAAAAATTAAAAAGGAGAAAAAACATTTGAATATTATTAATCCATATTTCAAGATTGATGAAACAAAAGATATAAACATTTTTAATATCAGAATGTTAGAATATAATAAAATTTTAGACAACGTTAAAGAAATTGTAAAACCTGTTGAGGAGATTGGATTTACTATATCTGAAATAAACTTAAAAGATTCTAAATTCTCAACGGGTGAATTGAATAAAACAATAAGAAAAAATTTAATTATTAAACTACAAAAAGGAAGTTCAAATATAGATCTCAATTTACTTGTTCCAAAAATAGTAGATAATAATTACATTATAATAAATGGCAGAAGGAAAATTCCATTATTCCAACTTTTTGATATTCCAGTAGTAACAAGAGGAAATAATATAAAATTAAGAACTAATATTTCTACTTTAATGATATCTGAGTCAAGTACCCCTCCATACATTAAATTAAGTTTTATGGGGAAAACTATCTCTTTAGCTTTAATAATTTTAGCTTATTATAGTTTACAAGATATAGAAACTAAATTTGATTTAAATGTTGAATTTGGAAGTAGTTTATATGATAAATTTTTAATTGATTTGAAAGATTTTATTGATGAATCTGTTGGTTTTACTCAAGATGATTTTATATTAGAAGTTGGAAGAGCTTACACTAAGTATAACATTAGAACGAAGGGAGAAGACATTATATACGCTTTAGATTTAATTCCTAAAGTTGATATAATGAGTGCAAATTTTCTAAAAAATAAATCTATTATTGATGAAATGATTGAAGTATTGAAGAAGGGTGATATAGATGATACATTATTAACTAATAAAAGAGTTAGGTGTCTAGAATATATGATAACATCAAAGATTTCAAAAATTATTTTTGATTTCTGTATGGCTAATAGAAATGCAAGACATCCAAAATTTAACATAAATTCGACTCAAATTCTTTCAGATTGTAATGTATCAGATATTGTACAATTTGATTTTTCTATTAATCCAATAGAAGAACTTACAAAATTATCTAGATCTAGTTTGTTAGGACCAGGAGGATTCAAGAGAGAAAATGTTCCAAAACATTTAAGAGATATATCACAATCTATGTTTGGAAGAATTTGTCCAGTGGATACTCCTGATAGAGATAATTGTGGAATACTTCAAAATTTAGTTCCAAATGTAGATTTAGATAGTAATTTGAAGTTTACAGAAAATATTTGTGAGAAACAACCAATTTCAATTCCTGTTTCATTTGTGCCTTTTTTAGATCATGATGATCAAACTAGACTTCAAATGGCTTCTTCCCAAATGAGACAATCTATTATGTTAAGAAATTTTGATGAACCAATGATACAATCTGGATGTGAAGGGTTGTATACTGATTATACTCACTTTGTAAAACGAGCTAAAAAAGATGGGGAAGTTGTTTATTTAGATAATAATTATTTAATAGTTAATTACATTGATACTAATGTTGATATTTTTGATATATCTTATAAAAAAATATATGTAGAAAATTTAGATTTTATGAATATATATGTTAAAGTTGGAGATAAATTTAAATCTGGAGATATTTTAGCAGAAAGTAATTTTTGCAAAGATGGTAAAGTAATTTTTGGAAAGAATTTATTAACAGCAATAGTTACATATTATGGAAATAATTATGAAGATGGTATTGTATTATCAGATAGGTTAGTAAAAGATGGTTCTTTTACTTCAGTGCATTATAAAGATCTTTCATTTATAGTTCCACCTAATAGAGTATTACTATCTCTCAGTAAAGATAAATATAAACCATTACCTGATATTCTTGAAACGATTGAAGTTGGTCAATCTTATGCTAAAATCAAATCTGTTTCTGGTAATGATATATACTCAATTTTTAATGAAGATAAATCTTTAGAAGCTAGAAAAAAGTTAATAATAACAGAAACTAATATATACCCAAATTTGTGGTCTGATGAAATTCCTGAATATAATGGTTGGGTAAAAGAAAGGATTAAGAAACAACAAGAAAAAGAAAATGAATTGAAAAAAATTATTTATAAAATATTACCAAAGAAGGATGCTGATATTTTTATACGAGATAATAATCTTGAGAAATTTTCTTTTACAAAGAAATATAGAGTCAAAAAAGAAACAATTAATGGAATGTTAGTTAAGATGTTTGGTATTTATTTTAGAAATATTGAAGTTGGAGATAAGATAGCAAACCGTCATGGTAATAAAGGTGTAGTTTCAACTATTATTCCTCATAAACAAATGCCCCAATTAGAGGATGGTAGACATGTAGATATTTGTATAAATCCTCTTGGAATTATTTCTAGAATGAATATTGGTCAATTATATGAATTGCATTTATCAATGTCATTAGTAGATTTAAAAAAACAACTAGAAAATATGTTAAAAGATGAAAATGTTTCTCAAAAACAAATTAAAAAACATTTATTAGATTATATAAAAATTGTAGATAATACTGAAAATCAATGGCTTTCAGAACAGTTTTTAAAACTTTTACCAAAAGAAATAGATCATAATTTTATTCAAGATTTTTCTTTAATTCAACCACCATTTGAATCAATTACAAAAGAAAAAATTAAAGAAGCTTTGAGTTATACAAAAACAAGTTTTGACCAATTTTTATATGATCCAGTTTCTAAACAAAATCTGGAGCAGAAAATAGCTTTAGGATATCTCTATTTCTTTAGATTAGTTCATATATCAGAAAATAGATTAGCAGGACGTGGTATCGGAGCTTATTCGAGAAGAACATTACAACCATTAGGTGGTAGAAAGAATCTTGGTGGACAGAGAATAGGTGAGATGGAAACTAGTTGTTTGATAGCTCATGATTCCCCAGAGACTTTAATTGAATGTTTTACAACTAAGTCTGATTGTATTGATCTTAAAAATGATTATATTAAAAATATTATAAATCCAAGTTTGTTAATTGAAGAAGATAAAAAAGAGACAGATAATGTTCCAGAGTCAGTAAAATTATTAAATAGCTATTTAACAGTATTAGGTGTTAAAAAATAGAAAGGAGGAGGAAAATTATTGATTAAACTTCCAGATATTCAACAAGAAGAACCTAGAATAAAGATTCCAATTAAAGAAGTAGGAGTTGAAAATGTTTCAGTTCCTTTTAAATTGGAGTCTAAGTATGGAGGATTCAATGAAATTGTTGCTCTTGTTTCATTGAGAACTAGTTTAGATTATAATGTAAAGGGTATCTCAATGTCAAGATTGTTACTAACTTTAAAATCTTATTTAGAGTTACCATTAAAGCATAAATTAATTAAGCAAATATTAGAAGAAATATGTATAAATGTTGAATCTAATAATAGTTTTATGAAATTTGTATTTGAAATACCTGTAAAGAGAAAATCTCCTATATCAGATAATATTTTTCCAATATATTATAAATGTAGATTTGAAGGACGACTTATAAATAAGGAGAACTTTAGATTTTTTCAAGGAGTTCAAGTTCAATATTCCTCTTATTGTCCGTGTTCAGCTGAACTTTGTAAAGATTTAAGTGAGAAAGGGTCTTCTGGTTTTCCTCATGCCCAAAGATCGTACGCAAATATATTAATTGAGAGTGATCTTAGTAAATATATTTGGTTAGAAGATATAATTAATCATGTAGAAACCTCAATTAATACTTTGCCATATCCAATTATAAAAAGAGTAGATGAACAAGAATTAGCGAGAATAGCAGCAGGGAATCCAATATTTGTTGAGGATGCTATTAGAGCTATTTCTAAAAATCTTGATTCTGATTCTCGAATAATAGATTGGATTGTTAAGTGTGTGCATGAAGAATCTATTCATACATCAGAAGCAATTGCTATTAATTGGAAAGGAACGAATAATAATGGATTTGATGGAAGACGGTTCATATGAAATAATTAGAAAAGGAAGACGTTATTCATATAGAGCTAGATTTGACTGGGTAGAAGATAGTCCAAGATTAAGACTAAGAGAAGGCGATATAATTAAATTTAATAATTCAATAAGATATCCATCTTATGCGAGAAATCAACTTGGAATTATATTAAGAAGATATAAATGGACTAAATTTAAATCTTTTGGAATATATAGAGATTATGGTGCAGAAGTTAAAATGTTGAGTGGAAGAAGAACAGGTTATATTAGGAGATTTTACCAACTATATTCTAGTTTAAAGGTTGATGGATAATAAATATGTCAAGTTTAATTTTAAAGAAAGATAAAAATATATACTTAAAAAGATGGATTTATGATGATAAAAAGAAAGAAGGAGAATATGAAAATACAATTATTGATAAAAAATTTATATTAAGTTTTTTAGATATATCGATTGAAATAGAAGAGAATTTTACACTTAGAGATTGGTTTGAGATAGTACTTAATTATGATTTATTACAAAAATTAGATTTATATTTTCCTAGTTTTATTAAAGAATATAAATCTTGTCCTGTTGAGAAATGTTGTGATGATATAATTAGTTCTATTACTATTAGTAGAATTATAGAATTACCTGAAAATCATAATGAAGAGATAGAATTGTATATTGATGTGGGTGGTTATTCAAAAAAAGAAGATCATAGTTATAGTTTAAGTTTTAATCCTCTTTCAAATCTTTTAGATCTTCCTATTATTTTAAAGAAATGTTTAATATGTTATACACCAGAAAAAAGTGTAGAATATGAGAATATATATACATTAGGAGAATTTATTAAAAGTGTTATATGGGAAATTTCTTTTTATGGAGAGCCAAAAGAAAGAGATAAAGAATTTGAAAAAGTGAAAGATATAATGAGTGATATAACTGACGGTTTAGTTCGTTCAAGAATAAAAGTAAAAGAAAAGGATTTAAAATGAATCGAGAAGAAATAATCATGTTGTATGATAAAGAACGAGAATATGAAGAACAGATTTTTGGAGATTATAAAAAAAATAAGTGTCTAAATTTGGCAAGTTTCTTGGCTTTTATAGAACATTATTTAGAGCGATCTAAAAATGAATATGTTAATAAATGGGAAGAAGATAGTCCTGATTGGTTAATAAATTGTAGTGAGTTTGACCATCAAGATGCAGCTCCAGTAAAAACTTACGAAAATCTAATTAAAGTTTTTGCTTTAACTGGAGCTGCTTTAGAAGCATTTACAGAAATTGATCCATTGAGATGGAGAGAAGAAGGAATTAAAAATAAGTGGAAATGAAAGGGTGAATATGTAATGAATGAAAATTTAGCAGATCTTGTAAAAAAAGAACCAATAGTAGAAAGTAATGAAGAGAATTCAACAATGAATGAAAATTTAGCAGATATTATAGAAGATAGTAAAGAAGATATTATTGAAAAAGAAAAAGAAGTATCTCAATCTGAAATAGAAGAATCAAATATAGAGACTATATCATTAACTGATTGGTTTGAACAAAATAATCAATTTCTTGATAATATAAAACAAGTTAAGGTGGTAATAAGAGGAATCAGTCCTAAAGAAAATTTAATAGTTTCTGTTCTTGATGGTAGTGGAGAAAAAGATTATAGTGGACATGAAAAACGAAAACTTAGGATTTTTGAGAATGCTGATTCTTCACCAGTTTTAAATTTAGAGCCTTTTAAAATGGATATTTTCAATAATGGTTTTCAAATTCTCTATAAATTTAATAGCAATATTGTAAAATGTTATGGTGTTAAAACTGGATTGTTTGTAGTGTTTTGTATTGAAATTGATAATATTTTAGTGCCTTATAGTGTTAGTAAACTTAAAAGAAAAGATACAGAAATAAAGAATATAATGATTGATGAAGATGAGATAAAAACTAAACTTTCTCAAGATGCAGATATTGAAGGTCTTCATCTTCTTTATAAACAATCTTTCAAAAACACTAGAAATTTAATTACTAAATTTGATGCAATTGGTTGGTTGGTTGAAAGACAATCTGAAGTTACAGATATTAATCATTTACTCCAAATTGACAATGTTATTATAAATTTATTATAATATGTTTTGGTGGGTGAGTGAGAAACTCACCCACTATATTTTCAGAAATATAAGAAAAGGAGGATATTGAAAATGAAAGGAGATATATCTTGCATATTGTTAACTATATTTTCTATAGTTTATTGGTGGCTTTTTTTTAAACATGTTAAGAAAAAATATAAGGTAAAATTTACACATGCAGATTCAAAAAAATTGTAGGTTATTTTTAAGAGATATTTATTCTTATGATTTAACTGCTTGCCATTATAATATTTTAGAAAAATTTGGATTTGATTTAAGAAATATTGATAAGAATAATAAAGAAAAAAGAAATATTCAAATTGGAAAATTAATGAAGAATAATGAAAGAATAACTTCTTTGCTTAGAAATACAACTGAGTCTATTATATATAATTATATAAAGAGAAATAATTTAAAAGAAGATGAATTAATATTAAAACAATATGATGGTATTATTGTTACTCGTCCATTGAAGGAAATAGATGGTGAAATACCTTTAGATTTTAGATCTCATTTTATAAATTTTATAATATCTTTTGATAGAAAAAGATATTTAGCTTTTGATGGACATGAAGTTTCAATAAAAGGTGTTCCGTTTAGATATAAAAGAATAGATGAGATATTAGAGAAAATTACTAGGATTAATTTCTTAAATAAAACAACAGTTTTTATAAATTTGCAAAAAATTTATAATGGTTTTATAAATTCAAAAGATCCTTTTCTATTTTGTATTCCTTCTGTAGAAGATAAATATAATGTTTTTTTAAAGGAATATGGTGAAATAGAGATTACTGAACAAGCAACTAAAATTATGAATACAGATGATATAGATAAACAAAGGTATTTTGACTTTTATATAAAACCATTTACTAAGTCAATTGTTTTAGAATTCGTATGAAAAATTCTAAAGAATAAACAAAATAAGAAAATCAATCAAATTTTCCTTAATATTTATAACTATTTATAAAGACAAAAAATACGAAAAAACAATAAACAATGTAAGTACCATGATTTAGAATTTGAGTTTGTTTCTTAAAATATTTGTTAATTGAAAGGATAAATATGTGAAAATTAAAATAGATTTTGTAACAAATAGTTCTAGTACTTCTTTTATTGTGTGGGGTATTGGAATTAGTATGGATGAGATTAAAGAACAATTTGCTGAGAAGTTATTTTCTAAAAATCATGTTATATTAGGTCCAGATATAGTGAATATGTCTCGAGAAGAGTATTCTAAAGGAGAAGCTCTTTGGGAAGATTTTCAAGAAGCAGTAGATGAAATTGGATTAGATATTGCTAGACCGTTTTATGATGAGAGTGTTTATATAGGTAAATCTCCTTTTGACATGAAAGAAAATCAAACTCTAAAAGAATTTAAAAATGAAGTATATTTAAAGTTAGAAGAACTTGGTTTTGATATGGCAGAAAATCATTTATATATAATAGAGGAGGCTTGGCGAGATGGTTAAAATTTTAAATATTGCAGCAGGAAAAATAGATCCAATTGACTTAAATAATTATGATAATTATTTTGTAGTTAACGTTGATACTATGTATTATAGTGTTACACCACCAGAAATAATTGAAGAAATGTATTTCAAAGATGTACCAACAACTAAAGTATATTCTAATGAAGATATCTTTACTTTTATAGAAAGAACAAAATTGTTGTTTGATAATATATGTATATATAGATTTCTTGAACATATTTCAATGAATAATATATTATATTTTATTTATCTAATTTCAACTTGTACAAAGAAAGGCGCAAAAATAGATGTAATTGTACCAAATTATGAAATTTTAGCAAGATTGATTCTTGCTGAGATGGTATATAATAATTCAAATTTTGAGAAAGAGAATGTAATATTAACTACTGAATTATTAAATGAAAAAAATGATCCCCATTGTTCAATATGGACTCCAAATAGAATGTGTTATTTTTGGGAATTAGAAAACAGATTTAAAATTAAGGATCTAACCCAATCTTATATTTTTGATGGTAGAAATATATATCTAAGAGCTTTGATTGAAAGATTATAATATGAAATTAAAAGAGATTTATAAAGCAGATTATATTTTGGCTATTAATTATGATGATATTAAAGTTTTAAAAGATAGATATAATGGGGGATTAGTAGGAAATATACAAATAAATATAGATTATATTTCTAATATATTAGTAAGTGTATTTGTTGAGAAATTATGTCGTAATAAGTTAAAAGTTAATTTTTTTAAAGATTCTATTAAACATGAAATAAAAGAATCTATTAATAGTATAGAAATACCAGAAGGTGCTAGACATATTCATATATCTAAGTTAAAAATTAAAGAATATGAAACAACAGAAAAAACTATAATTCATTAAATTTAATGTGAAGGAGGAAATATGAGAACAATTGAAATAATTCCAGCTTTAAATGGTTGGATAGTGCAAGTTGGTTGTGAAAAAATATTATTTATTGATTCTTTGCTTATGATAAAAGAAATTAAAAGATATATAGATGATCCTAAAGCAGTAAAAGAGGAATATCTTAAAAATAGAGTGAATAGAGAAACAGGTGTAATTGATGCAATGGCAGGAAGGGGGAGTCCACCAAATGGGTTTTGAAGGAAGATGTGAAGAGATGGGTATAGATAATCTTGGTCATGGATGTTATTTTTATAGTGACATATATGGAGATGTTTTATATAGAAAACTTAGAACTTTAGATGGAAGTGGATTAGAAGATAATGTAGAAATTCCTAATATGGCACTTTTCACAAAAGGATTTAATGAACCAAATGATAATTTTTTATATTGTGGGATTGTTTCTGATAAATATAAATTTATGGGAAATAATGTAATTAATCAACAATTAAGAAATTCTATTAATGAAGTTGGATCTCCTATTCTTCGAGAAAATTGTTTATTATCTGTAGATAAGACTCAAATGTATAATGAAATGGTTATTAGAAATTCTGTAGTTGTGTCAAGAGTAGGTGATGTATATCCTACTTTAGTTTCTAGAAATAGTTATAATGGTCATAGAGCAGCTAGTATTAGTTTTGGTTTATGTATGGTAGAAAATCAAAAACTAACTAGTTTCTCATTTAAATTAGGTGAAATGACACAAATTCATGTTGCTGGATCTCAAACAAGTCTGACAGCTTCAGTTGGGGATTATGTAAATACTTTTTCCCAAAGTATTGTAGAGCTTGCTCAAAATAGTTTTAACTATTTATTAACAGAGGAAGATGTTATGTCTACTCTTGATCTTGTTGAAAAAGTTGGCAAAAAAAGAAGAAGTGAAATATCCTCTATTTTAACTTCAATAACAGAATCAGATGATGGTTATAATAATCAAAGAGTTTCTGCCTTTAACTTGTTTCTAGCTATTACTAGATATAGTTCATTAGAAACAAACTTGAATGCTAAAAGTCTTCTTGAAAATATAGCAGAACGTGTTCTAGTTGTGCCAGATAGAATGAGAAACATGCTTGAAAGACTACAAACTTAGAGAGGAGAAAGATGGAATTAGAAGTAAAAACAACTATTGATATTTCATTGAATAAAGATGAAGCTAGGTGGTTAAAAAGTTTAGTTCAAAATCCTATTAATTGTGTATTAGAAAAAGAAGATGAAAGAGATTCTAGAATGAGAAAGAGATTTTGGGAAGCATTAAAAGTTATAGATTTATTTTAGGAGTAATGTTATGGTGAATACATCTTTATTTGGAGGAGCGGCTATTATAGGAGTATTAGCTGCTTTTTGGCAAAAAATTAGAAATGTTATACATAGACTTTTAAGTGTTTTTATAGTTTCTATAGAAGTAGAAGGTTTTATGGCAAAATCTATAAAAATGTATTGTTGGGATAATCTAAAAAGATCTCCTTTTGGAGATAGAAGTTATTCATCAAAAAATGAATATGTAAAACCAGTATCAAGGTTTCAAGCTATAGGTTATGAAGAAATAGGAAAAGATCCAATTATTTTTTGGAATGGATTGAAACCATTATTGTTAGGATTAAAAAGTAATTCAAATGGAAAAGAACATATTAGTGAACAATCCATTACTTTAACATATTTACGTGGGTTATGGAATATAGATAATTTATTAATTGATTGTTTAGATCTATATAATAAAAGATCAGAACATAGCAAAAAGATAAAAAGATTCTATATTAGAAAAGTTTTTGGAGTTGGATCTTCACCTAATGGTAGAAATGATGGTCAAGATGTGGCTTCTGTAGAAGAAAACGATCATATTTCTATAGGAGATAAGAGATTATTAAAATGGACATTTGATGATTTAGGAATAGAATCTACTAACGGAACAGCTTTAGGTAATTTATTCTTTCCAGAAGAAATTAATGATATAATAAAAGAGATGAATTACTGGGTTAAAAGTGAAGAATGGTATAAGAGAAAAAACATTCCTTGGAAAAGAGGATGGCTTCTATATGGACAACCAGGGACAGGAAAAACAGCTTTAGTTAGAGCTATTTCTGAAGATTTGGATTTACCTATTTGGGTTTATGATTTATCTACTTTAACAAATGAAGAGTTGGTTAGATCTTGGAGAAGAATGCTTAATTCTGTTCCTTGTGTAGCACTAATAGAAGATCTAGATACTGTTTTTAATAAAAGGGAAAATATAACTGGTACTGGTGCTATGAGAGATAAACTAACATTTGATTGTGTTTTAAATTGTATAGATGGAGTAGAAAGATCAGATGGAGTATTCACAATTTTAACTACTAATTTAATAGAAACTTTAGATCCTGCTATTGGATTGCCTATAGATGGAAATGAAAGTTATTCTACACGACCAGGAAGAATAGATAGAGTAGTTGAACTCAAACAAATGGATGAAAAATGTAGATTAATATTTGCTAAAAAAATATTAAAAGAATATCCAGATGAAATAGAACCAGTAGTTATTATTGGAAAAGGAGATACCGGAGCTCAATTTCAAGATAGATGTGCTAAAATTGCTTTAAATAGATATTGGACAGAATAAGTAAAAAATTAGTAATTTTAAAATAGGGGTTTTCCCCTATTTTTTGTTTAAATTTTTTTAGAACAAAATTTAAATGAGTGGGAGATTGGAGTTATTTTATGAATTTGTGTGATTATGGGTGTGGACAAGAAGCTAAATATCAATTTAAGAATGGTAAGTGGTGCTGTTCTAAAAATGTTTCTCAATGTCCTGTTATTAGAAAGAAACAAAGTTTAGCTAAAATTGGAGAAAATAATCCAAGAGGAATGTTAGGAAAACATCATGCTAAAGAAACTAGAAAGAAACAAAGTGAGATTCAATCTGGAGAAAATAATCCAAGAGGAATGTTAGGAAAACATCTTTCTAAAGAAACTAGAAAGAAACAAAGTGAGGCTAAGAGTGGAGAAAATCACCCAATGTTTGGGAAGCATCTTTCTGGAGAAACTCTAGAAAAACTAAGAGGTACACATGAAGAAAGAATAAAATTTACAGAAAATGCGGGTTATGAACTTCTCTCACATAAAGAAGAATATAAAAACCAATTTTCAAAGTTATGGTTTAGATGTCCAGAAGGTTATGAATTCCCTATGAGATGGGATAATTTTAAAGCTGGAAATAGATGCCCAGAATGTGCTAACAAGAAACATAGCCAATGGATGAAAATGAATGGTCAAACTATTCCAAATTACAATCCAGAAGGTTGCAAACTAATAGAAGAATATGGAAAAGAACATGATTATAATTTTCAACATGCTGAGAATGGTGGGGAATATCATATCAAAGAGTTGGGATATTGGGTTGATGGATATGATAAGGAAAGAAACACAGTTATAGAAATAGATGAAAAAGCTCATTTTGATAAGAATGGAAACCTATCAGAAAAAGATATTTTAAGACAAAAAGAAATAACAGATTTTTTAGGTTGTAAATTTATAAGATTAAAGATTTAAAAAGGAAAAATATATGGCTAGAACAGAAAGATTCTTCACACCAAGTCAAAATTATGATATTCAGTTAAAAATAAAAGATCTAGACTACACAGAGAATTTAACAGCTGTAAGAATATTCTCTTCTTTATCAACTGCTTATCAATCAGTAATTATAGATATGTTAATAGATCCAAATGATATAATACTAGAAGATTCTATAACTACGTATCCTTTTAAATTATCAATTAGATTACTAAATCAAGATGGCGGACCACCTGCTGAACAAGTAGATTTTGAGTTAATGCATGTTAAAAATGATTTTGTTTTCAATGAAAAGTCTGCTTTATCTACTAGCAAAGAACAACATAATGCTCCAATTTCTATAGTCACTGTGTGTAGAAAACCATATAATACTATGAATACTATTATTAATGGAGTTTTTCTTGGGTCTACAATAGAAGATATTTTAGGTAGAATATCCAAATCATTAAAAACAGATATAATATATGATGCAGATGGAAAAAATAAGGAAGTTATTGATCAAGTTTGCATCCCACCAACAACTACATATAAAATTATTAAGGAAAGTAATATAGAAAGTGCAGACCAATTCGATGGATTTTTAGATCAAAGATTTGGTTTACATGAAGGTGTTTCAGGAGTTTTTTGTCAATTTGATAATAAAATTTATATCAAAAACTTGTCTGCTAAAATGACCAAAGACCAAACTTTTACAGTTTATCAATTAGTATCAGATGCAGATAATAATGAAATAATAGAGAAAAGTTTTGATGGGAAAAATTTCTATACTTTTGACACTATATCAAGTGATTATTCTGGTAACGCAAAATTTGCAGTTTTAGGCAAGAATATTAATATTGTAGTAAAACCAAAAGATGTGTTATATTATATTATAAATCAAGATTTAGAAATAGTAGGCTCTAAATATGGAATTATAGATAAAAATTCAAAAATTTATATAGATTCAAATGTAGATAGAACAAAGTTTTATTATGATACTGGATATGAAAAAAGTACTAAACCATTCGATTCTGGTTTTGGAAGGGCAGTAGCAGATCTAGCAACTATTAGCATAAATCTTGAAAGGAATCTACCGATTTTGAATTTGATGAATGTAGGAGAAGCTGTAAAGTTTGTAACTAATACAATAGAATATATCGACATTTCTGGCAAATATATTTTGTGGAGCTCTGATCTGCAATTTGTTAATAAAACATCAAGTTGGGAAACCACGGCAAGAATAAATCTCTGCAGAACAAATAAGAAGATATAAAGGAACTTTTAAGATATGGAAAAACATATTTGTGATTATGGATGTGGGCAAGAAGCAAAATTCCAGTTTAAAAATGGTAATTGGTGTTGCTCTAAAAATATTGCTCAGTGTCCTGTTTTTAGAAAGAAGAATAGTGAATCTAAAAAGGGAGAAAATAATCCAAATTTTGGGAAAAAACCATTTAAAGAAGTTAAAAATTTTATTGAGAGTACAGGTTACAAACTTCTATCTAGTGAGAAAGATTATGAATATCCTTCAAAATTAAAAGTTAGATGTTTAAAAAATCATGAATACGAAGTTACATGGTACGATTTTAAATATGGATCTAGATGTAAAAAATGTTCTGATGAAAAACAAAGGACACCATTTAGAGAAATTAAAAATTTTGTTGAAAATGAAGGATGGCAACTTATAACAACTAAAGAAGAATATGAAAATCATCCTAAAGAAAAGTTAAGAGTTATATGTCCAAATGGTCACGAAATTAGAGTTTTCTGGAATGGTTCTAAACAAGGAATTAGATGTAAAAGATGTGCTGATGAATTAAGTAGAAAAAGACAAGTAACACCTTTTGAAGATATTAGAAAAATTGTTGAAAATGAAGGTTATGAACTTCTTTCAAAAAAAGAGGAGTATAAAAATAATACTTCAAAATTAAAATTTAGATGTTTAAAAAAGCATGAATTTAAAACAAGTTGGGATAGTTTTAAAAGTGGAAGTAGATGTAAAGAGTGCTTCAATGAGAGACAAAGAATATCATTTAAAGAAATTAAGAAATTTGTTGAAAATGAAGATTATGAACTTCTTTTAAATGAAAAAGAATACAAAAAAGAATATAAAGATTGTTATTCAAAATTAAGAGTTAAATGCCCAAAAGGTCATGAATATCCAACAAGTTGGAATAGTTTTAGAAGCGGATACAGATGTCCAGAATGTTTTAGAGAAAGACAAAGAAACCCTTCTCAAGAAACTAGAAAGAAAATGAGATTATCAAAAATTAAAGATATGGAATCTAAATATGGACAAACATCTCCAAACTACAATCCAGAAGGATGTAGAATGATAGATGAGTATGGAAAAGAGAATAATTACAATTTTCAACATGCAGAGAATGGTGGGGAATATCATATTAAAGAACTAGGATATTGGGTTGATGGATATGATAAAAAAAGAAATACAGTTATAGAAATAGATGAGTACCATCACTTTGATAGAGATGGAAATTTGTCAAAGAAAGATTTAGAAAGACAAAAAGAAATAACAGATTTTTTAGGATGTAAATTCATAAGGTTGAAAATATAGAACAAAATATAAAGGAAGTTTTATATGGCTAAAATTACTAAATCTCAGAAAATAGCTCAGTTTCGTGTTAGTGAGTTTATTAAGTGTAAACATGATTTTGCATATTATTGTTCTTCCTATGTATTTTTAGAATTGCCAGGGGGAGATGTTCTATTTGATCTT
>Ga0265594_1001132_pt1 | contig 21083 bp, 14 predicted proteins | sample saktaG_11_FD_190147 | JGI IMG/M metagenome (GOLD analysis project Ga0265594, IMG submission 190147) | Saline water microbial communities from Sakinaw Lake, British Columbia, Canada - sak_2011_5_24_80m | ecosystem: Environmental > Aquatic > Non-marine Saline and Alkaline > Saline ... | reverse complement strand
ATTGCCAATATCTCCTATTCAGGCATGCTGGTCCAGATCCTCAAGAGTGCAGATAAACGAATCTCACAACACATTTTATCCGGTACAATAAGTGTCCCCCCTCTTACTTCAGAAGAACTTAAAAAAACATACCTGGTACCAGTTTTTGAGTAATAAACGAATTTTTAACGTTAAAAGAATCCAAAAGATAAGACTATTGAAATAGATCACTTCTATGATTTCTATAGGAACATCATTTTTTTCAAAATTACATTCGCTATATTAATAGAATCAGTAAAATGTTTAAAAACAGAAGGACAAAAGAATTATTTCAGATACTGGTTTTTCCTTAACCAGTCTTTCTGAGGCGGTGTGTATCGATATGAAATATCACATTTCTCATCCTGAAAACTCCAAGGAGTCACGATAACAATATCCCCTTCCCGTATCCAAGCTCTTTTCTTGATTTTTCCTTTAATCCTACCCATACGAGTTACGCCATCTGAACATTTGACTCTGATATGATACGCCCCAAGCATCAATTCTGCACAGGCAAACTGTTCACCAGCATACTTCTTTGGTAATCGTACACGGATTGGTTCATCACCAATAGGCTTCTTAGGGACATGTGGATTGGCTATCTAATCAACTCCATAAACATATATTATATTGGTGCATACAGAGAAGAATGTATCGCTAGGTTTTTGTTTCATTAAAGAGATTATGAGCATTTCATTTAAAGAACAGACTATTATAAAAAATTGATAATTGCAAAATATAAATCAAGTGAAGCTAAATTGCTATTTGCAGGGTATTTCAAATTATAAAAAAACATAAGCTTCCTATAATCATAAAATACCTATTGATTGTTCAATACCTTTGAGGAATTAACAATTTTGATATGAAAACGAATCTTTTTAAGGTGAATCCAATATAGCTCCTCATTGCCTTTTTTTATTTCTCCCGTAATCAAAAGAATCTACAGAAAATTTTACATGAACACAATCTCTTGATCATTGGTAACGTATATTCCCATAAATACACACGTTATAACAGGATTTTAAATCATGATCGGATTATGATTTCAGTTCTCCTTGATACGATTGCTCATGTTATTATTCATATAAAAAACGATTTCTGCCAGCTTTTGCTTCTTCGGAGAGAAGTCTGATTTTCCATCATTGTATATCTACTCCTTTTATACTGGTACTATATACCCATCAGATATCCTGACAGAAGAAAGAAATGCCATCTATTTTTTCGATTTTATAGGATTCTGCATTGCGATTCTATCGTATCAATAAAACCTTACCTTACAGATAAATCAGAACATACAGGATCTTTTCACATTCTATTTCAATATAAAAAGGTAAACATTACCCTCAATTATCGGGGATACTACACATTATGCCATATAATCACCGTGGACAAATAATTCGCTATTGTATCCATGGATTTCAATGGGCAGCAATTGTCATTGCTTTTGTTCTTATCTTTGGATTGATCATCGGACAGATATATTTTCAGAATCCACATGACCAGATTGGCTATATTCAGAAACTATTTTTTATATCTGGTATTGGTCTTGCTCTTCAGGCATGTTTTGGGCATAAGATGCCTCTTTTTGCTGGACCGGCAGCTGTTCTCTTAATTGGAATCCTTGCCAGCCAGAGTCATGACCCGGCAGCTACCTATACGGCAATTTTTCTTGGGGGAGTGGTTCTTACCATCCTTGCTGCATCAGGAATCATAGAACACGTCAGGCATTTTTTTACATCACGAATTATTGCAGCCATTCTTTTACTAATCTCATTCTCACTCATACCAACGATTCTCAATCTGATTACCAGTCCCCGTAATGGAGGAGGCATCGGAGCAAACATCGTCTTTGCTTTTTGTTTTATTCTTGTCATTTTTTTACTGTATCGAACGTTGAAAGGACTTTGGAATGCAACCATGGTCATATGGTCTCTAATTCTTGGATTCATCAGTTATAGTTTCATCTTTCCAATAATACCGGTTCCGGGAACATACGAAATCTTTGCGGTATTTGCTATTGATCCAATCCTGCCTTTGACCATTGATATTGGTGTCATTATCGCATTCTTCTTTTGTTATATTGCCCTTCTGATGAATGATATTGGTGCGATACAGTCATTAGAACCTCTGTTTCTCGTTGAACATATGAAAGAAAGGACTCAAAAAGGGGTATTTGTCACAGGTATTACAAATATCCTTTCCGGGCTGTTTGGTGTCATCGGGGGAGTTAATTATTCGCTCTCTGCAGGGATGATTCTTGCAACCGGCTCAGCGTCACGCTACCCTCTCTTTCCAGCAGCCGGTATTGTTATACTCTGTAGTATGTCCCCGTTTATCATTGCAAACCTTCTGCTGATTCCACCAGTTGTCATTGGTTGCATGCTCCTGTTTATTATGACATCGCAGTTTGCAGCTGCTCTTATCGTTGCTATCGAAGGAGATCAAAAACATACATTTCAGCTTGAAGATGGCCTTATCATTGGTCTTCCCATCCTATTCGGAACGATGATGGCATTTCTCCCACAGGAGATAATAGCCACTCTTCCATATCTGGCCCAACCAATATGTGGAAATGGATTTGTACCGGGTGTTCTTAGTGCCTTTATCATGGAGCATATCATATTTAAATCACGGAATGCGAATACAGAAAAATCCTGACATTATCATAAGCACATTACATGCATTTATGATATCAGTATGACATGTACATCCAGGAGATCGATGAATTGATTTGAGTACTCTATGTGTCACAAATTCGTTTTTTAGAGAGATTAAAAGACTATAAGATCATCGCACCTCATATCATTCTTCCTATATCATGTATTCATTATCTCTTATAATGAAGATAGATTTCTGATACAAGTAGAGATTGCTATATATAGTAAAACGTATTATTAAGTATACACATCCACTATTATTGTGAAAAGGACTTTTTAAACGATATCCGTCATAAACGGGTAAGAGTTTTTCAGGCTGTTTTCGGTAATACGGTAGCATATAATCTCTAAAGTTATAAGCGACCAGCGATGTAAAAAGAATCAGTGAACGTATTATGGAAGGAAAGAGATTATACGTCGGAAATCTGACGTATTCCGTTAATGAAACCCAGCTTGGAGAATTGTTCTCAAAGTATGGCGAAGTTGAGAGTGTCAAAATTATCGAACAGAAAGGCTTTGGATTTGTTGAGATGGGAACTTCTGAGGAAGCCCAGGCAGCAATGGACGCTCTTAATGAGTCCGTTTATGAAGGAAGAAACCTTCGTATTGATGAAGCTCGCCCAATGCAGCCACGCCGTGAATTCAACAGTGGTGGTAGCGGTGGCTACGGCGGCAGCGGTGGCGGCGGCAACCGGAGAAGATACTAATACCTATCCTTTTTTTAACGAACTAGAGCATATCTGTTCACGTGCTACAATTTGTCTGATTTCGTGTATTGGCTTTTTTGAGTGTATTACACCAACGTGTTATCATAGATAGCTCTCTTGAGTTATTGCTCATAGAAGAGAACTGTTTTTCAACCTTGGAATCTTTTGAGGTATTTACTTTTAAAATCGGTATCTGCCACTGACGAAATGATTCCCCTGGTGGAGATCATACAATAAACCAGCTTTTCTGGATTATCATCATATTATAAGATTTACATACCCTATTTTTAAATATAAGATAAATTTATTATACATACCACTGATATATTGCATATGAGGCATTTATATTATTTTTTTATCCTGATTATAAGCTTGTGCACATGGTCAGGGACTGCCTGTGCTTACCAACTCATTACCAGTACTGATCTTGGACTCTTATTTGAGGGATCCGATATCCATGCAGTTCAGAGTGTACTGGATAATATTACATCAGAAAGACCCAATGACCCCGATGTCTGGTATTATGCATCAACACTGTATCTGCAATTTAGTGAATACGAAAATGCTATAACCGCTGCCAGTCGGGCAATCACCATGGACCCAGACTATTCAGATGCTTATCTGATTCGGGCAGAAGCATACGAACGAACAGGAGATAAAGAAAAAGCTAAAAAAGACTATCGACAGGTGTTACTCTATAATCCCCTTCAACCTGATGCCCATTCTGGATATCAGCGATTGACTGATACGAAAGATACCATCAATCAGTACCTCTCAGCAGGGCGGGCACTCCTGATGGATCCAACTGATACCTGGTCTCAGTTTAATGCCGGAAGAGTACTGTATGATACCGGTTTATATAACGAGGCAATTCCCTTCTTTGAGGAAGCAATCCGACTTGACATGACCAATTCATGGGCTTATTACTTTAAAGGGAGCAGTCTTCGAAACCTGGGATTTTATCAGAAAGCTCGTGAAGCACTAGAAAAAACTGTGCAATTAGATCCCCAGAATGCCGGTACATATGCAGAACTGGCATACACGTTTGAATCCCTAAACCATAAACAAGAGGCACTAGCACAATATAAGGAGGCAGAACTACGTGATCCAGAAAATGCCTATGTACAATTCAGATATGGAACACTTCTTAATTCAGCAGGAGAATTTAACGATGCCATCCTTCGGCTGAATACGAGTGTCACTATGCAGCCCTGCAATCCTGATGCATGGTATCAGGGAGCTATAAGTCTGCATGCAATAGAAAATGACGCTGAAGCTATACAATTTATCGATCGGGCTCTTGAATCAAATCCAACCAATGACAGGTATATCAACCTTAGAAATGAGATTTTATATGCAATCTCACCAGATACCCGCAATCCTGTCACCCTTGCAGCTGATATTGTAGCAGATCCAACTGATTCAATGCCATATTATTACCGGGGTGTGTTATTGTATAATAATCAGGAATTTACATCGGCACTTGATGATTTTAATGCCGCTCTTGAACGCGATCCCCTCTTTGCAAGTGCCTGGTATTACCGGGGGCTTGTTTTATATGAACTTTTCAGGTATGATGAAGCATTATGTAGTTTTGACCGTGCAATCCTCCTCGATCCAAATAATGGGTGGGCATATTACCATCGTGGCAACATACTTGCAGAAACCGGACAGTGTTCTTATGCACTACCATTCCTGACACGGGCATATGAACTTGACAACACTATATCGTGGGCCTATTTCAAGAAAGGAACGTGTCTCTATAATATGACACGATACAAAGATGCTATTCCGAATTTTAAAGCTGCCCTTATCATGACACCGTGTAATGATTGGGGATGGTACTATGCTGGGAAAAGTGCATTTGAAACAGGATCCTATGAAGAAGCACGAATGTCATTTGAACGAGCACACAGTATTGATCCAGCTAATTCAGAATTTACCCGGATGTTGGCAGCTGCACTCTCTGAGACTGGTCATAGTGATCAGGCAATCTTTCTCTATAACCTGACCGATCAGTTTGCAAGCAGTTCCTGTGGCGTGTGTTCAGGATGCGCAATTACCTGACCCCGATATCGGTTAAAAATGTGACTTGAATATTGGATTAGATTTAAAAAAAAATATAAATAAATATCGTTTAATTTAGTTCTATTTTTTAATTTTGAATTCAAAAAATTTGTTCTTCAAATCATTATTCATCAATTGATATTACCAATGAAAAAAATAGAGATTATACTACATTTCAAACAAATGCAAACAGTATCGTATTGAAATTATCATTTTATTCTTTTCGAATCACATTATCCCTTCAAATATTGGAACATTCGCTCCAGACGAATACCGTTTTAATATAATAACCAAATCATCACCCGAAGTTGCAGGGAATGAGACCATTTGAGGAGAGATAATATCTGATATTCTGGTTTTATGACCATCAGGATAGGTTACTTCAATATCATATCTCTCTGTGGCACTGGTCATTGGCTCCTGTAGATACACAACAATATCCTCTGGCTCTCCTTTCTGATATCCGAGAAGAATCCCATTTTTCTGGATAAACCCTGGTAATGGGACTGTTAGTGTACCTGTCCCGGATAGAGCAGTCGTTTCCTGATCATTTCTTCTGATGGATTCCGGAAGTGGGATGTTATCAATATTTAGTAATGATTTTGACTCTTTATCCTGAAATGGAGCGATAACCTGATTGAATCCTGGAATCTTATCAAAAGTTACGTGACTACTTATCGGTTCATACTCAATAGCACCAAAGAGTATGGCTACTGCAACTACCAGTATCACCGTAAGAAATATTGATATACCCACCTGTAAGGAAGTTACACTGGTTTTTCCAGTATTAATCGAGGGATCATCGACATGAATACTGGTAACAGGACGGGCAATATCCCGCGACGGGGCATTCATAATAAGTTCTTCATCAATGAACGTATTTCCATGCTCAGTCTTTTCCCATTTATAGGGATTAACCAACAACTGGAGCATCCCTTTCCAGGCACCGATACTGATTAGTATCCAATAAATTGGAGAGAAAAGAGAAAGTAAGAGTAAATCATACTGTTTCTCTTTCCATGTTGCAATGAGAGCAAGTGTCAGATATACAATGTTGCCAATAAGCAGATTGAATACAGCTATTACTGCAAAAGGCCAAAAATCAAACCAGGAAATAAAAAACGACGGAATAATAAAACCCAGAATAAAAACAAACCATAATAACGGATTACATAATGGCATATAAAAATTGCCACCAAAGGTTAGATGAAAAAGGAAAAATTTCTTCCAGCCTAAATCTTTAATCAACTGAACCGGATGACGCATGTGGACAAACCAGGTCACAATAAATCCTTTCACCCAGCGGGAACGCTGCCGTATCCAGGATTTAGGACTGCTCACCGCCTCTTCATAGGTGTGTGAATTTATTATGCCAGTTGTGTATCCCTTTCTCGCAATCCGCATACCCAAATCGGCATCTTCAGTGACATTATATGGATCCCATGCACCGATCTCTTGTAAAGGGACTGCACGAAAATGGTTACTCGTTCCTCCAAGAGGTATCGGTGCATTCACTTTGTCAAGTCCCTGTAAATAGAAATCATACCAATACGAATACTCAATTGTAAACCACCGGGTGAGAATGTTTTTTCTTGGATTATAAAAATTAAGTTTACATTGAATGCTAATACAAGTTTCCTCCTGCTTTGCAAAAGCTGCAGCTACTTTTTTGAGCTGATCCCTGTCAGGATAATCTTCTGCATCATAGATGACTACGAGCTCACCACGTGAACGGAGAAGTCCGTATGAACAGGCACGTGGTTTTGTCTGTATTTCAGCACTCGGAATGATTACCGGCGTAAAAATACTTAAAAAATCCCGGTATTCTTCAGTGGTATAAGGTTCAATTACTTCTTGTATATTTCCAAATAATCCCAATTTTCTAGCCTGTTCCAGAGTATCAGAATCGTTTTCTTCCATCAGGATCTTGACATCCATCTTATTCTTGGGATAATCAAGAGAATGAATATTTTTTAGGATATGAGGGAGCATATCCTTCTCATGGTAGAGTGGCACAAGGATGGTATATACCGGCAGATCTTCATCATGCAAATGTGCAACTTCTTTATCTGATACATATAACATCCGATCGGTCCCGGTCATCCCCCGAAGGGAAATATAAAATTTGACAGGATTAATGATGAAATACGAGATATTTATGAGTGTAAAGAGGAAAAAAGCACCCCAGAACAGATCATATACAAGAAGGAGAATAACTGCAAGTGCCAGTACAACTACCATCGCCCGGTGCCAGGGAATTAAGATCTTGTATGCTGATTCATCAGGGTTCCTTTCATAGAGTTCAGATAACGCACTGTAACTGTGAACCGACTTATATCCAATATCCACCGCAGTCTGTATCGCTGATATTGATGCAATGGATATTCTAATGGATTTGCCAGTATCAGTCTTCAATCTGTCGAACAAATCATCCTGAAATGGATTTGCAGTAGCGATATGCAGATATTCATCTGTCTCCTGAAGGGGAAACACCAAATGCTCAAATTTGCAGACATATGATGAAGAAAGACCACATTCAGGTGAAAATTCAACTGCTTTTCGGCTCATTGAGAGGAGAACATCGTAATCAATGTATGTCAGCTCATAAATCTGAGCAATCTCACGATAAAAAGACTCTGGAACAGGTAATTTGTATCTGGCAAGATATTGAATAACATTTTCTATTGAAATTTCTGGTTTTTGAAGAGTTTCAATGTCAACAACCCTGTTGGAAGTTAATATCTTTATTATATCTTCTTTTTGAAGTCTTATCATCTAACAATCCTCCATGAATAATTACATTGTTCTTATCCGTAAGAAATATTACAATTTCTACCAATACTCTATTTAGCTAGTATATACAACGTTCGAGTAATAACAATTGTTAATTCTCTTTTTTTTAATCTAATACATCTCTGAAAACCAGAAACTGCACTCAACTTTTGCAATTCAATTTTTTTTAATGGCAATGTAATCAGAATATGGGGGGGCTGAATCAGCTGCATAATGCAGCCCATGTTTTCAGACTATATGACCTCTGCAGCAGTCATATTGCTATTTTTATAGCAGGATAATGTACTATTTTTCGCAACTCTGCGTCTTTCTTTCCTATAAGAAGCCAATAGACAGATATTAGTAACACCACTTAATATAAAATAGGAACAAAATTTAAATAGAAGATTATCTATATAAAATAATATGACATACGGGAAATTTGAAGTATATGAGGATGCTTCTGGAAAATTCAGGTTCAGACTAAAAGCAGGGAATGGAGAAATTATTGCAACGGGTCAGGGATACGGATCCAGGCAATCCTGCCTGAAAGGGATTGAAAGTGTTAAAAAGAATGCATCCGATGCAGAAATTGTCGATGCAACGGAATGATATACATTTTTGCTGCCCTGATATGATATGTCTCATTTTTCTCACTTTTTCCACCTTATTACATCTTTGATGAACATCAGATTCTTATATCTGCAAATGCATACAGGTTTTTCGAGTCAGAAGCAAACGCATCATATTTTGCAAGAACCTTATGCTGTCAGGTAGACCAGATTGAATACCCACATATAAAACATCGCTGCATCCTAATATATGGAGAGATAGCAAATAAATAACCAGTAATATTCCTTATTGTAGATCTATTGAAGGGACAATTCAAAGACAAGCATGAATAGTAACTAACAACGATAATTCTTCTCCAAAAAAATTAATCATGAAAATAACTGGCATAAGCGGGAGTCCGAGAAAAGGTGGAAATACCGATATAATACTTAAGGAAATTCTTCTCGGTGCAAGTGAACACGACATCGAAACAGAAGCTATTTTCCTTCGGGACTATACGATTAATCCCTGTATAGGGTGTGAGAAATGTAGAAAAGATCTCACGTGTTCCCGCTTTAATGACGGAATGAATCTTCTTTATCCAAAAATTGAAGAAACTGAGATAATAATCCTTGGATCACCCGTCTACAACTATAATATAACAAGCCTGATGAAATCCTTTATCGACCGATTATACCCGTATTACGAATTTTCCGATGATCGTCCAAGGAAATATCGTTCACGGCTTTCGGACAAAGAACGTAAATCTCTTATTTTTTCGATATGTGAGCAGACGGACCCAAAAGAAACCGGATTTGCAATAGAAGCAATGTCAAGACCTCTTGAAGCACTCGGTTATCAAACGCTGGAGAAATTACCCTTGAGTGGTTTTTTTGAAAAAGGAATAATTCGTCGTGATGAAATAATTATGCACAAAGCCTACTCCCTCGGGCAGAAACTGGCAGGCACTGTCGATTTTTCAAGTGATATGAAATAGTCATGTTAGAATCACATTCGTTTGAGAATTGAAATAATTTAACCGCAGAGGACACAGGGGGGAACCCCAGGTTTTAGAACTCTGCAAACGAGCATTCCCTTCTTGTTTTACATCAGTCCAATCGGAAATTATATTGAGGTTGAAACAGTCTCTTGCGTCCTCTGCGTTCTCTGCGGTTGGAATTCTTACCCTAATATGGTATGAAAGTCAGAATGTCACGTAATTATATCCTGCCTAAACATGATGATATGGTATCACTTGGTTTTTAGACAGAACCACTGGCAGAGAATCTATGAATAATATAAAAAATCTGATAATACTTCAACCGCCAGTCATCTCCTCAAAGCAGGAAATAATTTTAGAGGAACCTGAGCAGAAAATAGATGCTGATGTAAACATCTGTACGTACCAGGAGATTGCAACCGAGAATCAGAATAAATAAAGATCATAAAAAACCATGCATACTATGTAGTATCTCATCAAAATACCTGAGGATATGAATGAGTTTGTTCGACAACTGAGTCATCTTCTATTTGGTCTTCTGATTGCCATCTTCATTTATTTGGGATCCGCACCTGTGGTCATAGCGGTTTTATCATCAAGTATTTTTGCAGGTTTTCTCTTCTCTGATGCTATCAGCAGAGGAATGTATATTCCACTCATCTCTCCAATCGTTGGACATCTGGAACGTGATGTTGAGTACCCCGGAAAAGGAACACTAGTATTTTTGATAACGGCTCTCTTTTTAACAGCCGTCTTTCCCGGTCTGATTGCTGCATTGTCTATTCTTGTTCTTGCAGTACTTGACAGTATCTCTACGATTGTAGGAATAACTTTTGGTAACCATAAAATATATCAAAATAAATCAGCAGAAGGGACACTGGCGGGAATCGGAGCAACATTTCTGGTTCTTCTTATATTTATCCATCCTGTGGTTGCGTGTATTACAGCATGCATCGCCGGTATTACAGAACTTTACTCCCCGGTTGATGATAATATGACAATTCCTTTGATAACGGCCCTAACTATAGTATCACTATCCCTTTTTTCAGTAATTATGTAATTTTATTCTGAATTATTACAGAAGATCCAGATATGGATTGAAACATGTTTTACATGACCTTTCCATACCTTCAAATCATCATTACCCAGGTTTCTCTCAATAAGAACAGCAATTATTAACCCTTCTCACACCGACAGAAATGAGAATGAAAAATCCGTTCCATGTCATGATAATCCCAACCCTTGGATGTCCTTCAAACTGTAAATACTGCTGGAGCTCAGAAGAGGGATCTCCCATTATGACGGTGGAAACCGTCAGAGAAATAGTCACATGGCTGCAGGGATTCAAAGAAGACAGGGTAACCTTCACCTTTCACGGGGGTGAACCACTCCTTGCAGGTCCCGACTTTTACCAGGAAGCTCTAGCCCTCATTTCACAGGGATTACCCCATATGACACCTGAATTTGCCATCCAGACGAACCTCTGGCGGATGACTCCTGAAATCGCAGAGATATTTGCAGAGTATCATGTTCCGATTGGTTCATCCATCGACGGGCCACAGGAATTAAATGACCTGCAGCGGGGAGACGGATACTTTGAAAAAACAATGAAGGGATATGAGATAGCAAAAAAACACGGGCTATCAGTCAGGTTTATCTGCACCTTTACCAATCACTCATTCAAACACCGCCAAGAGATTGTCAAATTCTTTTTAGATAACGGATTTACCTTAAAACTTCATCCGGCTCTCCCATCACTTCGGGATACCAATCCGGAAAAATGGGCTCTTGCACCTGAACAATATGGGGATCTTTTAGTGTATCTCCTTGACCAGGCACTTGAACATATCAGTGATATCGATATTATGAATATCAATGACCTTGTCAGGTGTGTCTTTACCAGACAGGGAAATGTATGCACCTTTGCTGACTGTATGGGAAGCACCTTTGCAATCGGGCCTGATGGGAGTATTTACCCCTGTTACCGGTTTGTCGGTATGTCTGAATATGTAATGGGAAACGTGTACGACCATCCAACACGTGACGATCTCACCAGATCGAATGCCTGGAAATTGATGCACGCGTATAAGGATTTTGTTGATGTCACCTGTAAGGACTGTTCGCATATCAGATATTGCCGGGGTGGATGCCCGTATAATGCTATTGCACCTACTAACGGGGAGATAAAAGGAGTTGATCCTCACTGTACTGCATACAAACGAATATTTGATGAAATAACAGATCGGATGAATACTGAGATGTTTGAATCACCTCCAATGGGAATGCCAGGATTTGGTACATCCCCGAAGCTTAATCAAAAACCGGGAATTATGGCGCTTATGCACAAGATTGTAATGCAGTAAAAAAAGTCTATATCATTACATCTTTTGATGTTCTCTTCCTTTTACTTGCGGTCAATGTTGTATTCCAAAATTGGCCTGTAATGGGCATCTGCTCTAAAAATGGCGTATATTCATATTAAAACCTATTTTTTTATTCGATACATTTTGAAACATAAGTACCTGATAATCATTCATCCCTATCAAAAAGTATTGTTCTGTGATTTTCTTCTAATAAGAGATGCATATATCCCAACAATACAAAGGAGGGTGAAGAAGATGAAGAGATAATGAACACTCGCAATGAATTCCGGATAATATCGAGGGACAATCTCAATTCTGCCAATGACTAATGCAAAGACCATCATGACGATACCCATTGAGAACATCTGTCCAAGTAGCCGCATCGTTGCAAGGGTGCCCGATGCTACACCATAATATCTCTTCTCTACTGCACTCATGATTGCATTGGTATTTGGGGATGAAAAAATACCAAATCCCACGCCAAGAATTACGAGAGCTATCAGAATATACCAGATAGATGTGTTCTCTCCCAAAAATGTCAGAAGAAAAATGGCTATTCCGGATAATCCCATTCCAACTGATGCAATAACTCCCGGATCTGCATGATCTGATAACCGGCCAGAGAAGGGAGAGATTATCATCTGCATTACTGGTGCGGTTACCAGGATGAAACCTGCATATTCAGGAGAAAAATTATGGGTGTACTGAAGAAACAGACTCATGAGAAACGAGACAGAATATGTTGCACTATAATTTATCAGTGCTGCGAGATTTGAAAACGCAAATATCCTGTTTCCAGAGAAGATCCGTATATTTAACACGGGATATCGCGTTTTAAGTTCTTGCCTGATAAACAAACAGGTACAGAAAAGACCGGCTAGTATCAGGAACAGACCAGATGCATCGGGGAGAAGAGAAAAGCCATACATGACCATCATGAGTGCAATACCATAGAATAACGCCCCCACAAGATCAAATCGCTCCTGATTACATTCTGCCCATTCTCCTTTTAATTTAAATCGAACAAGAATGATTGCAGCGATTCCAATGGGAACATTAACCAGAAAAATGCTTCTCCAGCCCAGATATGTAGTTAAAAAACCACCAAGAAACGGACCAACAGAGAGGCCCAGATAGACTGCTGTGGTATAAAGTCCTAAAGCAGATCCCCGCTCGCCTGGTGGATAGACCGACGTGAGAATAGCAACCGCAGTTCCAAATATCATAGCACTTCCAAGACCCTGCACAATCCGAAGAGCAATAAATGCCTCAGAAGAGGATATCAGGGTCATACAAAGTGATGCAACTGCAAATGTCCCGATACCACAGAGATAGACCTTCTTTCTCCCATATATATCTGCTATCTTTCCAAATGGAACGAGAAAAACAGCACAGGAGAGAAGATATGCAGTTGTCACCCAGGAAAGAGTGATGATATCCATGTGAAATTCAGTACTAATTACAGGTAAAGCGATATTGACCGCAGAGCCGTCAAAGGGAGTGATAAATCCAGCTAAAATAGCCAGAATCAGTACTATCCGTTTTTCAGCAGCAGGGACTGGCGAACTGAAAGAAGGAGAAAGAGCTCCTTTAGTACAAAAAAAACGATCCAACATCTTTCCGTTCATATGTATTCACCACCGGTATAGTATATCATTAATAGAAAACTTTCTGGACGTTTACCTTAATTTATGAAGCGCAAATAGCTTTTAAACCTTGGAATAACCTTTGTTTCACTTCAGTTATTCCACGAAGTTTGCAGTGCATATAAGTAGTACTATACAACCTGGATCAGGTTGAATGTATGTATTTTTAAATAGAGAAATACTATTTTTAGAGATGAGAAAGGTATTTTATCCAGTATTCATTGTTCTCATCATTGTGACAATATGGTCGGGAATAGATGTAACGGTTCTTGCTGATGAGAACGCTATCTACCTTAATGATATTCTTGATTCATATATCGTTTCTGATGAACCTGGCATGGTCATCTATGTCAGTGAGGGAGAAAATACCTTATCAGCTATCGGTGGTCTTTCAGATCTTGTGAAAAAAACACCAGTTCACATGAGTGACCGGTTCCGTATTGGAAGTGCAACAAAACCATTTGTCGCAACCATCGTTTTGCAACTGACAGAAGAAGGACTCGTGGATCTGGATGCACCACTGAGTTTGTATCTTTCGGCTGATATTGCATCACACATCGCAAATACAGATAGTGCAACCGTCAGGCAGACGATGCAGATGAAAAGCGGTATTCCAGATTATATGACAGATGCATTTGATGATGCAGTAGAACAAGACCCCATCCATCCCTGGACTGCTGCTGAAGTGGTGACCTTTAGTTATAATATCCCGGCAGATAATCTTCCGGGTAGTGAATTTGTCTACTGTAACAACAATTATGTCCTGCTTCAACTCCTTATTGAGCAGGTAACCGGCAATTCGTTAGCAGAGGAATTAGAGACACGAATATTTGATCCTACAGGGATGAATTCCTGTTATCTTGAAGATCCGGCACATATTGGAGACGGAATCATCAGAGGATATGCGTCTGATAATGACAGATTTGTTGATGTCACCATGGAGAATGACGGGCTTGGACTTGGCGACGGGGGGATTATCGGGACAGCCGAAGATATTGCCAAATTTGTGCCGGCTCTATTGAGCAATCACTATTTCAGCAATGATATGCTTTCTCAGATGCTTACCACGGTTCCAGATGACGAGGATGAAACATATGGTCTTGGGATATCAGTGATACAGACACCATATGGCGAGTTAATCGGTCACGATGGTGCATCAGGCGGATTTCAGTCTTCAATGTATTACCTGCCTGATACTAACATGAGTCTTGTTATCCTGACAAATAACTTTGATTCTGATGTTGTTAATGATGTCAGGGAAGAAGTAACACGATTAATGACAGATACAGTAAATGAAGAGACTGAGGAAGACTAATTTTTTTACAGGGAACGAATCATGCTGGTATTTTCACTACCTGACATCGGAAATATCAAAATGAGATTTTAGATAATTTAACAGAGGATATTCTACCGAATTTGTTGTGATATGTCTATCGTAAGACTGGTATGCTTTTACCAGAGTGTGTACCTTTTCTCCGTTATGATACCTAAAATTCTCTCTCCTGATTAGAAATCTGAAAACCCGCATGATAGCCACGTCAATGTCTTGCGATACATGCTATCAGGTACTGCTCCTGACGTATTCAGACAAGGTACCAATTAATTGATTCACTTCTCCTTTTGGTTGTCCTGACCTTCTACGCCATTATCACCAGTTACATCCCATAGTATTCTAAAAAGCATCAAGTATTGCATTTTCTACCGATAAAAGATCCAGACAGTGCCATTTTATAAGAAAACGCTGAAACCCCGGATTGTCAGTTCATATGAATAGTGGGGAGAAAAAAAAGTGTCGTTGACAACAATATCCCGATACTGCCAAACTCACAACCTTCCGATTATCGCAATCCTTATACAATCGTGGGATAATAGCATTGTAATGCTACATACACGCCAATTTATGTTGTGTTTTTGTTGTATCAGTCTTTTTTTTCTTTCTGCAGGAGTTCTTGCTGATGCGATGAATCTGGTTGAAGATTTGAATATTGGTTCTGAAGGAGAAGGAGATGGACAGTTTCTCTGGCCGTGGGCAATTGCCCTAAGTCCAAACGGAACAATATATATTACAGATATATTCCGGTGTGATATCCAGGCCTTCACCCCGAATGGAACATTTATTACGAAATGGGGTCAGCAGGGAAGTCTGGATGGTGAGTTTCTCTATCCGCAAGCAATTGCGGTAAGCCCTGATGGGAGCATCTATGTCGTTGATTCCGGTAAAGCTCAGCATGTGCAGCAGTTTACGTCTTCCGGTTCGTTTATCAGATCTTTCGGGGAGTCAGGATCAGGACCGGGAGAATTTTCTGCCCCAATCGGTATCGCAGTAAACAGCACTGGATATGTCTATATTGCTGACTTGATGAATAACAGTATCGAGATATTCACCACAGACGGGCAGTACCAGGAGACATGGAATACAACAAATGGTATGCCACCTGATTTTCTCTACCCGATGTCAATAGCAATCGATCAGGATGATGCTGTCTATATCGGTTTATGGCAAGATGCAATATATAAGTTTTTACCTGACAAAACTCTCGTACAACAATGGCAGTTGCCAAACTGGAAATACGATTATCATGTCACTGCTGTCGGTCCTGATAAAATCCTTTATGCCATTGGGATTGATCATGTTATGCCCGGAGATTCTGCAACAATCTATCGATGTGCACAAGACGGGACTGTCGAACCCATGCTTACAGAAGGTAATTTTAATTTTCAGGGAATCGGGGTGGATGAGCAGAACCGGTTTTTCTGTACTAATTCAAACCGTGAATGTGTTGCACGACTGCTGCAAGGGACTAAAACACCCGGACTGCCGGTTCCGAACCTGGTATGGTCAAAATCCCTTACTGAAGGGAGCATCATGGATAGAGGAGTTAGTAATTTCATGACAACAGATGGGGGTTTTATTGAGACCGGTGCCATCTGGAACGGGTATTGGGGAGATGTGCTGGTTTTAAAAAAGGATAATAACGGTGCAACCGAGTGGATGAACTCATATGGAGGCAGTGAATCAGATCAAGGGAATAAAATTATCGGAACACAGGATGGAAATTTCATCCTGAACGGATATACTAAATCTAATGATGGTAATGTAACCGGGAACCATGGAAACGGGGATTACTGGGGAGTTATGCTTAATGCAACCGGCACATTGCTATGGGAAAAATGTTATGGAGGATCTCTCCTTGATTATGGTACTGATATCCTTGAGACGGATGACGGAAATTTCATCCTGGCCGGGTATACTAACTCTGTTGATGGTAATGTAACCGGGAACCATGGGGGACGCGACATCTGGGTTGTTAAGATAAACAGAGAGGGAGCCATTCTCTGGCAGAAGTGCTATGGCGGGACAGCAGATGAGGGAGGAAACGCCATTATAAAGACTTATAACGGGGGGTACATTCTGACAGGATACACAGAATCTGATGATGGTGACGTTTCAGGGAATCATGGGGGACGTGACATCTGGGTTGTTGAAACAGACAGTGAGGGAACCATTCTCTGGCAGAAGTGCTATGGCGGGACAGCAGATGAGGGAGGAAACGCCATTATAAAGACTTATAACGGGGGGTACCTACTGACCGGATACACGGAATCAGATAATGGTGATATGTCAGGGAATCATGGCGGGACGGATCTCTTCCTTATTGAGACAGATAATGAAGGAACTATTCTCTGGCAGAAGTGCTATGGCGGAACAGAAGAGGAGGACGGTTCTGATATTATGGCATATAACGAAAAGTATATTCTTGTCGGGTATACAGAATCGTCTGATGATGATGTCACCGGATACCATGGAAATGGTGATGTCTGGATGATACAGACAGATACAAATGGAAATATCAAATGGACCACGTGTTTTGGGGGTTCAAGCTATGATGATGGATACAGCGGTATTAGCAGGGGAGACGGGACGTATATCATTACCGGGGAGACACGTTCCCGCGATGGCGATGTATCTAATCCCGATGTGAATAGGGATCTCTGGACTTTTATGCTGGATGAGATGGAATCAGACTTTTCAACAAGTACACAATCAGGAATGGCTCCACTTACCGTTACCTTTACCGGTAGGACATCCTCAGGAATGGAACCGAATTCATGGAGTTGGTACTTTGGTGACGGTGGGATATCATCTGAAGAAGAACCTGTTCACCAGTATACGACTCCCGGTACCTATACGGTCAGTATGCAGGTATCAGGACCAGAATTTAAAAACTCAGTTGAGAAACCAGGATATATCAGGGTAACGTAAACCAGATTGAGAAAAGAATTCATACGATTACTCTGTCATTCGTGACCGTTGCGTTGCTGGCAGGGTGTTATATATTTTTTTTTTGATAGATTGTAAAAAAAACAAGTATACCTGCTTTCTTATCTGAAAACCAGCGGGATGAACAACCCAGGAATTACAGACAACCCGGGAGTTGCGATTCACTGAATATTGAATCGGGTGATGATCAATTCATGTAATGGTGCCAAAAAAAGTATCAACACGGTTGAAGAGGCACTTTATCATCCGATAGTAAAACAAAAAGCTGCCGCAATTATCAAGTAGTCCGTCTCAGGGGGTCCTGATTTTTAATTGCCAGATTGATTAACAGGTACTATTTTTTCTTGTCCCTTGTGCTCAGGTAATTTTTCATACAGAATTGGTATGTAATGGGCTGTCAGTACCGTATCAATCTGCATAAAAACCGTACCTGTTGATAACACTATCAGAAGGTAAAAATAATCCAAATTGGGATGGAATGACTATGTATCCTCCTTATTATTGAGATCCCAATCTAACTATCGTACTACTAAAATCATCCCTTTATGAGCCACAGGTATATGTAGTATGGCATATCAATAGTACTATAACGAACGGTTTCTTTATAAATCGTTTGAGATAGCACAATATTACAAGGTAAGATTAGGTACGATATCAATGAGAAGTCCATTGAGATTTTCAGAAAATAAAAACGGAGAAGGATGCAACAGGAGCAGGGGATTGATCCAGTTATATATTCTTCATTCCCTCAAAATCGAGCCCAAATCAGGTTATGACCTCATAAAGGAGATATCTGAAAAGACAAAAGGTGCATGGGTGCCAAGCAAAGGGACCCTGTATCCCATGCTTACTAAAATGGAGACTGAAGGACTGATACTCATATCTGAAACCGGAAAACGCTCCAAAAACATATTTCAACTGACTGAAAAAGGAGAGAAAACACTTACAAAAATTGTAACTGAGAAGAAGGAAGAGAAAGAAAAAATGTTTATCTTTAGAAATCTTCTTTTTGAAATTTTTAGTGATGAATCTGATTCTGTTATGGCAGATATTATGAAGATCCATATGGTAACAGAGAAAATTACGCCTGAAAAACAGGATGACGTAAAAGCAATAATAAAAAAATGTCTTTTAGATGTACAGAGGCTGGATTTAGATGAATGCAGTAGTAGTTAACAATCTTACAAAGAAATTCGGTGATTTCATTGCTGTTGACAATATCTCATTTGATATTAAAGAAGGTGAAATATTCGGCCTTTTAGGGCCAAATGGAGCAGGTAAAACAACCACATTATCAATGCTCGCAACAATGCTGGACCCGACTTCAGGAAAGGCAGAGGTTGACGGACATGATATAACAAAGGATGAAGACGGTGTCAGAAGGTCAATCGGCATTGTATTTCAGGATCCAAGCCTTGATGAAGAACTGACAGCCTGGGAAAATATGGACTTTCACGGAAGATTATATCGGATTCCTAAAAAAGTCAGGTTTGAACGAATAACTGAGCTGTTAGATCTTGTAGGACTACAAGAGAGAAAGAATGACCTCGTGAAGACCTATTCCGGAGGAATGCGGAGAAGGCTTGAGATTGCACGGGGACTTTTGCACCGGCCAAATGTACTCTTTTTAGATGAGCCCACACTTGGCCTTGATCCCCAGACCAGGAATTATCTCTGGGAATATATCGAAAAATTAAGTACAGAGATGAAAATTACCGTTATTATTACGACCCATTACATGGATGAGGCAGACCGGTTGTGTGGGCGAATAGGTATCATAGATAACGGGCGGATTGTTGCCCTCGACACTCCACAACATCTGAAAAAACAGATTGGGGGTGATGTTATCACCGTTACATCGCCAGATTGCCCGGGTACCCTGTCAGATTTCAATGTCCCGTGGATTGAGAAAATAGAACAATATGAGGGTTTTTTCTCAATTGCTCTTTATGATGTCGAGGAACATTTGTCAGAACTCATGAAGATGCTCATAGAACATGAGATCCGGATTACCTCTGTTTCAATTCATAAGCCAACACTTGAGGATGTATTCCTGCATTATACCGGCCGGACAATCAGGAATGAAGAGGCCGGGGCTAAAGATCACATGCGGATGGCACGTAAGGCATGGAGGCACTAATTATGGATGTTATCTATACCATCTGGTTGCGAAACGTCAAACGATACCTCCGATCAAAGAGCCGGATTGTTGGAAGCCTCGGGATGCCACTCTTCTTTCTGATTATATTAGGTTTCGGCCTGAATTCGGTTGTCAATATCTCAAATATTAGTGGTAACTATGTTGAGTTTTTAGTGCCTGGTATTGTGGCAATGAGTGTGTTGTTTACATCGATATTCTCTGGAATTCAGATTATATGGGATAAACAATTTGGATTTTTAAAAGAGACTCTTGTAGCACCGATATCAAGAACAGAGATAATGCTCGGGCAGACGTTAGGCGGTGCCACCACGGCCATCATCCAGGGAACGATTATCCTTGTATTATCCTTGTTTATCGGGCTTACTGTCCCGGGATTGTTAAGTCTTGTGATAGCATTTGGATTTATGGCGCTTATTGGCATTGGTTTTACCTCGTTTGGTATTGCCCTTGCTTCGAGAATTGATGATATGAGTGGGTTTCAGCTAATTATGAGCTTCTTTATCTTCCCCATATTCGGCCTTTCAGGTGCTATGTTTCCGATTGAGAGTCTTCCACCCCTGTTCCGGTCCCTGACATTATTTGATCCCTTAACATATGGGGTGGAGGGAATACGATTCGGTTTAAGCGGGGTTTCACAGATTAATCCAGTCGTCTGTTTTCTCGTACTGTTCTCATTTTCGGTTGCGATGATTATTTTTGGGGCGTTTTTGTTCCGGAAGATACAAATCTAATTTTTTACCTTTTTTTAAGACGCACCCATTGCGCATTCAACTTGTACGGATGGATGAGAATATCTTAAGCACCCGGGAACCAGCGTAAAAGATATAAAAACCTCTCATTGTGCCGTATTCAAAAATA
>Ga0265594_1001131_pt1 | contig 21098 bp, 22 predicted proteins | sample saktaG_11_FD_190147 | JGI IMG/M metagenome (GOLD analysis project Ga0265594, IMG submission 190147) | Saline water microbial communities from Sakinaw Lake, British Columbia, Canada - sak_2011_5_24_80m | ecosystem: Environmental > Aquatic > Non-marine Saline and Alkaline > Saline ... | reverse complement strand
CCTGAGGTTCAATGAAGGTGTAAGAGTGACATCAGCAGCGAATGCTGCGCCAAAGGGTGTAACAAGAAAAAGTAAAATGATGAAAACTGTATAATATTTGGAATGCATGGTTTAACCTCCTTAGTTTGAGGTAAAAGTATCAAGGTTCAAGGACCAAGGTAAAAGGATCATGGTACTACAACGACGTCTCCTCTTTTGAGGAATATGTTCTGTTCCAGGTTCTTTCCTTTCTTAACTTCATTATAGTCGAAGGGTATCTTTATGGATTTGTCCTTTTCCTGGCGAAGGATGATAATGTTGCCTGGAGAAGCGAATGCGTTCAAATCACCGGCCATGGCGAGAAGCTGCATTACATTTGTTTTCAAGTTGATCGGGTATTGTCCCGGGGTGTTTACCTTGCCGACGGCATAGGCTGTCATGCTGCTGGCATTTATGACCAGGACAGTGACTGTCGCGTCAGTCACATATTCTTTCAGTTTCTTTGAAACAACATCTCTGAGTTTGGTCACAGTCAGTTCGGTTACATCAATATCCCCGATAAGAGGGAAGGCGATAATACCATCGGGTGGTACGATCATCTGACGGGTGAGAGTTTCGTCCTTCCAGACAGAAATCTCAATAGAATCACCGGGTCCGATCTTATATCTGCTTTCTTCCGCGAAAGTCGCCGTATTATTAATGGTAAATGAAGCCAAAAACAAAAGCAGGACAAAAAATACTGTTTTTTTCATTGCATCCGTCCCCCATAGGATTAAGTGATTAGATTAATAAGTAATTTGTTAAATAATTTCAGGTCCTTTGCTGTTTCGTGTGGGTAAATCACTCGTGTCATTCCCGCAAAAACGGGAATGACACGCGGGGCGGGAATCTATGCGGAGATAATATGTTTTACCTATATAAAACAGCGAGCAACCTGATTTTATTGTAACAATTTCTTCATTTCTTTTTCCGCTTCCTGCCGTCCGGGGAAGTTTTCTCTGTCTTTCAGGGCGAGCTGCAGATGGCTTTTTGCCTTATCTTTTTCACCCAGTCCGAGATAAATCATTCCCATATGATAATTGATGACCGGGATATTCCGGGCTTTTTCATCAATGCCGAGAAGTAGATCTTTCGCTTTCTTATATTCGCCCTTGCGGTAATAGACCCATGCCCCGGTATCCACCAGGGAGGGAACATTTTTGAATTTTTCCAGCAACGGAGCAACAAGTTTTTCTGCTTTTGCAAGGGTTTCCTTTGTTGGTTCATACTCGGCATAGTAAAAGGCCAGATTATTGGCCGCCATTGGGACTCCCGGATCTTTGGCCAGCACTTCTTCGTAGATGCCCTTCGCTTTTTTGTATTCACCCTTTTGTTCTAATGTCATAGCGGAAAGAAGGGCAACGCGGGGGTTATTCGGATTCAGCGCTCTCATCTTCTCGTAATTTTCCAGGGCCTTATCGAGAGAACCCTGAGATTGTTCAAGCTGAGCGAGACTGAACAAGGCCTGCTGGCTGTTCGGATTGATTTCGAATGCCTTTTCATAGCTCTTGCGGGCATTGGAATAATCCTTCTTGATTGTATAAAGTTTTCCCAGCAAAATATAATAGCCGGAATTCTTCGGGCTCTTTTCAATCTGCTGTTGAACTCTGCTTATGGCCTCGTCAAGTTTCTTTTCTCTCAAGAGGGGGTCCAGGCTCTGGATGAGAGCGGGGGTATAATCGACGTTGGCTTCGAGGGCTTTCGCGAAGAGCGATTCGGCCTCAGCACCTTTCTTTTCCAGGCGTTTTACGACGCCTTTTTTATAGTAAGCAACAGGAGATTCGGGTGCAAGCTTTAAGAGGCGGGAATAGTATCTGTCCGCCCCGGAAAGATCCTTTTTCTCCAGTGCCATATTACCGAGGGCAAGCAGGGCTTCTCTTACATTGGGATTCTTATCCAGTAAATTTTTGTAGATGTCTTTGGCAATTGCCGGCTCATTGTTGAGATGATGAGTCCTCGCAAGGGCAAGGGATACGGGAATGTTTTCGGGCTCTTCGCCAAGAACTGTCCGGTATTCCGCAATGGCGCCGACATAATCCTTTTTGCTTACAAGGATATCCCCTTTTAAGGCGATGCCGGCTGCATCTTTGGGGTTTTCCTTCAAAACTTCCTCTACCAGTTTCATCGCTTCGTCAGGCTTTCTCTCCTGATAGCGAATTCCCGCAAGGAGTATTTTTGCCTTAAGGAAATCGGGGCCTGTTCGAGCCTTGGTTATGAATTCCTTCAGCAGCCCGATGGCTTTGTCTTTATTCTTTTGTCCAAGTTCATACCGGGCGAGTATATCGTAAGGTACATATTGATCGGGTATGTCACTAATGGCCTTTTGAAGAGTTTCTGCCATGGCGGCATTTTGCTTGTTTCCCGCATAGAAACGGGCGAGATAGATGCGGGGTTCTATCTTATCAGGATGAGCGGCAATGAGATCTTTGAGAATCGTTTCAGCCTCTTTCTTTTTGTTTGTCCGGTTGTAAAATTGCGCAAGAAGGAGCTTTGGGCCGTCATTTTCGGGTTCTTGATTGACCAGAATTTTGTATTCCTTCTCTGCATCGGGGAGGCGATTTTCCTTTTCGAGAATACGAGCTAAAAGCAGCCGGCCTCTTTTATTCTTTTCATTTCGGTCGAGGAGAGCTCTCAGTACTTCTTCTGCCCCCTGCATGTCCCTTTGCTTAAGCCTGATATTGGCCAGGATGAGATAAGCGGCTTCTTTTTTCGGATTTTTTTCGATGAGTGATTTCAGAATTTGTTCTGCATCGGAGTCCTTTCCGTCTACAAGGAGGCAGTTTGCCTTTAAGAGTAGGGCTTCTTCATGGCCCGGATTCTTAGCCAGTACCAGTTTCGCTTTTTCCCATGCCTTATCCTTTTGACGGCCGAGAAGAAGTATCTTCCCCAAAGCTGCTTGGGCGTCCAGAAGTTCGGGATTAAGTTCGATGGCCCTGGATAGTGAACCGTAGGCCGGCTTAAATTTCATCTGCTTAAGGAGCGACAGGCCAAGCATGGAATAGGCTTCGGCAAAATTGGGATCAATCTTGATGGCATTACTGAAGTTGATGGTTGCCTTTGTGTATTCCCCTTTAGCATAAAGTTCGGTTCCCTTATCAAAGAATTTCACTTTTTTTGACTCAGGGCTTCCACAGGCTACAATCAATAATGCTAAGAGGACCAGAAAGTATTTTATTAATTGTTTACACGCCATTATACAATCTCCTTTATTATCTCGGTGAGGTAAAGTTAATTAAAATACCTATCATATTGTCGTTAAAAAGGGAAGCAGAAGATAGTGTGAGTTTAGAGTCTTTATTCACAACAACAAGGACAAAGGATCAAGGTAAAAGGAACAAGGTAAAAGGAACAAGGTAAAAGGAACAAGGTAAAAGGAACAAGGTAAAAGGTGGGGTGGCCTGGTATTTAATTCAAAATTAAGAATTCAAAATTCAAAATTGCTTTTTTATCCTTGATCCTTATTCCTTAAATTGAAGGACGTCTTTATATACTTCCTTTCTTGATACTTCCATTTCTTCGGAAATAATATTGACCATATCTCTCGTTGAGAGTGTTGGATCGCCCTGTAATTCATTGAATCTCTTCATTACCTTTTCACGTGAGTAGCGCTCGGGATGTTTCTCTGCTCCTGAGATGATAAGGGTGATTTCGCCCTTTAACTGCCTTTCCCTTAAAGAGTCGATGAGCTCTCTCACAGTGCAACGCATTATTTCCTCGTATACTTTAGTCAATTCTCTCGCAATTACGGCGTGTCTGTTCCCAAGAGTTTCTTCTATTTCTTTAAGGGTGGAGAGAAGACGCCTGGGGGATTCGTAAAATACCATTGTTTTTGTTTCATCCTTGAGGGATTCCAGAAATTGCTTTCTTTTCCCGGTTCTGGAAGGAAGGAATCCGAAAAAGACAAAACTGTCCATGGGAAGACCTGAGGCGCTGAGTGCGGCAACGACGGCTGATGGGCCGGGAACAGGTACAACTCTGATAAAATGTTCAATAGCCTGGTTGATCAGGATGTAGCCCGGGTCTGATATGCCGGGAGTGCCCGCGTCGGAGACATATGCCACATCCATTCCCTCATCAAGTTTTGAGATGATAAAGGCGCTCTTTTTTAATTCATTCTGGTCATAGAGGCTGGTAAGAGGGGAATTGATGTCGTAGACATTGAGAAGTTTCTTCGTTCTTCGTGTGTCCTCGGCGGCAATAAGCCGGACTTCCTTAAGGATCCTGAGAGCACGAAGGGTAATATCCTCCATATTCCCTATGGGAGTGGAGACAACATATAATGTTCCTTTTTTCCTTGTCCTTGTTCCTTGCACCTTGATCCTTCGCCCCTGATCCTTGTACCTTGAACCTTTGTCCTTTGTCCTTTTGCGTCATTCCCATGCAAGCTCGAAGGCGTTTTCAATGAGTTCCACGGTGTTGCCGTTGGGAGATAATTTGATCGCGATTACGTCGAACCTTGCATCATGATTGTCAAGTCGCTTTTCATTCAAGTAATTCAATGCTATTTTAGAAAGCTTCTTTTGTTTATTAAAATCGACGGCATCTGTCGGGTCTCCGAAATATTCTGATCGCCTGCTCTTGACTTCGACAAAAATAATATCACCGCTGTCACGGGCAACAATATCAACCTCTCCAAATACACATTTGTAATTTCGTTCAATTATTTTGTAGCCCTTCTTTTTCAGGAAATCAATAGCGATGTCTTCACCAATTTTGCCGGTTTTTTTGTTATCACTTTTCATGATGTCCAAGTCGCTGGGTTGGGTTTCGCGTTGAACCTTGCACCTTGTTCCTTGAGCCTTGTCCCTTATACCTTTACCTTGAAGGATTTCCTGTGAATTTCGCAGTAGCCGTATTTTTTTATTGCATTGCGGTGTTCACGGGTGCCGTAACCTTTGTTTCTCATAAAATTGTATTCGGAAAACTTCAGATGATACTCATCCATCATGCGGTCTCTTGAGACCTTGGCAATGATGGAAGCGGCTGCCACGGAAATGCTGAGAGAATCTCCTTTGATGATCGTTTTTTGTGGTATGGAAAGGTTGATGGTGTCTCTGCCATCTATGAGAAGGTAATCAGCGGGAGTAGATAAATCCAGAACAGCCTTTTCCATGGCCAGAAGGGTTGCCCTGAGAATATTGATATCGTCAATGATATCGGGCTCCACAACACCAAGGCCAATGGAAAGAGCATCATTCTTTATAGTTTTGTATATTTTTCCCCTTTTTAAAGGAGTTAATATTTTTGAGTCTCGAATATCCCCGTTTATGTAATCGTGGGGGAGGATGACAGCTGCGGCGACAACAGGACCAGCCAGAGGCCCCCTTCCAGCTTCATCAATGCCTGCAATAGATGAAAACCCGAGTTGCCGGACCTCATACTCAAAGCTGTTCATGCTACCTTCTGCCCAGTTCCTTTATCCGGGCCTTTTTACCCCTGAGAGCTCTCAAATAGTATAATCTTGAGCGTCTGACTCTACCTCTGGTTATTACTTCTACCCTATCAATAACGGGCGAATGTATGGGAAAGGTTCTTTCAACGCCAACACCGTGAGAAATTTTTCTGACGGTGAAATTGGCGCGGTTGTTTACGCCTCTTTTGCGTATAACAACTCCTTCAAATACCTGTATTCTTTCCTTCTGACCTTCTGTAATTCTTACATGCACCTTCACAGTATCGCCGGATTTAAAATCGGGAATATCTGTTCTCATCTGTTCCCTTTCGAGCATATCAAGCATATTCATTGTTTAAGTCCTCCTGTAACGAATGTAGTTATATTCAAATTTGATGGTTTTTAAAAATTGTTTGTGCTTGGGGTCAGGCCTTTACCTGTAGTCAATAGTGGAGGTTTAACCCTTTTTTGTTATCTTTCTCCGAACAATCTGTCCAGTACAATCGATACGGCAGACCGGACAGATAAATGGTTATAATTTGAGGGTCCCCTGATTGGTTCGATGAAATAGTCAGATTTATCAATGACTTCATCGGCAATTCCCCAGCCAGTGCCAAAAACCAGGAGATAAGCCTCTCTGTTTTCTGATATTTTTCCCCTTAGTTCTTCAAATCGTGAAGACTCTCCCCGGGGGGAAGCGCCTGTTGCCACAAGATTTACATTGATTTCTGATTCCTCTTTGATTTCCCTTACGGCATCCTCCAGGGTACTTTTCAATGAGGTTATATCGAGGGCCTTTTTCCTCCAGGGATTATAACAGGCACCGTAACCTTTCTGCCAGTGGTGAAGTATTCGCCTGACGAATTGCCTCTGCTGCTTGAGGGGTGTAATAATATAAAATCGTTTAACACCGTATGTTTTAGCAGCCCGGGATATATCATGGATATCCATATTGGTGACCGCCGTTGTTACAACGTCACCTTTTTTGTTGTAAACAGGATAATGTAAAAGAGCGATATAAACGTTATTCATATGCGCAGCTACGAATCAAAGGATCAAGGATAAAACAATTTTAAATTTTAAATGTTGAATTTTGAATTTGGGTGCAATGAACGCTCAGTCGAGCCGTCGAACGCTCAGTCGAACCGCACATGGTTTATCCATGTCACCCGTCCACTAATATATATAATTCAAAATTAAGAATTCAAAATTAAGAATTATATTTAACCTTTGTCAATTTCTTCAAGAATTTTTATGTCTTCCTCTGACAGGATTGCCTTTGCCAGTAAATCCGGTCTTCTTGCAAGTGTCCTCTTGAGGGATTTTCTACGTCTCCATTCATTAATCTTTTTGTGATCTCCTGAGAGAATCACATCGGGAACCTTCCAGTTGCGATACTCCTGTGGACGTGTATAATGGGGACCTTCCAGAAGACCGGTTGAAAATGAATCAAACAAAGCTGATTCCCTGTTTCCCAGTACTTCCGGAACAAGGCGTGAGACGGCATCAACTATAATCATTGCCGGTAACTCTCCCCCGGTCAGGACGTAATCACCAGTGGAAATCTCCCTGTCAACCAGATGTTCTCTTATCCTTTCATCCACACCTTCGTAGTGGCCGCAGATGAGAATAATCCGGGAGCATCGGGAGAGTTCTTCCGCAATTTCCTGTTTGAAGGTTTCACCCTGAGGTGTCAGGAGAACAACCTGCGCATTATCTCTTGCAGGATCTATATCATCCAGTGCCCGTGCGACTGGGTCAACCTTCATCACCATTCCACCACCGCCACCATAGGGATAATCATCGGTCATCCGGTGCTTGTCCAGGGCATAACGGCGGATATCGTGAATATGGATTTCTATTAATTGTTTATCAAGAGCCTTTTTTATAAGACTGCAGTCAAAAGGGGTTTGAAACATTTCAGGGAAGATGGATAATATATCAAACCTGATCATTTCTTCTTAAAGCCCCTCAAGCAGCTCGACAACCATAAATCCTTTTTCGAGGTCTATTTTTTTTACTACATCTTCGATAGCCGGGAGAAGAATCTCTCTTTCCCCTCCAGTGCAGACATAAACATCATTGCTTCCCGTGTCGAAAATGCTTTCGATTTCCCCAAGTTTACGGCCATCTTCAGTGAACACTTCGAGCCCTACGATATCTCGCCAGTAATATTCGCCCTCAGACAATTTTTCAAGTTTGTCGAAAGGGATAAAAACCTGACAACCAATGAGTGCCCTTGCAGTATCACTGTCTTCTACACCTTCGATCTCGAGAGAGAAACTTTTCTTTTTGAATGCAATCTTCCTGATCTTATAAAGATCGGGAATCCGGTTTCCATGTTTTACATATACATCCTGTAAGGATTCGAGCACATAAGGTGATTCTAAATATGAAACTACCTTTATGCGGCCTTTTAACCCGATGGGCCTGGTAATCTTTCCTATCTCGAGGAGATCCTTCAATTATTCAATAATCTCCAGAACCGATCTCTTGTGAAGCTTTGATGATGAAGCACTTAGAATGGTTCTCATTGCTTTAGCGGTTTTCCCCTGCTTCCCTATAACCTTTCCCAAATCTTCCTTAGCAACTCTCAGTTCGATTACAGAAGTCTGCTCTCCTATAACTTCAGAAACGCCCACTTCATCAGGTTTGTCTACCAAAGCTTGAGCCATGTACTTAATCAAATCTTTCATCGTACCAACCTCCACTGATTCCCTCGTAAATTAAAACATTTGGTATACGCTGATTTGGACAATAAAGAACCTGCAGCAAGCTTTATATTCAAGCTGCCTTCACCGTTTCTTTTTTTATGTTGATACCTTTCTTTTTCAATAGACTGGAAACCGTTTCCGACACTTCCGCGCCCTTTGATAACCAGTCCGTTATGCGATCTTCTTTAATATTAATTTCCGGTGGGTCCTTCTTCGGATCGTAATTTCCAACGATTTCAATGAATCTCCCGTCTCTGGGAGATCTGCTGTCAGCTACTACAATTCTGTAAAAAGGACTCTTTTTTTTACCCATACGAGTCAATCTGATCTTAATAGCCATTCCTGAAAATACCACCTCCAAAATTATTTTTTTATAGAATTTTCTACGTAACATAAAAATTTTTTTATTAAAAGGGGAAATTACCTCTTCTTAAATGTTTTGCACCACCTCTGGTTAATTTTTTCATCATTTTTCTCATTTCGTTATAGTTTTTGAGCAGCCTGTTTATATCCTGGACAGTTGTACCGCTCCCTTTTGCAATCCTTTTCCTTCTCCGGCCATTTATTATCCGGTGGTCTAAACGCTCCTTTTTGGTCATTGAATCAATGATCGCTACGATTTTTACGAACTCTTTCTCGTCGGGAGTAACGTTTTTCAATGATTTCAGCTTTCCCAATCCAGGTATCATTCCCATGATATCCTCAAGAGATCCCATTTTTCGAATCTGTAACAGCTGGCTCCTGAAATCTTCAAGGGTAAAGGAATCTTTTCGTATTTTCTTCTCAAGTTCTTTTGCCGCTTTTTCATCGAATGCCACCTGCGCTTTTTCGACGAGTGTCAGGACATCTCCATGGCCAAGAATCCTTGAAGCCATACGATCGGGGTGGAATATTTCAAGGGCGTCGATCTTTTCACCGGTACCGACAAATTTTACAGGTTTTCCTGTTACAGCCTTGATTGACAACGCCGCTCCGCCGCGGGCATCACCATCCATTTTAGTTAATATTACACCATCTATTTCGAGGAGGTTATTGAACGTTTCAGCGGTGGAAACGGCATCCTGGCCTGTCATAGCGTCGGCCACAAAGAGGATTTCTGCCGGATTTATGGCATCCTTTATTTTCTTCAGTTCCTCCATTAATTCGGTATCGATATGCAATCTGCCGGCGGTATCGATAATCAGGGTGTCGTAACCATTTGCCTTTGCCTCATTGATGGCATCAACGCAGATCCTGACAGGATCATCCATATTTGTTGAATCGCAGAAACCGGCACCGATATTTTCTCCCAGAATTTTCAACTGCTCAATAGCCGCCGGTCTGTAAATATCTGCCGAAACAAGAGAAACTCTTCTTTTCTGATCCATGAGGTGACGGGCTATCTTGGCTGCTGATGTTGTTTTGCCGCATCCCTGAAGGCCCACCAGCATAATGGGAGCCGGGTATCGATTTGCCAGGCGTAATTGACTGCTGCCTCCCCCCATCAACTCGATGAGTCTGTCATGGACGATTTTGACGACCTGTTGACCGGGACTGATACTATCTAAAACCTCCTGGCCAACGGCCCTTTCCCTGACATCCTCGACGAAGTTCCTGGTGACTTTGAAGTTTACATCCGCTTCAAGGAGGGCCATCCGTATGTCTTTCATGGCTACCCTGACGGATTCCTCATCCAGCGTACCTCTGCCCCTGAGTTTTTTGAATACGTTATCTAATTTTTCAGTCAGATTTTCGAACATAGTTAACACCGGTTTCGGGTTTCGAGTTTCGGGTTTACGGCAAAAATTCGATTTTTTACGAATCCATGAACCTTTGATTTATCTATTTTTTGTTCTTCATGACCAGGCATTTCAAGCCCCTGATCTTCTTTTCTAATGAGGCTGATACCTGCCGGGCTTCTCGAGAGGTTGAAAATCCTTCCAGCCTTAAGCGATACCACCTCCCGCTTGATGCCAGTTTTATTTTGTCCACCCGGGGGGAGTACCCCATAGCCAACAATTTTTTTTGCAGCCTCTCCATCTTGTTTTTATCTTTAAAGGAAGCCACCTGAATAACATATTGACTCTTTACATGCGTTTTTTTGTCTTTCCTGCCTTTTGTTTTTGAGGATATCTTTTTCTTCGGCGGAACAGGTTTAATTGCTTCGTCTTTTTTTGTCAGTTTGTCATAAAAGGTCAACTTGAAGTCATCTTCTTTTGTTTCTTTATCTTTCGCAGGTTCATTTTTTGGAAGATTGTCTTCTGTTACCCGGGAGAGAGCGTCATTTGTCGTTTCCACAATCTTTTCTTTAATTGCCCTCGGAATACCTTTTGCTATCTTTTCCGGATAACTTTCAAAATTTTTGCCTACCATGACGCCGAACAAGAAGGAAAGTAACAGCAGCAGAGCGATCCCGAACGTAAAAAGGACCAAACCAAGTTTGCCCAATTTAAACTCGAAATCTCGCGAATTCCTGGATGACATAAATTAGCCTCTGATGCCGTTATCTGTCGGCGATCATCCGCCGGGCCGAATGTAATTTTGAATTCTTAATTTTGAATTTTGAATTTGACAGTTTCGTAAAAAGTCAAACTCAGCGAATCTGTCATTTTGACCACAGGGAGAAATCTTATTTTTTCAATGTGTTACGATCTAAAGATTTCTCGTTTTACTCGAAATGACAAGCTATCGAGACTTTTTACGAACGCATCATTTGTAGTTTTTAATTCAAAATTCAAAATTTAGAATTAATAATTATTTTCACATCCGTTCCGGCGCCGAAACACCCAGTAACCGAAGGGCATTCCTCAGGGTGATACCAACGGATTTGACCAGAAAAAGTCTTGCCCCCGTCAGTTTTGCGTCATCGGAGATGACTCTGTTTTTATTGTAATAACTGTGGAAGATGGAGGCAAGATCATTGGCATAGAATGTAATACGGTGAGGTTCAAGAGCCTTCGCGCTCCCTTCAATCAACTCGGGGAATCTGTCGATTGATTTTATCATATTGAATTCTTCCGGAAGAACAAGGAGACTCAGATCCACGTCATCGTAACCGGGAATTTCATAACCCCCCTCAACAGCCATTCTCATAATGCTGGATATCCTGGCATGGGCATATTGAACATAATAAACCGGATTTTCATTTGATTGTTTCTTTGCGAGTTCGAGGTCAAAATCAAGGTGACTGTTTGAACGCCTCATAAGAAAGTTGTATCGTGAGGCATCTTTTCCCACTTCATCGACAACTTCTCCAAGCGTTACAAATTCACCCGCTCGTGTGGACATGGCCACCGGTTTTCCATCTCTCAGGAGGTTTACAAGCTGAACGAGAACAACTTCCAGGGACTCTTTCCCCTTGCCAAGGGCCTCAATGCCCGCATACATCCTGGGAACGTAGCCGTGATGATCCGCTCCCCAGACATCTATGACCATATCGAAATTTCTCGAATATTTGTTCTGATGATAGGCGATGTCCGCCGCGAAATATGTGGGCTCCCCATTTTCCCTGACAACCACTCTATCCTTTTCGTCCCCAAAATCGGTCGTCCTGAACCACAGGGTATCACCGTCTTTGTAGACATACTCTTTTTCTTGAAGTTCCCGTAAAAGCTTCCCCACACTGTCGTCCTTGTAGAGCTCTTTTTCGCTGAAGTAGCAGTCAAAGGCGACTCCAAAGGCTTCAAGATCTTTTTTTATGCCTTTAAGGATTGCGTCGGCGGCGTAGCCCGTAAAAAACTCAATAACATCTTCTTCCTCTCCGGTAAGGTACTCATCACCATTTTTTTCAAGTATCTCCTCTGCCAGATCTGTAATGTACTGTCCCTGGTAACACTCGGAGGGATAATCTGTTTCTTCGCCAGACAATTCCCGATATCTGTAGAAGACGGATCTTCCCAGGTTATTCATCTGATTTCCGGCGTCATTGATGTAATATTCTCTGGAAACAGAAAATCCTGAAGCCGTCAGAATATTGGCGATGACGTCACCAATGACGGCGCCCCTGGCGTGTCCGATATGAAGAGGGCCCGTAGGGTTGGCGCTGACGAATTCTACCTGTACCCGTTTACCTTTGCCAAGATCCGATTCTCCATAGTGATCCATTTTTTCGTCCACTTCTTTTAGAAGGGTGACCCATATGTCATCTTTTATGAAAAAGTTGATGAAACCGGGCCCGGCTATTTCAACTTTCTCAATGATGTTGTCACTATCCTCAATGTTTTCCACGATAAGGTCGGCTATCTTGCGGGGATTCATCTTCAGGATCGAAGCAAGTATCATGGCCAGGTTGGTGGCATAGTCGCCGTGGGCCTCTTCCTTCGTAGACTCAACTTCTATAGGGGAAAAATCCTTTTTTTCCAGCAACCCCTTTTTAAAACAGGTCTCTATCGATTTTTCTAATGGTTTGATTAATATCTTTTTCATCGATTTTCTTTCTTCACACACAAAAAATGAAAAAGTTGGCCGTTAGGCCAACCTGTCTGCTTTTCTATATTTTTATGATTCTGAAGTCAAGAAATTTTGAAGTATTCTCTAAATAAAAAAATTCCCCCTCTTCCTGCATGGAAGAAGGGGAAATATAAGGTTCAAGGAACAAGGTTCAAGGAACAAGGTTCAAGGAACAAAAGATGAGAAAAAAGATGGGGGCAGGCCTTTACTATTGACTACACATCTTGTAGGGGCCGATGTCCTCATCGGCCCGGTATTCGGCCCGTTCGGGGAACGGGCCCTGCGAAAGATCTGATATTGTTTACTGCAAACGTCTGTCAAACCAGAAAAGCATATTGGTTCGGTTCGAGAGACACGGTGGGTTAAAGTTTACCCTCTGTGTGCTTGAACTGCCTCCTGCGCCTCCACTGACAGTAACATAGAGGTCCGGGGATACTCCCGTTCCGGGTTTCAATGAAATAACGGGCGCCGTCGCCACACCTGTCCCGACGGTCATACTTCTGTCACCTTCTTCCGACAGCATTCCCTCGCCGGTAACATAATCTGCTCCGTATAAATTCGCGTCGCCACCGTACGAGCAGGGATCACCGCTCTGGTCCGGCGTGAACGTCGTAAAATAGACAACGCCGCCGAAAACAGTAGGGGGCGCCAATACCTTTTCCCCCTGTCCGGCAAAGGTAATGTACCATCCAGGGTTTGTTGATAAGTTATCGTATATACCCGAAGTAATGTCTTCCAGATTACTAAGTTCCCAAGTGGTTGTGCGGTCGTTGTCTTTTACGGCATAAAATTTCTCCTCCGCGATTGCCGCAGTGGGATCCTCCTTGTCGCCGGTGCCCCAGTAAACCCAGAGATTACCCGATTTGTCTCGAGTTACAGCGGGGGATGTGTAGATTGGTCTTATCGTTTCGGTTGATGACTGGAATAATAGCCCCGCACTCCAATCTGTGGTTGAACATGTGGACCCATCAGTTGCTCTGCAGAATTTGAATCTCCACATATTGCCGCCTAAATCGCCGATATATGCCGTGTCAATAAAACCATCGTTATCCGTGTCAACGATAGCGGCACTTGCGGGAAAACTGTATTCCATGCCTGTATTATCCGCCAGTGTGGCGCTCCATAAAATATTTCCGTTGGAGAGATCAATGACGAAGAATCCTTTACCCCTCGTATCGGAGCTTCCGCTTGAAGCATTATAACCGGCGCCTATGAAACCGACCCATTTTTCATCGCCGTTGATCTTTACCTTTCCCGGAAAAATCCTGTTCCAAGGATCACCCAGATAGGGCGCCTCAGAAGAGGAGGGATTGATGCGCCATTTATATACGGGATTTACGGGATCGGTGACGTCGAAGCAGTAGTAACCTCCATAATAGGGATATGTTGTTGAGTAGGTTGCATTAAAATCGCAGTCACATGACGCTGAAGAACTCCAGAGGTTCGGGGTGCTACCCCTTCCTTCGCTGAACATTAACAGTGTTCTCCAGTCTGCATCAGACTTGTTTGTGCCATCACCCGTGCCAAGCCACACATCGGCAACGGTTATATAACCGTCAACCAGATACTGATGGCGGAGGCTTGTTGGATGAGAAGAATGAGCCAGATCTTTCAGTTTCGGCAAGAAATTAGGTGGGATGAAACTCCAGCTCTCTGCTCCGGTGTTTGCCAGAAATGCGTGGATCTGTCCATCATTGGCGCCGACTACTACCACCCTTTTCCCGTTGGCCGTTGTTCTTTCGTGGTTTTCCCTGAATGTGGAAAAGGCATTGTTTGCGTCTCTCGTATCGGAAAAATAGGAAGAGGGTGTTCCGATAGTTATAGGAGAGGAATGGAACATGTCACCGAGCTTCCAGTTATCGGGATTGTGGGTGGCTTCACCGCGGACGTATCCGACAATGGCATCTCTTTGAGTTGTTTCAGTTACAGCAAGGCCAAGATATTCCGGGGCAATGTTAGCTGTAGTAAATGGAAGTATCAAACCGTCCTTATAGGTATAAATTGTTCTCGCGGATGCATCCATTGATTGCAGGGTGTCTCCGGCATCCCATACCTCACTTCCGATCGTGCCGTCGACATTGATGTTGTATTTAGTCAGGTGACCCAGCCAGAAGGGATCATCGTTGACAGGCTGAAAGGATGCCTCGTATATGTAATTTTCATCTGCCACCCTTGATGACGAAATAGATGTGGTTGCGAATGAGTAGCTGTTCTCTATTATATCCTGAAGGATAAGGCTTAACCCTGATATAAGCTCATCGACATCGTCCGCGTAATAAGCGTGACCATTGACTGCAGTTCCGCCGTGAACGGCCATATCATCCAATTTGGTCTTTGCCTCTATCGTAAGCCCGAGACCTATTATATAGGTCGTTACATCAAAGTCATAGAAAGTGCTGTTGATGCTTACTGAGATATTCCTCAGATTATCAATCTTGGTCAGCACGGCAGGCATCAAGACATCTGCCGATCCGCCACTCCCACTTTCACTGACACTCGGCAATCCGTCTGTTACGTAAATAACGAAGTTTTTCTGGCACCAGTACTGAATAGGGCAGGTGTAAGTGCCGGCTCCGGTAAAATAGTCTGTAGCTGACTGTAGTGTTCCTGCAGTGGGCGTGAGGCCTGCATTAACAATATATGAACAGCTATTCGGATTACCCGTATTGGTGCAGCTCATATAACCGGTTTCATCATTTTCATGTGTCGTTAATTTTGCCAGGAGCGCGTTTTTGTGATTATCATCGGCCTGGTTATTATCATCGCAGTTGATGTGCAGGTATCCGCCTCCCGGTGAACTGTTTGCGAACCAGGTTCTTCCCGTGTAATACCAAGCAAGTTTCCTGCCGAAATCACCAAACCCTAAAGCCCAGTCTTCATCGGTTGGAACAAACGTGGAGCTTGTCCAGTAACTTGAGTATCCTGTAAGGCCATCGGCAGTTCCTGTTTTGGTGTAGTAGAGGGCATATGAGTCGTTTACGCTTTCGCTCGGGTTATAACTGGACGAGTAGCCGAATTTGGTTCCGTAATTGCTACCCGCATAAAGAGTGCCTGGTTTTTTGTAATAAACATAGTGTGACGTGTCAGTTGGATTTATATAGCGGTTGGTTTTTGGATATACAAGGCTGCAATAGCGATTCCTCTGTTCACTGCCTGTAGAATAATGGGGAATAATTTCGTCCATATAGGTTGCGTCGAACAAGGAATTTTGTAAAAAGCACGATGCCTGACATGTGGCCAGCTTTTCCAGATCTCCTGTTTTACAATATTCCTCACACTCCGGAGGTGGATTCGGGCAGTATGATTTCGGCTCATAAGAGGCAAAATAGACGGCATTATGAAGCCGGTATTTGCTTGCGCTTGAAAGGCTGTAAGTCATCAACCCTATCCTCATCTTATTTACATAAGTATTGACGAGGTCAATTAATGCCTTTTTCCCTTCAACAGATCTGCTTCCTGTTGCCCATGAACAGACGCAATTTCCCACAAAATCCTCATCCATACTGTTGGAATTATCGAGAATGAAAAGAACATTAGGGGGGACTGATATCGTAAAAAGATCCACGTCATCACCGCGGGCAGGTGTAATTTGAAAGATAAAGATAGAAGAAGTAACGATACTTATTATTAAAAATATTCCCATTTTCCTGGTTATTGTTTTCATGTTAATCCCTCGCTTAATCACTTGAAGAATGACAAATGTATGATCTGACTAACGTATAATGACCTCTTTTAATTTACCATTGACGAAGGTCATTTCAACGAGCTTTCTCTTTTCTGAGACAACAGCTTCTTCTTTAGATTTACCGGCATAGTTAAATATCTTAACCCCACTCAGGTCATATCTGGTGTTGTTTTTCAGGTATAAAATATTACCTTCAATCTTTTTCAAGACGCCTGATATCTTTTTGATACTGTTCGTATGCCTTACAACTGTTGACTTTTTAATCTTGACGGGTTTTCTGGTTTTCACCGTTAACGTGTAACCCGTTGAATAACTTAGTAACAGAATGCTGATTATCACAAATATTGCTGTTTTTAATATTGACATTTTTCAAACCTCTTTCCTTCCTTACCTGGATATAGTAGACATTTCTACGGGGCCATAACCAACTGCTGTATCAACCTGTACAAAGCTGTTGTAGCTTGTGTTTTCTCCGGTTATGGTTACATCGTATCTTGTTTGTCCCCACGTCTGACCGCCGCCGATGGAATAACCCACGAGTGGCAACATTGCCAGACCGCTGGAAGGTGGGACCGGCAGGTCGATCGAGAAACGAGAGGCCGGATCGTTAGAGGGGGCCACTTGACGATTGTTAACATAAAATAAGTTCGAGGGGTCAAGGATTGTCGTCATATAATGAAAACCGGATTCACAGGCGGAAAGAGCCTTCTGCTCACCGACAACCCTGGAGCTGATCCGGATATCGCTGCCTGACATGGTCAGTGCAAGAATTCCGATCGCGAGGATGAGTGCGACGCCCAGAACAGCAAGAACGAGAACGAATCCCCGATCAGAGGTTAGCAGGCTCTTCCCGGACCATTCTCTTTTATAGTAGTTATGTTTAATTGATTGCATGATTCCTCGGTATAATACTTGTTGAAGAAATCGTTCTTCTTCTTCTATTTAAACTCCGGTCTATAGCCTCCGTATCAACAACGAGTGTGATCCTGATTCGTCGGATATCAGGTATACTTGCGGGGAGATTTGCATATGGAATCTGGACATCATTCCCGTCGTAGTATGTGAACATGGGAATAGAAGCACCTCCCGCACCCGCTGTTGCGTTTACGACCCTTATCTCTTTGATATTTCCCACTTGATTCCCTAAAAAGGCATGTGTCCCGCTAACGCAACTCGTACTCCTGCTAATCCATCCATCATCATTAGGATTGGGGTTGCTTGTTGGTTGATATAGATATCGTATAATCTCGTTCGGGTCATTTACGTTGCCGTCAGGACTGCTACCCGCAGCAGTAGCGCGTATATCCATCTCCACGGTAATCGAATTTGCCGTCGCTTCCTGAATTCCCTTATATGCTTGATTGCCGGAAATGTTACCACATGTGCCGGTTGGTGGTCCATCAACCCAGATAACGGTGGCAAAATTGGGATTGAACGATGCCATGCCAATTTCCAGCGCCATAATGTCGAGGGCAGCCCTTGCATCCTGCTGAGCAACGACTTTTCTTTCAACGGCAAGGGATGACCGCTGTCCCATTTCCGTGGCGGCGTAAATGGCGGCCATTATGACCAGGCCAATGGCCATGGCAACGATAAGCTCTACAAGAGTAAATCCTCTATTATTCATTTTCAGCGAGATATCCTTTTCTAAATAAGAAGCGTTCATGATTAAAACCTGAAACCTTCCTGCCTTGTGACAATGATGCTCTCCGAAACAGTTTTGTTATCAGGGTCTGTAACATCAACCCTTACGGTCCATGATCCGTCTCCGTTGCTGTTAATGGTTCTTCGTACCGTGTACGTCGCATCGCCAAAACCCTGAGATGCTGCTTGGCCACTGGCATAACGGGGATCTCCAGGGATGTCCCCGGGAATTGCATTGTTCGGGTTCATTATAGTAAGCTCGATCTCTTCCATCTCTTTATGTAATATCGAGGCAGACCTTCCCAGCAGATCGGATTTTGTTGCAGTCTGCCATGACAGGGGCTGCATGGACATGACGGCAATGATACCGAAAGCGGTGATAAAAACGGCAATCAGCACTTCTACTATGCTTGTACCCCTGTTATTGTATGGAAAATGTGACATAAGTCCTTCCTGTAATATTGACTGTTATCGTGGCTTTGGAACCTCTGCTATTCTCAAGCCACACATGTCCCGCTGTTGCCGTTCCTCTTGTCTGAAAAGTAGCAATAGCACCAGCTCCAAAGGCGGCACTCGTGATATCGATGTTGCTGCCGAAGTGTTTGAGTGTCTTTAATTGTGTATTCACAGAAGCCGTATCTGCCGCGTTTCTCTCTTCTAATGTATACGAATCATTGGCTGTACTGAAGGTGATCCGCTGTTTTCTATTTTCTGATATTGCCTTTTCTTTTTGATTGAGAATGTCCGACGTAATTTCCCTTGTAGCCGATTTCAGATTTGCGTTTGCAGTGTACTTTAAAAAGGCAGGCACAGCTAAAGTTGACAAAATCGCAATTATTCCTATTACAATTATAAGCTCAATTAATGAGAAACCTTTTCGGCATTTTATCATTTATTGCTTCCTTTTACCCTCACCCTCTCCCTCAAGGGAGAAGGAAGATTTTCGACTTTTTGCGAAGCCATCAATTGTAAATATTTAAAGCAATTAATATGCCACATTTTGGCTTTTCAAGTAATTATTCCAATGTATAAGTAACGACCCGTAATTACATGTTTTCCATAAAACAGATTTCAGTTTGTACCCCGATAGTAAGCCTGTTCCTACATTTTTTGGAGCCTCAATATCTTACGAATAGAAGCCCCGTCACATACTTGCCAAAAAATATGTAGGCCACAGCAGAAATCGACAGAAAAGGACCAAAAGGGATCGCATATTTCATGTCTTTTCCTTTAAAGATCATGACGGAGATACCAACAATTGCGCCAAGCAGAGAACCGGCAAGAAGAATAAACCATAGAGATTGCCAGCCCAAAAATGCCCCCAGCATGCCCATCAGTTTAATGTCACCCCCGCCCATTCCTTCTGTTTTTCTCAAAAGTTGATATCCTGCAGCAATCAGGTAAAAAAGCCCCCCGCCTATTGCAATACCCAGAAGAGAGTCAAGAGGCCTGACATTCATTACAAATATAGCCGAAAGAAAGAAAAGGGGAATTCCGGGCAACGTAATGATATCAGGAATAATCTGATGCTCCAGATCGATAAATGTTATTACTACAAGAGAAGATGAAAAGATAAATGTTAAGAGATACTGCAGAGTTAGTCCATATTTTAAGAAAAGAAGCACAGATAGTGTTGCCGTAAGAAATTCAACAGCCGGGTATACCGGTGATATTTTTATGTTGCAGTTTCGACACCTCCCTCTCAGGATTAAGTAGCTGATAATCGGTATATTATCATAGAACTTTATGGGGTGTTGACAGTTAACGCAGTGGGAAGCGGGCAGTATAATAGATTTGCCCGCGGGTATTCGAAAGATGCACACGTTGAGAAAACTTCCCACAACGCTTCCAAAGATCGCCAAAAGAATGATGACAAGATACCCTGTCAAAAATGTCACCAAATCGTCCCCTTATTCTTTGTTCTCAATAGCTACGGTTCTTGCGCAAAAAAACAAAAACCTAATCATAAATTACGAAAATACGAAAAAATTAAGCACGAAATTTTTATAAGTGTGAAGTTTTATACTGGAATTTAAGAGTGAACACAATGAAGTTTTTCATGTTGTTGATGTGAAATATGTCACATAATCCTATAGAGGTCTCTTATAACCGGGCGCGTCTCTTGAGACGTATCATATCAAGGATCTGAATCGCGTTTCCCTCAGTTCCGATCAGGCCCTTTTCACGTAAAACCCTTAGTTCCTTGTTGATGCTTTCTCTGGTAACACCGACCATACTTGCAAGGTCCCTTTGGGTTAGACGCAAGTCAATCTGTATAATGCCTTTCACTTCACCCTGCCTGCCATGAACTTCAGCCAATTCAACAAGTATTTTGGCAAGCCTGGTTGAAATGGTGAGAAAACATACATCTTCCAGGAGATCGTCTGTCCTGCGAAGGCGCATGGATAAGTTGGAAAAAATAGACTGTATCGCTTTTTCATTGTTGAGCAGAAATGAGAAGAAGTCACTTCGATTCAACGCGAATAATTCGGTTGGTTCAAGTGCTATAGCATCTGCTGATCGCGGCATTCCATCCAAGAGGGCCATTTCGCCGAAGAAATCCCCTTCAGAAAGAATTGCCGGTGAGACTTCGTCACCCGCATCCGATGGGAGGACAATCTTGATTCTTCCAGACTTCACGATATAAAGAGAGTTGCCCTCGTCTCCCTTGCGGAAAAGCGCCTCTCCTTTCTTTAGGGATCGGCGTTTTACTACTCTCGCAAGTCGTTCCTCGTCCTCAGTGTTGAGAGAATGAAACAGATCAACACCTCTCAGGAATTCCTTGGGTTTCATAATAGTCTACCCATTCTTTTAATGTTTTACACAAGTTGAAAAATATATTTCTATGAATTATAATATAAATAATATAGCTAATACTGAATGATAAGTCAAAAGATATGTTTGGATATGCTTGAGGTGATGTATGAAACAATTAGCTGTCAAAACAAATTCACGGTTTGAGATGATAGACATTACGAATCATGTGAGGTCTGTATTACGGGAAAGTAATGTAAAGAGCGGAATATGTTATGTTTTCGTTCCCCATACAACGGCCGCTGTTACGATCAACGAAAATGCTGATCCTGATGTGCCGCGGGATATTATTATGGAACTGGACAAGGTAATTCCGCTCCATGATAATTACAGGCATATGGAGGGAAATTCTGCCGCCCATATCAAGTCATCTCTTGTTGGTTCATCAGAGATGATCTTTATT
>Ga0265594_1001130_pt1 | contig 21109 bp, 17 predicted proteins | sample saktaG_11_FD_190147 | JGI IMG/M metagenome (GOLD analysis project Ga0265594, IMG submission 190147) | Saline water microbial communities from Sakinaw Lake, British Columbia, Canada - sak_2011_5_24_80m | ecosystem: Environmental > Aquatic > Non-marine Saline and Alkaline > Saline ... | reverse complement strand
CGGTGGTCGCTATTCGTGGGACCATACTATTCTGGCAAAGTCGGGGATCAATTCGTATCAGCATCCAAGATTTTGCCATCACAACAGGCATCTTTGATGGAAATGTCTGGAAAGAATCTTAAAATGGGTCAAACTTTTGGAATGCTTGGTAATGCAGCATTCTATGGTGGACTCACAATAGCACTGGTACAATTGTATGGCTCATCAGATAGTTCATCGAATGACTTATCAAATGAACCAAAAAGTAAATCAAAACCAATTGCAGGCATAGGAACTATGGCATTAGGCACCTGTTTGAAATTAATATCAGTTCAATATACTGGTTCAGCAGGTAGCAAACTTGAGGGAGTATCTGTATCGTTTCCTGGGATAGAGCCTTTTAAGACTGTAGGAGAAGCAGGTAAGGAATTGCGAGATTATCGGACCTATTCATACTGGGGAACTGCTCTCATGGGCGCCGGAATTGGCATGCTCTCCGCTAGTAAGAAAGGTGATTCATTAATAACGCCAGGAATAATAACAGCAGTCGTCGGTTGGGTTGTAGCAAGCCCTGTTGCTGTATATAATATAAAGAATGCCGCAGCCAAACTACAAGAAGCTGGAGATCGTATGATGTTCTGGAAAGAATAAGCGAATTTTGCCAGACAAAACCTTACCCATCCTAAAATAGGCAGGACAAAGTATGAAGATATTTCCACAAAAGCTGTTATTATTGTTAATGTTGTCTTTATTGATCGGCGGAATTTCCCACGCCCAAGAAATGACACGAGGAAATTCATTAGCTGTTTTTTCGTCCACTTCAAGCTTTCAAGAGCTTTCGGATACTCAGCCCTATCCATTTCATCAATTCTTGACACTTGGTGCTATTAGAGCGTATCAGTTACTAATTAGCCCATCAAAGGGAACTTCCTGTCCCATGCACCCACATTGCTCTCTCTATGGTTATCAGGCTTTTAAGCAATATAATCCAATCAAAGCCTTTCTTATGACTGCGGACCGCCTGCATCGTTGTGGCCATGATTTAAATAATTACGAAGCCATTGAAGTCGCGGATCTGGTCAGGTTTTTTGATCCTGTTTGCCCCTCCACGTCCTATAACGACTCAAAAATACCCGATCAGATATCGTTAAGCACATCTACAAATAGCAATGCACCAGGCGATAATCTTGGAGAAGATACCAGCCTTTTCCATTTTGCGGAGATGCTGCAAGCCGAAGGCAACTTTGATCGTGCCGTCATTGAATACAGACGCTTGCTATCCTATTTTCCCGATTCACACTATCGTGATCAATCGCTTCAATCAGTATTTTACTGTTATTATAAAGCGGAACAATACTTAACAGCTATCCATTGGGGCCAGAATCTTCTTGAGAAACCTATGGCTTCAATGGATAAAGATGAACTCAAGTTTCTTATCGGTGCCAGTTATTTTAAAGTCGGCAACTATCCGCGTGCCAGAAACTACTTTACGGAAGTAGCGAATACTAATAATGGAGACTTTGAAGGAAAGAGTCTTCTTTTACAGGGATTATCTTATGCGAAGGATGCAAATTGGGACTACTCCGAGAAATCTTTTGCCAAAATTGGTCCGGATTCAAAGTTCTCAGATAAAGCAATGCAATGCGGAAAGTTATCGCAAGATGGCAAGAATCTTGATTTAAAGAGTCGTGCAACGGCTGGAATTCTTGCTATCATACCTGGATTGGGCTATCTATATGATGGTTACAAACAAACTGCCCTATCGTCTTTTATTGTTAATAGCCTATTTATCTGGAGCACAGTTGAAGCATTTCAAAGAGACAATAAAAGCTTAGGTGCGATGCTAAGTGTTCTTAGCTTCGGATGGTATGCTGGTAACATTTACGGGTCGGTTATTAGCGCTGAAAGGAGGAATATAAAACTAAAGAATGATCTGCTACTCAAATTTGATGTCGGTTTTCTATTTTGAACTCAAAGGGCGACGATTACAGAACGTCTCAAGCAAATTGGGATCAATTCTTAAACTTTATTGGATGTAGAGTTGTCTTTTATCTCTGTAAGCAGGTAATTGCTTCAAAACAACGGGAGAATATTATGATCACATTAACAAGGAAATTAAGTTTTGCTTTTCAATCACTAACAATTATGACTCTTCTAGCTTTTATGTGGGCATTTTTGCTTCCTCACGAATCCATTGCACAACAGAAAGTTGAGACCCTTACAGGCACAACTGTAGCTCTTATAACTAATACAACATTAACACCAGAACAGTTCAAAGTCGGGGATGCAGTGGAGCTTTCAGTTGTTTCTGACGTAGTTGTCAATGGGGAAGTCGTTATCAAAGCGGGCGCTGGGGCGAAAGGCGAAATAACGGTTTCAAAAGAGAGGAGCTATATCGGAATCGCAGCCAAGATTGGCTTAGCAGTTAAGAGTGTTCAAGCAGTCGACGGAACGACGATCCCTCTGTCCGGAAGCAAGTTATCTGAAGGTAAAGATAAGATGGTCATGTCCATTGGACTTTCCATAGTTTGTTGTATCCTCTTTGCCTTAAAGAAGGGCGGCGAAGCCTTTATACAAGCAGGTACACCGGTAGATGCGACAGTATCCGCAACGACTCCAGTTACGGTGCAGTAGTCCACATTTTAAGATCAACGATAATTTCGTTGTAGAACATGCTAATCTCTTGTCTTAACAAGCCTGTTGGCATGTTCTACGTATGGAATTTAGTAAGTAGCAACACTCACCATGATGTATAACTTGAGGGAGTGGAAAAAATGAGCATTAGAAAGGTTTTATTCCCAACATTTATGATTTTGATAGTAATCTATATTTTGGGGATTGCTGGCTGCAGTAATGAAGGGGAAAAATTAGGTCTTGGGAATGAAGAAGATAGCTACCTTCCAGTTACTGTCGGAAGTTGGTGGAAGTATGTCGATTCAGAATATCCTGAATATGCAAAAGAGATGATCGTGATTACAGGAACAAAACGATTAGAAAATGGGAAGATTGTCATGGTTGCTGAGACCAGCGAAGACCAAGGATATTTATCTCAAGTTTCCAATGATATGATCCTATTTCATGAGAAACTAGATGATCTCAAAGGAGAGTTAGTATATAATCCACCATTAAAAGTCGGAGCAACATGGCAGAGCAATAACGTAAGTGCAAAAGTTGTGGCTAAAGAAGTGATTAATACGCCTGCTGGACTGTTTGAGGATTGTTACAGAGTTGATGTGAATGTTCCACATGCAGACTATTATGATTATTACTACGATGAATACTCAGATAATAAATATGCTGTTTGGTTGGCACAAGGAGTTGGTCCCGTTAAAATTGCTGAGATCGGTTCTGATTCTCAAACGATTAGAAATGTTGTGGTCCTAGATGCTTATCAAATCGCTAAATAAGTTTGTCAACAGTATCAGTTAAGCTTTTAATCTTGAGGAATCCTGAACTTTAGAGAGGAGTGTCAAAAATGAGCAAATCATCTAACTTTAGGCAGCTGTCAATTCTCGTGATTGTCCTTTTAGGTGGGTTTATGTTTATCCACGTTTGCAACTGTTCAGCCACAACAATATATGGAGATATTGTTGAATCAAATAGCGCTAGAGGCTTAGCTATGGGAGCTGCATCTATTGTGGTTGCCGATGGCAGCATTGCTCACTTGAGTAATCCCGCAGCTCTGATTTTAGTGCCAAAAAGTGTAATACTGGGTGGAGTGAATTTCGATCAAGTTTCAGAAGAAAGCTTTTATGAAGATAAGCAGGAATTAGATAATAGTCAAACGTATTTCAATCCCTTGCGTTCTCAAGGTTTTGTTATAAAAAACGGGGAAGCCTTTACTGGGGCTTTGAGTAGAGGTATGCTATTTGACTATTATACAAAACGAGAGGAGTATGATGAGAAAACAAAGGAATCATCTTCGTATGAACGCAAGGGTGGGCTTTATTCTTTTTCTGCCTTAGCGGCTAAACAGGTTGTGCCTAGGATGGCAATTGGTGGAAGTGTAAACGTCCTCAGAGGGAACGTAAATGCTGAATCCCGTTACACTTTTGGAAAGATTACTTCTAGTGTAACATACGAAAATACTGCATCAGGCATGAACATCAGTTTAGGTGGTTTATATATTGTGAATGAACAGTTTACAATAGGGGCTGTTTACAGAACCAGCGCGGAAATTACTGAAAAATTGACATATACAGAAACAGAAGCCAAGAAGGTTAATACCGTTGCTTCTAAAGAAAAATGGACGTATCCATCTTCAATGGGAATAGGCGGATCATATAAGAATAACCAAGTGCTTATGGTTGGTGAAATACATCGCACAAACTGGTCTGATTACGAGAGTCATGAAGCTGGCGAGTTACCATTTCGACCAGGATACGTCAATCTAACTACTTTTCACGTTGGGCTTGAATATGGAGTTCCAGCTCCTTCAATATCCCCTGATCCAGTCCTTCTGAGAATAGGTTTTTATACCTGTCCTTTACACTTCCTTGAAGAGCTTAGCACAGATGAAACAACAGGTTACTTTTTGACGATGGGAGCAGGGATTAGCGCAGGAGAGTTCAAGCTTGATATTGCTGGTCAATTCGGCAAAAAAACATTTACAGAAATGGAAGGTAATAGCGATTACGAAGCTTCTATTAAAAGCGTTTTAGGTACTATTCGCTATCAGTTTGATTTATTCTAACAGATTTGACAGGAATATGCGGAGGGGTATTATGGTAAGCAATCTTAAGACAAGAATACTGATATTAATTTCGATTGTTTGTATGGGAAGTGGCTTCACTGCAATTGCACAAGAGAACTACAGCAGCGAATCTCGAAAATTCATCTACATGGAAGGAAGCAAGGAGACCACACGAATCTGGATGTCCTATACCCATAACATAGAATCAAGAAGTTTACTGACAAAAATAACTCATGCTGAGGGTTATCCTATCAAGGCATCACTTTCCCCTGATGGTACAAAAATAGCTTACACTTTATTGTCTTCTAGTGGGCAAAATCCATCTCTTGATGGCAGTTTATTCTTTATGGATATTGAGAAGCAAAGTCAGGTAAAACTTGATAAAGGCATTAATTACTATATAGCTCCACGATGGTCTCAAGACAGCACAAAACTGGTTTACTTAAAAACTGTAGTGCTTTCTGATCAGGAAAGCTATCGAACTGAACTTTGCTTGTTAGATTTAAGGGGCTCAAGGAGCATTTTATTGGAAGATGATGAGTCGCTCGGGATAAGTCCAATAGGTTATTCACCAAACGGTAAGCAATTCTATTTTGATCGCATTATATCCGAAGGTGATGAGCTATGGGCGATTGATCTTTCCACAAATACTAGAAGATTTATAGCGCCAATTAGTATAGGCGCAGCATGGAATCTTGCTATTTCGCCAGATGGGAGTGAGATTCTCGGAAGTGTGATAGAAAGCCGAGAACCTGCGAGCTATGCAGTGGTATCAATATCGGTTGATGGAAAAAGAAGGCACGTATGGACAAAAGGGGCACAAAGACACTATACACCCATCTGGGGACCAAAAGCTGATGAGATCACTGCTAATATTCCTTACGGTGCTTATCCAACTATTCCTGGTGAAAATAATTACAAAGGTGAGTTAAAAATCTTGAACCGTAAAGGGAAAGATGAACTAAAGATTGGAGAATCTAATGATTGGATGGATGCTCCTATATCATGGTTACCGAATAGGAACCAACTTATATTTGAACGTTATCGTTACTCAAGGAATGATCTGTTAATAATGAATAATAAAATAGCGAATCAAATATCACCATCTAACTCGAGTTGGGTTATGTTTGTTGGCTGGGCGAATGAAGCTTATTAAAGGATAGGTGAGGTATTACAAATGCGTAAAAGCCAATTTAATTATATTGTAGTTATATTTATTCTTTCTTTAGTCGTGACTTTAGTTTTCCCTGATTTATTACTTTCAGAAATACCAGCAGTAAAAGGTAAACAGCCATATCCAGTTGAAATGTCAGTGGTATTCGAAAAAGCAGGAGCAAATCGACTAGGTTTACAAGCACCAAAATATCCGAATATACATAGCGGATTAGATGGTAATTTGGTAAATGCAACAGTTCCTTCCGTGCTTCTCAAAGCAGTGGCTTATACTGAAAGTAAATGGAAACAATACGAAAAGAATTATTATCTTACGGAAGGATATGGTTTAGAAGGGCAAACTTTGATTGCTGGTGATGGCGGTTATGGTATTATGCAAATTACTACTCCTATGAAGGATCAAAATGAGGCAAAAAGGCTAAACATCGATCAGAATAAAGTTGCTGGTGATTACATTTACAACATAGGTTCTGGAGCTGTCGTTCTTATAAGTAAATGGAATGCAATTGTTCAAGCCATTGGAGAAAACGATCCTAAAGTCATAGAGGACTGGTATTTTGCTATCTGGGCATATAATAGCGGAGAAGGTAGTATAAAAAAAGATTGGCTCAATGATCCAGTAAGTGGTGGGAATTGTGAAAAACTATTAGAATGGGAATGCAATCCTAATAATTGCAATTACAACCCGAACCGTCCAACATTTGATGGAACGCAACCAAGGGCATGTTATCCATACCAAGAAATAGTGTGGGGATACGCCGCCAATGCCAATCCAAAAGAGGATCAATGGAACCAAACAGAGAAGAAACGTTTCTGGGAACCAGTAAAACTTACCCTTCCAAATCGAAGTGAGATTGGCAATATGTTAGAATCCGGCGGAAAATGGATTTCTCGTCCTGAACCATATCATATAGATGATAATCCACTACTCAAAATCTCTGAAGTTAACATCATACCTAGTATCGCTTCCATAGATTTCTCAAATTTTCCTGATATAAAATTATACACCACGGTGGAAAATGTCGGTGGTGAACCAATTTTTGATCTGGCTTCATCTCATTTTAGAGTGTATGAAGATCAAGTACGTGAAGATATACGTGTGTCCTCAGTAGGTGCTGGAATTGTTGGTACATCGGTGTGTGTAATCATGGATACCAGCGGCAGTATGGTTTATGCTATTAATGATGCACAAACTGCCGCTATTAGTTTTGTGAATAATCTCAAGACTCAAGATAAAGCCGCTTTAATACGTTTCACAGAATTCGTAACAATTGTCCAACCCTTCACAGATAATAAAGACGCCTTAATCAGAGCTATAAGTGACCTTTATGGCAATGGAAATACAGCATTTTATGATGCAGTATTTAAAGGTGTGGCAATGAGTTCCACACAGCCGGGTATTAAGGCTATAATCGCTTTAACAGATGGTATGGATAACAGCAGTGCAAAAACAGCGAAAGAGATAATAGATTATGCCAAGTCTGTTAGCGTACCTATATACATAGTAGGTTTAGCGGGAGAAGGTGGATTAGACGAGCGAACACTAAGTTTGATTGCTAATGAGACAGGTGGAAAGTATTATCAAACACCAAAATCTGAGGAACTCCTGAAGCTTTATCGAGATATTTCCGATAAATTAAAGAATCTGTATGAGGTTTCATATACCACTCACAATCCAAATCGAGACAGTACCCCTCGGACTGTAACTGTTCAAGTATTTGATAATGAAGCGCCAACAAAACCTGACAGTATTCAGTATACAGCACCGGGAGTTGTAGGCACGATTTCAGGTATTGTTTCTGATAGCAAAACTAATACTCCTATCAAATCTGCCTCAATCTTAATCGAGCATGACACAGGTTATCTGAAAGTTATAGATGCTTCTGTGAGTACCAATGATAAAGGTGAGTATCAGGTTGGAAATTTGTCTCCTGATTACCAATATAAAGTAACAGCTTCGGGAATGAAATATTACAAAACTACCTATCCAAACCCAGTGACCGTAAAAGCTTTAAAAACAACAGAGAAGATAGATTTTGAACTGCAACCAATAGATGACTACTTTGATGGTAAACGCACGAAAATTCAGGAACTTCGAGATAACGAAGCAGTTTACGAAGAAGAGGAAAACAAAGCTGAAGAATTACTTGACGACTTGGAAAACAAAGGCGCTTCACTCACAAAGCAAGAAAAAGAATCTATCCAAAGATTGTATCTATCAGAGGATTTTTCTTCTGAAGCGTATAGTGATTCCAAGCGATTGGCGCAGTTAGCGACCAATGGTCTAGGAGGATTCTTTGATATCGCAATGGCCAGTATAACAGCTTGTGGTGGAGTGAGTGAAGCATTGAAGAATATCCCCTTTGTGGGAGAGTTTCTGGCATCTCCATATATAGCAGCGAAGGATGAAATGGCTAACCAGATAGCGATTAAATCTCATATGTTCCTTTATCAAAACTATAACGTGCCATGGACACTTAAAGGTGATAAGCTTTTGCGGGATGCAATTGCAGAGGGCTATGACGAAATTTTTCTAAAAGCTTCTAATGAACTAGCAAATAGGAGTTTCTCAGATGCGATGGCAGAAGTTCATAAGTTTATTGAAAAAAGGTTCTTCCTTGGTATATACGAATTGTGTACTGCCGGTTTTATGGATGAAAGTGTTGAATGGGCACAGAGTAGCCCTTCTGTTTTCCGTGTGGGTAGTTTTTCTAATGCAGAATACAGCGTAAACAAGCTTCTCAATTCAATGAACCTAGAAAACGAGGATAAGATCAAAAGAGCAGAATTACTCGTCTGGGCTGGAGACACAATCGGAACAGCAGGTGCTGTTGCTTCAGGTATAACGATTGCTGGTGCTGTAGTTTTATCTGCCTTATCAGCGAAAACGATTGTTGGTGCACCATTAGCTGCTGTTCTCCTCCCTCTGAGTGCAAAAATCGCTGTTGCAACTGGAGCGGCATCTGGTGGGCTGAAGATAGGGACGACAACAGGTATAGCTATTGATCTATGGTCAACTATCCCAAATTACGTAAAGAATGGGACAGCCTATTCCTTCGATAGTCCACCCTCTGTCTGGGCGGCGCCTTCTGTTGCGACAACACCATACGTTAAATATATGCAAGATGATTTTGGTGGGTCACGAGCACCAAGCAGAAGAAATTCAGTTTCAACAACATATACTTCAAGTGATTACGACCTGTTTTTGAGTGAGATCCGAGGATATATACAAAATGATGAATCAGAAAAAGTTAAAGAGATAATGAATAATTTAATAGGATCCGGTAAAGCACTTCAAGGTGATACTAACATTAGCATGGCACAGATTCTGGTTGCTTCACCTATCGCATTGCAAGAGATTGCAGACTATGATGCGATATATAGTAAGATTGAAACTGACCTATTTCAGGCAACTTCTGAACGAATAAGTCTCTATACTCTACTCGGTTCATATTTGGCAAATCCCGCTGATCCATCAATAAAAGAATTGCTAGCCCTGCAGATAGACAAAACGATAGGCACCAACAATGAGCTTGAGAATAGTTTTGCGTCAACTACGCAGGCTTTGAATGAAGCAAATATAACTATTCCCAATTTAGTTGTATTTAAAGGTTTCTCTACTCCATCTGCCGCACCGTTAGGAAAGCCTTTTACTATTAGCACTACAGTTATAAACATCGGCAATAAGGATGTTAGTGATGTAAATATAGTGCTTTCTATCCCGGATGGTTCCGGGCTAGTGTTGATGGAAGAGGGCATAAAAAATCTGGGAGGGCTAGTAGCAGGCGAAGAAAAAGAAATTAGTTGGGAACTACAATATATTAACTGGTATTCGCCTAAAGAAAGCAGTGTAATTTTTGCCAAAGCATCAGTGAGTTCCGATTCAGATTTTTTAGACTTTGACACATTACCACCGACCTATGTTCTTGTTCCTGCACCTCCACGCACACCTCCAACAGGGGGGAAGCTCTCCAATAAGAATATTTATGCTTATCCTAATCCATTTAATCCCGATGTTGGTGTTGTCAATATACGTTACAGCTTAAACAAAAATGCTAATGTTACCATTGAAATATACGATGTTGGTAGCGAGCTTGTAACTACTCTCATCAAAGATCAACCTAGAGAAAAAGAGCTGGAGTATTCCGAATCATGGGATGGACGGAATGATCAGGGTAATATTGTAGCTAACGGGGTTTATTTCTACCTGATTACAACGACAAAAGGTGAGAAAGCAGTTGGCAAAATAGCAGTTTTACGATAAGAAAGTATCCAATCATAAAGGGGAGTGATTCTTATGTTCATTTTCAATCTCAAAAAAATTCTTGTTGCCACATTCATAATCTTTTTAATTTTCTTAACTCCTCTGCCAACACACGCTGTTGGTGGAGAGGGAGGTTATTCCGGGGCGTATCTTAGGATCGGGAATGGTGCACGACCATTGGGTATGGGCGGTGCCTTTGTTGCTTTGTCTGATGATGCCACAGCGTGTTATTGGAATCCATCCGGTTTAGGACAAATTACAAACTCTCAATTAGCCTTTATGTATAATGTGATGTCTATGGATAGAATGTTGAATTCTGTTAACTATGTTCAACCTGCAGGTAAACTCGGCACTCTTGGATTAAGCTGGTTGAATTTTAGTATTCTTGATATTGATGGAAGAGATATAACAGGCAGTCCAACAGGTACATTTAGCGACTCAGAAAACGCCTTTTCATGTTCACTCGGAAGAAAATTGTCTCCAAGTTTATACATCGGGGGCAATACGAAATTCTTTTATCATAAGCTGGCATTACAAAAAGCAACAGGATACGGATTTGATATCGGGGCAATTCTAACTATCGGGAAAATAATAAGGGTGGGAGGCATGATTCAGGATATTGCCTCAAGTATAAAATGGGATACTGAATCAAAACTTAAAGAGGAATTTCCGAAAGTTACAAGACTTGGTGTGTCAGTAATACCCAAAGAGATTCCTATAACAATTTCAGTTGACTATGAAAAGAACACAAAACAAGATGCCAAATATCACGTAGGAACAGAATACTGGATTATACCTTCAATCGCAACTAGAGTTGGATATGATAAGAAAAATATTACAGCAGGGGCATCTGTTATAATCCCGATATCATCAATTAATCTTCGACTGGATTATGCTTTTGCTCCCGATGTATTACAGCAGTGGGCAACTCATAGAATGTCGTTGGTCGTGAAATTCTAACATGATAAATTTTGCTTCGTTTTCAAAGTTTCTTGTCTGTCAGTATCACATTTAGAAAGGATAAAAAGCTATGAATACTATACCAAGACTGTCTTTTTTGCTAATAGTGATCTTAACTTTATTCAGTAGTTACGCAGCTTTTATAGATTCAATAAAATCAGGTATTGGAACGTCCATCATACCGGGAATTCTTGTCCTGATTGGGCTTATCAGTTCCTCTAATGTGATGGGTATTAACGTGCCATCTCCCTGCATGGAAACCAGCTTTGGGTCTTCTTTTGGCTGATAGAGACAATGTAGTGAGTGCAGGTGTTTCTGTATTTCTCCTACAGATATGGAATCATCTGCCATCAGAAGTTGTGTTAAAACATAAGCCAGGAAAACCATGCGGACGTGGAGGATGACTTGTGGCATCATCTGTGCCTGACAAGCAGTCAATCCGAAGTTTTGTTTACAGGTGCGGAAGAAAACCTCAACATGCCATCTACTGCGATAGCGCAATACAATTTCTCTATTGGTAAGGGACAGGTCATTGGTGAAAAGATACTTGGTTTTGCCAGGTTCTTCATGTTTGTCGTTCTTGACAATAGCAAGAGAGCCTATACCAAAACCAGGATACTTCACCCAGAAATGTCGCACATAGGCATTCAGTTTACCATAGTAATGGCACTCATACTTGGTCATCTTCTGGATTTTCTGTCTCTCGTTTTCATTGACGACCCATGTGTTGTTCCGCAGACGCGTGACGAATTTTATACTCAATTTGTCAAAGAAGCGCAGATTCTGTTTGGCAGCATACCAGTTGTCAAATGTGAGATATGAGAAGACAATGCCATGGCGAACTACATAATAGACCAGGATGCGCGCTATCTGGTTTTTAGTTCTGTATTTTCTGACGAAGTCTCTATGATGCCAAAATGCAAAAGCTACGGGAATGTAGATGATTCCATTTGTCCAGATGACTACTACAATGCGATGGCAACGGATATGACGTTTTTGTGTATGGTCATAGTCTACATATGTCCCAGCCACAAATCGAGAGAATGGCTTGGGAACAATAGTATCATCCAGTATTATGTATCCAGTCTCGTAGATGCCCGTGATAAGAGAGGTTATGCCTACTGCCATCTGTGCGCATAGTATTGGCAGCATATCAGCTAGTCGATTCAAGGCATCATGAGCGATATGCCCTATTGTTTTAGCTATCCTGGATTGTGTTTGCTTCTTCTCCAACGTTACCAATCCAGAGACATAAACAGATACACACAACAGCGCTTTGGCTGAAAGATAGGGAGCCGATTTCGTTCCGGTAATCAGCAGTCCAATAAACATATGAAATATATATAATACTGCATAGGGTGAGACTTTTATGAATCCATCTATATCGCATGTTTGGTACATTGTCTTGTCCTCCTTTAAGACAGACATTATACCTGATAAAGCCTTATAGGACAACGAAATCGTCATTTTTCCTTGATCAAACCCTTGACTTGACTAATTTTGCGTAACTACTGTTTATTCTCGGTTTTAGGCTGTGGCAGAGAAGATGAGGACAATATACCACCAACCATAGTAAGTGTAGATGTAAAAGATGGCTCTCAGGTTTATGCGAATAGTACCTTCACAGTAGTGTTCAGCGAGAATATGGGCTATGTCAAGATAAGTATCAGTGGTGCTCAAGGTAATACTACCCTTGATTCTTCTGGGAAAAAGGCGACATGGATATCGTTGGGTAATATACCCGTAGGAGAACACATTTTAACAATAGAAGCAGAAGATTTGGCTGGTAATAAGCTGGACAATCCAAAGCCAATCAAGTTTAGCGTTCCAAAAAACAATCAGGAGCCCATACCCAACGATAATAACAATCAGAAACCTATATCTAATGGAGTATCTCTTAATTTTGAATTGTGGTATCCAGGAGGAATTGGCTCATACTGGATTTATGACACCACGTCAGGTCAGACAAAAGCTAGAGTTCTTGGAAATGTGGTTCTTGGAGGAATTACTTATAAATCAATCGCAGAGGACGAACAATTTATGAGTATGATATCTGATCAGAACGGCAAAGAAATTGGTCCGTTTCTCACATTTCGAATTGATAACTCCGGTAGAGTATTGGGATATGGATCAGCAATAAACAAAGGTCTCAAAGAGACTGTTCTCCAGGTTTTCATAGATGAAGGTCTAGGTGATATTGTGCAAGTGCAAATCGGATCAGATGAGTGGATCATATTGGAGGAAACAACAATAGGTAATACATGGAATGTTATGAGCTTGAAAGCTAGAGCAGATTTACAGGGAATCTCAATGACAGCAACTTTTAGTATAAAAGGAGAGATAGTTAAAAAAGAAAATCTCAAAACAAAAGCAGGTGAATTCGATGCCATTGTTATGGATTATTCGTTTTTGGGTGAGGTTGATGGGGATATAAGTGAAGACCCATTCATCACAGCATGGGTATCTCCTAATGTTGGTCTTATTCAAATGAGATACAGTGATATTGACGGTAGTCTTATTAAATATAACGTATCTTCGGTTAATCCTGCGCCGCAAAGATTTGTTGACAATCAACAAAGTATAGGGAAATCTGGAGTTTTTGTTTCAAATATGTATGACTTTCAGAAACCGGTACTAGCAAAATTACTAAATAAACTGATTCACTCAGTTCAGCTGCCGTCAATTTAATATGAAAATTATTCACGAATTCGATAGCACTTGCAGAAAGCAAATCAAATTGGGAGGGCATGATACCATTGAAAGAGTCGGTATGATTTAAAGTCGAGTTATAGAAAAGAGATTGAATTTGATTGCGATGGACTACAAAATACTGTCCTTAGTAGTTTGGAAGTCAAACAAATGTGGAGGGGATTACATCATGGTTAAGAAATGGAATATTAGACTAGCGATCACATTATTGAGTTTATTGGGATTAGGGTTGTCAGTGCCTGCATTTGCACAGACAGATGTCTTAAAAGAGCTTAATCGTTTTCACATGACAATTGGGCTTGGATATTCTAAGATCATGTATCCTGAAGGTTTTAGTGATCTTACTGAATTATTTGATTCACATATTGGCGGAATAAATTACAACGTTGGTTTATATTATCAACTTCCAGCTAATGAAAGCATCTCGCTAGGCGGAAATGCAAGCGGTGCGATTGATAGTTATAGCGGCGGGTTGTTTGGAACAGCGTCTATGAGACTAGACCATAATCTATTCGCCATTAGTTCAATGCTTTTTCCCAGCAAGAAATTTGGTATAGGTCCTTTTGTAAGGGCGGATGTTGGGTTGGCAAGAATGAAAGCGAATTTTTCGGATCTTTTTTGGGAAGACGAAGTCAGTGCAGAAAGTGATTTTGGGTTTGGAATACTTTTGGGAGGAGGGATTGCATTTCCCATAACCCAAACAAGCAAAGCTGCGATAAGTGCCAACTTCTCATTTAGCAAAATTGAAGATGACAATTACAAATTATTAAGCATAAGTTTAAACTACATATATTGAGAATAATGTTGCTATCGCTTGATCAAATTAATTAACGAGATCGTTGTTTTTCTCCCTTTTTCTACGGATATACCTAGATGACATTTTGTAAAATGTCGGCGATTGAGTTTATGAAGTAGGCAGCGAAAGCTGTCAAGTTTTAATTGTTGCCGTTGGTGTTTTTATAAGTTTGTCCGATTTTTTGCGGGACGGAAGGTAGTTGCTAATGAGGAAATTAACTTGTTCTCTGTTGACCATTGTTTTTCTTGTTGTTTTCACTGGTGTGGCTGCAGGTTATGATATATCTGTGGCTATTTCTAAAGATATGCCGCAGGGGCCGGCTTTTGTAGGGCAGAACATATTGATGAAGTTTGAATTCACCAACACGAAAGATATAGATCATATTGTTTTCAAGTTTTGGGTTGAGGATATGGACGTTCAATCTCCCTTTAAACGCTTTGAGGTACGGGATACGTCATTTACCGATGAATCTGGAAGAGGGGGAAGTGGAGGAAGATTCGGCTTCCCATATTTCGAGGCAGAGTGGCATAATGTTTTTAAAAGCGGCACTCATCAGATTACATTTAAGGGGGATGTTCAAATTATTGAGTCCACTATAGTGGGAAATATCCCAGCAAAGGCCACGACACCTATTTTAGTCAATACCAAATTAATTGAGATATTCGCAATGGGTATGAGCGGCGCAGGATCGTTATCCGTTAAAGAAGGGAATCTGCCATTAACGGCGCAAATAGGCAAGGCAGTCGTTGCCCCTGCGCGACAAGATTCTGTTTTTCAGATAAAACAGCAGGAAGTTAAACAGGGTGAAGGCGTGTCTGTTTTTGCGCAGGATAAAGAGGGCAAGGGTATTTCCGCCTTTGATATGATTTTAAGTTTTGAAGGCGATGCGGTGCCTAAACTTACGGAACCTCTGGTTGGCTGGTGTATTGAAAGTTTGTCGTCTCAAGGAGGAAAACAACTTCGGGTGATTGGAGTTGGTATGCCTCCGATTTTGCAGGAGCGCTGTTTGTTTAAATTAGTTTTTAACGCTCCTGGCACGGTGAAAATTGATTTCAAAAAAACTGAAATTAATGGGAGTCTCATAGAGGGAGGCGAGGATATTTTATCGCAAAGCCAAGCAAAAGGAGACGCTGTAAAAATTTTACCAGTTATGTTGATAGAGGCCTTAGGCGCAAATCCTGTTTTGAAAATGGGCGGGACGCTAATGCTAACTGTAAAGGGTGGAATTCCTCCTTATAACTGGGAAAAGATAGTAGCTTACGCTTCTTCTAATACAACGAAGAGTTTGTCGGGTTTGCCTAGTTTGCCGGGGTCAGCCGAGCTATCCCCTGTGATAAACCCTGATCCTAACCTTCTTTGGGCAAAAGTTTATCTGCATTTATCTCCTAGTTGGATGGCGGTGCCTGGGTACCCATCAGACGATTTCTATTTTGCGAAATTTGTACTCACGGTAAAGGATTCCAGCGGTTTAAGCTGTTCCCTTATCGTGGATGTTTTTCCGCTTTATGGAGATATAGATGGCAATGGAAAAGTGGAAGCGGCTGACGCTATCAAGATATTAAATTCCTTGCTTGTAGGGGCGCCGTTCTTCCCGCCACAAAAGTACGCTGCTGATGTAAACGGCAACAAGATTGTTTCTACTATTGATGCTTTGTTTATTCTGCAATACGTAGCTGGCATAATTACATCTTTTCCAGTAGAGGCACAAGGCAAACCTGCTCCGTCAAAACAACCATTTTCGTTTGAAAAAAGTATTGCTCGGTTGAAAATAAGTAAGGAAATAGAACCGGGGGTAATTGAGCTTCTACTGCAAACTCGGCAATATGAGCTCTCAAAGCGTCTTCCCGTTACCTGGGGTGCTGTCAAAAACATTCCGTAAGATTCTATTTCAAAGACTGGTATTCCGTAGCATACGGACAAAAAAGGACGCTCATCGTATAAGTAAAATTATACGATGAGATAGATTCTAAACGCCTAATCTCTTTTTTGCACTTTTCCTTGCCCAGGTACCAAGCGAATTACTGTAATGGTAAGTGTTAAGGCACAAGATTAGATTTCAAAAAGCCCTGTGAAAGTAAGGAAAACGAGGGTTTGCTTTACCTTTCATCCTGTTTATCGAATACACGCATTTTCAGCGATTTCCAAGCAAACAAAGTCAGTAAAACAATCAAAGTCAAGTTGCAGTTTACATAAATGAGTTTATTTACTCTAATCAACTTTGGCAACAACATGGTAACTGCAAACTAGATAACACAAGAGTTTACAGGTATTATCAATGAAAGATTACTAAAGCATTTTTTGCTCAGAAATTCCTAACACGTACCATTACAGTAATTCGCTTAGTAACTGTATTTCCGTCTCAACGGTAATGACAAAACTGTATTCAGGGGTCTGGGACGAGAAAGCAACCTTGCTCAAAAGGTATTCCCCACACTTCACAGCAAAAGTAGGCTTCAAGGGATCGTCAGTGTCAATGATATGGCGCGTCAATCCCTCACAAAATATGATACTCAGGTAGCCACTGGAGAAAAGATCAACACGGTAAGCGGCGGTCTGTGTTTTGGCGGGAAAGTAGGCATCACTGCTGGAATTATGATGATGTTCATTGGCTTTGGCGATACCGAAGCAATGGAAGTAGGCGAGACGCCAAGCATAGCCAAGACTGGATACGCTGTCGGGGTAACAGGACTCGCTATGTGGACTGTAGGCAAGCTTGGTGAAATAGCCGGTGAGTTGGTCACTAAACAGGCGTTTAGTCACCTTTATGATAGCATGGGATACTATAACAAAGCCCAAGCTGAAGACCCATCACAATCTAAAGTCCAGTTGAGCGATAGATTCTGACATGATGAAGAATGTGCGGCGGTTTGCTGATGTGGACCACCGCTCAATCTTATGACGAAAAGGAGGTACGAGCGATGCTAAGGAATTTACGAACTATCCACTGGCTTTTATTGGTTGCTTGCCTTATGCTAATCCAGTCCTGTGGAGAGGAAGCCTACTACGATATAGTCGTAGTAAACGATGCCTGGTTATTCGGTACCTGCAGCATATACCTTGACGGAGAATTCCAGTTCGAACTGGATGTGGAAGAAAGCGATGTCATTATGCAGGTCAAAGAAGGTAAGCACACCATAATGGTCAAAGATATAAGTGGCGACGTCATAGCCAAGCAGACGTTTGACGTCTCCCAGGACCAGAAATGGGCTGTGTCCGACCACTTCTACTTAGATTGGGTCTTCGACTAGCGATATGCACAATAGCACCTTGCTTAATATAGATTTCGTCTAAATGGGCTGCGGCAACGATTCGTGCGAAAACGTGGTGCTCAAAATGAGCACCACAAAACCTTTTAGGCATTCTGATATAGCCTATCACAACCATTTTGCACAAGCATGTCATAATATTAAGACTCTATTCTATTGATGATGGCAAAAATTCTGACGGAGAGACGCTATGGGGTCCTTTATAGCTTTCAAGTCGCTTCAAATGTGTATCGCCACTGATCAAATAATCAGTGTTTGCTTTAAGCGCACAAGTGAGAATAAAATTATCATCAGAATTATCTTCGATGATTTGAAGTGATGGCGGCTTTTCTACAACTGCAGCGCCCCTTTGAATCATAGATAAAAATGCCTGCATCTTATCTTCTAAAAAGCTGATAGACCCGCTTTGCCTGTCTATCAGTACATACATAGATAACGAACTAGCACTTCTTCATTTTTCATACCTTTTCGTTTCACAGGACCAGCACATAATCTTTGTATTGTGATGCGTCCATCCCGCCGCGAAGTTCATCGCAGCTCTGCCAGAGCGAGCTATAAAGTTGAGATTTTTTTATTGCCATAGTCCCCCGTCTATCGAAACGTCAATTTGACATTATTCATTCTATAAAGCATTGCTTTTATTGAATTTAAGGCAGATTCGGGGAGAATTATAACACCTATATAAATATCGGCGCGCGCCCTTCGGGGGCGAACACATAAAAGCATAAAAGCAAAAACGCATGAATTTGCTCAAGCTTTTTCCAAAAGCTTGAAAGGGAATCTACTGAACGCAACGAAAACCGATATTGGCGCTGACGTAAGACGGAAAGTAGCTGAAGCGACCGGCAACACGGAGGTAATAGGCATCGTAGAACCAAGAGCCCCCGCGAATAACCTTATAATTGCCGGAGTCTGGTCCTTTTGGATTTGATTCTGGCGAATTGGCATAATAATTCTCATCATACCAATCAGCGCACCATTCGCAAACGTTTCCCGCCATGTCATATAACATATAACCATTTGGAGTGAATTTCCCAACAGGTGAAGCGTAGGCATAGCCATCATCATAGTCATTAATAATCCGATCCCAACCAAATACTTTTCTAGCTGTCTCATCTGCGAAATTTCCTGCGTTTTTTGGCGGAGCCCATTCATCACCCCAGACATATCTCTTCCCTGCTAATCCGCCACGTGCTGCTTTCTCCCTTTCTGCCTCAGTCGGTAATCGCTCACCTGCCCAATCTGCATAAGCCTTTGCATCATACCAACTAACACAAACAACAGGCTGATTATCACCATTGTATTTCTTATCTGACCACGGTTTACCCCATACCCAATCATCATTCACATAAATATATCCTTCTGGCTCTTCGTGTCCTGTTGCTTGAGCAAACTTCTTATATTGTGCATTAGTTACCTCATAAATATCCATATAAAAGGCATCAAGATAGACTGTATGTATTGGTTTCTCATCATCGTTACCGTCATCACTTCCCATCTGAAATTCGCCTGCAGGTATAAGAACCATTGGAGCGTCGTCCTGACCAATTATATCGTTTTCGCCTGCTGTTTGCCGTTTTATCTTGGTGATATTAACCTGATCAGTAATTCCATCAACTGATATTATTATGATATTATCGCCATCAGTAAGTGTTACAGTTGCATAAAAATCACCATTGTATATATTTGCTTGCTGTTCTTTTCCATTGACAGTAATTTGAACTGTTTGAGTATCAGTGTTTTCAACATAGCCTCCAACACAAATAGTAGTTTCCTGAGTACTTATGTTATCATATGGTTCGGTTATATGAACTATTGTCTCTGTTTCTGTGTCTCCACAACCGGCAATGCCAATCAAAATAATTACACATAGAGCCGTTACTAGGATTCTCATGGAATTAATAGACTTCATAGTTTTCGCTCCCCTTTTTCATTATATGGTGCCTATGGAGTAGTCCATGCGCCGCTCTTATCACCAACGGCAAAATTTAAAATCTGACAGACCTTGCTGTCTACTCATAAACCCTAAACACGGAGATTTTACCAAATCTTCACTGTCAGGTCAACCGGAATCGTCGCTTTTCCATCCATTTCTTCCCTTCGTGGCTTACTATCTCAGGATCCTGTGTAACATGGCGTATGGTTTCGGTTGCCTGCCGATATGGTTGTTTCACAGAACATAAACATGACAGTTCCTTGAATCCGGCAGTGGCTTTTTCATGCTCATCATCATGAAGTCCCAGAGCTTTATCAATAGGGGTTATCCATTGGTTACAGGTCTTACAGAAAACCCGTCTCCTGGGGAACTTTACCTTGCCGAACGCTGTCTTGAGTGTGAATTCCCGCAAACCACGATTTATCGTGTGGCAATGGCTGTTCTTGTGCGTATATTCTGACAGCATCCTCTCTTCATAAAGCTCTATACCATTACTGAATAGCGTTCTCATAGATCTGAAGCCTATATTCCTGACGTTTTGCTCCCATGCGTTCAGGTTCTGAAAGCCTTCAGGAATATCTTCTTCTATTTGTACTTGTGTTTCTCTTGCATCTTCTGTATATTCGTCAATGGTCAAGGTTATCTCTACTTTGACTTTCATAGTTCCGGCCCTCCTTTGTTGAATTAAAGAGTCGGAACTATTATATCTCAAAGTAAAGCAGAAAAGAATATATTTATATTTATGTTAATATGTCAAAAAGAGCCACTTTCTTGACGCGTTCCTAGACGCCCGATAATGTCAAGTATGCAGAACAATTGTAAATCCCCTACCCATGAGGATCTACAAACCCACTTTTTACAAAAAAATTCCATGCCGGGATTTTGCCAAATTTAACCATTTCCCGGCTTGAATCAGACAAATTTCCATAGATTTCGGAGTATATCCGGCATGGACATGGCATGGAGCAAAATTAATCATATTTATAAAGCGATGACCGCGGTTTGACCTATGTTTGACCTATGTTTGACCTATCGGGAGCAAATATTAAGATCGGGAAAAATCTCAGATACCATAGTAATACCGGGGTGGTTCTGCCATGGTTACAGAGGAAAAAGGGAGAATTGTATGTGTATGGCAAAACGGACGCTCTAAGGGGCATCTATGGAACTATTTTGGGCAATACATGATGTGTCCGTGGAAAGATTACAGGTGTTGATAAAAAGTTCATGCTGCGTTAGATAGAAAAAGATGGGTCGCATAGAAAAATATTTCCCCGCGCTCACTATAAATCCGAAAACTTTATGGAATTCCACCCCGATTCCCCAACAAAAT
>Ga0265594_1001127_pt1 | contig 21150 bp, 20 predicted proteins | sample saktaG_11_FD_190147 | JGI IMG/M metagenome (GOLD analysis project Ga0265594, IMG submission 190147) | Saline water microbial communities from Sakinaw Lake, British Columbia, Canada - sak_2011_5_24_80m | ecosystem: Environmental > Aquatic > Non-marine Saline and Alkaline > Saline ... | reverse complement strand
GGGAGTTCAGGCAGAAGACCAAAGGCAGTCAGCTGTTCAATCGTTGAGAAGGATCATATGGCTCCAGCAAGATAGAGATGCCTGATATCCATTGGTTTTACCCGGTATTTCATAAACAGAACACTGATTGCACCGGGAATAGCGGCTTTGGTATCCATCTGGTATGCTATATCCTGATGGGTTATACTTATGTCACGGGCAGTTGCGATCATTTCTCCTGGGACCAGCAGATATTCCAATCCATCTCTGCCTTTTCTGATTCCAGGTGCATCAAGAATGAGTTTTCCTGAAAAATCAAGAATTCCTGCAGCAGCCATGGGCAATAGTGGCATCAATAATTCCTGTTCCACAGATATCTCTGGGTTTGGAATCGCCGATAACATCATATGAGATTTCATCGGTTATCGGGTCTATCCTGACATGATCAATTGCCCCATGCATCCCCCGCATCCCTGAGGTGAGTCCGCTCCCTTCAAAAGCCGGCCCACTTGCACATGATGTTGAGACGAGCCAGTTATGGTTTCCAAGGATTATTTCGCCATTTGTTACGAGATCAATAAGAAGTGAAATATCTGGGGTATGGATAAGATCTGAGGTGATAACATCACCGACAGCATCACCCCTGACAAACCGGCTGACCGCCGGGAGGCAGTAGACATATGTATTGGGATGAATGGTAATATCATATTCACCTGCCTGAAAGATGATTGGTTTTCTCTCTACTGGTGCATCTATGAACTCAAAAGGTCCAGGATCTTGTCCTGCTAAGAGATAGCACATCATGGTATTTCCCCCGAGACAGAATTGTATACATCGTTTGGAGTGACATTACCTGTAAAAAGAAGGGATGAGATAACCTCATTGAAACTTGTTACTGCAGCATCCTTTTAGGTTACAAAGACCCTGCTATTTCTTTCCGATAGCAATCCTGGTGATTAATTCTTCATCATAAGTAATTTACCGGTTTAGTGAAGATGCCGTAGCTATCACCTCGCCAGTTACCAGGTTGGTGAGGATTTCTGCTATGGTAATTGTCCCAAGATCGATTGCAATCCTATAGAGATTAGTGAGTTTTTCTGACTAACTTTTTCCACATACTGCAATCTTTCGACTCATTGGTTCTCATCGTGTATTATTGAAATTGTTCCCTTTTTTGAGTATTCATTAGCTGCAGGGTAAAATTTAGAGCAAAAGTTTCGGTCTGATTTGTTTTTAATTTACCGATATTTATCTGCATACTTCAATATTATTTTAAGACGTTTAATTCTCCGATACTTGCTGTGAAACCGTTATCCTCATTTATTGTTGAAGGGATTGTGACGGGATTTATATTTTGAACCTCTTTAACTGTTTGAACTGTTATTGGTTCAGAAGTTGTTAATGGAGCGGTTGTGTCCTGATTTGAATTTACCGTACATCCTGCCATCATTGTAATTGTGGTAAGTAGAAGAACCAATACTACTAAATAGTATCTCATAATTATGCTATCTCATTCATAGTAGTAATGCTTTTTGATTTATCAAAAAAATCATGTTTCTATATTTATAGTTATGGTAGTATCGTTATAGAGTAACATTCACTCATTTTGGATTCGTCACCTGAATATAGTCTTTCTTACCGGGCCGAAGAAAAGAGGGGAGCTTGCCATCAATGATGAACGCAACACTACCATTTTCTATCATATCCTGCATTTTTGTATTGTGTCTGAATTGAATATATCTGAGAGAAAACCTTCCATTGAAGCAAGCCTGAGATTTGATAGAGAGTAATTTCTTTACGGAAGATGCCGTGTATATACCTCAAATAAAACGTTTCATGCGGCTATTTTTTAAAAATTTAGGATTTTTTGGCTTTTTCTTCTGAAAAAAACTTATTATGGTAGACGATAAACAAGTACCATATGCTTAAAGCGCTTGATGTTGAGACATGGATGAAGCAGCGGCGTTCAAATCTCGATGGAGCAAAAAAATCCGCAGCAGAGATAATCAATGCTATTCGTAATGGAGGTGACGAAGCCCTCCTTACAATGGCGAGAAAGTATGAACCTGAAATTGATTCAATCAGAATATCTGAGGAGGAACGCGAGGCTGCATACGATGAGGTTGAGGATTCACTCGTGGAGAGTCTTATTGAGGCAGAGGTACGGATAACAAGGTTTCACGAACGGCAAAAGGATCACGACCTCTGGCTTGAGGAGGTCGAACCTGGTATCACCCTTGGAGTTAAGACCACCCCCCTCGATCGAGTTGGCCTCTATATTCCTGGACGGAGGGCGGCATATCCTTCGACAGTGCTCATGAATGCGATACCCGCAAAGGTTGCCGGTGTTCCTGATATGTGTGCATGTTCTCCCCCGCCCATTCTCCCCCTCACGCTTGTGGCTCTTGATATCATGGGAGTGGAAGAGATTTATCGAATAGGCGGAGCACAGGCTGTTGCTGCGATGGCCCTTGGAACTGAGAGTATTATGCCTGTGCGAAAAATTGTCGGTCCGGGAAATGCGTATGTGACAGCTGCAAAGATGCTTCTTAGAGAAGAAGCAGAGATTGATTTTCCCGCCGGTCCGAGCGAGATTGGTATAATCGCCGACAGATCGGCAAACCCGACGTTCATAGCTATTGATATTCTTGCCCAGGCAGAGCACGATCCTGATGCTGCATGTATTCTTATTACAACGGAGAAGGCACTAGTGGGAAAGGTGGAGAAGGAGCTTGAAAAATTGTTGCATGAGTTGCCCAGGCAGGATATCATTATGCAGGCACTATCCCACTCAGGGTATATCATAACTCCAGATATTGATACGGCGGTATCTATGATGAACCAGGTGGCCCCGGAACACCTCTCGATAGTGGTAGAAGATTCCCTCCCGGTCCTTAACTCTGTACAGAATGCAGGCTCCATCTTTGTTGGTCCTTACGCACCTGTTGCTGCAGGTGATTATGCGTCAGGAACGAACCATGTGCTCCCGACTGCAGGGTATGCTGCGACATATTCAGGGCTTAATGTGAGTCATTTCTGCAAAACTTCAACCGTCCAGATTATCACCAGGACGGGTCTTGAGGCAATTGGTGATGTTATTGAAACTATTGCTGATGCAGAAGGCCTTAGTGCCCACGCCAAATCGGTCCGGCTCAGGCGATCATTTTAGGAACATATAATCTCCCTGCTATTTTTAAAAAATCAGGAATATCTTTTTTTTATTTTTAATCTGAATTTACTACAGTCCTTCTTTATTTTTAGAAGAGTGTCCGAGGACTTTGGATTACTAAAAAGACTTTGAAAAAAGAGCCTATTATGTGCATTAATTTACAAATAACCGTCAAATCGAAGTATCAAAATGACTAATTTGGGCGCTGTCGATTTTTCAAGTGATATGAAATAGTCATGTTAGAATCACTTCGTTTGAGAATTGAAATAATTTAACCGCAGAGGACGCAGAGGGGGGAACCCTAGGTTTTTAGAACTCTGCAAACGAGCATTCCCTTCTTGTATTACATCAGTCCAATCGGAAATAATATTGAGGTTGAAACAGTCTTTTGCGTCCTCTGCGGTTGGAATTCTTACCATGATATGGTATGAAAGTCAGAATGTCACGTAATTATATCCTGCCTAAACATGATGATATGGTATCACTTGGTTTTTAGACAGAACCCTAATTTGCCATTTTCGGACTGCCTCCTAGTTACCATTTTCCCATCAATTTTATTATGTAATGAAGTTGCAGTATGAAATTAATATTTTTTTTGAGAAATTATAACGTTCAAGAAGAATTGGCTGGATTAGAAGAGAATATCTGTATCCGATTATTTCCGTAATCAGAAATTAAAAAATAATTAAAAAAATCTAACTTAACCTGCGTTGGGTGATTTAATTGTCCTTCGATGAATTGAACCCGCCCCATTTTTAGGAAAGGTACTATCTGGTTCAATCTTTAAATGTTCATCAGTTATAATTTTTCGCTATTTGCTCTTCGAATATACTTTTTCTGGGTCAAACACAAGTTCTCCGGTAATTGTTCCATCAAGTGTACGGAAAAAGCACGATCTATGTCCGGTGTGACAGGCTGCCCCCCCTACCTGACCCACCTGATACAGGAGGGTGTCTTCATCACAATCTACCAGAATTTCGTGAACTTCCTGGAGATTTCCTGACTCCTCCCCCTTTTTCCAGATTTTATTCCTGCTTCTGCTGTAGTAATGTGCATATCCGGATGACCGGGTCAGGAGAACAGCTTCCTGATTGGCATAAGCAAGCATCAGTACCTCTTTAGTTTCCCAATCCTGTGCTATTACCGGAACTAATCCCTGATCATTAAACCTTATCTCAATCGTTGTTTTCATCTCTGATTTCATCCTGTTATATTACTGAGCCGTTAGGATTTAATTCAATTCCCACAATATATTTCTATGATCAACATCGCACTCCCGAAGGGGAGCCTTGAGGAGCAGACACTTCAGCTTTTTAAAGAGGCAGATCTTGAAGTCAGGAGTACTGACCGAGATTATAACCCGCAGATTAATGATGAACGGGTAGGGAAGGTCAAGATATTGCGACCTCAGGAGATACCATCGTATATTGAGATGGGGTATTTTGATATGGGAATATCCGGCCTTGATTGGGTCCACGAGTCCAGAGCCCATGTTAAAGAGATAGCTAAACTTAATTACAGCAAAACTGGCAAGGGAAATGTCAAAATTGTAATCGCAGTCCACCAGGATGAACCCATCTCAATGGTCAATGAGATTCGCCCGGATAGTCGTGTTACCACTGAGTACCCTGAAATAACCAAGGAGTTTTTTGACAATCTCGGCATCCCTGTCCGCCTCTTTTATTCCTATGGTGCCAGTGAGGCCAAGGTCCCTGACCTCATGGACGTTGTAGTTGATCTGACCGAGACCGGGACAACTCTTCGAAAGAACGGGCTTAAGATAATAGGGCAGATCCTGGAGTCATACACTGTTATCATCGCGAATACGAAGAGTTTTGAGGATCCAGTCAAACGAAATGAGATGGAAGCAATCGTGACGCTCCTTATGGGTGTAATCGATGCCCGGAACAAGGTCCTTCTCACCATGAATGTTCCTGCTGAAGTACTTGAATCCATCGTCGCGACCTTGCCAGCATTAAAAAAACCGACAGTCGCAAAACTTCATGGTATCGATTATTTTAGCTTAGAAACGGTAGTATTGAAAAGTCTGGTCAATACTCTGATACCAAAACTCAAAGCATCCGGTGCAGAGGATATTCTTGAGATCCCAATTACAAAAATTGTGAGATAATTCTTACAATTTACTCAAAACGATTCAATTGACTTATTATCAGGGGAGTAGGAGGCTGTCTGATAATGGCAAATCACTCATTTTGATATTTCAGTTTAATGTTCATGTGCAAATTAATGCACATAATAGGCTCCTTTTTCGAAGCGGTTTTGTAAACCTGGAGTTCTTGGACAATCTTCTAGTGTCTCTCGTCATCTATTTTTTAGGATTTTTTGATGAGTTTCATCTTGAAATGTAAGGGGGTGAGTGGCACTGATGAATAGTAAAAAGAAAAAATGCGTAACAATCAAGGTCTATGTATGAAAATTTTTCATTGTTATTATTTGATTATTGCTAAGAGATCTTCAGCTGCTTCTGCCATATATTTGTGAGAATCATATACCCCCTGATTGTAGAATTCCGGAGCTAATTTTTTCATTACAAAATCCAGGATCAATCCTGCAGCCAATTCCCCAATAATTTCTTCTCTTTCTTTTGAATAATAATTCTTTATCTCAGAGATCATGTAGTCCTGTCTCTCTTTTGTCAATTCGATTGGATTTTCATATTTCATCAGGCTTCCTCTTAATTATTTTTGAACATCACATTATTTTTAATTTAAGATCTAATTTTTTTACCTGTTCAAAATTTGGTGACTCTTCTATAGAGGATATTGAAAACCCCTTTACCCACAGAACTGTCAATCGCGAGTTAATTTAAAAATTGGTCTTCAAAGAAATGACCATAAATGAGGGACGAAAGGCACTAGGTCCCATTTTACATTGTAATGGGCTCCAGAACACCTACTCGGTTCCCCTCTGAATCGGTGATTGGCAACATACTGCCCAATGCCGGGAATCTTCACCGGATACCCCTGAACTTCTCCAGCAGCATCTGTGATCTTCTCTATTGCTATTTTGATATCTTTAACTGCGATAACAAAGGATGGGCATTGAGGCATATTCGGACCTTTTGGAAAGAAACCTCCTCACATTGCACCTTTTTTTAGTGGTATTCTATTTTCGTCAGTCTCTGTTGTGGTTGCTACCACGTAAATCTGCCATTTCCTTGCCTAGATGCTGCATCTGCCAGCCAAATACCTGGAAATAAAACTTCACGAGACGTTCTTTGTTTTCATATTGCATTTCAAAGTGCACTACTGAATCCATCTTTGTCATGTATGTTCCTCTTTTTTTTTTGAGTTTTCGCAATCTATCAATTCAATTTAAAGTAAATAAACGTGAAGAAAACCTTAGTATCTTCGCTGTATCTAATGCAGATTTAATCATCCTGGCTAAAAATCCGAACAATCTATTTATTGCAGTATTTTAGACTAAATTGTTCGAAATTGGACTTGGAAAAAAATTCTATTGAACTGAATCATCAATTGAGGGTTTTCAATTTTAAAGGATTAAATAGTTTGTATGGGAGATTATACGATATACGGTCAAATAATTCTTTTAATTTATACTTTTATTTCAACAGGAACCCCCTGAAGGTCCATACAAATTCATAACTAAATAAGATCCAATTCAATGAAACCAATACATTTGCGATGCAATCGTTACCTACGAAAGAGGAGAAGAATTCCTATGGTTATTACATACAATGAACACAAAAATAAGATTTTTGATAAAATAATTTTCAGCCGGCGTACTCACCGAAGATTCAAGACCGGGATCCCACCTGCTCAAATGATTAAAGAGATCATCAAATCCGGACTTCATGCCCCTTTTGCAGGAGCAGCAGTCGGAAATACAAAAGAATATTTCAGGAGGTTTATTGTCGTTCAAAAAGAATCCCAGGCAATGTCGTCATTAATCCCCCTACTTTTTAATGAAGCGTTAAAATCATTTGCTGAACTTGAAACAGCAATGGAACATAATGAAAAACTACGAACTCAGGCAACAGGTTTTGTTAACCGGCTTGCAATGATTAAAAAAATGGGAATGGTTCCGGGTATCGGTACCGCTCCATATTTTATAATCACTGCTGAGAAGATGGGTTTCCCACCTGTTGAACAACAATCTCTCGCTCATTGCATGGAAAATATGTGGCTTAAGGCTACTGCCTTAAGTTTGGGTTTTCAACTGGTATCACTCACGAGTCAAATGTCAGATAATGCTGATTTTTGTAGAATAATTGGCTTCAAGTCTGGAGAGTGGGCATTCATGGGATGCGCAATTGGTTACCCGGCAGATGAATTATCGCCATCCATTCGCCCTCAGGTAGATGAAGTCACTACCTGGATATAGAAAAACCAGCCCAGATAGAAATGGAAAATTAATTCTGATTTTCCGCCATACTGCAAAAATATTTTAACACATTTACATGCTTAAGCATAAATCGCGAAGTTCGTTATCATTATTTAGAGTTTTCATTGTCCAGGGAGTGCCAGGAGAGGTAAGTGTGTTTGGAGATAGGATCATTGATCACATAACAGTGGGACCGATTTTAGGGTTCCATGCGGTTTGCAGTGCTTTAAGTTCTTCATTTAAGAGACCATAGAGCCGGTGAACCTCCGGTTCGATGTATTTTGTCTTATCGTCTGGGAATCTATTGGGCGAATTCTAAATTTATTGATTGGATTTTCAGCATTGGAAGGCTGGTTAAGTTTTTGAGGAGGATTGATGTCGAATGGGATATGCCTGGAGGAAAAATTAGTTACATTCTCATATAATTTGATTGGTTAGTTTTTTACCATCAATAGCGTGAAAATAAAGAGATACACCCTTTATTTTATGAGGTTTAAACAATCACATATATACATCCGATTTCTCCATAATAAAAAGTTAAAAATGATAAATTTCGTCAATTAAATCACAAAATTAGTATATTTTCTGAAAACTGGCCTTATGTGTAAATTAGAACAATCTGGTTGGTTTTGCTGCCTATTTTACTAATATTTCTTTATTCCACGCGAATTAGGTGTGTTGAGAATTAGTCATATTCCGGTAAAGTCCATAGTTGTCTATTCCTGTTGTATAAACATTCCAACAATGATGGTAATGGTTGTGACACAGTAATCGAAAACAGAACGGAATAAAACGCGATGATGCAAGACATCAGGCTCAATCTATGAAAATAAGGATCCATTTTCATGACAAATTGAATTAATCATTACCTAATGTACAGTTGTAGAAAATCTATTTTCTAAACATTTTATTTTATCATTCTGATTGTATTAGTACATCTTATGGAAATACATGATGATATCCTTGCTATCTTTCCAGGCCTCTTTGTTACTGAAGGCAATATCGGGCCGTTCACTATTGAAGAGAAGAACCTTCGATTAGAAACACTGAAAAGTGAGATAATTACCGAGATCAGAGATCGGTATACCCTTGAACAGGTCAAAGACGAGCCTCTCTTTAGGGCATATCGAGACTTCTTCTGGAGCGTTGGGGTTGATCCGACGAAGACACGACCTGCCTCTGAAGCCTTAGTGCGAAGGATCCTGAATGGAAAAATGCTCCCGACGATCAACACCGCTGTGGATGCCTATAATCTGGCATCAATTCGGACCGGCGTTCCGATAGCTGCCTTTGATGCCGGGCTCCTGAAGGGTAATCTCAAAATGCGATTTGCACAAGAAGGGGAAGAGTTCATCGGTATAGGAATGGAAAAACCTTTTATTTTACATAAAAATCAGGTCATCCTGACAGATGAAAAAGAGATTATTGCCATTTACCCATATCGAGACTCTGATGCAACAAAGATCACGCAATCTACGAAGACAATTCATATCGTGGCATGTGGAGTTCCAAACGTTACAAGAGAAACGGTGATTACTGCATATGAACTTTCTACTAATTATCTGAAGGAGTATGCATCAGGCATCCAAAAACAAGAGAATAGGTAAAAAAGAAAAATTAGCAAAAATGTTATTCCTGAGGATGGATGATAACTTTTAAACTACCATCACGCGGCTCTGCAGTTAATAGAAAACCTTCAACGGTTTCTTTTAATGGAAAAACATGAGTTATCATATCTGTCACATTAATTCTTTTATGCTGAATCCATGTTAAGGCCGTTCTTAAATTATGGAAATCGGCACCATATGAATGGGTAATAGTAATCTCTTTTTGCCACAGATTCCAGAGATTTATTTCAGATTGGATTTCAGGATTTGTGGGGGCAAAAAATAAGATAGTACCCCCGGCTCCGATTGCTTCAAGTGACTGTTTAACACAAATGGGAATCGGTGCAGTCATAATAACGGTGTCTGCGCCCAATCCCCCGTTTAATTCTTTGAACTTTTTGGGAACGTCGTCAGTTGCGAGAATGGTTGCATCAGCGCCGAATTTTTTGGCAACCTTCAAACGATCTGAATTAATATCAGAAACAGCAATAAATCCCGCACCATTCAACCGGGCTACCTGAATATGCAACAACCCGGTTATGCCGGCACCGATGATTAGGACTGATCGACCATCTGAGGTCGAAGCCCACTCATGCCCACGCAAAACACTTCCAAGGGGTTCAACAAAGGTTCCGGATTCAAAAGAAACCGATTCGGGAAGGTGTAAAATACCTCGATCCACGTTGATTTCGGGCAAAACAACATATTCTGCAAACGCTCCAAACGCATTTTTAAATTTAGTTTTTTGCAGTGTGTCACATGCGGTCGTATGCCCGTGTATACACGCATTACACGTATTACATGCTACGTGATGGGTAACCACGACCCGATCTTCCACGTTCCATTTTGGATCTACGTTGGAACCGACTTCTGTAATTATCCCCGTGCATTCATGTCCAAAAGCTCCAATACCACCTGGTTTTCCTGCACGCTTAATTCGATACCATTCCATGACATCTGACCCACACACTCCGCACGCCATGATTTTGACTTTGATTTCTCCTGGCCCGACCGATAGATCTTCAACATCTTCTGTGCGAATGTCACTATTCGAATAATAAACTGCGGCTTTCATTTTTATTCACTGTGGAGAGAAAATTTATAAAAGATAGTAAAAATTAGTCAAATTTGGATGCATCAGGTAAACATGCATTGTAAATATCCATGGCTTCCTTTGCGGTATAATTTTCATGTACAATTGAACTAATTCCTTTGATCATACCTAAAGGATTGTCATCCTGGAAAATATTTCGTCCGAAATCAACTCCCACTGCACCTGCCTCGACAGAGTTATAGGCCATTAAAAGAGCGTCAGGAGGATTTGTATACTTGCCTCCTGCAACAATGACGGGCGTAGGAGAAACAGCGTCAACTAATTTGGAAAATTCCTCACAATAATAGGTTTTGATAATCCTGGCCCCGGCATCCTGACAAATACGGGATGCAAGAGCCAGATAGCGCAAATCCCGGGCCATGTTTTTACCAACAGCAGTTACTGCGAGAACAGGAATCCCGTATTCTTCGGCCTGATTGATCATGTCAGTGAGATTGAGAATTGTCTGTTGCTGGTTTGCAGAGCCAATATAGACACTGATAGCTACACCGGCTGCATCCATCCGGATGGCTTCTTTGATGGTAACCGTGAGTTTTTCATCACTTAACTCTTCGAATAAAACGCTATTTCCCCCTGTAGCACGTAACATGATGGGTTTTGATCCGAGATCTTCGGGTGCAATATTGCTCCGCACTGCCCCACGTGTCGTCATCAGACAATCGCAATAGGGAAGAAGAGTTTTTATTGTTTTACTCATGTTACGCAAGCCCGTTGTTGGCCCCTGGAAATAGGGATGATCTACTGCAAGCATAACTACCCGATTATCTTTCGGATTTATTATACGGTTCATTCGGCTTTGAATTCCAATATCAAGATATGTATTTACCATGGGGACACTTCTCGAGAATTAATGATACACAACCATATAAAAAGTTGGGATTATTTTTCACTCCGGTCTGACAATGAGGTATCCTTTCTCTATTAACCAAAGGTGAAATTCATGGGTACTATGTAGACAATTGGATGCACAAATCGCACGAATTTCTTCATATTTTGGAGATTTTTCTACTTCTTGATTCATGAGCAATTGCACCGGGCAGTTAATATCATTACAATATTCCCGACGTTTATACTCGATATAACCATTTATTGATTGCATAATTGATCCTTGGTAAGGTTATTAGAAAAGAAATAAAAAAAGTTTACGGATTAAATTACTGATGCGAAAAGTTTCTTTTTTCTTGCCAAATATATCCATATGAACAAGAGCCCTATGGAACTATTTGTAAAGGAAGCACTTGAAGTAGCAGAAACATTAATAATCTTATTATGGCGGTAGTCGGTTCGAAAGGTATTGATAAAGACCAAACAGCTGATCTATATCGCCATGAAGGTTTCAACCGGTGATGTCGCTGTCGTAAAAGTTCACATCCCGATTGCAAAACAGATGGGTACAACAAAGGAGGAAGTAGTAGATGCAATCCTTATGACCCTGACGGTATCCGGGATAAAGGGGGTTGTACCATGCCTTCCTGAAGCAGTCAAACAATTCTTCTGATCTTTTTTCTTTCAGTTATTTTTCTGCGATAACAACCAGACCATACGGATGAGTGACGACTTGAACATTGGAGAATTTAATTTTCGAGAGAATTGCTTCTAATTCTTCTTTCCTGTATGCTGCCTGAACTGATGTTTTAAATCCTTCTTTTATCTCAAAAGATCCGCAGCAATCCTGCATAAACTTAAAGATTTCTTGGGATAGGTCTCTCTTTAGGTCCGTTACCATCATCCTTCCCCCTGATTTGAGTACCCGGTGAATTTCTGAAAAGACTTGTCCTGCATTTTCCCACTCATGAAGCGAGCCATTAGAGAAGGCCAGGTCAAAGGTATCTCCGGTAAAGGGCATTTCCAGGGCATTTCCTTCCTGGTATATGACCCGTTTTGACAACTTATAATTGCTAGTATTCTTTTTTGCAAGTCTGATCATTGCCGGACTAATCTCAAGGCAGGTAAGGTTCGTGTCATTTGTCTTCTTTAGCCATTCAAGCCCGTAATATCCTGGTCCTGATCCAATTTCAAGTGCATTGTCACCACCTTTAGTGATCCGGATCAAATCATCAACAGGGAGATACCCCTGGTCCCGCAGACCTCGTTGCATTTGATCATAGCACTCTACCGTAATCTCATCCTGGATTCCTTCTGATGTTTCAGGGATTCTTTTTTCAAACATGATTGATTCTTCCTTTTTTATGTATGGTACATTCTGTGTCTGATATCGTTCATCCACGACTTCTTCAAGCCGAAGAAGTCTTCCTTTTTTCCTGGTAATTAAAGGAACACGAATAGTATCCCGGTCCTTCCTGATTGATGCGATTGATGCAACAAATGAGATAGTATCATCCACTCCGGAGAAACGGGCACAGAGAGTTGCAAATTGCTGCTGCTCATCCGGGGAGAGCTGCGAGAGGTGAGATTCGAGAAATCCATAGATCTTCTCTTCAGTTTCCAGTATCCAGAGTTCGCCTTTTTCTGCAGGTATTACCAGGATACTTCTCCGATTCTGTGAATCCTGGACACGTTTCACGTATCCTTCCCGCTCAAGATAATTTACCAGATCTGTTGCTGAACTGGGAGTGATGTCAAGCATTCCTGCAATATCACCCATGCATATCCGGGAAAAGTAGGATGTGTATAGGATTTCGATTGCCCCTGAACTAAGGAGATTTTTCCGTCCCCGGTCAGTGCCAAAGAGCATACAGATTGCAGTGGAGAGGAATCCCAATGATAATCTAAGTTGTGAAGTAGGGTCCATGGTGCATATAATAAGGATATCCGTAATAATATAAATATTACGGATGGCCGTAATATCAATCACGTTGATTAATCATAACCTGATATTTCCCTATTCTTTCGGTTTAGAATTCAATTTTTGAATTCTTTTCAAGGATAACACGGAAACAGAATGCCAAATCAACCTTCTCATTTTTAAAAAAGGATGATCATTCGAGAAGTGTCCCTACTTAATAAAAGGTAGTTTTGCCATAGGTTCAGGAACTTAAGATCAAAGCGTACGATACATCAAATTTTCTATCCCATTTGATTTCCACTTGGTAAATTCTAACGTAAACCTGATGATTTTGTCGGTGTTACACCTTACTTTAAGAGATGACAATATGGATTGAAATTGAGCAAAGGAGGAAGTACAGATATCGTGTTGTTTCATACAACTTCCTCCTCTTTATGCATAGTAATCCCGGCACCGGTCTGTCATGTACTCTCCGAGTTTATACCGGGAGATGCCCTCATCAAATGCGGCTGAAGAGAGAGTGAAGGCATTGTCAGGGAATCTGCCGGTCGAGATAAGTTGCATGAGCCCGGGGATCCCGGGAATATCGGCAGTTGTAATGACCGCTTTTCCCGCTTCTGAAAGTCCGCCATCCACCCAGGACAGGCTTTCAAGTGCTGCAAGGTCCACCTCCACTGGGTTGTAGGCAGCTTCGTTATCGAGGTAGACCGCCATCTCTGAGTATCTCCAGGGTGTGCCATCAGCATGGGCTGAGAGAACGGCATGGTTATCCTCTAACGCAATCTGGCTGTTCTGGATATACTTGATTATTGTTGCCAACAAGGCGGTGAGTTGTCCGGCACCGGTGTCTGGTTCTGGTGAATCTGGATCCATCCCGTCAGCAAGCAGGGTTTCCATGACAACAAGATAGTTCTTTATGTAGTCCTCCTTGAACTGGACATGCCGCTGTTCTTCTGTATACCCTGCCGGACACGGCCAGCCGGCGACGAGATCACGACCTACAGGGTTTTCAAAAACCTTTCTGATAAAGTCTGCTGCATTGTCAGATCCAAGGTTTTGCAGCAGGGAAACAATCGTTTCATCGTTTTGGTCAAGGTTTTGATCAATTGTCTGCATCAGGTCCGAGAGCGTTCCTGTTGCTATCATGCTCACCTGGGTAACAAATTGTGCCAGTGTCGTGATCTGCAAAAGAAGATCAGGATCCAATGCCTCATTGTCAGTGTCAATGCCGGAAATCGGGGAGACGAGTGCTCCCTCACTGGTGAAGACGAGCCAGAGACCCACCCCGTCAGGATCGGTCGCAGGGATTACAAACCAGGTGATATCGGGGACGAGGACCGAGAAGAGATCAGCCTCATCTAATGTAAATCCCAGTGCCCGTAACTGGGCAATGTAATCCAGGATACGGTCAATGGGTGAGAGATCAGAGTTATCATTAAGGGCTATTGAGGAGGTCGTTGTTGCAGGGCCTCCAGGAACAGGAAGTGTGTCTGGGCGGGCAGGAGGAACGTAGGTCACCGGGTCATTGTTCCCAACAGCACCATTTACCAGACCGGTACCACCCGAGACATCAGAACTTCCTGTTGCGCCAAATCCTGAGGTACTGTAAATATGTCCGCCGTTGCCGCCGTTGCCCTGGGTCCCTCCTCCACCATCGTTGCCACCGTTGCCACCAGTTGCTGTCGCTGTTATGGTTCCGGGGACGCTCCCAGACTCAATATAGAGGGTCGCCAAAGGTGCATCGCCTCCAAAACCACCTGTCGATCCCCCGCCAATACCACCAGTACCGCCATCTCCACCGTTTATCGAGAGGTTCGTGATAGAATCTATTGTATCAGCCCATAAAGAGAGGTGACCGCCATCTCCACCATTTCCACCGTTACCACCTAAACCATCGGCATCACCCCTCCCGCGATCTCCACCATCTCCACCATTTCCCCCGATTGCCTGGGCATCCAAACCTATTTGCAAAGAACCAGGAGTTAAAATGATATCAATCCGTCCTCCATTCCCACCGTCACCACCATCGCCCCCAGTACCACCTATGCCATAGACATCATCACCACCAACAGCAACAAGACTTTTACCACCATCGCCCCCAGTGCCACCATTGCCACCTTTAGCATACACAATGCCCGTTTTCAGAGGAGCGGCTTCAGTGGAAGATGCCCATATCTGCACTGTTCCGGCATCTCCTCCGTCCCCTCCGTCCCCTCCATCATGACCGTTGTCTTTATAACCGTTACCACCTAAACCACCACGCCCTCCATTTCCACCGCTTGCATCAAATGTTCCCGCCTTCAGGTCATTTTCTATCGCAAACCTGATCATCCCCCCTTTCCCACCTGAACCCCCATTTCCGGTATCGATAAGAACTGCGCTCGCATTTCCGCCGTTTCCACCCTTTGTTTCAATATTGAACTCATCAGTGTTTACTTCCTTTACATTGACCAAAATGGTTCCCGCTGTACCACCATTCGTTGCAGGGGTCTCGTCGGTGTCTTTTCCTGCACCACCGTTTGCTTTGAGAGTAACCTTTCCGGTGATCGTTGACTCCTTGCCCTGGACCGTAATTGTTCCTCCATTACCTCCAGGCTGTCCTTCTACCGTAGTACTATCCCGGCCACTTGCATCAATATTGAGTGCATAATCTGTATTATCAAAATTGGAGTCTGTAATGGCTATTTTACCCCCGTCATTTCCATTCAGGACAGTCCCTGTAATCCCATTGGTTCCGGTTATCTGTGCATTCTCAATGGTAATTCCCTCTCCAGTCTGTATTGGATTTGATATTGCATGTTCAATCGATATTGCCGTACCACTATCTGCTGTACTTTCTATTGAATAGGAATTCCCTGATATCTTGACATCGGTTGCAAAAATCCTGATGGCATAACTGGCTGATGTCGAGATCGAACTCTGCAACGAAAAAATATTTCCCCAGAATCTATTAAACCAGCCGGTGGCAGCTGTGCCTATTTGATAATAATCATTTGATTTTTTATCATCATCATCACCATCATCTTCAACATTAACCCACCCGAATCCCCAGACATCGCTGTATGCCAGGTTGGTGTTTGTGCCCGAAGGAGAGGTGCTGGGAGATGCGGCATTGTAACTGTCAAAATGAATAACCGGATCTCCCCAGTATCCTGATTCGGTATCATCCCCACACAGGGATGAGAGCTGATCGGTCACCATCTCTCCGGTAACCTCCGGAATTACTTCGGTCATCATTGTTGTATCAGCAAGAACAGCAAGATCCTCGCTTGAGGTGGTCCCGGAACCTAGTGCAGAAGATTCTGTTACCTCTTCCTGTGTTTCTTCCGTAACCTCTTCTTTTTCTTCTTCTACGAGATCCTCTTCCTCATCACTGGCAGATTCTTCATCTTCAACTGCTTTCCTGTCATCTTCAGACAAAGAATCCTTGTTTTCATTACCGGTTTGTTCATTGTCACCTTCCTGTCCTATATTTTCAAGAAAGAGAATAACAGAACTACCTTCCTCATCGTATTCTCCATTATCCCCGGTTCCAGTTCCGGTATCATCGGCATCATTGGTATCACCAAAGAGAGATCCAGTGATATCATCCCCTGGTGAATTGGTCTCTGTGGGCAGTCCTGATTCGATATTCCCGGTTCTGATATCATCGGTTTCACTCGTACTACCGGCATCAGGTGCTGAATCCGGGGATAAATCCAATGATACTATGTCAGGTGTATCTGAAGAATCGCTGTTTATATCTCCCCCGGTATTACCAATGCTGCTCGAATCTGATATGATGCTTGTGGATACAGATCCATCACCAGCCCCCTCATCCGTGGATAGATAATCTTCCTTATAAAGAAGATTCTGGACAATATCGCTGGTATCACTAAAGAGAGATCCAATGATGTCATCTACTGGTGAACTGGTCTCTGTGGGTAGTCCTGATCCAATATTCCCGGTTCCGGTATCATCGGTTTCACTCGTACCACCGGTATCAGGTGCTGAATCCGGGGATAAATCCAATGATACTATGTCAGGTGTACCTGAAGAATCGCTGTTTATATCTCCCCCGGTATTACCAATGCTGCTCGAATCTGATATAATGCTTGTGGATACAGATCCATCATCACTCTCGTCAGCAGAGGTGGGAATAATACTTATAAATCCGCAAAAGAGAAGAGAAAAAAAAATCAGATAGCAAATTAACTTTTTCATAATATTCTGACATCCCTAACCAGAATCGGAAAGCATATCAGTAAGCCTTACTGTGTTTCTATTCACACATATTTGATCCAGGATTATCATTCCTATTTGATCCAACTATAAGTTGTAAATTATCGTCCTAGTATTTAATTCATTCGTTGTTTTTACCTTCTTTTGAAACTAATCCTATTTATTATCAGGACTATAACCCTATGAGTAATTTTATCGCGCAAAGCAGCCATTAAGGTCTTATCATAAAATATTTTGACCCACTCAGAAAACGATAGGTTTAAAGTAATAATCGAATTTCGAGTCTTACTTTGGAAGACTGCAGAGAGCCCACCATTTTAAGGAAAGCAATCAAAGAAAGGTCCGCAGATTTAATGTCTTCAGAGCAAATATTACGCCCTGTCAGGTAATCATCGACATATAATTTCATAATTTTAATTATATAAAGATCTTATTATAAATCTCACTTAAATCTCTCATGTTAATTAATACCCAGCCCCTGCATTTTTTTAACATTACCAAAAATAAACGATCACCACTCTTTGACTACCTCAATGTTCTAACACTCTTCTTTTTAGATACGAATCAAATTACCGTGTTTGAAGATACGAAAATCATTGTATTCAGATGAATGTCAGAATTGTACTGCAATTCTGACACCTTTTTCCTCCCGCAACAGTCTGTGCATTAGACAAAAAGCCGTCTCCTCATTGGTAGCAAGGGCATCATAAAGATGATTAAATGCACCAATCGATAGTCAAATGACGAAAATCATCTCTTTATGATGGATTATTATAGTAACAGGATAGGATATACGATGAAGGGTGTACATGTTTTAAAAGAATTAATGGATTCAAGAAAGGATTGGAATTTATCACAAAATCTTGATATTTTCATGGCAAAGGGCACGACACTCTTTAAGTCTATTACCCGATCCTTTTTTAGGTACAAATTCGATACTTCAAGATGAACTCCTGTATCAGTTACCTGGTGAAAAAAAGCCGGAGTTACCGGCGGTTTGATGAACAAAGGTGCATCCCCCGGGAAACTATCATTAGACTTGTTGATATCGCACGGTTATATCCATCCGTAAGAAAACGGCAACCATTATGATATATGTTACCAACAGATCCGGGTCAAACTGCACAGATCCGATCCTGCCTTCTTTTTGCATTGGATCTGCCAGACTGGGGAAGAACTGTTAAAGGAGAATTACCAGTCGCTTATATTACCATCGCAACCGAGGATGAGTGTACGCCATTTACAGCATATGATATTGGTATCGTAGCCCAGACCATGATGCTCGCAGCTGCCGAACAAGGATTTGGGGGATGCATGATTGTGTCAATAAAAAAAGAGGAGTTAAGATCCGTGCTTTCCCTTCCTGATCGGTTTGAGATCCATCTTGTGCTGTGGCATTCGGGTATCCGGCAGAAAAGGTGGTTTAGAACATATTGGGAAGGAGGGTAATATAACATACTGACGGGATGCCAATGGAATTTACCCTGTCCCCAAGCGATTACTTGAAGATATACTGATATAAGCTGATTATAAGATGGCCACCTTTGTTCATGAAAAAAAATGAAATTTTGAAAAGTCAGAAATCTATTCAATAAATTTTATGAAAATATATTTGTCGGTGATGTAATTATTGACTCAAGTCATGCAAATCATCGTCTGAAAAAGATAGGTGAGTATTAGGCCTTTTGTGGGGATGATTTCTTTCAGTTAGTAATAATTGTTTCGAACACAAGCAGGCATAGATAACAACGCATTATGGGAGGATATTTCAGAAATATTGTTTTGAGGATATAAGATTGACATATCAGTGTAGTGCATATTGAAATCTGCCTGTTCGAAATCGTTATCTGATGAGTATGTCAAAAAGATACTATTCTCGTCCGTCACTTCAAAGGATAGACAGTCTGTGAGGCTCCATTCCTTATCATTGAATGAATTATACCTCTCAAGAGCTCTCAAGAGAAGGGCTTCACTTGCTTTCTCCACCTGAATTTGATAAGTTTGTCATGAAAATGGATCCTCATTTTCATAGGTTGAGCCTGATGTCTTGCATCATCGCGTTTTATAACAATCTCAAATAAATTGTGCAACAATATTCTTATTGGACTTCGAAAAACGATTGCCTATTTCATAGATTACAGCATCTGTAATCCAGATTCGTTGATAATTAAAAAGATCGCGAGATATCTCTAAAGCTCGTTTATGATGTTTATCTCCGGTGTAAACATCGCTATAACAAACGATGTATCAATAAATACTGATTTCATTCTGTATTTTTGCTCATCTTTGGAGTCCCATAGAGATAATGATCATGTTCTTCAGAAAAGTTAGAAGGGCCATGAATTGTCCCTGCATTTCGGATAAGAAATTCTATTGCATTAACGGATTTCTCTATTTCTTTTTTTTCCACAGTAATGATGTATTCAGTATTGGGCTCTAAGTCTATTGGTTCATGTATTTTGAAGGATGAACCATCGTATGTGGCTTTTACAGTGATTGTATCCATTATCCACCTCGTCTTATCCTTTTTTGATTTATGGTAATAATTATCTAAATTCAATACTATCATTATATTCCCAGAAAGTGTCAGGATATTGTGTAAACAATTCACCTCTGCGACTGATTCACCCCGACTTCAGTCCCTCCCCTTTCTCCAAACCAAGAAATGGGAAAGGTAGCCTGCCCTATCTCCGTTGTTCATTATGGTTGTTATTTGATAATAGTGATGCCCTTTTTGGAAAGAATGATGCATTATTACCTATTGGAATGATCGTAGTGTCAGGATATTGTTGTAATTAATTGACTATGAGCATTTTATTCTTATCTCCGATCTTCTTTTTCTCACTAATGGATGGGAAAAATGATTTCTTACCCCCTTGACATTTTACAGCAATGTTTGTATCGTATTGCCTGATTCAGGTTTAAATCGTCACATTCAATAGGATTTTGAAATTAGGTTTCTTTGACTTTACTCTATGAAGTATTAATAAATATATGTAATATTTTCAAATACTGTTCTGATGATTTATAATCAAAAATAACTATAATTTAATCCAATTTTCCCAATAAAGGTCAAAATAAGCGTAAATACAAAGAAGGCATCAGGCGGGCTTCAGGCATTTGAGTCAGAAGCCTCAGTAAAATCCAGATATTTTCAGGTGGGCGCAACTTTTGATTGTCCCTGTAATCGACCACCTTCGAGCCCCCCGGTCAATTACCCCAGGTGACATTTGTCGATGATGAAAAAGATGCCAGATAATTGTTACAATCTTTTGTGCTAGCTGTAAATGCTCACTGAATTTTAGAGTCCGCCACACATTCTAATTATTTTTAATCTACTCTCCGGAAAATTATAATGCATTTCTGCCAAAAAATCATTCAAATTCAGTCCTTTGAATTCCGGACTGTTTTATAATTGATTGCAGTGTACCACTACGGATTTCATTATGGTTTGGGACAGGAACTGTAATTGTCGAACCAGGGATTTTTTTTGCATAATTATATGGTTTCCCTTCTGCCTGACCTCTGAAAAACCATGTTTTGAGAGAATATTGCATACTTCGTTTCCTGATAATACACGAAGTTTAGCCATAAGCAACATCCATCCGCGTGATATAAATCTCTCCGTGGAACCGTGACTGAATCTCCTGCGGGGATGCGGTTTCAAAAAAGAGCTCCAAAGCCTCATGGAGGTTATTACGGGCTTCTTCTACTGTACTGCCCTGGCTTGCAATGTCATATTCCGGGCAGAATGAAACATAGCCATCGCCTTCCTTTTCAATAATGGCTGTCAGTTGTTTTTGCATATCTTTTTCTCTCTCATATTTTGTAATAATATCTTTCACCATAAGGGCCTGTTGCATGGAGTTGGTTCAAAAGATAAGATACACCATATTATGATTAAATATATATCTTAATAATTACATATTAATAATAACAAATGGCGCAA
>Ga0265594_1001125_pt1 | contig 21153 bp, 17 predicted proteins | sample saktaG_11_FD_190147 | JGI IMG/M metagenome (GOLD analysis project Ga0265594, IMG submission 190147) | Saline water microbial communities from Sakinaw Lake, British Columbia, Canada - sak_2011_5_24_80m | ecosystem: Environmental > Aquatic > Non-marine Saline and Alkaline > Saline ... | reverse complement strand
ATTTCAAGCTACGCATAAATTCAAATGGCTCGCTTGAATCAGGACCACGATTAGAAGTGTAGCTAACCGGAATTCAAAACCCGATAGTCTTATTAACAAATAATCAATGGAGGTAATATAAATGGCAGAGATTAAGGTTTGCGATGTTGTTGCCAAGGTCCTAAAAGAAGAGGGAGTGGAGTGGTATGCCGGTGTGCATGGCGGTCATATCTGGCAGCTTATGGTTTCCATCGCCAGGGCCGGTATAAAGATGTATCACATGCGGCATGAGCAGTCAGGTGTCTATATGGCCGATGGCTGGGCTAGGGCTAGCGGTAAACCAGGTGTATGTTTCGGCACAGCCGGGCCCGGTTTTGGCAATATGATATCTGGCATGTATCAGGCCTATCTAGCCAGAAGCCCCATCATTTGTCTTCTGGGGCAGCATGCCACCACTGAAGACGGCTGGGGTCCCTTCCAGGAGGCCTACGCCGAGCCGTTATCCGGCCATTTTACCAAATGGACAAGACGTGTGATTGAACCTAGTATGGCTGCCTACTTTATACAAAAGGCCTTTCGGGATGCCACGACCTATCCGCCAGGACCGGTTGCTATTGAGTTGCCGACTAACATCCTGGGACAAATAGCCGGAGATGAAAGTTGCCTGCGAGGCTATTTACCGCATAGTGTCTGTGCCCCCCCATCCCGACCGGCTGGCGACTCACAAACGGTGGAAAAAGCGGTGCGCATGTTACTTGAAGCGAAAAAGCCGGTAGTCGTTGGCGGTGATGGTATTTACTGGTCTAACGCATCAGAGGAGCTGAAGGAATTTGTCGAGTTGCTACAAATCCCGGTACTCACCAGAAGAATGGGGCGGGGCGCTGTCCCTGAGGACCATCCACTAGCCTATAATGGTGGCATCCGGAGACCAATCCAGAACCAGGCTGATGTGATTGCTATCTTCGGCTTAAGAATGAATATGCTTGAGGGCTTCGGCATGCCGCCGAGATATCCGGTTGAGAATGCCAGATATATTCAGGTGTCTGAAGACCCGGAAGAGCTGACAACCAGACTGTCTACCGAGGTATCAATTCTGGGTAGTCCCAAGCAGGTTTTGCAGCAGATGATTGATTGCGCCAAGGACATAATGAAGGCTAAGCCAGATAGAAGCGAGTGGGTAGGTACAGTAAGCAAAATTAGAGAGGATGCTAGGAATAAGACAAAGGAAAGGGTAGAGAAAGCACGCAATAACAAACCCATCCACCCCGACTTCCTAGCCGCTGAGCTGGTTGATTTTCTGGACAAGGACGCCACTATTATCCTGGACTCCTACAGTATGGCCGGCTTTTCAACGGATAAGTTAAAAGCCTCCTTTGCCGGACAGATACTGGACGGCGCCACCTGGAGCGGCGTTGGCCACGGTATAGGCATAGCAATGGGTGCTCAATTAGCCAGACCAGGCAAGCAGGTTGTTGACCTGCTGGGCGATGGTGGTCTTGGGATTGCCGGCTGGGATATTGAGACCGCAGCCCGGAATAAAATCCCGGCATGCTATTTCCTTTTCAATAACAGCGGCTGGATGAATCCAGAATCGCAAAGGCTAATTATGCCTGACGTGAAAGATACATGGGGTATGCTGCCTGACATCAGATATGACAAGATATTTGCCGAGATGGATTGTCATACCGAATTTGTTACTGAGCCGCAGCAGATTAAGCCAGCCCTTGAGAGAGCCTTCAACTCAGGAAAGACATCACTGATTAATGTTATCCCCGATACTACTGTTCTTCCACCTCAGCAAGCTGGCAGAATAGACTACTATAGAAAACTTTTTGGCAGTAAGGAGTAAGATTAATGAGAGTAGACCCTGAACTGTGTGTCGGCTGTGGTGAATGCCTGGTTTATTGCCCAGTAGGGGCTATTCAATTGAACGACGTCGCTGAAATTGACCAGGAGCTATGTGTTGAATGCGGCGACTGCAGACGGGCTGAGGTCTGCCCATCGGATGCCCTTATCTATGAAGCCCATCCGTGGCCCCGCTCAGTAAGAGAGGCATTCTCCAATCCCCTAGCTGAGCATAAGGAAACCAGGGTTCCCGGGCGTGGCACCGAGGAGATGAAGACCAACGATGTTCGTGGTCTCTACGGCCACGGAACAATTGGGGTTGGGGCCGAGGTAGGCCGCCCTGGAGTTTCCTGTAATTTCCATGATGTGGAGAAGGTAACCATGGCACTGGCTAAGGTAGGGATGCAATTTGCCAAAGATAATCCGGTCACGACGAATATGGTTGACACAAAGACCGGCAAGATAAACCCGGAAATCATGGATGAAAGAGTCATGTCAGCCATAGTTGAGGGTACTATTCCTATAGAGAAGCTGGCCGATGTCATTAAGGCAGCCAAGGAAGCAGCTACCCAGATAGACAGCGTTTTCAGTCTGGAGTTCATAGACCGGCCGGAGGCTGACCACTCAGTGCCAATAGAGAAGATACTAAAGGAGCAGGGCATAGCCTGCTACCCTAATGGCAAGTTTAACCTGGGACTTGGTAGGCCTTTAGTACAATAAGGAGAAGAATCGTAAATGACGCACACTTTACACCGCTACGGGAAGGTAGACACCCTAAATGACGACCTTGTTTTTCTAAGTATGTCGGCAAAGGGCTTCGCCAATGAAAAGGGCTCCGGGGAAAAGATGAAGAAAACACTGGAGATTGCCCAGAAGCATAACCCGGTTAACATTGGTGATATGAAGACCGGCAACATACTGGACATGAGCGTTGACGAGATAATGAAGAATGTGGTGGATACCAGCATCGTGCATGCTGTTTTTAATAACATAGAGGATGCGGCTGCATTTGCCAAAGAGGTTAGGGAAGCTGACCTGGGCATATCTCTGGTAATAAGCGCTCCCTTTGACCGTGCCTGGAAGGTATCTGATATGGCCGGGTGCACAGGGCATACTATTGAGTATTCTGGTGGCATCTGGGGTAAGACCGAGAAGCTGCCCGCCCCGGAGGTTCTGGAGTTTACTACCATGTGTGGTCATGGCATGATTTCCCACTATCTAGTGGAGGATGTAATCAAGCGTGTTAAGGCAGGAACAATGAGTCCCAGGGAGGGCTCGCTGGAGATTGGTAAACAGTGTTGTTGCGGCGTCTACAATCCGGACCGCAGCGAAAAGCTCTTGAAGGCCCTGGTTGACAAAAAATAGCTGGCAAAGGAGACTATAACAAAATGAGTACGACGCGCCTTCCGCTCGAGGGGGTAAAGTGTGTATGTATTACCACGTTTCAGCAGGCAACAGTAGCCTTTTCCATGATGGCCGACCTGGGGGCTGAGGTAATCAAGATAGAACGCCCGGGTACCGGCGAACGGGGCAGAGGGCTACTTCTGGGCCCGGATGTCCCACTCAGCCCTTACTTTGAGACGAACAACCGTGGTTTTAAGGGTATAACCCTGAATATTCAGGCTAAGAAGGGCCAGGAGATTCTCTACAAGCTGGTAAAGGACGCCGATATCTTCGCTCAGAACTTCCGCCCCGGTGTGGCTGAGCGCCGCGGCTTTGCCTACGAAGACCTGGTTAAAGTCAACCCCAGTATTGTCTACCTCAATATGACAGCCTACGGCCCCGACGGCCCCAGCGCTAACCTGCCGGGAATGGATGGCGTAGCTCAGGCGATGGGTGGCATTTGCAGTTCCTATGGTGAGGAAGGCAGCCGCCTGATGGTCGGGCAGGTACCCATCGCCGATGAAACCGCTGCCTTTCTAAATTTCCAGGCGGTAATGGTCGGCCTGTACCACAAGAAAATGACTGGCGAAGGCCAGAAGATTGATACCTCGCTGCTCGGCGGCCAGATACGCCTGATGGGCTTCTCCATGACACGGGTTCTCCTGACCAACAAGGAGATAGAACGCGGGCGGGCGCGCATCATAGGCGGCGTGACCCCGGGCCTCGTTGCCAGTTTTAAAGACAAGAATGGTAAATCCTTCATGATTCAGATGGTCTTCGGTGAAGAGCTCTGGCAGAAGGGTATCGCCGCCCTCGGCTTCGACAAGGAACTGGCCAAAGTCGGCTGTACCAAGCTGGGGGAGGTTGCCACTTCCAAGGAGAAAACCAAGCTTTTCCTGGATACCATGGATAGATTATTTGCCACCAATACTAGGGAGCACTGGCTGAAGATACTCCGCGGGGCTGATTTCGTAAGCGCCCCGTTTAATACCGTGCTTGAAGCCTCTAAAGACCCCGATGTCATTGCCAATAATTATGTTACCGAGGTCGACCACCCCAGGGCAGGCAAGATAAAAGAGGTCGGCTTCCCCTGGAAATTCCACAAGACCCCGGCCAGGGCCGGAATCGCGCCTGAGCTGGGTGAGCACAACAGTGAGGTCTACAAGGGGCTGGGCTATTCTGACGCGGATATTGAGCAGCTCAAAAAAGAAGGGGTAATCTAGGCTGCCGGTTTCTGCACTTACTTACAGAGCCAGCCGGGACAAGCCTCGGCAAAATGCGGGTAATTATATCAGCAGGTAAGGCCTTATTTCTGTGCTGTGTACATGGGCACTTTGCTGAGCCGAAAGGCTGGGGGTAAGGTGCTCATATCTTTTTAGTTGCTGGGGAGCAACACTACTAAGACAGAAATATTAGATAAGGAGACTATGAAAAATGAGTACAACGCGCCGCCCGCTTGAGGGGGTAAAGTGTGTATGTCTTACCATGTTTCAGCAGGGGCCGGTAGCCTTCGCCATGATGGCCGACCTGGGAGCCGAGGTAATCAAGATAGAACGCCCCGGTACCGGCGAACTGGGTAGAGGGCTGTTGAAAACCTCAAAATTCCCGCTCAGCCCCTACTTTGAGACGAACAACCGTGGTGTCAAGTGTATCACCCTGAATATTCAGGCCAAGAAGGGCCAGGAGATTCTCTACAAGCTGGTAAAGGACGCCGATATCTTCGCCCAGAACTTCCGTCTGGGTGTGGCCGAGCGCCGCGGCTTCGCCTACGAGGACCTTATCAAGGTCAATCCCGGTATTGTCTACCTCAACATGAGCGCCTACGGCCCCGACGGCCCCAGCGCTAGCCTGCCGGGAACTGACGGTGCTGCTCAGGCAACCGGGGGCATCTGCACCTCCTATGGCGAGGAAGGCAGCCAGCTGGTGACCGGGCAGGTACCCATCGCCGATGAAACCGCAGCCTACATAAACTTCCAGGCAGCAATGGTCGGCCTGTACCATAAGAAAATGACCGGCGAGGGCCAGAAGATTGACACTTCGCTGCTCGGCGGCCAGATACGTCTGATGGGCTTCTCCATGACACGGTACCTCTTCACCGGTGAATTAAGCCCGCATGGCCGGTTTCGTACCATATCGGGGGTAGCCCCGGGCATAGCCGGCAGCTTCAGAGATAAAGATGGAAAACCCTTCATGATTCAGGTGGTCGGTGAAGAGCGCTGGAATAAAGGTTGGGTAGCCGCTGGCTTTGACAAGACGCTAGCCGAGGTCGACTGTGCCAAGCTGGGAGATGTTATCAGTTCTAAGGAGAGAACAAAGCTCTTCCTGGATACCATGGACAGATTGTTTGCCACCAACACCAGAGAGCACTGGCTGAAGATACTCCGCGGGGCTGATATCGTAAGCGCCCCCATTAATACCATCGCCGAAGCAGGTGAGGATGCCGATGTCATTGCCAATAATTATATTATTGAGGTCGACCACCCCAAGGCAGGCAAGGTAAAAGAGGTCGGCTTCCCCTGGAAGTTCCACAAGACCCCGGCCAGGGCCGGAATCGCGCCCGAGCTGGGCGAGCACAACAATGAGGTCTACAAGGGATTAGGCTATTCTGATGCGGATATTGAGCAACTCAAAAAAGAGGGGGTAATCTAGGCCACCGGTTTTTCTGGCTTACCTGCAAAACTGGTGAGTCATCGTTAAGAATAGACGGGCTTTTTACCAAAGCCTAGCCCTTTTCTGGACACCCATAATCCCTCTTACCCAAACACTTCCCTCACCTTATAGGCTCTGCTAAAATAAAGCAGGGGGTGCTATGCCTCCTCTCTAAGGGGGATAGCCTCTTCAAAAACTACACTTCCCTCCCTGATAAGAAGAGGGGGGACAGGATTGACAAGTAATCTTATCGTAGAACAGTTAAAGCAGCTACCATCCAGCCCCGGCGTCTATCTGATGAAAGATGCCGAAGGTAATATACTATATGTGGGTAAGGCAGCTAACCTTCGTCAGCGGGTAAGGTCATATTTCAGTGCCGGGCAAAAGCTTCCCCCTAAACTTGAGCGAATGGTAGCCCGGGTAGATGACCTTGACTTCTTTATTACTAATTCAGAGCAAGAGGCTCTTATCCTCGAGTTAAACCTGATAAAGAGGCACCGTCCTCGCTACAATGTCCGTCTTAAAGATGATAAAACCTTCCCTTACCTCAAGATAGACATCAATGAAGACTGGCCCAGGGTTTATATTACCCGTCGCCTTGAAGAGGATGGAGGCCGCTACTTTGGCCCCTTCGCCAGCGCTAAGTCAGTGCGCCAGACCCTGAAGGTGCTTAAAGGAATCTTCCCCTTTCGCTCCTGTCGTAAACCAATCACCGGCACCGACCAGCGACCCTGCCTTGAGTATCACATCCATCATTGCCTGGGACCATGTATCGGTGTCGTGAGCCAGGAGGAATATGCCGAGGTAATAAAACAGGTAGCCCTCTTCCTTGAGGGGAAGCAGGAAATGGTAGTCCAGCAGCTACAAAGTAAGATGGAGAAAGCCGCTGAAGCTCTGGACTTTGAAAAGGCTACCCTGCTTAGAGACCAAATCCAGGCCATAGACAGGGTAGTTGAAGGGCAAAGAATCGCCACCACAATAAGGGGCGAGCAGGATGTTATTGCCCTGGCCAGTGATAAAGACCAGGCACATGTCCAAGTATTCTTTATCCGCAGTAATAAACTGATTGGACGAGAAAGTTTCGTCTTGCAGGGTGTTCGCTCCGAGGAGCCGGAGCAGATTATGACTAGCTTTATTAAGCAGTTTTATGCCTCCGCTCCCCATATACCCCCGCTATTGCTACTCCAGTATCCTGTGGAAGATAAGGCTATTATTGAGAGCTGGCTTCAGAGTAAAAGAGAAGCCAATGTCCATATTCAGGTGCCCCGCCGGGGCAATAGAAAACAACTGGTAGGCATTGTAGCCAGAAACGCTGAGCAAGGTCTGGGGCAACTTAAACTCAGGCAGTTAGCCACTCCTGCCACACTGGCGGCAGCCTTAGCCGAAATAAAAGAAAAGCTTCGCCTTCCCCGCTTACCCTCCCGGATGGAAGGCTATGACATCTCCAATATACAGGGGGCAGTAGCCGCAGGCAGTATGGTAGTCTTTGAGGAAGGGAAGCCCAAACCAGCTCACTATAGACGCTTCAGAATCAAAACAGTGTCAGGGGCTGACGATTATGCTATGCTTCAGGAGGTGGTTAAACGGCGATTCAGGCGGAGTTTTGAGAGTGACGTCCCTACCCCAAGCACCTGGACAATCCTACCTGACCTCGTCCTCATTGACGGCGGCAAAGGGCAGCTCAATTCCGTGCTGGCAGCGATGAGTGAGGTCGGAGCCAGTTCTGTGCCTGCAGCCAGCCTAGCCAAGGAAGACGAGGAGATTTTTGTACCCCGTAGGAGAGAGCCCATTATTCTACCCCGTAGCTCTCCAGGCCTTCAATTACTGCAGCGCCTCAGGGACGAGGCACATCGCTTCGCCCTGAGCTACCACCGGAAAATACGCCGGAAACGAAGCTTTGCCTCAGCCCTTGATAGTATACCCGGTATCGGGCCCAAGCGTAAGCGTGCCCTGCTCAAACAGTTTGGCTCAGTTCAATCCATCAGGGAAGCCCCCATAGAGGAGCTAACCACCGCCAGAGGTATGAACAAAAATCTAGCCCAGAAAGTAAAGGAGCACCTGTAACCGACAATGCCAGCTAATTTACCACCACAATACTTTGAGGCGGAGAAGGCCTTCCGCCAGGCAAAAAGCCCGGAAGAAAAGATAGTCGCCCTGGAAGAAATGCTGGCGATTATGCCCAAGCACAAGGGGACAGACCACCTGCGTGCTGAGCTAAGAGGCAGAATCGCCAAGCTGACCCAGTTAGCCAGCAAAAAGTCCGGTGCCCGCCGGGCATCTATGGCTATTGAGAAGGAGGGCGCTGCCCAGGTCACCGTAGTTGGTTTGCCCAACACTGGGAAATCCCTGCTCGTAGCCGGTATTACCAATGCCTCACCCGGCGTAGCCGAGTACCCCTTTACCACACAAACTGCCACCCCGGGGATGATGACATTTGAGAACATTCAGATACAGCTGATAGATACCCCACCCCTGACCCCTCAGCCCATCGAATGGTGGCTCCGCCACATGCTTATACGGGCTGATGCCCTGCTAATCATGGTAGACCTGAATGAGGCTCCATTAGCCCAGATGGAAGACATCACGGCGAAACTGGGGGAGGTAAGGATAGTAATCGGTGATAGAAAGGCTGAGGAGCCGGACAGTATCCTTTACCAGAAGAAGACGTTAATTATCGGCAACAAGATTGACTTGGACAATATCAGTGACAATTACTCATTTTTGAAGAATAAATATGAAGGGCAATTTCCGGTTATAGCCATCTCGGCTAAAGAGGGGGTTGGCTTAGAGGAATTAAAACGTGAAATCTATCAGATGCTTGATATTATCCGGGTATATACCAAGACTCCCCGGCAAAAACCGGACTTTAACGACCCGATAATCCTCAACCGGGGAAGTACGCTGGAGGATGCCGCTGCCAGCGTTCACAAGGATTTCGCCCGAAAGCTAAAATATGCCCGCATCTGGGGGTCAGGCAAGCACGATGGAGTAATGGCTAGGAGAGACCATATTCTTCAGGACGGCGATGTTATAGAACTGCACCTTTGAAATACCAAACAATTCGTCATTTTGTTATCTATTTGTAATCCGCTAGATTGACAACCGAATGCCACAGATGGTTCTACTGAATCTTAGTTGTTTCATCTGCTATAATCCTCATTAGTGAGCATTGTTAAGTTAGTATTGCTATATCTTATTGAAGTTATTCTTCTAGCACAAATCATAGACACATTCTCAAATATCACACCAGATAGTATAGGAAGAAGTATCTTATTTATTGGACTATGTACTATTGGTATGGTTGGCATCTTTTTCTTTTTCATCGGTTTTAGTAAGAAGTTGTAGTAGTTTATCTAATTTCTGACTAATATTATTGAGGCTTAACCAAGTCCATCCAATTATACCCAGTAGAGCTAGTCCTATGGCTATTACCTCATCCATTATTTTATCCTCAATCTAACCATACTTGTTATTGGTATTTTATGGCTCTTTAGTTTTTGCTTAATCAGCTTTTTACGCTTGGCAATTCTTTTAGTATCTACTGGCATTGGTATGTCTTTAATTGGTATTCTAGCTGTAATCTCAAATGGCTGTTCGCATAACTCTTTCCAGTTACGAAATGGAAATTTAATTCCTGCTACTTGTGCAGGTGTACTATCTCTGAGTGACATATGTGGTCTAAAAAAGTTATAGTGTACTAACCAGCCATCAAGATATTTCCTTGCTGATTCTAGGGTATGCAATCCCCTCATAACCTTTGTTCTACTTTTTAAGGTAGAATGAAAACGCTCTATATAATTTCCCTGATGTTCAACATCAAATGGACTGCCTTGTCTGTGTTGTGTGTCTGCACCAAAAGTTAGTTCTATGCCATCTAGATAAGCCCTGAGCTTGTCTGTATAGATTACTCTAGGGATTTTACCTGTCCTCTCATATGCTAACTTCATTAGCTGCTGTGCGTCTTTAGTAGTACGGGTATAAGACATATGAGTAGCTATTAGAAAACGTGTCTTAGTGTCTATAATATCCCATAGCCATATATTCTTACCGTCTATATCTATTACTGTTTCATCAGCCACCCAAACACTGCCTACATCAGGTTTATATTTATTGGCTTCTTTCACAGCTAAGTCAGTAAATCTATTTACCCAGTTTAAGACAGTAACATCTGAAATATAGTCATTGTGTTGCTGTATGAAATTACGCCTGATTTCTTTTAGGCTCATGCCCTCAAAATACATCGAGATAGCATCAGCAACTTTAGATGTTGAGTATTGCATTTTGGGGATAGCATCAGGATTGGAGAATTTATGCTTACAGTCATTACACCAATAGTATTGAGTTTCCTTGTACTTGCCGTATTTTCTGACACGTTCGGATTGACAATATTTACATGTTATCTGATTGTTTATCATTTTCACTCTCCCTGTCCGCTTGCATCTTTGCTACTAAAGCATATATTGCATCGGTTTCAGCTTTATTTTCTCTTTTGAGTTCGGTAACTAAATCATCTATCTTTTTTGAAGATTCACTTGAAAGTTTTGTAAAATCGTTTCGTGTAACTATACTGCCATCTCTTTTAGCACGATAATAGAGTACAACTAGTAAGCCAACAAAAACTATTGTTATTGCTAAGTATGCAGGCCAATATAATGTTATTTGATTCACTAGTTCACCCCACCAACCACTAATGCCTGCATTAAATACTTCCTGTCCATTTTCCCACACAAATTCACCCAGAATCGCAGCGAGGAAAATGAGAAGTGCTTCGGAAAGAATGTAAAATAATCTGCTACTGTTGATTGACATGTTATCCTCCAAGTAATGTATTTGCTTTGAAGGATACACTGCATAACAAATAGCATGCAACTAAGATTGAGTAATAAGCCACAGATATATCATTTTATGACATCAGCGATAAGAACTAGGATACCGCATCGTGATTTGAAATGAGAAATCCTAGATTATGACTAATACCGAAGAAGGACAAGTTACATCTTATTACTGCGAATAGAGATAGCAGGGGCTGGAGACGGTAGGGAGTATCTGGCTTGATGGTGAATAAGTCGCCGTTACAATCACGGTATCTACCATGGATATTCGTCACTTTGGTATTGGTAGCCGTGTCACTCGCCGGATGTGTGCAACCAACGTCTATACCCACACTCGACACAACACCGCCATCTGCGATCACTGGACTAGGCACAACGGATGCTTATGATGGCAGAGTGAACCTGTGGTGGGATATGAGTACCGCTGAAGACTTCGACCATTACAACATATATGTAGGCGAATCAGCAATTGTAGATGTTAATGGCATAACACCTGTTCAGCAAATAAAAGGTATTGCTACAAATACCTTTCAAGCGACTGGACTTAAACCGGGAACGAAGTACTACTTTGCCGTCACTGCCGTAGATCAAAGTGGTAACGAAAACAAACAGGTGATTGGTGTGAGTGCCATACCAACCAAACATGTGACTTTAGATGTTCCAACTTTGGTTTCCGTACCTGATGAAGCAATCACGCGCAAGTTTATCTGGAAGTATGACGGGATTGATTGGGATTGGGAAGCTGAGATACCCAAGCAGATTTACCAAACCCTGCACAACAAGCCACGACCCCGGGCAGATACAGACTCCGTTTATGTAACCCACAGTTTGGACGACATTTTCTTCCAAAAGCTTACTGCTGTATTGAGTGCCGATGGAGAAAACCTGGGTTTTACCAATTATCAAGTGGTGGAATTGGCCGTCTTATTTGTGCAGACTATTCCTTATAGCTTAGATATAGACACCACTGGCCGTGAGGAATACCCCAGATATCCAATAGAGACACTGGTTGATGGTACCGGGGATTGTGAAGACCATGCTATCCTGTTGGCCGAGTTGCTTCGCAGCATGAATTATGATGCTATCATGTTGCATTATCTTGGAGAACCTATAGGGCATGTAGCTATCGGAGTAGCCGACACTGGTAACATGTATGGGTATCACTATGACTACAACGATAAGAGCTATTACTACATTGAGACCACAGCCACTGGATGGAAAATAGGCGATCCTCCTGAAGAGTTTAAACGCTTCGCCTATTTCTGGGATCTGGTTCCGGTTCCAGCTTTGGGCTGCGAGCGGTGTGAATGGCCAGCTTTTACGGGTACCATGCCCTTAGAATTGACTATCTATAATGATGGCACAGCACCTGCGCTGGGTGTTACGGCTTATGCCTGCCTCGATGCGGGCGGTAATAATATGGTATGGGCTGAGGCTCAAACAACTATGGACATACCTCCAGAAGAAACTCGCACCGTGACCCTGGAGCTTACATTTCCCAATCATCCGATCCGTACCAGAGTAATTTACCGAATAATTTATGGTGGTTACAAAGTGGACGAAGGCTTTAGTGATTGGTTTGACTATTCTTAATATCGCTAAATAATAAATGTCACATTAAGCCAAAATGTGCAATCTTACAGCAAAAACTTGTTAATTGCTTCGGCTAGGCCATTATGGTCAACATCAAGGGTAACATAATCGGCTACCGCCTTAAGTTCATCAGGTGCACCACCCATGGCAATAGCCAAGCCGGCTTCGGCAAGAAGCGAAATATCATTCGGCCCATCCCCCACAGCCATAACCTCAGCCAAAGGTATCCCCAGAAATTTAGCCAGTGCTTGTAAGGCTTTCCCCTTGGATACCTCGGGAGCAAGCACATTGATAAAATCAACCTCCGAGTAAGCCGGCGTTTTTGTCAGAGAGAAGCCAAGAATATCCTTGAATTGAAGGTAAAGCAACTCGGCTCTGGCTCTCTCTTCCGGAGAGCGGAGGGTCAAAACCCCTTTAATAATCCTCTCCTCCTGCCAGAGTTTGCTGATGTCTACCACGGTAGGCGGTGTATGGTAGAAGTCACGGCGGATGTCGCTTGCCCATGTTTCCCGCTCGACAAAATAATGGTCTACTGAATAGAATTCAAGGTTTATCCCATTTTGATGGGCAAATTCACTAGCCTGCTTGACCAGAATTTTATCAATCGGTTGAATATAGATTTCCTTACCCTGACTGGGATTAATCACTAAAGCGCCATCAAAGAACATATGGTAGCTATCCAGTGATAACTGACTGATAATATCAGAACAGGCTGTCACTACGCGCCCGGTGGACAAAGAAACAGGTAAGCCCAGAGCGCAGACACTAGCCAATGCCTTCCTGTCCTCTGCGGAGATGACGCCGTTTTTATCCAACAGCGTGCCGTCTATATCCAGTACTAGAAGTTTATAAGGATGCACCAAACTAGCCTCCTTAAAAGAGCTACGCCTGTCTACACTGCAGCTTGTAGATAATCACCAGGATAAACTGGCTACAAATAACCTTGACTACTTCTCCAGCTTAATCAAGATTAACCTTAAGGCCCGCTCAGCGGCATCAGCGATTAGCTTCTCTGCACTGGCCATGGACCTCTTCAGGCTGATAGGGCCGGGGGTAATGCTTAAAACAGCGTCTATGCCGGACCGATAGAACTCTCCAGCATCACCGGATACCGCACCGCCCAAGGCTACCACCGGAACACCCTGTGCCTTTGCCTTTGCCGCGACACCGGCTACCGTCTTGCCGAACAGCGTTTGGGCATCTATACTACCTTCACCAGTGAAAACAAGAGATGCCCCTTTGAGATAATCGGTAAGTCCTACTACCTCGCTGACAATTTCTATCCCCGATATTAGCTTAGCTCCCAGAAAGGCGATAAGCCCGGCTCCAAGGCCTCCAGCGGCACCCGCCCCGGGTATGTCCCTAACATCAATGCTCAAGTCCCTCTTGATTACCCCAGCATAGTTGGCCAGGGCTTCGTCCAGCCGCTGGCACATCTCCCCCGTGGCTCCCTTTTGTGGGCCATAAACCATCGAGGCTCCCTGCTCACCGCAGAGCGGGTTAGTTACATCGCTGGCTATGATGATTTCACACTCAGTTAAGCGGCTATCCAGCCCGGAGACATCTATCCGGCTCAGCCTAGCTAGTGCCGCCCCACCCCAGGGAAGCTCCTTGCCACCCTCATCCAGCAGCCTCACCCCGAGGGCCTGTGCCATGCCAGCACCACCATCGTTGGTAGCACTGCCGCCGATACCAATAATCAGCCGACGACAGCCAGCATCAAGAGCCGCCCGAATCAGCTCCCCGGTACCATATGTGGTGGCAACTAATGGATCTAGCTTTTCCGATGGCACCAGGGTAATCCCCGATGCGGCCGCCATCTCCACCACAGCACTAACTCCGTCACCCAGAATCCCCCACTCGGCGGTAACTTTTCCCCCTAGAGGCCCCATTACCTCAGTGGATACGATTTGACCGTGGCTACCGTAGGTTAAAGCCTCTACTGTTCCTTCTCCACCATCGGCCATGGGTACCACAACGGTCTCAGCATCAGCCACAACGCGCTTAATCCCCCTGGCTATGGCTTGAGCTACTTCCCGTGCACTAAGGCTTCCCTTAAAACTCTGTGGAGCAATTACTATTTTTATTTTTGCTTCCCTCTTCAGATGCCGGATAATTATTCTACTTCAAATCATCCCGCAGGACGCCTACTGAAGACGGCAGATTATCAACATAAGACAGGAGCGTTACCAAGTTTGCCAAGCTTTACTAAGAGCTTCGCACTTGCTCCAGCAACTCTCTTGCTCCCTGCATCATAAAGCCTAAATCGCCACCTACACTAAGAAACGTGAAGCCTTTCTCTATAGCCCAACGGGCTCGCTCTTGCGGTATAACCACTCCAGCCGCCTTCGCCCGTTTCTTGGCGGCGGCTAACACTTTGTCAAAAACCTCCATATATTGAGGGTTGTCCCACTGCGGACACTGAAATCCGAAGCTGATGGATAGGTCTTGAGGACCGATACAGCAGGCATCCACCCCTTCCACTGATAGAATATCGTCTATATTTTTAACCGCTGTTCTGGTTTCTATCTGCACTACTACAAGGGTCTCATCATTGGCTGTTTTAATATAATCCGGGTCAAAGAGTCCGATTCTCCTTGGTGCGCATCCTCTAAGGCCTTGAGGCGGATACTTACAGGCACGTACAGCGTATTCCGCTTCCTCCTTCGTGTTAACCCATGGGACAATGATACCGTGAGCACCTATATCGAGGACACGCTTGATAATGACCATATCATTCCATTGCGGCCTTACTATGGGGGTGCAGTCAGTCCCATTCATGGCTTGCATCAACACCTGCATGGTCTCAATGCTTAGGGGCGCATGCTCACCATCTATAAAGAGCCAATCGAACCCAAGCCGTGAGAGTGTTTCAGTCACATCCGGGTGACCGATACCGATGCCGGTTCCAATAACAACCTGACCTTTCTGCAGTTTCTCTTTGAGCAAATTCTTCAATGCTCGACACCTCCTTCTTGCGGTTATGATTAGACCGATTATACAACATCTGCCGCTGCTGCACAAATCTATGTTAAAGCAGAAACGAGTAGAACCGAACGCCGGGGGCTTGATAAAACAAGCTGAGCTACTTGAAGTGCTCGTTGCTGAGTTGTGCCAAGCTCACTGACGGCGCACGCCCTTTTGCTAAAGGTCATATTTAATACCCAGCTCTTTAGCTAGTTCCTGAAGATCCTGAATAACTTCGGGGTCCAGTGGAATACCATTAGCCTTGCGGTCCTTCATAATCTCAGTCTCGTAACCACCTGCCACGCATATCTTCTTAACACCAGGTAGTGTCGGCAAAGCCTCAAATGCATCTATCATTTCATCCATAGACTTCTTGAAGTTTTCCACAGGCAGGAAGCTATCTATACGGAGAGCACCAAAGAAATGATCGACAATACCAGTACGTCTTTTCTCTCGTATGTTCGGCCATATAATACCAGCCGATGACCCGGAAAGCACGCCACAGAGGATATCTACAAGCACACCCAGCCCGAAGCCTTTATAACCTCCAAGTTTTGGCGTCCCACCCAGGGGCAGTAAGCCACCCTCACCACGTACTCTTTTATTGGGGTCGGTTACGGGTTCCCCTTCTTTATCTACCACCCAGCCTTCGGGTATGGAAGTACCTTCTCTCCGTGCTATCTCTAACTTACCTGCAGCCACCACGGAGGTTGCCATATCGAGAACAAAAGGCGGTTTATTACCTGCCGGTACAGCTACAGCTATAGGATTGGTGCCAACTGCCGGCTTAGCACTTCCTGGAGCTATCACTCCGGCCATGGTATTCGTCATAGCTATCCCGATCATATCACGTTCCAGAGCCATCATTGCATAGTAAGCACCAGCACCGAAGTGGCTGCTGTTCCGTACCGCAATGAAGCCGGCACCTGTCTTTTCCGCCCGCTGCATCGCCTCCATCATGGCATGGTGGCCTACGACAAAACCCAGTCCCCGGTCACCATCCATAGTTGCTATAGATGGAGCCTGACTGAAAATCTTAGGCTTCGGGTTAGCATTGACAGCCCCCGATCGTATCCATCTGGCATAGAACATGTTCAGATGGGCAACGCCGTGGGATTCAACACCCCTCAGGTCTGTTTCTACTAATATTCGGGCTGTTATCTGAGCATCTTCCTCCGGGACACCCAGCTTTTGAAGTGCCTTCGTTGAAAAATTGATTAACCTCTTAGCATCAAATCTGGCCCTTCCTTCGGTCATCAGGGGTTCCTCCTTTTAATTATTCGAATACACCACGCATAATCTGGTCATGATTTCAAAGCAAATGATGTCTTCTACCTTCCATAAATTAGCCTGAGCTACCAATATACACCACCATAGTAACAAGATCTTCTTCTGATGAATCTGCCTATGCTTAATCCCTATTTTAAAAAGGTTGTGCGAACGTCACTGGCAATGTATACTTTTCTGCTAAAGGTTATACTCGATATCCAGCTCTTTAGCTAGTTCCTGAAGGTCCTGAATAACATAGCTGCGAAGTAGAATACCATTAGCTTCACGGTCCTTCATAATCTCAGTCTCGTAACCACCGGCCACATATATCTTCTTAATACCAGGTAGTGTTGGCAAAGCCTCAAATGCATCTATCATTTCATCCATCGACTTCTTGAAGTTTTCCACAGGCAGGAAGCTATCTATGCGGAGAGCACCAAAGAAATGGCAAAACAAATTACCCCTTATCCCCGGTGTATTCGCCCATATAATACCAGCCGATGACCCGGAAAGCACACCACTGAGGATATCTACAAGCACACCCAGCCCAAAGCCTTTATAACCTCCAAGTTTTGGCGTCCCACCCAGGGGCAGTAAGCTACCCTCACCCCCCCTATGTAACACTCTAGTAGGGTCGGTTGTAGGTCTCCCTTCTTCATCTATCGCCCAGCCTTCGGGTATGGAAGCACCTTCTCTCCGTGCTACCTCCAACTTACCTCCAGCCACTACAGAAGTGGCCATATCAAGAACAAAAGGCGTCTTCTTACCTGCCGGTACCGCCACAGCTATAGGATTGGTGCCAACTGCCGGCTTGGCACTCCCCGGAGACACCACCCCGGTCGGGGTATTCGACAAAGCTATCCCGATCATATCACGTTCCAGAGCCATCATTGCATAGCAGGCAGCAGCACCAAAGTGAGTGCTGTTCCGCACCGCGATAAAGCCAGCCCCTGTCTTTTCCGCACGGCGCATTGCCTCCATCATGGCGCGCTGGCCTATTACAAAACCCAGTCCCCGGTCACCATCCATAGTTGCTGTAGATGGCGCCTGGCTGAAAATCTTCGGCTTCGGGTTCACGTTGATTTTCCCCAAACGTATCCCCCCCCTGATATACCCTGATAGATTAGCAACACCGTGGGTATCCACACCCCTCAGACCCGGCACCACCAGTATACGGGCCGTTATTCGGGCATCCTCCTCCGGGACACCCACCTTCTGGAGCGCCCTGGTTGCAAAATCAGCCAGCCGCTCAGCATCAACTCGGGTCCTTCCTGCAGTCATCAGGTTCCTCCTTTTAATTGTTCGGGCATACTATCTGGGATTTATGGATTTATCTATGCTTTTAGGGTAAATAATAGCTCTCGCTTTCCGTAGAAGAGTCCAATTGACCTAATCCGCAAACATACGCCGTCGTAGGCAGCAGGCTCTTCTTCTAACAAGTTTACCTCGGTAGCTCCTAGGTTTTCCTCTAATTGCTCAAGCAAAGTGGCACCGCAGATACTGATGAAACTTGTTTCACCTCCGCAGTTTATCTTTGAGTAAATTTCCCAATGCTTAACCCTTATTCAAAGAAAGCGGAGTTACCTAAAGTGCCCATTACTGAGTTGTGCCAAGCTCACTGACGACGCGCACCTTTTGGCTAAAGGTCATACTCAATACCTACTTCTCTGGCTAAATCCTGAAGATCCTGAATGACTTTGGGGTTAAGTGGAATGCCATTAGCCTTGCGGTCCTTCTCGATTTCGGCTTCGGGTCCACCGGCCACGTATATCTTCTTGACGCCGGGTAGTGTCGGCAAAGCCTCAAATGCATCTATCATTTCATCCATTGACTTCTTGAAGTTTTCTACAGGCAAGAAACTATCTATGCGGAGAGCACCAAAGAAATGGTCACCACTACCAAGGCCCCCATTCTCTCGTGTGTTCACCCATATAATACCAGCCGATGACCCGGAAAGCACACCAGTGAGGATATCTACAAGCACACCCAGCCCGAAGCCTTTATAACCTCCAAGTTTTGGCGTCCCACCCAAGGGCAGTAAGCCGCCCTCACCTCGTACTCTTTTCTTGGGGTCGGTTACGGGTCCCCCTTCTTTATCTACCACCCAGCCTTCGGGTATGGAAGTACCTTCTCTCCGTGCTATCTCCAACTTACCTCCAGCCACTACGGAAGTGGCCATATCGAGAACAAAAGGCGTTTTCTTACCTGCCGGTACGGCTACAGCTAAAGGATTGGTGCCAACTGCCGGCTTGGTACTTTCTGGAGCTATCACCCCGGCTATAGTATTCGTCATAGCTATCCCGATCATATCATGTTCCAGTGCCATCATTGCATAGCCGGCAGCAGCACCGAAGTGAGTGCTGTTCCGCACCGCAATGAAGCCAGCCCCTGTCTTTTCCGCCCGCTGCATCGCCTCCATCATGGCGCGATGGCCTATGACAAAGCCCAGCCCCCGGTCGCCGTCCATAGTTGCTGTAGATGGCGCCTGGCTGAAAATCTTCGGCTTCGGGGTTGCGTTGATAACCCCCGATCGTATCCATCTGGCGTAGAACCTGTTCAGATGGGCAACGCCGTGGGATTCCACCCCCCTCAGGTCCGTTGCTACCAGTAGACGGGCCGTTATTTGCGCATCCTCCTCCGGCACCCCCAGCTTTTGAAGTGCCTTCGTTGAAAAATTGATTAACCTCTTAGCATCAACTCGGGTCCTTCCTGCAGTCATCAGGTTCCTCCTTCTAATTGTTGGGGTATACCATTTGGAATTCAGGCTACGCTCTCAGGGTAAATAATAGCTTCTACCTTCTGTAGAAGAAAGTATGGTGTCAAGGCATATTGCCGAAACCCTAACGCCTGCCCTTCCCTACTCTTCGTATCAACAGCGTGGACAAAGAGTGTAATTATTATCTCTTTTTGGCGGTCTTATCCAGTTCTTCAACCACCCACCCTAAGTCCAGCTCATGTAGTTTCTCCGTCGTAGGTACAGCTCGCTCAGGGTCCCATCCCGCCATCTTATAGTAAGTCTGTATAGCCTGACGCATGGTCTCTCTGTCTATCTTCTTATCCCTAAGAGGACCACTGGTGAAAGCTTCATAAAAGCGCTCGGGTATTATGTCATCCTCAGCAGTATAGCCCTCCCTGGCGTTAAAGACCCTGGCCAAGGCTAAAGCCCGTTCTCCCACCTTCATCAGTTCAAAGACACTTGTATTCCAGCCGGTGGCTCCATTGACAATGTCCCTAATTTGGCTATGGTCAAAGGGTATAAACGCACAAACATGAGCGCAATTTTTAAAATGTATCCAGTTCGAAACAGCCTGGAACATACGTACCTTGGCCGGGCTGAGCTCAAGACGCGGCAGAGTCTCCTGTATACCCAGTTCCCTCAGTTCTTCCATAGAGCGACCTTCGGCTGTGAAAGCAGTATCATGCATATTATGTACGTGGTCCGCCCCTGTAGGTGAAATGGCATATCCAATGCCTAGAGCAACCTTACCCCTGGGCTCGTGCATCGGTATCTCCTGCCCTTTTATCTGCATAGCATAATTAATAGCACCATGGCCAATTTTCTCAGCAGCGCGCTTGGTTCCCTCCGCCAGTACATCGCCCAGACCCTCTCGCTTAGCAATCATCCCTACCATCGTCATCATTGCCTCAGCGTTTCCGAACTTAAGCTCTATTCCTCCGGTATCCTTCTTGCTCAGTATTCCTCTTTCAAAACATTCCATAGCAAAGGCGATACTATTACCGGTGCCAATAGTATCCAGACCATAGGCCTGACATATCTGATTGCCTTTAGCTATAGCCTTCAGGTCATTGATACCACAAAGGGAGCCCAAGGAACCGATAGTCTCATACTCCGGCCCTCCATAGACAGGGTCTACGTTGTAGGGCGGCCCTACCTTCACCTCACGCTTACAATTGATAGGGCAGGCGTAACAGTTGTCTCTACCGGAGAGTATAGTTTCAGTCATCGTCTCCCCGGCAATATCCATATAGCCCTCAAATTGTCCTTCCTTGAAGTTACGGGTGGGCAATATACCATCATCATTTAGCCCAGGTATCCCATTAGCAGTGCCATTAGCGGTCATTCCTGCGGAGAGAACCTTGTAATTATCCACCAGCCACCTGGATACTTCACGAACCTTCTCCGGGTTGGCTAAGGGCACAGCCTGATGTCCCCGCACGGCGATAGCTCTCAGCATCTTTGAGCCCATGACTGCCCCATGGCCATTACGACCATGAAAGTGGGTTAGGTCGTTTGCGATACCAGCAAATCGCACCAGCTTCTCTCCGGCCGGTCCAATCTGCGTGACACGCACCCTTTTATCACCTAATTCGTCTTGGATCTGTCTCTCTACTTCGAGGGTAGCTTTACCCCAAAGGTGAGAGGCATCACGAATCTCCACCTTGTCACCATTAATCCAGAGGTATACTGGATTAGCAGCCTTACCTTCGATGATAATAGCATCCCAGCCGGCCCGCTTCAGTTCTGCACCCCAGAATCCACCAGCCTGAGAATCACCCCAGCCATTGGTGAGAGGAGACTTAGCCCCTACCCCGCTACGCCCGCTGCCAGCACACGGAACGCCGGTAATTACTCCTGCGGAAAAGATAAGCTTGTTGTCCGGGCCCAGAGGGTCAA